>JACXTT010000149.1_pt1 | contig 107422 bp, 74 predicted proteins | sample 9270951 | NCBI WGS metagenome assembly JACXTT01 (sample SAMN15532306, study PRJNA645909) | rock metagenome | isolation source: weathered quartz diorite | place: Puerto Rico | collected 2017-06-21 | reverse complement strand
GGGATGCTCGTTCCATTGGCGATGGTGAAGTTGTTGGCGGCAGCGGTGGCGGTGACGCCGGTACAAGTACCCGTGTTGCCGGCGGTGTTAATGGTGAGGCCCGCCGGGAAGGTGTCGGTGAAGAGACTCGAGAGGGTAATGGCAACCGCATTGGTGTTGCCTATCGTCACGGTTAAATTGGTGTTGCCGCCAACGGCCAGGTTGCTGGCAGCGAAATTCTTGGCGAGCGTGGGAGCTGCCAGCACGGTCAGTGTGGCGTTGGCAGTGCCGCCGGTGAGTGCGACCGGTCCGGTTGCGGTCAGGGCCGTGGTGGTGTTACTCGCAGCACCGACCGTGCTACTGGTGACGTTAGCCTGCAATTGGCAGGAGCTGCCTGCGTTCAACGTCGCAATATTAAGCTGGACGTTACCGTCACCCGACGCACTGGCCCCTCCCCCTACCTTGGTCGCGGTACCGCAAGCGGCCGGCGTAAAGGTAAAGGTGGTGTTCGACAGTGTGAGGCCCGCCGGGAAGGTATCCGGGACAGTAATGGTGGTGACCGCTCCCGGGTTGCCTGACGGGCTGGTAACACTGAGGCTCAGCACACTGGTGCCGCCAGACGCAATGCTGGTCGGGGTAAAGCTCTTCGTGATCGTCGGCGGCGCGAACACACCCAGCGTGGCGTTCGTCGACGCTGCATTACTACCCGCGCTGGTTTGCAGTGCACCGATGGCGATAGTGTTGCTGGCGGCACCTGCCGTGCTGCTGGTCACGTTGACGATCACCGTGCAACCACCGGCGGGGATGCTGGTGCCGTTAGCGATGGTGAAGTTCGTTGCCGCCGCGGTTGCCGTTACGCCCGTGCAGGTCCCGGTATTACCGGCCGTGCCGATGCTCATGCCGGCCGGGAAGTTATCCGTGAAGATTGAGCTCAAGGTGATGGCAACCGCATTGCTGTTGCCGATCGTCACCGTGAGGTTAGTGTTGCCGCCGCTGGCAATATTAGCCGCGGCAAAATTCTTGGATACCGTCGGCGCTGCCAGCACGGTGAGGGTCGCGTTCGCCGTGCCACCGGTCAGGGCCACCGGGCCGGTTGCCGTCAGAGCAGTCGTGGTGTTGCTCGCCGCACCGACTGTGCTCGAGGTGACGTTGGCCTGTAATTGGCAGGAGCTACCCGCATTCAGGGTGGCCACATTCAAGCGGATGTTGTTGTCACCGGCGGCACTGGCGGTGCCGGCGACCTTGGTGGCGGTGCCGCAAGCAGCAGGCGTAAAGGTGAAAGTGGTGTTGCTGAGCGTCAAGCCCGCCGGGAAGGTGTCGGGCACCTGGATGGTGGTCACTGCGCCGGGGTTACCGGCCGGGTTCGTCACCGTGAGACTCAGCACGCTGGTACCGCCCGAAGCGATATTGGCCGGCGTAAAACTCTTGGCGATGGTGGGTGGCGTGTAGATATTCAGGGTGGCGCTTGCGGCAGCCGTGTTACTGCCGGCATTGGTGCTCAAGGCGCCGATGGCAATAGTGTTTGTCGCGGCACCCGCCGTGCTGGACGTCACGTTGACGATGACGGTACAGCCACCGGCCGGGATGCTGGTGCCGTTGGCGATGGTAAAGCTGGTGGCCGCTGCCGTCGCGGTCACGCCGGCACAGGTGCCGGTGTTACCCGCCGTATTGATGCTCATACCGGCCGGGAAGGTATCTGTGAACAGCGAGCTCAGGGTGATCGCGCTGGCGTTGGTGTTGCCGATGGTGACCGTCAGATTGGTGTTGCCACCGCTGGCGAGGTTGGCCACGGCGAAATTCTTGGCGACTGTCGGGGCCGCCAGCACGGTGAGCGTTGCATTGGCCGTGCCGCCCGTGAGCGCCACCGGGCCGGTAGCCGTCACCGCTGTGGTGGTGTTGCTGGCCGCACCGACTGTGCTCGACGTGACGTTGGCTTGCAACTGGCAACTGCTGCCGGCATTCAGTGTGGCAACGTTCAAGCGGATGTTGTTGTCCCCCGCGGCACTGGCGGTACCTGCGGTCTTGGTGGCCGTGCCGCAAGCCGCCGGGGTGAAGGTGAACGTCGTATTCGAGAGCGTGATGCCGGCCGGGAAGGTGTCGGGCAGCTGCACGGTGGTAATCGCGCCGGGGTTGGCCGCCGGGTTGGTCACCGTCAGGCTCAGCACACTGGTGCCACCGATGGCGATGCTCGTCGGCGTGAAGCTCTTGGCCACCGTTGGCGGCGTGTAGACGTCCACCGAATCGGTTGCCGCAGCCGCATTCGAACCGCCATTGGTCGAAAGCGCGCCGATGGCGATGGTATTGGTCGCCGTTCCCGCCGTGCTGGAAGTGACGTTAACGATGACGGTACAACCACCGGCCGGGATGCTGGTGCCGTTGGCAATAGTGAAGCTGGTCGCGGCGGCGGTTGCCGTGACACCGGTACAGGTGCCGGTGTTGCCGGCCGTACCTATGCTCATACCGGCGGGGAAGGTATCGGTGAAGAGGCCGCTCAGGGTCAGCGCCGACGCGTTGGTGTTGCCGATGGTAACCGTGAGGCTGGTGTTGCCACCGCTGGCGATGGCGGCCGCCGTGAAATTCTTGGAAATAGTCGGCGCAGCAAGAACCGTCAGGGTCGCATTGGCGGTGCCACCGGTAAGCGCCACCGGTCCGGTCGCTGTCAAAGCGGTGGTGGTGTTGGACGCTGCACCCACGGTGGTCGAAGTCACATTCGCCTGCAACTGGCAGGTGGCGCCTGCGTTCAGGCTCGCTACGTTCAGCCGGATATTGTTATCGCCCGCCGCGCTGGCCGCGCCGCTGGTCTTGGTAGCGGTGCCGCAGGCGGCCGGTGTGAAAGTGAAGGTGGTGTTGCTAAGCGTCAAACCAGCCGGGAACGTGTCGGGCACCTGAATGGTGGTCACTGCGCCGGGATTGGCCGAGGGGTTGGTGACCGTCAGGCTCAATACACTGGTACCGCCGGACGCAATGCTGGTCGGCGTGAAGCTCTTGGCAATCGTTGGCGGCGTGTAAACGGTCAGGGTGGCGCTCGCTGCTGCAGCGTTATTGCCGCCATTGGTTTGCAGGGCGCCGGCATTGATGGTGTTATTGACTGATCCCGGCGTGCTGGAGGTCACGTTGACGATGATGGTACAGCCGCCGGACGGGATGCTGCTGCCGCTGGCCATGGTGAAGCTACCCGCGCCGGCCGTTGCGGTCACACCAGTACAGGTACCGGTGTTGCCGGCGGTGTTAATGGTCATACCTGCCGGGAAGGTGTCGGTGAAGGCGCTGGAAAGCGTCAGCGCACTCGCATTGCCATTGCCCAGGGTGACGGTGAGGTTGGTGTTGCCGCCGCTGGCGATATTGGTTGCGCCGAAGCTCTTCAATACCGTAGGCGCCGAAAGCACGGTGAGCGAGGCGTTGGCCGTACCGCCGGTCAGCGCCACCGGACCGGTCGCCGTCAGCGCGGTAGTGGTGTTGCTGGCAACGCCGGTTGTGCTGGAGGTGACGTTGGCTTGCAACTGACAACTGCTGCCGGCCGCGAGGCTTGCGATATTCAAGCGAACGTTATTGTCACCCGCAGCGCTGGCCGCGCCGCTGGTCTTGGTGGCAGTGCCGCAGGCTGCCGGTGTGAAGGTGAAGGTAGTGTTCGAAAGCGTAATACCCGCCGGGAAGGTATCGGGCGCCTGGATGGTGGTGACCGCACCCGGATTGGCTGCCGGGTTGGTGACGGTGAGGCTCAGCACGCTGGTGCCGCCCGAAGCGATGCTGGTGGGGGTGAAGCTCTTGGCAATGGTAGGCGGCGTGTAGACATCCAGCGTGTCGGTGGCGGCCGCCGCGTTATTACCGGCATTGGTTTGCAGTGCGCCAATGGCGATGGTATTGGTCGAGGTGCCTGCCGTGCTGGAGGTGATATTGACGATCACGGTACAGCCGCCGGCCGGAATACTGGTGCCGTTGGCCATCGTAAAGTTCGATGCACCGGCCGTCGCCGTTACACCGGTACAGGTACCGGTGTTGCCAGCGGTGTTGATGGTCATGCCTGCCGGGAAGGTATCGGTGAAGGCGGACGAGAGCGTGATGGCAATCGAATTGGTGTTGCCGATAGTCACCGTCAGATTGCTATTGCCGCCGCTGGCGATGGCAGCCGCCGTGAACGCCTTGGTCACGGTCGGCGGCACCAACACGTTATAGCCGGCGCTGGCGGCAGTGCCGGTGGTGGCAATCGGCGTCAACCCCACCGGTGCGTTGGTGGTGTTCGTGGCAACCCCGGCCGTGCTGGAGGTAACGTTGATCTGCACCTGGCAGCTCGAGCCGGCGGCGGTACTGCCGGCGGTGAAGCGCACATTGTTGTCACCGGCCGCGCTGGCGGTGCCGGCAATCTTGGTCACCGTGCCGCAGGCGGCAGGCGTGAAGGTGAAGGTGGTGTTACTCAGCGTGAGGCCGGCGGGGAAGGTGTCGTCCACCCGCATGGTGGTCGCGCCGGTATTGCCGGCCGGGTTGGTCAGCGTCAGTGTCAGGACCGTGGTCGCGCCGCTGTTAAACGGGCTGGTGATCGCCTTGGTGAGCGTGGGCGCTGCCCAGATATTCAGGTTGCTGCTGGCTGCTGCCTGGTTCTTGCCCGAACTGGTCTGCAGGGCGCCGATCGCGATGGTGTTGGTCACCGCGCCCGCCGTGCTGGACGTGACGTTGACGATAACGGTACAGCCGCCAGCAGGGATGCTGGTGCCGTTTGCCATCGTAAAGTTCCCGGCCCCCGCCGTCGCCGTTACACCGGTACAGGTCCCCGTATTGCCGGCCGTGCCGATGGTCACACCGGCCGGGAAGGTATCGGTCAGTGCAGCGGTCAGCGTAATGGCGCTGGCATTGGCGTTGCCGATGGTCACTGTCAGGCTGGTGCTGCTGCCGCTCGCCAGATCCGTAACGCCGAAAGCCTTGGTGATGGTGGGCCGCAGCAAAACCGTGGTGGTGGTGGCATCCAGCGTACCGGTATTTTGCGTTTGCGCAAGCACATTGGTGCCTAGGCCTAGCGTCGTCACTCCGCCCGGCAAGTTGGTCGTGGTGCTGTCGATATTGTCGGTAAGCACATTAGCCAGAGCTGTACCGCTAGCCGTGGCCTGATTGCTGAGCGTTCCGTTGCCGGTCACCGTGGTCTGATAGCTCAGCTTCATCGTGCAGTCTTGAGCCACGCTGAAAGCGCTGGTGAACAATGTGTTGACGCCCGCTCCGTTGAACGACGCGTTGGCGGTGCCAGCCGAACACGCAGCCGGGTTATAGCTCAGCGTCAGCGAACCCGGCACATAGGTCTGATTGGCGCCTATGGTATCGGTCGCCTGGAAGCCGGCCACGGCGCCGGCACCGCCACCGGGATTGCGGAAGAACACATCCCATTCCAGCACGTCGCCGATGGTGGCGTTGGTGGTGCCGGAGCTATCGTTGTCGGTGGCCACACGCACGCTCTTGAAGCCTGCCACCACGCCAACCACCACACTCGCCGCGGCGACGTTGCTGCCGGCATTGGTGACCAGGGCGCCTATGGCGATGGTATTGGTGTAGGGCCCGTTGCCATTGCTGATGGCACTGCCGGTGCTGGCGTTATTCTTGACATCGACCTGAATCGTACAGCCGCCCGACGGGATGCTGGCGCCGTTGGCGTAGGTGATAGTGCCGCTACCTGCAGTGGCAGTGATCGAACCGTTGGTACAGGTGCCACCGATATTGGGCGGCGTCGCCACCACCATGCCGGTCGGCAGGGTATCGGTAAACAAGCTGCTCAGCGTGATCGCAACGGAATTGGGATTACCCAAGGTGATCAGGTAGGTCGTGGTACCCAACACCGGGATGCTGCTGTTGGCGCCAGCCGCGATGGCCTTGCTTACGGTCGGCGCCTGCAACACCGCGACGCACGCGCCGGTGCCCACCGATGCCGTGCCGGCACCGGTGGCCGAATCGGTGATATCCGCGCCGATATTGGTCGTCGCGGAAATATTGGAATTGCCGTTGGTATTGTTTGCCTGCGGGCAATCGCCGATGGTTGGGGCAGCCGCCGTCGTGATGGCAACGCTGATGGTACAAGTGCTATTGGCAACGGTGCTTTTGTTTGTGACGGTGATGGTGTTGGACAGCGCAGTCGCCGTCACGCTGCCGCCGGTACACCCGCTCACCACGTTGGGGGTTGAGGCGACACGCAAGCCGCTCGGCAGGGTGTCCGTGAAACTGACCGAAAGCACGCTGGCCGCACTGATGGAATAGGTCAGCGTGGTGGTCCCGCCGGACGACAACGCGGCGCTGAACGTCTTGTCCAGTTTGGCCACGCCGACGTCCAGGGTATCGGTGGCGGCGACGGTATTAGCCGGCGTATTGGTCGAGGTCACCGCTCCGACTGCAATGGTATTCGTATAACTACCCGTAGCGGTACCACGGGCATTTACCGTGATGACGCAAGAGCCGTTTGCCGGGATCGTGCCGCCGCTAAGCTGAACGGTTCCGGGGCCTGTTCCGTTACCGGAAATGGTGGCGGTTCCGCCGCAGGTGTTCGACACCAACCCGCCGTTGTTACGCATATTCGCCGACGGGTAGGTATCCAAAAATGCTACGCCGGTCGCGGCGAAACCGTTGGTGTTGGTCAGCGTAATCGTCAACAGCGAATTGGTGTTGGTGGCAACCGGATTGGTGCCGAAGGACTTGGTCACACCGATGGCGTTGGCGATGGTCAGCGTAGCGTTAGCGGTGGCGCTGGTCATCGCCACCGGGCCCGTGGTGGTTGCCGCCGTGGTGGTGTTGGTATTGGTGGTGGTCGCCGTTACGCTTTGCGTGATGGTGCAGGTACCGCCCGCCACGATGGTGCCGGCGGTGAAGCCCACGCTGGTGCCGCCGTTGACGCCGCCGGAGAGTGTCGCGCTGCCCGCGCCCGAGCAGGCCACGCTGCCGGCCGCGGCATTGGTCAGCGTGCCGGTATAAGTGTCACCTATCGACACCCCGGTGATGCTGGCCGGGTTGCCGGCGGGGTTGGTCACCGTGATGGTCATGGTGGAGGTGCCACCGGCCACGATGAAGGTGGGGCTGAAGGTCTTGGTGACCGTCGGCTCATTGAAGACGACTAGCGAAGTCGTATCGATGCTGCCGGCGTTTTGCGTTTGCGCGAGCGGGCTGGCGCCCAGACCCAGCGTGGTTACGCCGGCAGGCAGCCCGGTGGTGGTGGCGTCGATGTTATCGGTCAGCGTCGCGGCGAGGCCGGTACCCGTTGCGCTGGCCTGATTGGTTCTGGTACCGACGCTGGTCAGCGTGGTGCGGTAAGTGATCTTGACGGTACAGCCGGCGTTGAAAGTGAAGCCGGCAGTGAACAAGGTGTTGGTACCCGCGCCGTTGTAGCCTGCGTTCGCGGTGCCCGCAGAACAGGCGGCCGGGCTGTACGTCACCGCAACGGACGAAGCCACATAGGTCTGCCCTGCACCAACGGTATCGGTGACCTGGAAGGCCGCGATGTTGTTACCGCCAGTGGGGTTGTCGTAAAAGACGCTCCACTCCAGGGTATCGCCGACGGTACCGGCATTGAGGCCGGTGGAATCGGCGTCCGTGAACACGCGCACGCTCTTGTAGCCGCCCACCACGTTCAGCGTGCTGTTTACCGCTCCCGCAGCCGGACGGCCTGCGCTGGTGGTGAGAATATCTGCGCCGGAGTTGTTGACGCTATTGGTGTAAACGCCATCGCCGTTGCTGATGGCCGCACCGGTGGACGCGCTATTGGTGACGTTGACGATGATGGTGCAGCCACCCGCCGCGATGGAGGCGCCGCTGGCGTAAGAGATGGTAGAGCTACCGGCCGTGGCGGTGACGCTGCCGGCAGTACAGGTCCCGGCGAGTCCATTCGGCGTGGCGACGACCAGACCGGTGGGCAGCGTATCCGTGAAAATACTGGAGAGCGTAATGGCGCTGGCATTGCTATTGCCCAGCGTCAGCGTCAGCGCCGAAGTACCGCCTACGGGTACGTTGAGCGGGTTGAAGGCCTTGGCGATGGTCGGCCGCGCCAGCACCGTGGCCTTGGTGGAATCGTAGGAGCCGGCGACCTGCGTTTGCGTGATGACGTTGGTGCCTAGGCCGGCGGTGGTGACGTTGGCGGGCAACGTGGTGGTGGAATCGACGTTATCCGACAGCACATTGCCATTCACGCCCGCAGTGGTCGCGGTCGATTGGTTGGTCAGCGTGGCAGCGCCGGTCACGGTGGTGCGATAGCTCGCCTTGACCGCGCAATTGGCCGGCAGGCTGAAGCCGGCGGTGAACAGGCTGTTGGTGCCCGCGCCGTTGTAACTGGCATTGGCGGTGCCCGTGGCGCAAGCGGCAGGCGCATAGGTCAGCGCCAGCGAAGCCGCCACATAGGTCATGTTGGCGCCAATGGTGTCGGTGGCCTGGAATGTCGCCATCGTCGCGCCGCCGGACGGATTGTTGAAGAACACGTCCCATTCGATGGTGTCGCCGATGGTGACGTTGCTGGTGCCCGAACTATCGGCGTCGGTGAACACGCGCACGCTCTTGTAAGCCTGCGGGCACAGGGCCGGGTTGATGGCGCCCGGTGCATTGGGTGTCTGGAAGGTCGCGGTACCGCCGGCCGAGGCCGAGGTGCCGTAACTATCGTTGAGAGTGGTGGTCTTGCCCTGGATGCCGCCAGCCGTCGTCGACGTGACGGTCATCGTGTTCGGTGCAAAGGCGATGAAGCCGCCGCTGCCGCCGCCGCCGGGGCCGTGGCGATCCGCGGTGCCACCGGTGTCGCCGCGCCAGGCGTTACCGCCATCGCCGCCGGAAACGTTGACCGTCGCAGACCCACCCGCAATGCCGTACAGCACCACGCTGCCGCCCGCGCCGCCGCCGCCTGCGCCGTCGTTCAAAACGTTGTAACCCGAAGAACCGCGTGCGTCGATAGTGCCGGAACCGGCAAAAGTATTGGCGCGCAAGATGACAATGCCGCCGCCCGCTGCGCCGCTGCTGCAAAGGTCGGCGGAAGCGCAGGACAGGCCCGCCGGATTGGTATAGGTAGTGCCATCGGCCGTGGAATTATTGGTGGTACCTGCGCCGCCGCCGCCGCCCATGAAAACGCGGTTGAAAGCAATCGTGCCGCTGTAAGCCGCACCGCCCAGGCCGCCAATCGCAAGATTTGAGCTCCAGGTATTGCCACCCGTACCACCCGCGCTGTAATTCGAGCCGCCGCCGCCGCCGGAGTTTTCGGTATTGCCGGTATTGCCGTCGTTACCGCCACCACCGGCGTTGCCGGGCGCGCCGCGCGCGTAGGAGCCGCCGCTGTAGCCGTCGGTGGCGTTGGTCAGGAGCACCGGTGTGCCGTTGTAGCTGGTAGCCGCGTTGACGTACTTCGGTGTGCCGCCGATGCCCTCGCCTTTTGACGCGTGCCAGTTGCCGGTCGCCGGGGCTTCGTAAACGGTATTCGCACCCGTGCCGGTGCCGGTCAACACTCGACCTGCGCCGCCGCGGAAACCGGCGCCCGCCACACTGACGGCAGTCGCTCCGCCCAGGGTCAAAGTATTGAGCACGTCCGCAACCACCACACCGCCGGTGGAGCCGTTCCAGAACGCCGCCGTGACGCCGCTCAAGGTGACATCGGCATAACGCGGGACGCGAACCACCTGGAAGGAATTGGGGGCGCCGGCCACATAGGAGTTGGTCAGCGCCGGCGAAAAACTGAAGGAACCCCCCGCTGCGGACAGCGCGCTGCTGGCAACCACGAATTCGTAAAGACCGGTGCTGCCTACCGAAGTCGAACCGCTGCCGGTGCTGCCGTTACCGTAGGTGACCGTCGTGGATTGTGTGACGGTCGCGTTTTGCATCTGGATCACCAGCACCAGATCGCCGGCGGCGATGGTATTGCCGGCGCCGGCTCCGCGTGCGCCGGTGTTAATGCTGGTGCTGCCCGAGCCGGCGCTCGCCGAGCCGGGCCAGTAATCGTTGATGTTGCCAGATGCGGTTGAGCCGGAACTGGTGGCGGGCGCCGTACAAACCTGCGCGCTGACCGGCTGGGCCGTCAGCGCCAGGGCTGCGAGCGAGCACAACGCGGCAGCCAGCCAGCGCCGCAGCACAGGCTGATAGCCAATGCGAACGAGGTCAACGGCCATCATGCCGCCTCACCACGATCGCGCTTGTCGTTTGCTGGTGCATCAATTGACCGCCCCACCCTTTGAATCGCTCTTCACGTCGCTCTTTGCGTCGCTCTTGTTGTCGCTAGCAGCAACCTTGTCGGCCGGCCCCTTGGCGCCGTGTCCGGCGAACAGGTCTTCGTCAAACTTGTAACGCAGACGCAGGAAGGCGCCCTTGTTAGTGTACTCGCCGGTGGTCAGGTCGTCGTCGCGGTAACCGAAGAAATTGTAGCCCGCCGACAGCCACAGATTTTCCATCACCATATAGCCCACTTCCAGGCCCAGGCCGTAGTACTTGCTTTGCGCGCCGTGGCCGAACATGGTCGATACGTTCAGCGACAGGTCCCAGCGCGGTGCGATATCCCAGATGCCGCGCCCGGAAACCAGCTGGGCGTTGTTCTTGGAATCGATGCCGTTGGAATTTTCGCGCGTCCACTTGGCCGCGTAGCGCGTCGCCAGCGTGAAGGGACGCACCGGCTGCCAGTTGGCCTGCAGGGACAGGAGTTCCACCGAACGCTTCAATTCGATATCGGGCTGGGTGGTGTCTTCCTCGGTGCGATGCTCGATGCGGCCCAGCGCAGTGAAGGTGTCGCTATCGGTCTGGCGATAAGCGAGGCCCAGCTGCATGCGGTCCTGCAGGTTTTCGCCGGTCTGGCTGCCCTTGTTGCGCAGCAGAGAATAAGTATTGCGGCCCAGGAAGGTCCAGTCCTGGCTCAGCTTGGAGGCGGCCGCCACGGTGGCGAGCACCGAGTCGCTGCTGGCGCCGTTGCGGAATTCCAGACGGGCCGAACCCTTCCACAGCGGATTGGCGGTGTACTCCAGGCCGAAGGTCAGCGCGGTCGATTCGCCGCTGCCGGTGGCGGCGCCCGACAGAACGTGCACACGCTCGAAGCCGGTTTGCAGTTTGACGCCTTCGGCCAGCGTCCAGGTATTGCGCAAGCCCAACGCCGCTTCCGCGTCGCCGCCGGAGATGGCGTCGCGCACGCGGTACTCGCTGAACACATTGCCGTCTTTCATGTAATCGGTGCTGACACCGACCACGGTGCTGTTTTGCGATTGCTGGTTGTTGAGCGCAAACGGGCCGTTCAGGGAAGATATGAATTCGTGGCGCGCATACACGCGGCCGGCGCTGCCCATTTTGTATTCCCCGCCCACGGCCAGCAGTTTCCGCGAAGCATCCTGCACATCCATTTCCGCTTCGCCGTAAGCGGAAGCGCCCTTGATGCCCGGCAGGTCGCCGCTGACGCGGGTGCGAATGCTGGTCACTTCGGTAAGCGGCGCGGCCGTCGAGCCGGGCGCCGCCGTCGCCGCTGCCTGGGTGTCGCGCGCGTAACGGATACCGGCTTCCAGGCGCATGCCGTTGGCAAACTGGTGTTCGGCGGCGAGGGAAATGCCGTCGCGCTTGGCGTTGGCCACGGAGTCTTCGGTATGCAACACCTCGGCGTTGACGCGGTTCTTCTCGTCGATGCGGTAGGCCAGCTTGCCGCCTGCCTCGGTGCGGCCGGCGCTGAGGTTGGAACTGGGGTTGTCGAAATTAGCGGCGGCGCGGCCAGCATAAACCGACGCGTCGAATTTATCGCCCTGCTGCTTGTACTCGATACGCTGGGCGTTGCCCTGCTTGGCACCGGACGACAGGGCATCGACGATCTGCTCGCGGTGGGTCTGCGCGACTTCGGCGATCAGGAAGGACTTCTCGGCCAGCTTGACGACGCCATTGATGCCGGCCATACGGAATTTGTTGAGCGGGTTGCGATCGTCCACAACCATACCGCCGACTTCCAGGCGATCGTTGAGCTTGACCTGGGCATCGGCGCCGGCCACCCAGAACTCGGCGCCACCCTGATCGACTTCGTAGGTGACACGAATCGACATCGGGTTCAGCTTGTCGTCCAGGCTAGGCACCGGCGCCTTGAACAGCAGACGGCCAGTCAGCGGCTCCAGTTCGTAATCGACGAAACGGGTCATGACGGAAGACGACAGCACCACCGCGGTCTGGTTGCGGTCGCGGGTGAGGATTTCCACTTTCTCGCTATTGACCAGCCCCTTGATGTTGGAAAGCGTGAACGGGCCCGAGGTACCGTCACCGCGGAACTCGTCCACCACCTGGGTGGTCGAGTCGCGGCTGGCGAACACATTGCCGGACACGGTGGCGTTTTCGAAATGCTGCTTGATGCCGGTGAGTGAGCGGTTGTAGTTGGACAGCTTGCGCGTTTCCGAGCTTTGCGAGGTGTTGTAGTCGCCGTACAGCAGGTAGGATTTCTTTTTGTCGATACGCACGTAAAAGCGCCCGGTCGATTGGGCGTCAAAATTGCGCACGCTGGAGTCGCCGTAAATCGGGTAGAAGTCGTCGGGCTGGATGTCGCGGAACAGGCGGTCACGGGTGTTCTTGTCGGAATCGTAGGACAGGGTCAGCAGGTATTCGCCCTTGACCTTGCCTTTCAGGAACATGGCGGCGCGAGCCTGGCCGGACAGCTTGCCGTCGTTCCAGGAACGCGACAGATGGGTGATCTCCTGCTCGAAGCCGTCCTGCGCGCGTGCCGGTGTGAGCGCCTTGGTGTCGAGTTTGCGCAGGTTCAGCACGCCTTCGATGACGCCGGCGGCGATCATGTCGCGCAGGTCCGGCAGGAAGTCGAGCTTGGCCTCGCCCTTGACCTTGCCGGCCAGCACAGTGATTTCGGCCTGACCGGGATCGGTGGGTGGCATCAGCGGATATTCGGCGCGGCCGCCTTCGATGAACACCTGTACGCCGGGTTCGGCGGCGTTCAGATCTTCCACGTTCCAGCGGCCCAGCGTAGTCAGCAGGGTGACGGCGGTGCGGGTGGTGATGGGCGTGCCGTAGGCGTCGGTCAGGCGCACGATCACCTTGGCGACGGTTTTGCCGTCTGCCACGGCGCCGCCGTTCAGCGCGGCCGGGTATTCGATCACGACTTTGGCGAGGTCGCCGGGGGCGGTTACCTTGATGGTCTTGCTGCCGCGTGCATTGCCGAACTGGTCGAGCTGCGTCACGGTCAGCGTGTTGAGACCGGCGGCCAGATCGACACCGATGTATTCCCAGGCTTGCAGCTGCTTGCCCGACAACACTGCCTTCTTGCCCACGCGCGAGGCCGGGATTTCGCGGTCGTTGACGGTCAGCTTGAAGACGGTGTCGCTGACGCCTTTAACACGGATAGTCGATTGCGCGTAGGCCAGCACGTCGCCGTCCTTCACGCCCATGAAATCGATGGTGTTGTTCTGGCTGGGCAGAATCGTTTCGAGCAGGTTCTCGGTCTCTTCGCGCTCGCGCTTGGCCTCGTCAACCACCGGCGACTTGACCGGCGCGGGTGCGATGGTCTGGAAGCCGCTGGTGCCGGCGGCGGCGGCAGTGGTGGTGTCGGGGCTGGCTTGCACGCCCGGCACCGTGCCCGCGGCGCCCACCGTGCCGCTGGCCGGCAGTGCGCGCAAATCGGCGTTGAGCTTGATATTGGGATCGGTGTTCAGTTTTTGCTGCAGGCGGCCGTCGACTTCGGTTTTCAGCGCAGCGGCATTGCGGCGGCGCTGGCTGATTTCTTCCATCACCGGCTCGGTGCAGGACTGGATGGCGAAGTTGGCCTTGTGCAGTTCACCGTTTTGCAAATCGACGATCTGGCTGTCGCCCTTGCCCAGGTTGCGGCTGGACAGCGCAATCAGATCGCGCACCGTCACGCCGGTAGGTAGCGAAGAGCGGTCGATCTTCAGCACGTGGGTGCGCGGCGTCACGCCGTAGAAGCTGAACTTGCCTTCGGCGTCGGCGATGGTATTGGTGCCGTCTTCCAGGTACACGCGCACGCCTGGCACACCGACTTCCTTTTCGTCCTGGATGCCGTCCTTGTTGCAGTCGGCGAACACCTTGCCGGTGATGAAGCCCTTGTTGGTGAAGACGCCATCGTTGACGACGACCTGCGCTGTTGCCGTGTTGGAAACGCTGAACTGCGCGGCGTTGAGGCCGGAACGATAGCTCGCGAAAATGCGGTTGATGCCGTCACCCTGCTGGGCGCCGGGGCCGATGCGCACGCGGTAGCTCAGCTTGACCTGCTGGTCCTTGGCCATGTGGCCGATGTTGAACACCAGTTGCGCGCCGCCCTTCCCTGCCGGGTCGGCCAGCGGCTTGCCGTCGATGCGCGCGGTACCGGCCACGTAGCTGAAGCCCGCCGGCAGGTTGTCGGTGGCCAGCACATCGGCAGCGGTGAGCGCGTAGCCGGTGTTGTTGGCGATGGTCACGGCGTAGTCGTTGAACTCGCCGATTTCAACCGTGGTGCGTAGCGGCGTTTTTTGTACGAACAAGCCCGTGATCTTGCCCGCATCCACCGGCACGTCGATGATCACGGGGCCGGTTTCCGGACCAACGTGGAACGCGCCGCCGTAGGAGCCGCCGGTGGTGGGGCCGGTGGCGATGATGTTGCGCCCGGCCGGCAGGCGGCTGGCCGGCACTGCGGAGGTCCAGGTGTAGCCGTTAGGCGGCGTCACCAGCACGCAGTAGTCGGCCGGAGACACCAACGGGAAATTGAAGCGGCCGTCGGCGCCGGTGGTCACCGGGTTCGGCGCCGGGACGATCTTGCCGCCCAGCAGTTGCGTGACCGTAGCCAGCGTGGTTGAGCACTGGCCATTCGTCACATTGGTGAGGCGCACCAGCGCGCCGGACACCGGCGCATTGGTGACGCTGTCGAACACCACACCGTTGGGATCGACCAAGGTCACGGTGGTGGTGATCTTCTGGCTGCAGCCGATGATCTCCACATCCAGGGTGTCGTAGGGCAGGCCTTCGATGATGTGGTCACCCGTCATCACCGGGGGTGCTCGTACCGGAATATTGTCGACGATGAAGACGCCGGTGCCGGGGCCGGTTTCGGTAGCGATCAGCTCTTCGTGTTCGCCATTGGGGCCGGTAATGATGATGGTGCGGTGCTCGATGATGGTCGGGTTGGCGACGCAGGAAGGCACGGTGGCCTTCAGGTAGAAATCCTGCGAGATCGTCGCCCACACCGTCGGCCGCTGGAAGTTGGGGTCGATGTAGGGCTGGATGATATTGTTGACCGTGGTGCTGGTGCTGACGGTGGTGGTATCGCGCACCAGCAAGGGGCCGGTGGCGCCGCCGTTGACGCGCAGTTCCGTGGTGTTGACGGTGCCGTTGGCGGCGCTGGCAGGTGAAGTCACTTTCACCAGCAGCAGCACGCGGGCGCCGGCCGGTAGGACGAAGTTGCTGGTGCTGCTGAGCGGGGTATCGGTGGGATCGAGCACGCCGACGATGGACTGGCCGCCGGCCGACGGGTTGTCCAGGAATACCTGCGCGGTCCAGCCTGCGGACGCGTTCAGCAACAGATTGGCCGGGAAGGTGATGGGCTCGTCGCACACGCCGGTGTTGGTGAGCGTATGGGTGTAGACGATGCTGTCGCCGGCGATAACACGACCGCTGTTGTCCGGCTCCAGGGTGACGTGGCAGGTGCGGGTGACGGTGCCGACGATGTCGTCGTCGGCGGCGCGCACCAGCGGATTGGTGATCGACTGCGCCGACTTGCGAACCTTGTAGGGGCCGCCGGCCACGCCCAGCGGCAGGGTCGCGGTGACGATGATCTTGTAGGTGCCGCCGGCCGGCACCGGGCCGGTGTCGGCCACGCCGTTGCCGTTGCTGTCGGCCAGCAGTGTGACGCCGTCGCTCTGGAACACGCGGATGATGGTGCCCGCCGGGAAGGTGGAGCCCGACAGCGTGATGTCGAAGGTGTCGGTCTTGCTGCCGGTATTGGTGAGCAGGTTTTCAAAGGTCACCGTGCTGCCCGGGTCAACCGAGGCGATGGTCTGACCGCGCAGGGTTACGCCGGAGGTATCGGTGATTTTGAAATCGACCGTGTTCGAGTTCTTGGGGCCGATCGGGTTGAGCTGGCTGTCGGTGTAGGAAAACTGCGCGGTGTTTTGCAACACGCTGTTGAGCGCCAGGCCGCCGGCGATGGCGACGTCGAAGCTGATGTCGGCCTGCTCGGACGGCATGAAGGTCGAGATTGAAACGGTAATCTTGTTGCCGGTGGTGTCGTAGACACCGTTACGCGTGCCGAGCAGGAATGTGCCGCCGGAATTGGCCAGAGAGATCACGCTGCTGCCCGAGGTGAGCTTCAGCGAGCCGGGCACGTAGACCATGCCGGCCGGCAGCTGGTCAATCACGGAAAGATTCTGCTTCACGGCGGTGGCGGCGGCGCTGATGTTTTTCACGCTGAGCTTCACCGTGTACGGCGAGCTGGGCGAGGCGCCCGAGTTGGCGCTGATAGTCTTGACCACCGTCACAGACTTTAGCGCCGGGTCTTGTGCATCGACACCGAGGCAGGCCGGTTGCACGCCGTTGAACACGCCGCTGATGCCCGAGATCGAAGCGGCGTTGTTGGTGAACGCGGCCGGCAGCGACGCGCAGGAGGCGTTCAGTTGTCCCGCAACGTTGGTAACACCGTCCACCACCACGGCGCAGGAATGGACCCCGGCCGGGAAGCTGAAGTTGCTGACCGAGATCTGCGCGGGTGCGGTCAGCGTGATCTGCCCGGTACAGGCGCCGCCGACGATGGCGTAAGCGGCGCCGGCCGACAGCATCAGACCGGCGGGCAGCGTGTCGGTGAAGGCGAGGCCAGATACGACCGGCGCGGCGGAGGAGTTGTTGACGATCAGGTAGAGCTTGGTGCTGTCGCCGTCGATGATGCGCGCGGCGGCGAACTGCTTGGTGAGCGTGGGCATCGGCGGCAGCACGCGCAGGCACTGCGGCGTGATGCCGCTGGTGATGTTGGTGAGGTTGCCCATAGCCGCCGCGTCGTTGGTGAAGGCGGGATCGTTGACCGATCCGCACTGTGTCGCATTCAACGCGCCGTTGCGGTTGGTGATGCCGCTCACGGTCAGTGTGCAGGAGGCGACGTTCTGCGCGATCATGAAGTTGCTGACCATGATCACGTTCGGCGCCTGGAAGCTGATGTTGCCGTTGCAGCCGGCGCTGATCACGCCGCCCGCGCTGGAGTTGACGGCGAGACCGGCCGGCAGCATGTCGGTGAAAGCGATGCCGCTGCGGCCGAGTTGGCCGGCGGCGCTGGTGATGGTGAAAACCACCGAAGTACTTTCGCCGTCGACGATCACGTTTTGCGCGAACGCCTTGGTCAGCGTGGGCGCGGGAACCTGCGGCGGATTGGCGTTGCAGGTCGGCGTTGCCGGCGGATAGGACACCAGCGCCGTGGTGGTCGGGTTGATCGTGAACGCGATGTTCATGTCGGGACGCAGACCGTCGTTGATCTGCACCCACTGGCCGCCGGTGAACTGCCAGCCCGGCCAGGCGGTCGGGTTGCCGCTGGCGTCCACCGCGGCGCCGGGCCACAGCAGGCGGCCGGTCAGCGGCTGGTTGGGCAGAATCTGCGCGCTGCCGCCACCGATTTTTTGCCAATCGATGCTGACGCCGGGCGGAGTCGGAACGCCGACAGCGTGCACGGTGTAGTCGACGTAGGGCGTGTCGTTGATGCACTTGGCGACCAGCGAGTCGATGATCAGCACCTTCACGACCAGGCACTGGTTGGTGACGGCGTTGGTGATGCCGACCAAGCCGCCGATATTGCCGGAGCCGTTGGTGAACGCGGCCGGCGTGCCGGTGCAGGTGTCGTTGCTGGTGCCGGCGAGGTTGGTGACGGCGTTGATGGTGATCGCGCAGGTCGCGGTGCCGGCGGTCATCGCCAGTGCGGACACCGCGATGGTGCCGGGGGCTACGAGGTTGACCGTGCCCGAGCAACCGGCGCCGCTGACGGTGCCGGTGGCGCCGGCGTTCAGTTGCAGGCTGGCCGGCAGCGTGTCGGTGAAGGCCATGGCTGCTTGCACCGGATTGCCGGCGACGTTGGTCAGGGTGAACACCAGCGGGGTGGAAGTGCCGGCGTTGATCGATGCGGCGCCGAAGGCCTTGGTCAGCGTGGGGGTGCCGGCAGCGACGATGCCGCCGACGGTCACGGTCACGGCGTTGGTCGAAGCGGTCTGGGCGGCGGCGCCAACTTGCTGCGAAGAATTCGCGGTGTTGGAAATGACCGTCCCGGCAGGGGTCGGAATTGCCTGTGCTACAGAGGAGAAAACGAGGGTAAAAACAAGCGAAAAAACAGGGGGGAAACTAGGGGAACGGACTAGGTTTTGCAACTGTAGGCCGAGTTTGGCCGCCCACGCGATAAGCGAGGAATTCTCAACCTGAAAAAGGTTACGAATCCACGGGTATGTCATTCCAAGAATATACTTTTTTCATCCGCTTTTGGATGTGATTTAACGCACGTTTTTAGGCCGGATTTTCAAAGGTTTACAAAGGATTTTCCCTCTGAAAACTATTCAAAAACCGGTCGAAATTTTGCAAAGTTTTACAAACGGCCAAACAATGGAAAAACGGGAGGGTTTCCCCTCCCGTCGAGTGCCCGGCAAACCTCGCCGGGAGGTTGCTTTTTGTTAGTTAATCTTGACGCAGAACTGCAGCGTGAAGGTTTGACCGGAGGTCAGCGTAGCCGCCGTAGCCGTCACCGTGCCCGTAAAGCCGCTGGCATAGGGGCCGCCGGTGATGGTAAGCGGCGCGCTGGCCGTGGGTGAGCCGCAGCCCGTCTCCAGGATGGTGTTCGCCGGCACCACGTCCGTCATGTTCACGGAGGTGATGTTGCTGCCGGTGGTGTTGGTACCGACCACCAGGTAGGCGATGCACTTGCCGGGCACCGTATTGGCGCTGGCGGCAATGGCCATATTGCTCCACGGTGCGTTCGGCACACCCGCCGTCAGGGTGGTCGTCGGCGTGGTCACGCAGGAGCCCGTACCGCCGGGCAGTTGCTGGTACTTGTCGAGCTTCAGACCGGCCGTCAGCGTGGTCGTATCGGTCGCCGCAGCGGTCGCCGCACCCGAGTTATAGGTGGCGGTCACCGTGGTCAGGTCCGGCGGGCTGCCGGCCATCATCGGTGCGGATACGCGAACGAACAAGGTTTGCGTCTGGTTCGGCGCCAGCGTGAAGTTGACCGCAGTCGTCACAGCCGTATCGGTGCCTACCGTCAGCATGCCATCGGCGTTGCTGTCGACGTACGCCGAGGACGTCCAGGCGTAGGTCGGCGTCTGACTATCGGTGAGGAAGCCCGAAGCAAACGTCACCGTCTCCGACACGTTACCGTTGTTGGTCACGGTATGCGTGTAGGTCACGGCGCCACCGGGCACGGTGTTCTGCGCGCCGTTGGGGGTGATGGTGACTTGGTGCAGCGAGTTGATGGTCACGCGGTCGCGGATGGAATCGGACACCGTGGCGTTGGACTGGTTGGTGGCCGTGAATAGCAGGTCGTAGTTGCCCGGGGGCGAGTACGTGGGCGTGCCCATCGCGCTCGAGTTGGTGCCGGGGATCGTTACCTGTGCGCATACCAGCTTGTTGCCACCTGCCGCCACCGGAGTCATGCCGGTGGAGGTGATGGAACCACCCAGCACGGTACAGTTCATGCCGTTGCCGCTGTCGTAGAACGTGACTGTCCAACCCGCCGGCGGGTTGGTCAGACCTGCGCCGCCCGGAACTGCGATGTACGAGGAGGCCAAGTTGTAGATCGCCGCCGTGGCACCGGTGTTGTTCACGTACAGGGTGAACGTGGTGGTGGTGGTGGACGCGGAGTTCGGCGTGACCATATTGGTCACCTGGATCATCGAGTTGTCGGGACCCGTGCCGAGTACACCGCCGCCGCCGACCGCTGCGTTATTGGTCAGGTCAACGGTGTTGGCAGTGATGGCAGACAACACGTCGGTGGCGGTATCCACCACGGTAGCGTTGAACTTGGAACGCGCTTCCAGCACGATCTGCGAGGGAACCGCCGTCGCCGATGCGCCGACCGGAATGGTCGCGGTAATCACAATGTGGTAGCCGCAATAGGTCAGCGTGGAATCGATGACATACGGCGCCGGACAGGAACCAGCCGTCGGCAGCGGGATGGTGCCGGTATCCGGGATACCGTTACCGTTGCTGTCGAGCAGGGTGGTCATGCCGTTGGCTGCCAGGATCTGGAAGGTGGTGCCGGTCGGGAAGGTACAGGCATCGACCGTCGCGCTACCCGGAATACAAGTGGAGCCGTTCAGCGGCAGGGCGTTGCCCGGATAAGCCGCGCCGGAGGTGCCGTCACGGATGATCACGTCGAAGCTGTCCGCCGAGTTGCCGCGGTTCCAGATGTAGTTGTCATAAGTGATGGTTTGACCGGGCGATGCGCTGGCGATGGTCAGCGGATCGTTGTTGGCCGCACCAGCCAGGGTCGAGGAGCCGTTGGCGGCAACGCTCGCCACTTGCAGCACCGAGTACAGCACGCTATTGGTCGGCGACGACGGAACGTTGATGTTCATCGACATATAGCTATAGCTGTACTGGTAGGCCGCGGTATTGGTCGTAACAGCCTGATTGGCACCCGTGGTCACGGCCAGGCCGGGAGCAATGGTGATCTGGAAGTACAGGCTGCCGGAAGTGGAACCCGCGACGTTGGCGATAGTGGCGGTGACGGTGCCGCTAACCGCAGTAACCGGAGCGGAATAGGTGATACCGGAAGGCGGCGAAGCACCATTGTCCGGCAGGACCGTCGCACCGCTACCCGTCCAACGACCGGAATTGGGAACGTACAACCAGCCGGAAGGCAGCGCATCGGTGATCTGCAGGCTGGTGGCCGCAATCGTACCGGCGTTGGTGTAGTCCAGGATCACGTACAGGGGGCCGGCATTCGGGCTGGCGCCGCTGGCAACCGGCGTGTAGCCCGGGGGCGCCACGCTGGACAGCTTCTTCAGCACGTTGATGGAGGCGTTACCGATGGTGGTGGTGTCGGCTTGGCTTGCGCTGTTGGAGCCGGTGTCGGTCGCCGCCGCCGTGATGGTGCCGGAGCTACCTGCCGCTGCCGAGCCGGAGGTCGTGCCGCAAACCACGAAGTTGAACGAGGAACCGGAATTCAGCGGGCCGGTGGTGGTAATCGCAGTACCGTTGTCCGGCTGGCCGTCCTGGTTGGCGTCGAGGAAGTAGGCCATCGACGTGTGGAAGGTCATCGGGCTGGACACCGGGGTGGTCAGGCTGTAAGTATCCTGGCCGTTACCGGTATTGGTAATGGTGTGCGGGTAGCAAACCTGCTGATTGTTCGGCACCGTCTTTGCGCCGACCTGGGTGAGCGTGAAGCTCTTCACCTGGGCGACCGTGGTCATCACCGTGTTCGACGTCGACGTGCGCGTCGTGGAGGTGTTGTCCACGTAAGTGGCGGACGCCTGGTTGCCGATCACCGAATTGGCGGGGGCAACGGCGAATGCCGGGTTGACGTGAAACACCGCCCATGCGATGGCAAGCATCAGCATGAGGCCGGTGATTCGGGTGCGGGTCATAATCGAATTCATTGTTGCTCTCCCGTTATTCATTCCAAGGTTCTGCGATTGACGTTCAGTTAAAAGAGATTTCATGACAGCGTTTACTTATCGGCCACTTTGAAGCGTGCCGAGAAAACCAGAGACTTGCCGGCGGCCAATTCGCCCGGGTACCAGCGCAAAAAGCGGTATTCCGTCAGGGGAATCGCCTTTTCAACTTCCACGCCGTTGGCTTGTTTCACTACGCGCTTCAGCGGGATATCGCTGAACAGTTTGCCGTCGATACTGGCTTTGGCCCCGGCCGGATTCACGGAGGCCATGACAAATTCGGTGTTGCTGGGAACCGGCAGGGTCGCCTCCAGCTTGGTCACCGAATTCTTCGATTTATTGGTGTAGGTAACGACTTCTTCCAGAACGTCACCGGGCTTGGCCACGGTTGCTTCCGCCGGCACTTCCTTGCCGTTCACCATGGTGATCTTGCGGCGTTCCAGTTTGATTTCGACCGGGTCGGGCGTAGCGGCCGTTTTGCCAGCAGCAGCGGCCGGTTTGGCCGCAGCGGTCTGGGCCATGGCGGCGCCACCGAACAGCAGCGAGCTACCCAGTACGGCGATGGACACAATTTTCAGTAGTTTCATATCTGTCTGCCTCATAAAGTCCAACAATCGCACCTGCCCCGGCCAAGGTAATTTGGCCCGTCGCGATTCTACCGGCAAATCCTTGAAAAAACAGTTAAATAATTCAACGTTTCCGAGTATTTTGCCAATTTGCAACTAGGTCTTTCCCCTACTAGTGTAAATCGTACCGTTGGCCGGGTCAATCCAACTTTTACCGCCCCCCTCGCGACCCTCCGTTTTCGTGCCGGCATGGGTGCAAAGCCTGTGCCGATCCCTGGAACGGACTTACTCGTACCTTATTGGGGGAGGATGGTAGCACCGGGTCCGTAGACACTTTGTCAACATTTGTGTGATTTGGGCACCCTTTCGCCCAACCCCCTTGGCCCGCTACTCGCCCCCTACCGCCACCCCCGCACGCCGGCAACTCCATCCCCTATCCATTCGTAAATTCGCCCCCAAAATCGCCAATCCCATTTGTACCCGCCGGTCAGCCGGGCTATAATCGCGCCTCGACAAATTGGCCGCACAGGAGAGGTGGCAGAGTGGTCGAATGCGCCAGACTCGAAATCTGGTTTACCGGTCTCCGGTAACGTGGGTTCGAATCCCACCCTCTCCGCCAATAAAAAAGCGACCCGCTGGGTCGCTTTTTTATTGGCGGAGAGGGTGGTCTCCGTACCCACCCGGGTTCGACCAGCGAGTCCAGTGGACTCGCGCAGGACGCCGCGCAGCGGCGGTCCCGTAGCGCAGCGAAGGGATGCCGGATCGCCCTAAGGCGAGACGGCACAATCCCACACGCCGGTCGATCCATCACACCAATAAGAGAGGCGACAGTTCGACGGACGCGCGAAGCGCGTCATTTCTTACAAATAATCAATAACTTAACCAAACCCCATTCCCCCAAACACCCCCAATAAGGTAGGATACGAACCAGCACAAATGTCTCAAACGCCCTCGTAGCTCAGTGGATAGAGCATCCCCCTCCTAAGGGGAGGGTCACACGTTCGATTCGTGTCGAGGGCGCCAAGAAAAATGCCACCCAAGGGTGGCATTTCGCTTTCTGGCCCGCAAAGCAGCCTAGTTGATCGTAACGTTGCCAATAGTCGACGGCGGCGTCCGCTTCAAAGCCGAAAACCCGCTGGCGCCGATCTGTTTGGCGAACTGCACGTTCTTGGTGGCTGCGTGCATATAGAGATTAAAGCCGCCGAAGTGGGTGGCGGCAAAGTTGTAGGCCCCGCCCAGTTCGCTATCCAGCCGGTGGATGGCGGTTTCAAAAAAGGCCGGGGTCTTTTGCACCAGGTCATCGCCGGATTGAAAAATGACCTCCCTGCCCTTCTCGGATTCGCGCACGGCAATGCCGCCGGCGACGAATTCGTCGTACAAACGGTCGCGACACTTCTCCAGATAACAGCGGTCGGACATTTGCGCGATGATGTCCGAGGAACCCAGGAGGCTGCCCAGCATACGCAGCAGCGGATCCTCGATCAGGATATCGGCCACACGCCGTTCAAATCCGGTGAAGTGCAGGATTTCCCCCGCCGCCACCGCGTATTCGCCCATGCCGATTTGCGGCAGATAATTGGTGAGAAAGGCGGCGCCGCGCGAGACGTGATTGATGGTGTATTCCGCACCGTTCTTGGCCACCGTGTCATCGGAGGCGCGCAGATAACCCATGTCGTGAAAGAGCGCCGTGATGACACCCAACTGGAACACCTTCACGCCCAGCGCCGGTGAATCGCGGCGCGAGCGCTCGTAACCGTCCATCAGACGGGCCATGGCCAGGGTAACGTCCAGCACGTGCTGCAGATCGTGGTAGGCGGTGTCGCAGGCCAGGTAACCGGGGTAGTTGCCGCTGTAGAGGCGCCCGATGTCGGCAAAGCCGCGGTCCATCGTGGTGTGGCTGGCGCCGGGATACAGTAACCGGAAGAGACGGTTCAATTCCCGCTGCACGGACGCGATATCGGTGGTCTGAATCCGGTTGGTTACGTCGAAATCGTTACGTCTCGGCTGCATCAGAATCCCGCCCTGCGGCTGAAAGAATCGGACGATTCCCGAACCCTGTCGTTAATCATGTCCGTAAAGTGGGCATTTCACACCCATTTGCTGGGAAAATCAACCTGCAAAATGCCGTAATCATGGGATCGGAAGGGTGCAAATTCGATCCTCGCGGCGTATATTGCCGACATGGGCCCCGGCGATATTTCACTGCAACCCCTGGACGCAATTTCCTTGCGAATCATCGAATTGACGCAGGAACACCGCGACCTGGACCTGGCCATAGCCTCGCTGGTGGCCTCGCCCACCCACGACGAATTGCAGCTGCGCCGACTCAAGAAACGCAAATTGCTGCTAAAAGACCAGATCGCGTTTCTTGAAGGCAGGCTCACCCCGGATATCCCGGCCTGAGCCCTACCCTTCCCAGAGAGGACGGCTCTTGGCTATTTACTCCGCGTGCGAAGCCGGCCCGGTTTCGACCAGGGCCTCGGCAGGCATGGGCACCATCACATCCGCCGCCCGGCCCGGACGCCGCGGCGCTCCGGTACGACGCTGGAACGGCTCCAGGTAGCGAGCAAGTTGCTGCAGGGCCTGCTTGTAAACGTCGCGCTTGAACTCAATCACGTTGTCCAGCGGCACCCAGTAATCGTGCCAGCGCCAGGCGTCGAACTCCGGGTGGGAGCTGGCGCGCAGGCGGATATCGTGATCGCGGCCGGTGAGCTTCAGCAAATACCAGATCTGCTTCTGGCCCTTGTAGGTGCCGCGCCACTCGCGTTTGATCCAGTGCGTGGGCACGTGGTAATGCAGCCAGCCCTTGGTGCGCCCAAGGATTCTGACGTGCTCACGCTTGAGGCCGGTTTCTTCTTCCAGTTCTCGGAACATGGCGTCCTCCGGGCTTTCCCCGGCCTTGATGCCACCCTGCGGAAACTGCCACGCATGCTCCTTGATGCGCTTACCCCAAAAGACCTCGTTCTTCGCATTGCAAAGAACAATGGCGACGTTCGGGCGGTAACCATCTCTGTCGATCATGGCTGGCCCTTCCAAATCTGAAGTTAAAGTGATTCTTTCACAATTCTCCGACAAGCGAAAGCCGAGGCCGTTCACTAGCGTGTAAAATGTGCGTTAGGAATTCATTAACTATATGATTTGTAAACGAATATGCGCGCATCCCGGTTTTTCATCTCCACCCTGAAAGAAGCCCCCGCCGACGCCGACATCACCAGCCAAAAGCTGATGCTGCGGGCCGGAATGATCAAAAAGCTGGCCGCCGGCATCTATAACTACATGCCCATGGGCCTGCGGTCGATCCGCAAGATCGAAAACATCATCCGTGAGGAGATGAACCGGGCCGGGGCGGTCGAACTGCTGATGCCGGTGATCCAGCCGGCCGAGCTATGGATGGAAACCGGGCGCTGGCAAAAGTACGGGCCGGAACTCATGCGCATCAAGGACCGGCACGAGCGCGACTTCATCGTCCAGCCCACCTCCGAGGAGGCGATTACCGATATCGCGCGCCAGGAGATCAAGAGCTACCGTCAACTGCCGGTCAATTTTTATCATATCCAGACCAAGTTCCGCGACGAGCGCCGCCCGCGCTTCGGCGTGATGCGCGGCCGCGAATTCACCATGAAGGACGCCTACTCCTTCGACCGCGACGTGGCCGGCGCGCAAAAGAGCTACGACACCATGTACGCCGCCTATCAGGCGATTTTCTCGCGCCTGGGACTGACCTTTCGCGCGGTGGCGGCCGACACCGGCGCCATCGGCGGCTCGCGCTCGCACGAGTTCCAGGTGATCGCCGACACCGGCGAAGACGCCATCGCCTACTGCCCGGATTCCGATTACGCCGCCAATATCGAATTGGCCGAAGGCCTGCCGCTGATCGCCGCGCGCGCCGCAGCGGGCGAAGCCCTGCAAAAAACACCGACCCCCGGCAAGGCCAAATGCGAGGACGTGGCCGCCCTGCTCGGCCTGCCGCTTGCGCGCACGGTGAAATCCATCGTGCTGGCAACCGAACCCGCCGAAGGAGAACCGGCCGGCGCCAAAATCTGGCTGTTGCTGCTGCGCGGTGACCACGATTTGAATGAAGTCAAAGCCAATAAGGTGCCCGGCCTCAACAAGGGCTTCCGCTTCGCCTCCGAGGCCGAGATCGTCGACCACTTCGGCTGCAAGCCTGGCTACCTGGGCCCCATCGGCCTCAAGAAGCCGGTGAAGATCGTGGCCGATCGTACCGTCGCGAACATGAGTGACTTTGTCTCCGGCGCCAATGAGCCGGACTTCCACTACACCGGCATGAACTGGGGCCGCGATTTACCCGAACCCGAATTGGTAGCCGACATCCGCAATGTGGTGGCAGGCGACCCTTCCCCCGACGGCAAGGGCACGCTCGCCATCCAGCGCGGCATCGAAGTCGGCCATGTGTTCTATCTGGGTACCGTGTACTCCGGACCGATGAAGGCTACCTTCCTCGACGAAAACGGCAAGCCGCAGCCGCTGGAAATGGGTTGCTACGGCATCGGCGTTACGCGTCTGCTGGGAGCCGCCATCGAGCAGAACCACGATGACAAGGGCATCATCTGGCCCGATTCCATCGCGCCCTTCACGGTGGCGATCGCGCCCATGGGTTACGACCGCTCGCCGCTGGTGAAAGAAACCGCAGACAAGCTCTACGAAGAGCTACTGGCGGCCGGCGTGGACGTGCTGCTGGATGATCGCGGCGAGCGCCCCGGTGTGATGCTGGCTGAGCTGGAACTGATCGGCGTACCGCACCGCATCGTGGTGGGGGAACGCGGATTGAAGGAAGGCAAGGTGGAGTATCAGCATCGGCGCGATGCCGCGGCTACTGCCGTCGCAGTGGGTGACGCGATCACGCACCTGCGCACCAAGATGCAGGGATAAGCTCAGGCCATCGCGGTTTCAGCGGTTCCGGCGCGAATCCCCGCCGCCCGCTCCGCTGCCGCCAGCGTATTCCCCAGCAGCATGGTGATGGTCATGGGCCCCACTCCACCGGGCACCGGCGTAATGGCGCCTGCCACTTCTACGGCGGAAGCGAAGTCCACGTCACCGCACAGTGTTCCATCCGGCAGACGATTGATGCCCACGTCGATCACCGTCGCCCCCGGCTTCACCATATCACCACGGATGAATTTCGCCCGGCCCACCGCCGCCACCAGAATGTCCGCGCTTTTCGTAAATGAAGCGAGGTCGCGCGTCTTGGAATGACAAATGGTGACGGTGGCGCCGGCCTTGAGCAACAACATGGCCTGGGGCTTGCCTACGATGTTGGAACGGCCCACCACCACCGCATGCGCGCCCTCGATGGCGATGCCTTCATGCTCCAGCATGCGCATCACGCCATAGGGCGTGCACGGCGGATAGGGGCTCTCATCGATCACCAGTGCGCCCATATTGGCCTGATGGAAACCGTCCACATCTTTCTGCGGCGCAATCACCTCGATGATGGCGCGCTCGTCGATATGCGCAGGCAGCGGCAACTGCGCCAGGATGCCGTGGATAGCGGGGTTGGCATTGAGCTTTTGAATGAATGCCACCAAGGCGCTCTGCGTGGTCGCAGCCGGCAACGCGTGCACTTCCGAGTGCATGCCGATGGCCTCGCAGGCCTTGGCCTTGTTGCGCACGTAAACTTGTGAGGCAGGATCATCGCCCACGATCACCACCGCAAGGCCGGGGCGCGTGCCGGCGGCGACCAGGCGATCCACGCGCAGCTTGTATTCCGCGCGAAAGAATTCGGAGATTTTTTTACCGTCGATCAGTTTTGCCGTCCGTTTTTCCGTCATGAAATGCGCCATTGTTCGTTAGGGGTGATGAGAATCTGCACCTTCTGATCGTGAGGCCCGCTAGGCACTTCGTCGACCAATTGGCAGTTGAATAACATAGTGACGCGGGTGAGGTCGGCGGGCGCCCCGGCCAGCAGCCGGTCGTAGTAGCCGGCGCCATAGCCCAGGCGATTGCCGCGCCTATCGAAAGCCACTCCCGGCATCAGCACCAGGTCGACGTCGGCAATAGGCATGAGGGGCAAATCCACGCGCGGCTCGCGTATGCCCCAGACGCCGGCCGCGAGCTGCTCCAGGTTCTCGACACGATGTAGCGATAACGATTTGTCCACTGCGTCCACGCGCGGCAATACCATCGTCTTGTTATCGCGGCGCACCGCCGCAAAAAATTCCAGCGTCTCTACTTCCGTGCCGAACGAGATATAACTCATCACCGTGCGCGCACGCTGGTATTCCGGCAGCGCCAAAAGGCTTCGCGTCATGCCCTGCGAAGCGTCGGCGCGTTCAACTGCGCTCATGGCGTCGCGACGGGCCAGCACCACACCACGCAGGGCGCGCTTTCTGGCGGTCAGGTCTTCGCGCTGGAAATCGGTCTCCATTCGCTAGCGCTGCTGCTTCCGCTGTTTTTTTAGCAGGTCTGCCAAACCCTGCCAGACGGCAATATCAAAAAAGCGCGTGGCCAATCCGGAAGGAGAAGGAAGAACGAACATTTGCGATTGATGCAGGCGGGTCGATTGAAGGCCGTATTCTACCTTTTCGCCGAGGGCGGATTGCGCAGCGTTCTTGCTGGTGAAGGCGATGATGGCAGGCGCATGGCGTTTCATTTTGCGCCGGAACGCAGCGAGGTCAAACGCGTCTTCGGGCAATTCCGAATCGATACCCGAATGCACCTTGCAAAGATCGGTGAGGCCGATACCTAGCGGCAACAGCAGACGGTAGTCCTGTGGTGAGAAGCGATGCGGTGTAATGCCGACGGCGTGCAGGGTCGGCCAGAATTTATTGCCGGGTTTGGCGTAGTAGGCTCTGGCGGCGGCTGAGGCGCGCGAGGGCGCGGTGCCGCAAAACACCAGTTTCAAGCCCGGCGTCAGAACATCCGGCACCAGATAGTCAGCGGACCCATCCCTTTTTTCGCGCAAGCTCAAACCAGCCCGTTCGTGCTGAGGTATAGAAGCACGAATAATAGCGGATGGCTGGCCGCAGGCGATCAGCCATCACCGGGCTACCAAACCCTGACCCGCTCCTCGGGTTGCAGGTACAGCGCCTCTCCCGGCTGCACGTGGAAAGACGCGTACCAGGCATCGATATTGCGCACGGTCGCGGTGCGGTACTCTGACGGCGAATGGCCGTCGGTCAGGATGCGTCGGCGCAGAGACTCCTCGCGCTGCTTGTTGCGCCAGCTCTCCGCGTAGCCGGTGAAGAACTGCACACCGGCGTCAGCCACCGGGGCCTTCCCTTTCAGTGTCGCCTGATAGGCATCGTAGGCCGCGGCTAGGCCGGCCAAGTCGGCCAGGTTTTCGCTGAGGGTTTGCTGGCCGTTCAGGGCAAGATCCGGAAAGGGCTTGTAAGCCGAGTACTGCGCCACCAATTTGGCGGCGGCGCCCTGGAAGTGTTCCAGATCCGCCTTGGTCCACCAATTGCGCAACACACCCCTGGCGTCGAATTGCGCGCCCTGGTCGTCAAAGCTATGGCTGATTTCATGGCCGATGACCGAGCCGATGGCGCCGTAGTTGGCCGCATCCGAAGCCTTGGGGTCAAAAAACGGCGGCTGCAAAATCGCCGCCGGGAAATTCAGCGCATTTTGCATGGGCATATTGACCGCGTTCACTTCCTGCACCGACATGCACCATTCGGTGTGGTCCACCTTCTGATGCAGCTTGGCGATCTGTACTGCGGTGTTGAATTGCTCGGCACGCAAAACATTGCCAAAAGCGTCGTCGGGCTTGATGGTCAGACCGGCGTAGGAACGCCAGCGGTCGGGGTAACCGATGCCGACGTACAGGGTCTTCAGTTTTTGCTGCGCCTGGGCGCGGGTCGCTGGCGCCATCCAGTCGATGGCCTCGATACGTTTACTGAAAGCCGCCACGATATTGGCGACCATTTTTTGAATACGCGCCTTGTCCTGCGGCGGGAAATAACGCGACACGTACAAATGGCCGACCGGCTCGGGCAGGGCCGCATTGGTGGCGGCCAGCGCGCGCTTAGTGCGCACGGCCTGCTGCGGCGTGCCGGACAAGGTTTTTTCGTTGAAGTCGAACCATTGGTCAGCCAGGGCTTTCGGCAGCACCTTGGCAAAATGGTTTACCTGATGAAACGCGAGGTAATCCTTCCAGGTTGCCAGGTCCACCGAGGTCACCAGCGCGGCCGCACCTTTGATGGCGCCAGGATGCCAGACGATGAATTTTTTCTGGTCGCCCAGGTTTGCGCTTTTGAAAAACGCCGCCCAATCCATTCCCGGCGCCTTGGCGGAAAAGTCCTGCGCGGTCCAGAGATTGTTCGCCTTTTGCACGTCTTCCGTATCCTCGCGCGGCGCATGCGCCTGGGCGATGGCCATTTCCAGTGCCATCACTCTGCCAGCGCGTGCATCCGCATCGCTCATGCCGGTCAGCTTGAGCATGGCGGCGATATACCGGGTGTACTGAACGCGCAATTCCGCCATGCGCGGGTTATCGGTCACGTAGTAGGCGCGGTCCGGCATGCCCAGTCCGCCTTGCAGCAGGTAGGGTGTGTAATGGTCGGGATCGTTAAGCCCCTGCACCACCCACAGGCCGAACAGGTTCTCGGTGTGAAGGTTGGTGGCATTCAGAACATCGACGTCGGCGCGCAGGGATGCGCCCAGTGCTGCTACCAAGCCCGCCTTGTTTTTGATGCCGGCTATCTTGTCCAACAGGGGCTTCAACGGCGCCAGGCCACGCGCCTCTATGCCGGCTTCGTCCATATAGGCTTTGTAGAAATCCGCAACCTTGCGCGCGTCGCCACCGGCTTTTTTGTCGGCGATCAGTGCTTCGATCAACTGGGTAATACGGGCATTGGTTTCTTCCGCCAGGGCAGCGCCGGCACTCCAGCTACTGCGGTCGGCAGGAATATCGGTCTTGGCCAGCCAGTCGCCATTCACATATTTGAAAAAGTCGTCGCCAGGCAGAACCTTGGCCGGCGTCTGGGCAAACGCCCCCGCTACAGACAAAATCGCCCCGCATAGTGCCAGGCGCATGGAATTTCTGAGAGTTGCTGCTTTCATGTGCTTCCCTTGCAATTCAAATAATTATCAATGGCGTTCCCGCCCATGGCAGGCGGGCTAGCGGAACATAGCAAATTCGGCACTATTTTGCTGTTGCAAAATGTATCTGCGGACTACGTGACGAATGCCGCGCCGGCCGCTGTTTCAAGCCTTGACTACTGCGGACTTCACCTGCTCAAGCGCCGACGGGTCCTCGATGGTGGTGAGGTCCCCAGGGTCGCGATTTTCGCATAGCGCCTGGATGGCGCGGCGCAATAGCTTGCCGGAGCGGGTCTTGGGCAGCGCCGAGACGAAGTGCACGCGCGCGGGCCGGCCGATGGCGCCCAATTCGTGATCCACCGTGGCCATGATTTCTTTTTCGTGCGCAGAAGCGAGAGCCGCATCGGCGATCCTGCCGCCGTCCTTGACCACGGCAAAGGCCACCGGCACCTGGCCCTTCAATTCGTCGGCCACACCCACCACCGCCACCTCGGCGATATTGGGATGCATTTGCACCGCTTCTTCGATTTCGCGCGTGCCGAGACGGTGCCCGGCCACGTTGATCACATCATCGGTGCGGCCCATGATGAAGTAGTAGCCGTCTTCATCGCAGGTGGCCCAATCGAAGGTGGTGTAGACCTGCTCATCGTCAAACTGCGAGAAATAGGTTTGCACGAAGCGCTTGTCATCGCCCCAGATGGTGCTCATGCAGCCCGGCGGCAGCGGCGGAACGATGGTCAGCACGCCCTTCTCATTGGCGCCTGCCGTGGCGCCGGTGCCTTCGTGCTTCAGTTTGAGGGTATAGCCGTAGGAGGCAAAACTGGGGGAACCGAGTTTGCGTGGCGTTTCTTCAATGCCGGGCGCCGCCGACAAGATGGGCCAGCCGGTCTCGGTCTGCCAGTAGTTGTCGATGACTTTTACGCCCAGCCCTTTTTCGATCCAGTCCGAGGTCGGCTGGTCCAGCGGCTCGCCGGCCAGAAAAAGGTATTTTAGCGATGAGACATCGTATTTCCTGAGCCAGGCCGGGTCCTGTTTCTTAAGGACGCGTATGGCGGTGGGCGAGGAAAACATTTGCGCCACCTTGTAGCGCTCGACGATGTTCCACCACACGCCCGCGTCCGGCCGCATCGGTACACCTTCGTACATGATGGTGGTGGAACCGTTGATCAGCGGGCCGTAGACGATGTAGGAATGGCCCACCACCCAGCCGATGTCGGAGGTGCAGAAAAAAGTCTCGCCGGGTTGCAGGGCAAAAATATTCGGCATCGACGCCGCCAGCGCCACGGCGTAGCCGCCGGTATCGCGCTGCACACCTTTGGGCTTGCCGGTGGTGCCGCTGGTATAGAGAATGTAGGAGGGGTGCGAGGACTCGACCCACTCGCAGGGCACCACGTCGTGCTTGTGGCGATGCGAGAGCGCCGCGTAATCCATATCGCGCCCCGGCAATACCTGCATGGCCTTGTCGAGGTGCCGGTTGACGATCACCACATGTTTGGGCGGATGCTGGGAAAGCTTGATCGACTCATCGGTGAGCGGCTTCAGGGGAATGATCTTGCCCATGCGCGAACCGGCGTCGGCGGTGATCATGACCTTCGGCTTGGCATCGTCGATACGTGCGGCCAATGATGCTGCTGCGAAACCGCCGAACACCACCGAGTGAATCGCGCCTATACGCACCGTGGCCAGCATGGCGAACACCGCCTCGGGAATCATGGGCATATAAATCAGCACCCGGTCCCCCTTGCCTACGTTCAGACTTTTGAGCACGGCGGCGAAGCGATTGACCTCCTCGAACATCTGCCGGTAGGTAAAGGTACGGGTCTGATCGACTTCGCTGGAAATCCACACCAGCGCCTGCTGGTCGGCGCGCTCGGCCAAGTGGCGGTCGATGGCGTTGTAGCAAAGATTGGTTTCGCCGCCGACAAACCATTTGGCGAACGGAGGATGGGAAAAATCGCAGACCTTGCGAAAGGGCTTGACCCAGTCTATGCGCGCGGCTTCTGCGCTCCAGAAGGCGTCGCGGTCTTCAATGGATCTGCGGTAGTGGGCGGAATAGGTAGTCACAGTGCCGCCTCCATCGACGCCATAAAACGTCGATTCTGCCACGAACTATCTTAAAAGGTTCAAGCCAGGACTTGCTTGATGGCGTCCAACAGAGCCTTAGATTTGGCCGGCTTGGTGAGGTAACCGGTGGCGCCCATTTTCAGACCCTTGAGAATATCGTCCAGGGCGCCCAGGCTGGTCAGCATCAGCACCGGCAGGTCCTTCAGCAGTGCATGTTTGCGGATGCGGTTGAGGATATCGAAGCCGTTGGCATCGGGCATCAGCACGTCGAGAATCACCAGGTCGGGGGTAGCCTTGAGACCCTGCACGATGCCTTCGCGGTCGGAAGCGTGTTTCACCTGGTACCCATTGGCCTTGAGCATGCGCAGCAGCAAGGTGGCCGTCACCATATCGTCTTCCACCACCAATACCAGGGGCGGATTGGTTTTCGGCTTGCGGCGCGGGGCGTTTTGGTTGATACGGACAAAATAGCCGTTGCTGGTCAGCTTTTCTTCACCGATGACCGCCTCGTCCGACATGGCCTTCTGCTCGGTGGGCGTGGGCGCAGGCTCCGGCACCGTGGTCTTTTCGCTGAAAAGACTAGTGAAGTCGAGGTCAAAGGGATCGTCGGAACCGGAAGCTGCCATGGATTATCCGTGGTACACGCTGATGGGGACACACATCATGCCAAAAGCCGGGCCGCTTGACCAGCCGTTTACAAATTTCCACGATTGACGTCGACCACGGTCCGGCCGCGGATTTTGCCCTGCAGCAATTCAGCCGCACAGGGGATGACCTGATCCAGGCCGATCACCGAGGTGGCGGCCGCCAGCTTGGCACGATCCAGGTCGGTAGCCAGTTTCTGCCAGGCCTGCCGGCGCATGGCAAGCGGCTGGTAAACGCTGTCGATACCGGCCAGCACCACGCCGCGCAGGATAAAGGGCGCCACCGTCGCCGGGAAATCCATGCCCTGCGCCAGCCCGCAGGCGGCCACCACGCCGCGATAGCGCGTCTGCGCACAGGCATTGACCAGGGTATGGCTGCCGACAGAATCGACCACGCCGGCCCAGCGTTCTTTTTGCAAAGGCTTGCCGGCTTGTGAAAGCAGGTTGCGATCGATCACCGACGCGGCGCCCAGCGATTTCAGATAATCCGTCTCCTGCAGGCGTCCGGTGGAGGCCACCACCTCGTACCCCCAGGCGGACAATATGGAAAGGGCGATGCTGCCCACCCCACCGGCGGCGCCGGTGACGAGAATTTCCCCCTCCCCTTTTTTAACGCCGTGCTGCTCCAGCGCCATGCAGGTCAGCATGGCGGTATAGCCCGCCGTGCCGATGGCCATGGCCTGTTGCAGGGAGAGTGTTTCGGGCAAACGCACCAGCCAATCGCCTTTCAGCTTCGCCTTTTGCGCGAGACAGCCCCAGTGCGATTCGCCGACACCAAAACCGTTCAGGATCACCTTATCGCCAGGCTGCCAGTCCGGGTGGCCGCTGCTCTCGACCACGCCTGCGCCATCGATGCCGGCCACCAGGGGCCATTTGCGGACGATGGGTGAGGTATTGCAAATGGCCAGAGCGTCCTTGTAATTCAGCGTTGAATAGGCAATGTTGACCACCACATCGCCCTCCGCAGGCAGTGCCGCAGTGTCCACGTCGCGCACGCCTGCCGAGAAACCGTTGTCGCCCTTTTCCAGCAACAGGCCCTTAAATGTGCTCATCGGCGCGTTCCTTCCAGTACCGAGGGATTGTCGGCGGAAGCATGCTTGCGCGAGAAGTATTCGCGCGACTGCATTTCGCGCAGCCGCGAGGCGGTGCGGGCGAACTCGGCGGAGACCATCATGCCGGCGTTGGCCCCGGTCCTGGCCGCGGCCCCGGTCTGTCCCTCAACCCGGTCATCCAGCACCAGCGATTCAGGCGGCGCGGCGGCCGAGCAGATCAGCTTGACCTTTTGATCGTAGAACACGTCCACCATCCACGTGAAACGCCGCACCACGTCGGCGCGTTCCTTGGCGTGCAACTGCGGAATGCCCGACACCAACACGGTGTGATAACGGCTGGCGATTTCCAGGTAGTCGATTTGTGAGCGCGGTTTCACGCATAGCTCTTCGAATGAAAACCAGATCACACCCTTGGCGCGGCGCAGGAACTGCGCCTCGCGCTCACCGATGGCGATCTTGCCGTTCTTGCGGTAGCTGGCCTTGGACATGGCATCGAAGGCGCGCGCCAGGGACTGTTCGGCCTGTTCGTTAAGCGGTGTGTGATAAACCGGGATGGATTCCAGGATGCGGCGGCGGTGATCGCGATTGCCGGAAATCTCCACCACCTCAAGTTCGTTCTTGAGAATTTCGATGGCCGGCAAAAAGCGCGCGCGCTGCAGGCCGCTGGGGTAGAGATCGTCCGGCTGGTAATTGGAGGTCATCACCAGCACCACGCCCTTGGAGACCAGCATTTCCAATAGACGGCCCAAGATCATGGCGTCGGCAATGTCGCTCACATGGAATTCATCGAAGCACAGCAAACGCAGCTGGTGGGCGATGGTGGTGGACACCGGGTCCAGCGGATCTTCCTCACCGGCGTGCTCGCCCATGGCGGCGTGCACCTCGCGCATGAATTCATGAAAGTGCACGCGGCGCTTGCGTTTCAGCGTGGATACGCTGAAGAAAGCGTCCATCATCAACGATTTGCCGCGCCCCACCCCGCCCCAGATATAAATACCGCGCGGCGGTTTGCGCCCGCCGCCGAAATTGGTGACGAGGCGGTTGATCTTGCCCTGTCGATACTGACGGTAATTTTCCAGATCGCCGTGCAGACGCTCAAGATGCTCCAGGACTTTCAGTTGCGCCGGGTCCGACTCGAAGTCGTGGCTTTGCGAGAACTTCCAATACCACTCCAGCGGATTGGAAGCCTCGATGCTTTCCTCCTCCCCGGTTTCACCGGAAAGGCTGGGCAAGGGTTCCGTCAGCATGAGGCGGATACCGGGACGGCGGAGATGGGGTTCAGAGGCCGGCTGCGCAACGCGTTACATGTTCAGGGTACGTTTATCGACCGCCAGCGCCGCCTCGCGCACCGCCTCCGAGAGCGTGGGGTGACCGTGCACGATGCGCGCGATATCTTCGGACGCCGCCTTGAATTCCATGGCCGTCACCAGTTCCTGGATCAGTTCGGAAGCATGAGCGTGGATGATGTGCGCGCCCAATACACGATCAGTGGCGGCGTCGGCAACGATCTTCACAAAACCGCCGGCCTCGCCCTGCCCCAGCGCGCGGCCATTGGCCATGAACGGGAACTGCCCCGTCTTGACGGCTATACCTTCGGCCTTGCACTGCTTCTCGCTCTTGCCCACCCAGGCGATTTCGGGCGAGGTGTAGATGATCCAGGGGATGGTATTGAAATCCACGTGCGGCTTTTGCCCGGCGATGGTTTCGGCAACGGCCACCCCCTCGTCCTCGGCCTTGTGCGCCAGCATGGGGCCGCGCACCACGTCGCCGATGGCGTAGACGTTAGGCAGATTGGTGCGGCAATGATCATCCACCTCGATGAAGCCGCGCTCGGAGACTTTCAAGCCCACGGCAGCGGCATCCAGGCCGTCGGTATTGGGAATGCGCCCTATCGAAACGATCAGCTTGTCGCACTCCAGCTTTTGCGCAAGGTCCTTGTCGTCGGTGTATTCGATGGTGATGCCGGTTTTCTTTTGCGTGACTTTGCCGATTTTTACGCCCAGCTTGATGTTGAGCGCCTGATCCTTGGTGAAGACCTTCCAGGCTTCCTTGGTGATGGCGTCGTCGCAGGCGCCCAGGAAATTGGGCAGGGCCTCGAGCACAGTCACTTCCGCACCCAGGCGGCGCCAGACGCTGCCCAGCTCCAGACCGATCACACCGGCGCCGATCACGCCCAGACGCTTGGGCACCGCCGGGAAGGCGAGCGCGCCTTCGTTATCGCAAACGTTGACGTTATCGACTTCGATGCCCGGCAGGTGGCGGGCCTTGGAGCCGGTGGCGATGATGACGTGCTTGGCGGTAAGCGTTTCTTTTTCCTCGCCGTTCACTTCGATGGTATAGACATCGCCGCCGGAAATGAATTTGCCGAAACCCTTCACCCAGGTGACCTTGTTCTTGCGGAACAGGAACTCTATGCCCTTGGTCATCTTGGTGACGATGCCTTCCTTGCGGCCCTGCATCTTGGTGATGTCGACCTTGACGCCGGAGACGTTGATGCCGTGGTCGGCGAACTTGTGCTCGACCTGCTCCACGTTCTCCGAGGACTGCAGCAACGCTTTCGACGGGATGCAGCCGACGTTGAGACAGGTGCCGCCCAGGGCCAGCTCGCCCTTGGCATTTTTCCAGCCCTCGATGCAGGCAACCGAGAAACCCAGTTGCGCGGCACGAATGGCGGCGATGTATCCGCCGGGGCCGGCGCCGATGACGACGACATCAAATGACTTGCTCATAGCGATTCCTGTTCTTTACTTATTCGTTGTTTGTACTAGCTCAACCACGTTCGCGAAATATGCACGCCCAGCGCTGCGCAAAGACCGGCGATCAGCGGCGAGGCGCCCTTGAGCAAAAACGGCGGGTGCTTCAACCACTGCGTAATCCACAGCGTCAGCGATACGGCCAGCCCCACGCCCAGCACGGCGGCGAAATGAGCCGAAATATGCGTACCCAAAAGCTTGGCAAACAGCACCGTCAAAAACCCGGTCAGCAAGGCGCCCAAGAGCGCAAACGCGGCTTGCCGGATCCAATTGGCGGGATTCCATCGGCCTTTTGCCATAGATGGGGACGATTGCTGTCGCTTCTAGCCTTTGGACCAGTCCTTTAGATATCGAGCAGCAGGCGGGCAGGATCTTCCAGCGCTTCCTTCATCGCCACCAGGGACAGCACCGCTTCACGGCCGTCGATGATGCGGTGATCGTAGGACAGCGCAAGGTAGTTGATGGGACGGATCACGATCTGCCCGTTTTCCACCACCGGACGTTCCTTGGTGGCGTGTACGCCCAGGATGGCCGACTGCGGCGGGTTGATGATGGGCGTGGAGAGCATGGAGCCGAACACCCCGCCGTTGGAGATCGAGAAGGTGCCGCCGGTGAGTTCTTCGATGGTCAGCTTGCCGTCCTTGGCTTTCTGGCCGAACTCGGCGATTTTCTTTTCGATATCGGCGATGGACATCTGATCGGCGTCGCGCAGCACCGGCACCACCAGCCCGCGCTCGGAACCGACGGCGATGCCCACGTCGTAATAACCGTGATAGACGATGTCGTTACCGTCGATGCTGGCGTTTACGACCGGGTATTTCTTCAGCGCGTGTACGGCGGCCTTGACGAAAAAGCTCATGAAACCGAGCTTCACGCCGTGGGCCTTTTCGAATTTGTCTTTGTAGAGATTGCGCATCGCTATCACCGGCGCCATGTTCACCTCGTTGAAGGTGGTGAGAATGGCCGCGGTGGACTGCGATTGCACCAGGCGCTCGGCGACGCGGGCGCGCAGGCGTGACATGGGCACGCGCTGTTCGCTGCGCGGGCCGCTGGGGACAGCGGCAGCCGGAGCAGCAGCCGGTTTGGCGACGGCAGGCGCCGCCGGTGTGGAAACTGCCGGAGCAGCCGCCTTGGCGACCACGTCTTCCTTGGTGATGCGTCCGCCACGGCCGGTGCCGGCCACGTCGGCGGCGCTGATGTTCTGTTCAGCGGCGATCTTGGCAGCGGCCGGGCTCATGGCGGGTGCCGCAGCAGCCGGAGGTGCAGTCGGGGCAGCGGCGGGGGCGGGCGCAGCAGCAGCGGGGGTAGCAGCAGAAGCAGCGGCCGAAGCCGCCGCAGCCGTGTCTATCATCGCGATCAGGTCACCTGAGCCCACGGTGCTGCCATCGGCCTTGATGATTTTCACCAGCACGCCGTCAGCGGGTGCGGGCAACTCCATCACCACCTTGTCGGTTTCGACGTCGATGAGGTTTTCATCGCGCTTGACGGCCTCGCCTTCCTTCTTGTGCCAGCTCACCAGTGTGGCTTCGGCGACGGATTCGGATAGCTGCGGTACTTTGACTTCGATCTGCATGATTTTTCCTTGATGGATTCATTCGCCGACTTCATGTTCCAAAACTGCAGTCGACATTTCGTTGACTCTTATGTTTTATTCTGCCGCCGGCGCCTTGGCACCGTCCGGGGCGATCAGCATGCCCATTTGCGCCTGCGTGGACTTCTTGGCCGCCGTGCTTTCCCAGGTCAGCGCCGCTTCCACCAGTTCCTTTTGCTGCTCGGCGTGCTTCTTGGCGTACCCCACCGCCGGCGAAGCCGAGGAAGGACGCAGCGAATAGGAGAGGCTTTGGTCAGGACGCATATGGCGCAGCAGGTAATGCTGAATGCGATGCCAAGCGCCCTGGTTGCCCGGCTCTTCCTGCACCCACACCACGGACTTGGCAGCCGGGTACAGCGCGATCTGCTCGGCGAATTCCTCGTGCGGGAAGGGATACAGCTGCTCGATACGGCAAACGGCGATATCGTCGATGCCACGCTTGACGCGCTCGGCGTCCAGGTCGAAGTACACCTTGCCCGAACAGAAAATGACGCGCTTGACCTTCTTGGGGTTGAGTTTCTCGCCCGGCGCATCGACGTGGCCGATCACGTTCTGGAACTTGCCTTCGGCCAATTCCGCCATCGACGACGACGATTCCTTTTTGCGCAGCAGCGATTTCGGCATCATCACGATCAACGGCCGGCGCATCGGACGTAGCGACTGGCGGCGGATCATATGAAACAACTGCGCCGGTGTGGACGGCACTACCACCTGGATATTGTGCTCGGCGCACAGTTGCAGATAGCGCTCCAGACGCGCCGAGGAATGCTCGGGGCCCTGGCCTTCGTAGCCGTGCGGCAGGAACATGGACAGGCCGCAAAGTCTGGCCCACTTGGCCTCGCCCGAGGACAGGAACTGGTCGATCACCACCTGGGCGCCGTTGGCGAAGTCACCGAACTGTGCTTCCCAAATCACCAATTCAAAAGGTTGTGCCGTGGCGTAACCGTACTCGAAACCCAGCACCGCTTCTTCCGACAGCAGCGAGTCGATAACGACAAAATTGGCTTGCTTCTCTGCGATATTTTGCAGCGGCACGTAAGTGCCCGAATCCCACTTCTCGCGGTTCTGGTCGTGCAGCACGGCGTGACGGTGGGCAAAGGTGCCGCGCCCGCAATCCTGGCCGCTCATACGCACCGGGTGGCCGGTGGCCACCAGGGAAGCGTAGGCCAGGTTCTCGGCCATGCCCCAGTCCAGCGGCTGCTCGCCCTTGCCCATTTTGCGACGCGCATCCAGCAACTTTTCCACCGACATATGGCATTTGAAATCGGAGGGCGTTTGGGTGAGGCGCTCGGCATATTTCTGCAGGGTCGCCATCGGCACGCGCGTGTCGGCTGCTGCCCGCCAGTCCTGGCCGATATAAGGCGCCCAATCCACCGCCAGCGGCGGCTTGATGCCGTAAAGGATGCGCGTGTTGGTGCTCTTGCCGGCATCCAGTCGGGCGCGGATATTGGTGACCAGATCGTCGCCGTAGGTCGCACCTACCGTGCCCTCGGCAGCCAGCTTGTCAGCGTAGAGCTTGCGGGTGCCCGGATGCTGGGCGATTTTTTTGTACATCAGCGGCTGGGTGACGAAGGGCTCGTCCTGCTCGTTATGGCCGAGCTTTCTGAAGCAGACCATGTCGATAACCACATCCTTGTGGAACTTCATGCGGTATTCCAACGCAATGCGGCCCACCATCAGCACCGCTTCCGGATCGTCGGCGTTGACGTGGAATACAGGCGCCTCGATCATCTTGGCGATGTCGGTGCAATACAGCGAAGAGCGCGAGTCGCGCGTATCCGAGGTGGTGAAGCCCACCTGGTTGTTGACCACCAGATGCACCGTGCCGCCGGTCTTGAAGCCGCGCGTTTGCGACAGCGCCATCGTTTCCATCACCACGCCCTGGCCCGCGAAAGCGGCGTCGCCGTGGATCAAGATGGGCATGACCTCATTGCCTTCCACGTCGCCACGGCGGTGCTGGCGCGCGCGCACCGAGCCTTCCACCACCGGGTTGACGATTTCCAGATGCGAGGGGTTGAACGCCAGCGTGAGATGCACGCTGCCGCCCTTGGTTTGAATATCGGACGAGAAACCCTGGTGGTATTTCACGTCGCCCGAGCCGAGGTCGTTGGCGTGCTTGCCTTCGAATTCCGAGAACAGGTCGGCCGGCAGCTTGCCCAGCGAATTCACCAGAATATTGAGGCGGCCACGGTGGGCCATGCCCAGCACCACTTCCTTCATGCCCTTTTCACCGGCCGAGGCGATGATGTCGTCCACCAGCGGAATCAGGGACTCGCCGCCTTCCAGCGAAAAACGCTTCTGACCCACATAGCGAGTGTGCAGATATTTTTCCAGCGTTTCCGCAGCGGTGAGGCGCTCCAGCACAAACTGCTTTTCGTCCTTGCTGAGTGCGGGCTGCGACTGTATGCCTTCAAACTGCTGCTGCAGCCAGCGTTTTTGCGCAGTATCGTTGATGTAGATGTATTCCAGCCCGACGGTGCCGCAGTAGGTGCGTTTGACCGCGGCAACGATGTCGCGCAGCTTGGCCTTGTCGCGGCTGCCGTTGATGGCCCCTTGCCAGGAACCGATGCCAAATTCAGTATCCAGATCGGCATCAGTCAGCCCGTAAAACGAGAGTTCCAGTTCCGCCACCGGCGCGCGCTCCATGCGCTTCAGCGGGTCCAGCGAGGAGTTGCGCGCACCCATGACGCGATGGGCGCGGATGTATTGCAGCACCTTGAAGGATTTTTTGTCGTCGCTGCTGCCGGCCGCCACATTGACGTACGCCACCTGGCGCGCGCCGCCCTGTTTGGCCAGGGCCTCGAAGGCCGCGATCACCGCCGAGTGCGGCACGTCCGGCTCGGTGTGGCCGGGCACATTCGGCAGGGCGTCGAACTGTTTGCGCCAGCTTTCCGGCACCGAAGTGGGGTCAGCCAGATACTGTTCGTACAGTTCTTCCACATAGGGCGCATTGGCGCCGAAGAACAGGGAGGATTGCTGGAATTCTCGCATCATGATGTTTTGCCTTTTACACCTTTGCCCGGCGCGGAATTCGCGGCGGGCCGCTGCACTCAGAATTATTTGATGTCGCGACGCGCGGCGCCGGTGTACAGCTGGCGCGGACGGCCGATCTTGTATTCGGGATCGGCGATCATTTCGTTCAATTGCGCGATCCAGCCCACGGTTCTTGCCAGAGCAAAAATAGCGGTGAACAGCGGCACCGGGATGCCGATGGCCTTTTGCACAATGCCCGAGTAGAAATCGACGTTGGGATAAAGCTTGCGGGACACGAAGTATTCGTCTTCCAGCGCGATCTTTTCCAGCGCCATGGCGAGCTTGAACAGGGGATCGTCGCCCAGACCCAGTTCGTTCAGCACTTCGTAACAGGTCTCGCGCATCAACTTGGCGCGCGGGTCGTAGTTCTTGTACACGCGGTGGCCGAAACCCATCAGCTTCACATTGGAATTTTTGTCCTTCACCTTGGCGATGAAGTCGCCGATTTTTTCCACGCCACCGTTGCGCTGGATGTCGTAGAGCATGTTGAGCGCGGCCTCATTGGCACCACCGTGCGCCGGGCCCCACAGGCAGGCCACACCGGCGGCGATCGCGGCAAACGGGTTGGTGCCGCTGGAGGCGCACAGGCGCACCGTGGACGTGGAGGCGTTCTGCTCGTGATCGGCGTGCAGGATGAAAATGCGGTCGAGTGCGCGCACCAGCACCTCGTTGACCTTGTAGTCCTCAGCCGGCACCGCGAACATCATGCGCATGAAGTTGGCGGCGTAAGAGAGGTCGTTGCGCGGATACACCAGCGGCTGGCCGACTGTGTACTTGTAAGCCATGGCCACCAGCGTCGGCATTTTCGCGATCAGGCGTATGGCGGAGATCTCGCGCTGCTTGGCGTCGTGCAGATTGATGGAATCGGGATAAAACGCCGACAAGCCGCCAACCAGGCCGGTCATCACCGACATGGGGTGCGCATCGCGGCGGAAACCGCGCAGGAAGAACTGCATCTGCTCGTGCACCATGGTGTGATTGGTGACGCGGGCGACGAAGTCCTTGCGCTGCTCGGGGTTCGGCAGTTCGCCGTACAGCAGCAGATAGCAGGTCTGCATGAAATCGCACTTGGTGGCGAGCTGTTCGATCGGGTAGCCGCGATACAGCAGCTCGCCCTTGTCGCCATCGATGAAGGTGATACTCGAGTTGCACGAGGCCGTAGACAGGAAACCGGGGTCGTAGGTGAACATGCCGGTCTGGCCGTAGAGCTTGCGGATGTCGATCACGTCCGGGCCGTGTGCGCCGCTGTAGACGGGGAAGTCGACCGTTTTGCCGTCGCCATAGGTCAGCGTGGCTTTGCCGTTTTCTTTCATTTTTTCACTCCTGCTTCGCAGAAAAATTAGTTATGCGGTCCGAATGCGCTCGATCAGCGGTTTCAACCGCAGGTCGGTACATTCCGTGCGCCCCATCAACAGGTCCAGCAATTCGTTGTCGCCCAATCTCAGCACTTCGCCCAGCACCTGCAATTCCTGCTCCGACAACTGCATCAACTCGGCATCAAAAAACCGGTTCAGCAGAATGTCGTTTTCCAGCAATCCCCTGCGCGCCTGCCAGCGGAGGCGATCGTAAATACGATCGTCCATCCAGCTTTGCAGTTCGGCTTGAACCGTCACACGCCCCTCTTCACCATCATCTCGCGAATCTTGCCGATGGCGAGCGAAGGGTTAAGCCCCTTGGGGCACACGTCCACGCAATTCATGATGGTGTGGCAGCGGAACAGGCGGTACGGGTCTTCCAGATTGTCGAGTCGCTCGTTGGTGGCCTGGTCGCGCGTGTCGGCGATGAAGCGGTAGGCAGCCAGCAGACCGGCCGGACCTACGAACTTGTCCGGGTTCCACCAGAAGGAGGGGCAGGCGGTGGAGCAGCAGGCGCAGAGGATGCACTCGTAGAGGCCGTCCAATTCCGCGCGGTCGGTGGGCGACTGCAGGCGCTCCTTCTCGGGCGCAGGCTCGTGGTTGATGACGTAGGGCGTGATCGAGTGGTATTGCTTGAAAAACTGCGTCATGTCCACGATGAGGTCGCGCACGATGGGCAGCCCCGGCAACGGGCGCAGGCGCACCGGCTCTTTCAGGTCCACCAGCTTGGTGATGCAGGCGAGACCATTCTTGCCGTTGATGTTCATGGCGTCCGAGCCACAAATACCTTCGCGGCAGGAGCGGCGCAGGGCCAGTGAGTCGTCAATGGTCTTGATACGAATCAGCGCATCCAGCAGCATACGGTCCGTATGCTCAAGCTCGATGTCGTACTCCTGCTGATAGGGCTTGGCGTCCTTGTCGGGATCGTAGCGGTCGATGATGAATTTCATGTGTTGGTCATCCGTTCCATCAATAAACCCGCGCCTTGGGCGCGATGCTGTCCACCGTCAGGGGCTGCAGCTTGACGGGTTTGTATTCGAGCTTGTTACCGTCCTTGTACCAAAGCGTGTGCTTCAGCCAGTTCTGGTCATCGCGTCCATTCACAAAGCCGGGCCTGTCGTGAAAATCGGCGCGGTCGTGCGAGCCGCGTGTTTCCTTGCGTGCCTCGGCCGAGATCATGGTGGCCATGGCGACTTCGATCAGGTTGTCCAGTTCCAGCGCTTCAATGCGCGCGGTGTTGAACACCTTGGACTTGTCCTTGATTTCGGTGTTTTTGGCACGTTCGGCAATTTCCTTCATCTGCGTCACGCCCTCCACCAGCATGTCCGGGAAGCGGAACACACCGCAGTGCGCCTGCATGGTCTTGCGCATGGCCGCTCCGACCTCGTGCACCGATTCGCCCTTGGTTTGGCTGTTGAGACGCGCGAGACGCGCTTCTGAAAGCTGGCCCGCGTCGGCCGGCAGGGGTTTGTGCGTGGGGTTCTCGCGGATAAAGCGGATCACGGAATCGCCGGAGGCCTTGCCCATGACCAGCAAATCGGTGAGCGAATTGGTGCCCAGGCGGTTTGCCCCGTGGATGGACGCGCAGCCGCACTCGCCCGCCGCGTAGAAACCCGGCACGACACTATTCTGGTTGTCGCCTTTGGGTACCACCACTTCGCCGTGATAATTGGTGGGGATGCCGCCCATCTGGTAGTGACATGTCGGCACCACCGGGATGGGGTCTTTGACCGGATCGATATTGGCGAACTTGATGGCCGACTCACGAATGCCGGGCAGGCGCTTATTGATGACTTCCGGCCCCAGATGATCCAGCTTCAGCAGGATGTAATCCTTGTTGGGACCGGCGCCGCGACCTTCCTTGATTTCGGTGGCCATGGCGCGGGACACCACGTCACGCGAGGCCAGGTCCTTCATGGTCGGCGCATAGCGTTCCATAAAGCGCTCGCCGTCCTTGTTGAGCAGATAGCCGCCCTCGCCGCGCACGCCTTCGGTAATCAGCACACCCGCGCCGGCCACACCGGTGGGGTGGAACTGCCAGAACTCCATATCTTCCAGCGGAATGCCGGCGCGCGCCGCCATGCCCAGGCCGTCGCCGGTGTTGATGAGCGCATTAGTGCTGGAAGCAAAAATCCGCCCCGCGCCGCCGGTGGCGAACAGCGTTGCCTTGGCGTGAAAAATCATGGTCTCGCCGGTTTCCATTTCCAGCGCCGTCACGCCGACCACATCGCCCGCCACGTCACGAATCAGGTCCAGGGCCATCCACTCGACAAAGAACTGGGTGTTGGCCATGACGTTGCGCTGATACAGGGTATGCAGCATGGCGTGGCCGGTGCGGTCGGCTGCGCAACAGGAGCGCTGCACCGGCTTTTCGCCGAAGTTCTGCGTATGACCGCCGAAGGGACGTTGATAAATGGTGCCGTTGTCGTTGCGATCGAAGGGCATGCCAAAGTGTTCCAGCTCAATCACCACTTCCGGCGCCATGCGGCACATGAACTCGATGGCGTCCTGGTCACCCAGCCAGTCCGAACCTTTGACGGTGTCGTACATATGCCAGTACCAGTTGTCCTCGCCCATATTGCCCAGCGAGGCACCGACACCACCCTGCGCCGCGACAGTGTGCGAGCGCGTCGGGAAGACCTTGGACAAAACCGCCACTTTCAGGCCGGCGTTGGAAAGCTGCAGCGCGGCGCGCAGGCCGGAACCGCCCGCTCCCACCACTACTGCATCGAATTTGCGTACGGTCAGCGCCATCACATGCTCCAGAGTATCGCCACCGACCAGATGGTGCAGGCCAGCAGGAACACAATCACCGCCACTTGCATCGTCAGGCGCAGGCCGACCGGCTTGATGTAATCCATCAGCACATCGCGCGCGCCTATCCAGGCGTGATAAAAAATCGACAGGAAAAACAGCAGGGCCAGCACCCGTACCAGCTGCGAGCTGAACAAACCCTTCCACTCTGCGTACTGCACACCGCCCTTGACGACGATGAAGCCAAGAACCACGGTGCTGAACAACACCATGATGACCGCGGTGACGCGCTGGGCCAGCCAGCCCTGCCAGCCGTAGTGCGCCCCGACGGGGGTGCGATCGAGTTTTTTCACCATATGCGCGCTCCGATCAGCGCGGTAGCGGCAAGACCCAGCACCAGCACGGCGACGGCAGATTTACGCGCCGGCTCCTTGGCGATACCGATGTGCACATCGAGCAGCAGGTAGCGTATGCCGGCGAACAGATGGTGCAAATAGGCCCAGAGAAAGCCCAGCACGACCAGTTTCACCAACGGGAAATTGAGCACGTTGCGCGTGAATTCGAACTTGGATTCGCTGATCAGCGAGGTCTGCAGCGCAAGCAACGCAAACGGGATCAGGAACAGCAGCATGGCCACGCCGGTCACGCGGTGCAGGATGGAAACCATCCCCGGCGGAGGCAGATGCAGCAAATTGAGGTCGTAATACTTGGGGCGGGACTTCTGCACGGACTGCATATCGGCACCTTTGGGAATCGTCGTTAGCTGGACGAAGTTTTTTGGGCAGCGAGCGGGTCGAACGCGAAGCGTGGAGAGTGAGTCGGTGGACGCATCTTGGCCTGACTTCACTACCGTGGCACTACAGGCAAATCTGCAATTATTCTAATCGGTTTTCCGCTCTATTGCATAGCAGCAATCCCCAGCGGAAAGGCGTGTGGAGTCACCCGCAGCGCGCCCCTCCAAAAACAGTAAATTGTTGTTTTATATACACTTTAATTTATACCGCTGAAACCGGATTTATACGGCCTGGCGTCACTTCCATCTGATATCATTTTTTGATATCATATAAAAATCGTGAAAACCAGCCCCCAAAACCCACCCGCCCGCAACGCGCTGCGCTACCGAGGCTATAGCGCACGCATCGATTTTGATAGCCGCGAAAACATTTTTATCGGCGAAGTGGTGGGTATGAGCGAGGTGCTGCGCTTTCACGGCGGCAGCGTGGATGAACTGCGCGCCGACTTCGAATTCGCCATTGATCACTACCTGAAAGATTGCGAAGCCGAAGGCAGGAGCCCCGCCTACCCCGCTTCCGGAAAAATCCTGCTGCGCCTGGAACCGGCGCAACACGCAGCCGCGCTGGTGGCGGCTCAATCGGAAGGCATCAGTCTCAATGACTGGCTGAAACGCGCCGTGGAACAAGCGCTGGCTGACACCACCTGAACATCAACCAGGCCGCTATTGCCCCGGCCTCCCCAACAGTGTCGCATTCAGGCTCGCATACACCGGCAGGCGCGCGTAGTACACGGCGGCGTTGGCAGTAAATGCCGCCGGATAGGTCTGCGTAGACCATTCCAGCGTGAGCTTGGAGGTGGAACCCGCCGGCCCATTCTGGTTTTCCTCAACCTTGTATATGCCGTAGCAGGGCGAGCCGCCGAAGCGGTCCTGGAACAGGATTTTTCCCGAGTTGTCCGGCAGGCTCCACGCGCCCGCCGAGCACACGGTAGGCCCGCCGGGTAGCGACGGATTGCTGCCGTTCGCGCCCACATACTGTTGGAAGTGGCCGTAGGTATTGGTCACATCCATCACGGTAAATTTGTCCCAGTACACCGAGTCTTCGGGATTCCAGCCCTTGTTGGCGAGCATCCATTCGCCGGTGATGGTCCCCAGGTGCTGGCTGTGAAACAGCATGGGGTTGGTGAGATACGGTTCCCAAGGGAATGCTGTCGGAGCCGTTCTTCCGACGTTGAAATAAGGCAAGGCAACCTCCGACTGGAATTTCGCCACCAGCGCGGCCTGAACGTCGGGCTTGAGGTAGTCGAAGGGCGAGACGTACGAGTACCCACCCACTTGCGAGAGTTCTCCATCGCAACGGTTCTGATCCTGCAGCGTGTATTCCCCGGTGATGCCGGCGCCGGTGCCGACCGCATCTCCCAGCTTGAGAGTGTCGCCGACCTTCACGGCGGGAACAATCACCTGCATATGCTTGCCGATCAGTCCCTGGCCGTAGTCGACGGTGACGGAGTATCCCAGGCCCACGCCGTTGGAATCGATCCGCGTCACCGTCCCCGGCGCCATATTCAAAAGCGTGGACGAGGCCCCTGTTTGAATGAAATTGGTGCTCTGTATCCAGACGTGATCCAGGCCCTCGGTGTGCGCGCCCTGGTGCGATCCGTAAGCGCCGAGTTGGTTCGAGACGATAGTGTCGATGGGCAGCATCAGGCTGAGGCGCACGGGCGAACCCCAGGACGGTACCGGCTGCACCCAGGCGCCATCCACCCAGGCCACCGTGGCGGACCCCTTGCAGTTGGAGAGCGTGCCTCCGCTGCCATTGCTGATTCCTCCACTGCCGCCATCCCCGCCTCCCCCGCCGCCGCAAGCGCTCAGCGCCAGAGCCAGGATACCCGCCATCGTCAACTGCAAATATGCGCTCATGTCATCTCCGCTATCCGTCCGCTTCGTCCCCAAAAGCGAACACCGCGTTCTCTTATATGCAAGTCATTTTAAGAACGCGCCGCAATGCGCCTATCCCCCGATTGAGGAGATGTGAAGGGAAATGTGCGAAAGTACACATGGGGAAACCACCGGAGCGAATCCATGCCGTCCGCCAAGACTCCTGCCGCCGCCGCGCCCACCGCCAAAGAAGCGGAAAAACAGCTCGCCGGATTCATAGACAAATTCGACCCGAAAATGGCGAGCCTCATCCGCACCACGCGCAAGAAAATGCGCGCCCTGCTCCCCGGCGCCACCGAATTCGTGTACGACAACTACAATTTTTTCGTCATCGGCTACGGCCCCGGCGAAAAGCCCTCCCTGGCCATTTTCTCGCTGGCTGCACAGGCCAAGGGTCTGGCCCTGTGCTTCCTGCAGGGCGCGAAGCTGCCCGATCCGAATAAACTGTTGAAGGGCAGCGGCAACGTGGTGCGCAGCATGCGGCTGGAAAGCGCCGCCACGCTGGATCGACCCGAGGTGCAGGAATTGATGCAGACCGCGCTGGAGAAGGCGAAGGCGCCGATCACCGCCGATGCCAAATATCAGCTATTGATCAAATCGGTTTCGGCGAAGCAGAGGCCACGGCGACTTTGACACCTGTATTGCGGCGGCCCCAGCGATCGCTAGCGACGATTGACTAGCGCTGCCCTGTCCCGCGACAGTTGCTGCATCGTGCGCAGGCATTGATTCCGCAAGTCTAAAAGACCGGGTTCGCTCACCTTTTTCAGTGCAGCGATCCTGGCATCAATTTCTTTGGTTTGCACCGTGAATTGATCCGCGTACGCGGGCCCCAGATTTCCCAGTAGCGAGTCCAGCCTCGCAGTGTTCTGCGAGAACTGCAATTCTTCGAGGAAAAGTTTTGGAAATCTCTTCACAAGAGAACCCAGAAGAATGTCCAGGGCCTCGCCGGCCGCGCCATCGGCGCGCGCCCGAAACGCGAAGAGTTTGCGAATCGTAGACTTGTCTCCCGAGCGCGCTGCCGCCTCAAGTGCGGAGACACTTTGCTCTGTAATTGGCCCAGGCCCAAGGCTCTCTTCAGCGAAGGCGACAAGCATCGCCGAGCTAATTGTGAAGCAAAAGAAAAAGCGAATAAGTTTTCGCTTCATTTTGAATGAATAGCGTGCTCAGGCCAGTTCGTTGTAATACGAATACCCGTCGGTATGCACCAGCCCCCTACGCCACTCCACCGGCTTGTCGCCGTAGGTAAAAGCGATGCGGTCGATGCGCAGCAAGGGCGTACCCGCCTTCACCGCCAGCAGCTTGGCCGTAAAAGCGTCGGCGGAAACCGCCTGCAGACGCTCCTCGGCGCGGATCATGCGTAGCCCGTAGGTGGTCTCGAAAAAGCTGTAGATCGAGCCCTTGGACTGTTCGATTTTTTCCATGGTGAGGCCCGGTAGCAGTGAGGTGGCCAGGGTCACCTCATCCAGGATCAGCGGCTTGCCGGCAAACACCAGCACGCGCCTTATGGTGGTAAGTGGCGTGCTGGGTTTCAAGTCCAGCGAGCGCGCCACCTCGGCGCCGGCCTTGCTGCGCTTCAGATCCACGAAGGTGGTGGTGGGGTGCACTTTCTCGCCGCTGTCCGGCATGACCCGCAGGAAACGATACTGATGGGTGGGCGCGGTGCTGGTGGCGACGTAGGTGCCCTTGCCCTGGCGGCGGATCAGGATGTGCTCGGAAGCCAGCGCGTCGATGGCCTTGCGCACCGTGCCCTGGCTCACGCCGAAGCGGGTGGCGAGTTCAATCTCGCTCGGAATGGCCTCGCCCGGCTTCCACTCGCCGGCGATCAGGCTTTGGGTGAGCAGGATCTTGATCTGGTCGTACAGCGGCCGGAAGCTGGGGCCGGGGGCAGTGGTCATGGAGGCTCCGACATCGTTTGGGAAATGCTAGCACAGGTAAAGTGGCCATAGCATATCTCAGTTGTCTTATATAAGATATAAGTCTTATTGACTTTTGCCGGCCCCTGCCGCAAAATTGTTGCACTGCGCCAAGCCATGGCTTCCGGCTGGCGCCGCCAGCATCGCCCCGGCTATTCCCGTTCTTCCCTTTCATCCTTGTCAGCGGAACCGCATAGCAGCCATGAACCCATTCCTCCGTCCCCGCCGCTCGATGCTGTACGTGCCCGGCTGCTTTACGCGCTTTTTGAACAAGGCGCGCACCCTGCAGGTCGATTCGGTGATCTTCGATCTGGGTGACTCGGTGCTGGTGGAGAACAAGGAGCTTTCGCGCCAGCAGGTGGTCGAGGCCATCCTGGCCGGAGGCTATGGCCGGCGCGAATTGGTGGTGCGCGTCAACGATCTCGATTCCCCCTGGGGCAAGGACGACGTCAAGGCAGTGGCCGGCATCGGCGTGGATGCGGTGCTGTTTCCCAATGTGGAATCCAAACAGGACGTGCACGACGCCCTGACCGCCCTGGACGCGGCCGGCGGCAGCCATTTGCCTATCATGGTCATGATCGAAAGCCCCATCGCCGTACTGCGCGCCGAGGAAATCGCGGCAGCGTCGGATCGGATCGCCTGCATGATCCTCGCCACCAGCGACCTGATGTCGCAGTTGCATGGCCGCAAGACTCCCGACCGTATCGCCCTGCACTACTCGCTCTCGCACGTGCTGCTGGTGGCGCGCGCCTACCACCGCGCGGTGGTGGACGGCATCAGTATCGACATCAAGGACATGCAGACCTTTGAACTGGCCTGCCGCGTCTCGCGCGACTTGGGCTTTGACGGTAAATCGCTGGTGCATCCCAACCAACTGCCCTACTGCAACGACGCCTTCAGCCCCAAGCTGGCCGACGTAAGCTACGCCAACGAAGTGATCGAGGCCCTGGAGCAGGCGCACCGCGCCGGGCGCGGCACGGTGATGCTGAACGGCCGTCTGGTCGAGCACCATAATGTCAGCGCCGCCAAACGCATCCTGGCGCTGGCGGAAATGATCAAGGAACTGGAGTCGTCGTGAAACGCCCTGCCGAAGGTTATTTCTTCGAGGATTACCGGCTGGGACAAAAATTTGTCCACGCCACGCCGCGCACGCTTACCCAGGGGGATGTTTCTCTCTATCAGGCGCTGACCGGTTCGCGCCTGCCTTTGCATTGCAGCGAGCCGTTCGCACAGGCGCTGGGCTACCCGGCGATGCCGGTGGACGATTTGCTGGTGTTTCACATTGCCTTCGGCAAAACCGTTCCCGATGTTTCGTATAACGCGGTGGCCAACCTGGGCTACGCCGACTGCCGCTTTTTGCAGCCCGTGTACATCGGCGACACCCTGCGCGCCGAGAGCGAAGTGATCGGCCTCCGGGACAATTCGAGCGGCAAGACCGGTGTGGTGTACGTGCGCTCGAACTGCTTCAACCAGCGAGAGGAGTTGGTATTGACCTGGATGCGCTGGGTCATGATCAGCCGTCGTAAACCCACGGACACACCCAGTCACGCGTTGCAGGGCGTGAAAGACGCGCCCGCCTTCGTGGAAAAGGATGCGATAGTCGTGCCGACCGGCCTGCGCGCGGCCAGGCTCGACACGCGCAGCACGGGTGGTACACGTTATTGGGAAGACTATAAAACTTCGGAAGTCATTCACCACCCTGGCGGCATGACGCTGGACGAAACCGACCATACCCTGGCAACCAAGCTATACCAAAACACGGCGCGGGTGCATTTCGATGCCAATCACATGAAAGACTCGCGATTTGGGCGCCGCCTGGTTTACGGGGGCCAGGTCATATCGATTTGCCGCGCGCTGTCATACGATGGCCTTGAGAATGCCTTATCTATAGTCGCCATCAACAGCGGCCAGCATAGCAACCCCACCTTCGCCGGCGACACCGTGTATGCGACGACTGTCGTAGGCATGAAATGGGAAATTTCAAAAACGTTGGGTGCAATTCAACTCGGCCTGGTCGGCACCAAGAACGCTGCTATCGCCGGCGTTGCGGACGATGACGACCAGGTTCCGCCCGAAAATCACGTGCTTCGTTTCAATTACACCGTACTCATGCCGCGCCGCCCCTAAGGAGACCTTGCATGGCAACCCATCCCACAGAAGCGCTGTTCTCAGGTGAAAAGCCGTTCCCGGCTATTCCCAGCTGCGAGCACTTCGCCGGCAGTGAAAAACTGATCCTGAAAGCGCTAGAGCTACAGGATAAGCTCGGCCCCATTTTCGATATCACCTGCGATTGCGAAGACGGCGCCCAGGCCGGGCAGGAAAAGGCGCACGCTGAAATGATCGTTCGCGTGCTGAACAGCCCTGCCAACAAGCACGGCATGGCCGGCACGCGCATTCACGACTTCTCGCACCCGCACTGGAAAACCGATGTGGACATCCTGGTCGGCGGCGCCGGCAAGGTGCTGGCCTATGTGACCATCCCCAAGTGCACCTCCTTCGAGGAGGCGGCCGAGATGATTGAATATATCCAGTCCGCCGCACAAAAAATCAAGCGTGAGATTCCCGTGCACATCCTGATCGAGACGCACGGTGCGCTACGCGATATTCACGACATCGCCCAGCTGCCTTCAATACAGGTGCTGGATTTCGGCCTGATGGATTTCGTTTCCGGCCACCACGGCGCCATTCCGGCGTCGGCCATGCGCTCGCCGGGGCAGTTCGAACATCATTTGCTGGTGCGCGCGAAGTCCGAGGTGGTCGCCGCCGCCCTGGCCAACGGCGTGGTGCCGGCACACAATGTGTCATTGGATCTCAAGAACAACTACAACGTGTTCCGCGACGCCTGGCGCGCCCGCCACGAGTTTGGGTTTTTGCGTATGTGGTCCATCCATCCCACGCAAATCAGCGCCATCGTCGACGCCATGAAGCCCGACAATACCGAAGTGTCCGACGCGGCTAATATCCTGCTGGCCGCGCAAAAAGCCGATTGGGGCCCCATCCAGTACCAGGGCGAGTTGCACGACCGCGCCACCTACCGCTATTTCTGGGACGTGTTACAAAAGGCGAAGCTAACCGGCGCTACAATTCCGGCCGAGGCGGTAACTGCGTTTTTTGCCTGATCCGGCGCCTTTTCCCACGTTTTTTCCAAACAAGTCCACCGTTAAAAAGACCGCATCGAAATGACCATCACTTCCGCCGGCGCGAAATTCCGCCAAGCTCTAAAAGACGAGCAACCGCTGCAAGTCATCGGCGCCATCAACGCCAATCACGCCCACCTTGCCAAGCGTGCCGGTTACCGCGCCATTTACCTCTCGGGTGGCGGTGTGGCCGCGGGTTCGCTGGGCCTGCCGGACCTGGGCATCAATAATCTTGACGATGTGCTGACCGATATCCGCCGCATTACCGATGTGTGCGATCTGCCGCTGATGGTGGATATCGACACCGGCTTCGGTCCTTCGGCGTTTAATATCGCCCGCACGGTGAAATCGCTGATCAAATTCGGCGCGGCCGCCTGCCATATTGAAGATCAGGTGGGCGCCAAGCGCTGCGGCCACCGGCCGGGCAAGGAAATCGTTTCCAAGGAAGAAATGGCCGACCGCGTAAAGGCCGCGGCCGATGCCAAGACCGATCCGGATTTTTTCCTGATCGCGCGCACCGATGCGATTCAGGTGGAAGGCGTGGACAAAGCCATCGAGCGCGCCATCGCCTGCGTGGAAGCGGGCGCGGACGGCATTTTTGCCGAGGCTGCCTACGATCTCCCCACCTACAAGAAGTTCGTCGATGCGGTGAAGGTGCCGGTGCTGGCCAATATCACCGAGTTCGGCAAGACGCCGCTGTTCACCGTCGAGGAATTGAAAACCGCAGGTGTGGGCATCGTGCTGTATCCGCTCTCCGCCTTCCGCGCCATGAACAAGGCGGCGGAAGCGGTTTACACCGCCATCCGCAAAGACGGCCATCAGAAGAACGTGGTGGACATGATGCAAACCCGTGAGGAGTTGTACGACCGCATCGGTTACCACGAATTCGAGCAATCGCTGGACAAGCTTTTCGCTCACAAGAAATAGCCGGAACGTATGCCCGACGTTCCTATCCCCGTTACCGCGCTGGCCCAGTTTGCTCCGCCGGTCGAGTTGCGCACCGAGCGCCTGCTGCTGCGGCCCTGGCGCGACTCGGACCTGCCGGCCTGGACTGCAATGAACGCCGACCCCGAGGTGCGCCGCTACTTCGGCGATGTGCTCAGCGAAGCACAGGCGCTGGGTGAGGCCGAGCGTGTGCGCAAAGTATTCGACCAGCGCGGCTGGGGCTGGTGGGCACTGGAAGTGCCCGGTGAGTTCGACTTCGCAGGCTTTGTCGGGGTGACCTGGCGCGAAAATCCGCCCATGCCCTGGACCCCGGCGTTTGAGGCCGGCTGGCGCTTGCGGCGCGAGTCCTGGGGCAAGGGTTACGCGACTGAGAGCGCACAAGCCGCATTGCAGTTCGCGTTTGAACGCCTGGCAGCGCCCGAAGTTGTTGCCATTACTGCACCCTCCAACGCACCTTCGCGCAAAGTCATGGAACGTATCGGCATGGCCTATGACCAAGACGGCGACTTCGATCACCCCAGCGTTGCCGCAGGTTCACCGCTGCGACGCCACGTTCTGTATCGCATTTCCCGGCAAAACTGGGAAGCGCGCGCTTAATTGCAACTAACGCAACCACGGAGAAAAGAAACATGAGTACGCCTGCAGATTCCGCCGCGTCTTCCACCCCGCCCGCGACCGGCCCCAAACCCAAGAAATCGGTCGCCCTGTCTGGGGTCACCGCCGGCAATACCGCCCTCTGCACGGTCGGCCTCACCGGCAACGATCTGCATTACCGCGGCTACGACATCCTGGACGTGGCCGATAGCTGCGAGTTCGAGGAAATCGCCCATCTGCTGGTGCACGGCAAGCTGCCCACCGCCGTGGAACTGACGGCCTATAAGGCCAAACTCAAATCGCTGCGCGGCATCCCGGTCGCGGTGCAAGACGTGCTGGAATCCCTGCCCGCTTCTACGCACCCCATGGATGTGCTGCGCACCGGCTGCTCCGCGCTGGGCTGCAATCTGCCAGAGAAAGACGACCACAATATCCAGGGTGCGCGCGACATCGCCGACCGCATGATGGCCTCCTTCGGTTCGATGCTGCTTTACTGGTATCACTTCGCGGTCAACGGCAAGCGCATTGACACCGAATCCGACGAGGATTCCATCGGCGGCCACTTCCTGCATCTCCTGCACGGCGAAAAGCCTTCCGAGTTGTGGGTGAAGGCCATGCACACCTCGCTGGTGCTGTATGCCGAGCATGAGTTCAACGCCTCCACCTTCACCGCACGTGTCATCGCCGGCACGGGCTCGGATATGTACTCGTCCATCACCGGCGCCATCGGCGCCCTGCGCGGGCCTAAGCACGGCGGGGCCAACGAAGTGGCGTTTGAAATCCAGTCGCGCTACGACAATCCCGACGAGGCGGAAGCCGATGTTGTAAAACGCGTCGCGGAAAAACAGGTCATCATCGGTTTCGGCCACCCGGTGTACACGGTCTCGGACCCGCGCAACAAGGTCATCAAGGAAGTGGCGCGCCGCCTGTCCAAGGACGCCGGAAACATGAAGCTCTTCGACATCGCCGACCGCCTGGAAGCGGTGATGTGGCGCGAGAAAAAAATGTTCCCCAACCTCGATTGGTTCTCGGCCTGCTCGTATCACATGATGGGTGTGCCCACCTCCATGTTCACGCCGCTGTTCATCATCTCGCGCACCTCAGGCTGGGCTGCGCACGTGATCGAGCAGCGCATCGACGGCAAGATCATCCGCCCGTCGGCCAATTACACCGGGCCGGATAATCTGAAGTTCGTCCCGATCAAGGACCGCAAGTAAGCAATAGGAGAGACATCATGCAAATGCAAACCGCCCTTTCTTCCGTACCGTTTCCCGTGGACAGCTCCTCAGGCGTGACCCGGGAACAATGCCTGGAAATACTGGAAGCCCGTCGCCAGCAGCTGTGCGAGGATTTGCGTGATCTGCCGCAGCCCATCGCCGCCTGCGACGCGGATTGCAACACCATCCTCGCCGAGCGCGCCGCCATCGTGCTGGCGATTTCGCAGCTGCAAGCCTTGTCGCGCGGCGACACACGCATTCCCCATCCCCGCGATGACCACTGATTGACTGCACCGCTCATGAACACGCAATTCCGCAAGCCCCTGCCCGGCACCAATCTCGACTATTTCGACGCACGCGCCGCCGTTGATGCCATTCAGCCCGGCGCCTGGGACAAGCTCCCGTACACCTCGCGCGTACACGCCGAGAACATCGTGCGCAAGGCCGATCCGGCCATCATCGGGGAAAGCCTCACGCAAATCATCGAGGTGAAGCGCGAGCACGATTTCCCCTGGTTCCCGGCCCGCGTGGTCTGCCACGACATCCTCGGACAGACGGCGCTGGTCGATCTGGCGGGGCTGCGAGACGCCATCGCCGACCAGGGCGGCGACCCGGCCAAGGTGAACCCGGTGGTGCCGGTGCAATTGATCGTCGATCACTCGCTGGCCGTAGAGTGCGGCGGCTTCGATCCGGATGCTTTCACGAAAAACCGCGCCATCGAGGACCGCCGCAACGAAGACCGCTTTCACTTCATCGACTGGACCAAGGCCGCCTTCGACAACGTGGACGTGATCCCGGCGGGCAACGGCATCATGCACCAGATCAATCTGGAGAAAATGTCGCCGGTGATCCAGGCGCAAAACGGCGTGGCTTTTCCCGATACCTGCGTAGGTACCGACAGCCACACCCCGCACGTCGACGCGCTGGGCGTGATCGCCGTCGGTGTAGGCGGACTGGAAGCCGAGAACGTGATGCTGGGCCGCGCCTCGTGGATGCGGCTCCCCGAAATCGTCGGCGTGGAACTCACCGGCAAACGTCAGCCCGGCATCACCGCCACCGATATCGTGCTGGCGCTGACGGAATTCCTGCGTAAGTCCAAGGTGGTCGGCAGCTATCTGGAATTCCGCGGTGAAGGGGCAGCCTCGCTCACCCTGGGCGACCGCGCCACCATTTCCAATATGGCGCCCGAGTACGGCGCAACCGCCGCCATGTTCTTCATCGACGCTCGCACGCTGGAGTATCTGCGGCTTACCGGCCGCGAAGAAGCGCAAGTGAAACTGGTCGAAACCTATGCGAAGACCGCGGGCTTGTGGGCCGATAGCCTGGCATCCGCCGTGTACGAACGCACCCTGAGCTTCGATCTCTCCACGGTAGTGCGCAATATGGCCGGCCCCTCAAATCCTCATGCGCGCCTCGCCACTTCCGATCTTGCCGCCAAAGGCATCGCCGCGAAGTGGGAAGAAACACCGGGGCAGATGCCGGATGGCGCGGTGGTCATCGCCGCTATCACCAGTTGCACCAATACCAGTAACCCGCGCAATGTGATCGCTGCCGCCCTCCTGGCGCGTAACGCCAACCGCCTGGGTCTTGTCCGCAAGCCCTGGGTCAAGAGCTCGCTGGCGCCGGGCTCGAAAACGGTGGAGCTATATCTCAAAGAAGCAAATCTGCTGTCCGAACTGGAAAAGCTGGGTTTCGGCATCGTCGCCTTCGCCTGCACCACCTGCAATGGCATGTCGGGCGCGCTGGATCCCGTGATCCAGAAAGAAATTATCGACCGCGATCTCTATTCCACCGCCGTGCTCTCGGGCAACCGCAATTTCGACGGCCGCATCCACCCCTACGCGAAGCAGGCCTTCCTGGCCTCGCCGCCGCTGGTGGTGGCTTATGCGATTGCCGGCACGGTGCGCTTCGATATCGAGCGCGATTCCTTCGGCAAAGACGCAGACGGCAAGCCGATTCTGCTCAAGGACCTGTGGCCCAGCGACGAGGAAATCGACGCCATCGTCGCCAAGAGCGTAAAGCCCGAGCAGTTCCGCCAAGTGTACATCCCCATGTTCGACGAGCGCGGCGCTACGGGTGCTCGCGCCAAGCCGCTGTACGACTGGCGTGCACAAAGCACCTACATCCGCCGCCCGCCTTACTGGGAAGGTGCGCTGGCCGGAGAGCGCACGTTGAAGGGCATGCGCCCGCTGGCGGTGCTGGGCGACAACATCACCACCGACCACCTCTCGCCTTCCAACGCCATCCTCGCGAAAAGCGCGGCCGGCGAGTACCTGGCAAAAATGGGCCTGCCCGAGGAAGATTTCAATTCCTACGCCACCCATCGCGGCGACCACCTCACCGCGCAGCGCGCCACCTTCGCCAACCCCACGTTGATGAACGAAATGGCCGTGGTCGATGGCCAGGTGAAAAAAGGTTCACTGGCCCGCATCGAGCCCGAGGGTAAGGTCACGCGCATGTGGGAAGCCATCGAAACCTATATGGACCGCAAGCAGCCGCTCATCATCATCGCCGGCGCCGATTACGGCCAAGGCTCCTCGCGCGACTGGGCGGCCAAGGGCGTACGCCTGGCCGGCGTGGAAGCCATCGTCGCCGAGGGCTTCGAGCGTATTCACCGCACAAACTTGATCGGCATGGGCACCCTGCCCCTGGAGTTTCAACCCGGCACGACGCGCAAGACCCTCGCCATCGACGGTGCCGAGACCTTCGACGTCGTCGGTGCACGCACGCCGCGCGCAACACTCACGCTGGTCATCCACCGCAAGAACGGCGAGAAGGTGGAAGTGCCGGTGACCTGCCGGCTCGACACCGCTGAAGAAGTCTCGATCTACGAAGCCGGCGGCGTGCTGCAGCGCTTTGCCAACGATTTCCTGGAGTCGGCCAAGGCGGCCTAGGCCGTGAACAACGATGTCGTCCACCCCGCGCCTCATTGTTATGACGAAACCGCCGCCCGCGGTTCTGGACACGCTGAAACAAACGGTGGCGGCGCAGGGGCTGGAGAAACGACTAGGCGCAGCCATGTTCGAGCCGGGCAATTGGCATCAGACGCTATCGGCGCGTTTTCCGGATGAGCCCCGGTTTGAAAGGCTGCTGCAAGACGCCTGCAGCCGGGTCGTGGCAGAGGCTTTCACCCTGAGTCTGGATCGGGTCGTCGGCCCGGCGAGCGACGATAAACCTATCCATTGGACGCTGCTCGCGGCCCGTGCGCCGAAAGGTCTGGTGGCTCTACTGGCTGCGATCCGGTCCTCGCTGCAGACCTTGGGTGTGCATGACGAATCCAGGCACCGCGCTCACATCACTATCAGCTACCGCGCGCCCTCGCCACTGACGGAGATCCGCTTCACTCCTGTCGCCTGGCCCGTTGAAAATTTCCTGCTGGTGCGCGGCGGCGGGCAGCCCTATCGTTACACGGAACTATGCCGCTGGCCGCTTACACCGGCACCGCAGAGCCGACAGCTAAACTTGTTTTAATGATTGCGGTCTTATCGTTAATGCGCCACCAACACTGCCAAACCCGCTCCCCGAAAGTTCAAACATGACCCACGCTCCACAAATCAAAATCCCCGCCACCTATATGCGTGGCGGCACCTCCAAGGGCGTGTTTTTCAAGTTAAGCGACCTGCCGCCCGCCGCACAAGTGCCCGGGCCGGCGCGTGACAAGCTGCTGCTGCGCGTGATCGGCAGTCCCGATCCCTACGGCAAGCAGACCGACGGCATGGGGGCCGCCACCTCTTCCACCAGCAAGACGGTGATCCTCAGTAAGAGCAGCAAGCCCGATCACGACGTGGACTATCTGTTCGGCCAGGTGTCCATCGACCAGCCTTTCGTGGACTGGAGCGGCAATTGCGGCAACCTCAGCGCGGCAGTAGGTCCCTTCGCCATCGCCAACGGCCTGGTGGACGCCAGCCGTGTACCGCAAAACGGAACTGCCATCGTGCGCATCTGGCAGGCCAATATCCAGAAGACCATCATCTCGCACGTGCCCATCACCAATGGTGAAGTGCAAGAAACAGGCGACTTCGAACTCGATGGCGTAACCTTCCCCGCCGCCGAGGTGCAACTGGAATTCATGGACCCCGCCGCCGAGGAACCGGGCGCCGAGGGTGCGATGTTTCCCACCGGGAATCTGGTGGATGATCTGGAAGTCCCGGGCCTCGGTACTTTGAAAGCCACCATGATCAATGCCGGTATCCCCACCATTTTCGTCAACGCCGAGGCCATCGGCTACAAGGGCACGGAATTGCAGGGCGACATCAATAGCGACGCCAAGGCGCTCGCCATGTTCGAGAACCTGCGTGCGCACGGCGCGATGCGCATGGGCCTCATCAAACAATTGTCGGAAGCGGAAAAACGCCAGCACACACCCAAGATCGCTTTTGTCGCCAAGCCCACCGCTTATGTATCGTCCAGCGGCAAGCAAATCGGCGCGGGCGATGTCGACCTGCTGGTGCGCGCCATGTCCATGGGCAAGCTGCACCACGCCATGATGGGCACAGCGGCGGTGGCCATCGCCGCCGCCGCTGCAGTGCCCGGCACGCTGGTCAATCTTGCCGCAGGCGGCGGTGCACGCAACGCCGTACGTTTTGGGCATCCTTCCGGCACGTTGCGTGTGGGCGCCGAGGCCGCGCTGGAAAACGGCGAGTGGGCGGTAAAAAAGGCCGTGATGAGCCGCAGCGCCCGCGTCTTGATGGAAGGGTTCGTGCGTGTGCCCGGCGATATTCTTTAATTTGTCATTTATTTTCAATAAATTACATCGATACCCTACACCCCCACTGGCTTTCGCCGATGACACAATCAGTTTCAATAAGTATGCATAAAAAAAGCATACTTATTGCATCAGAATGATTTTGAGCGCATAATAAGCTCTCTGTAGGTCTATGCCCTGCCTCATTTTTTGAGGAACCGCCCATGGATGCAACCGTCGCCGAGCGTGGCCAAATCACCCTTCCCAAGGAAGCGCGCGATGCGCTGGGTCTGGTCAAGGGCACCAAGCTGATTGTCCAGGTGGAACGCGGGCGCATTATTTTGCGCAAGGACGTTTCCGCCGCCATCGCCAAGCTGCGCGGCAGCGCCAAACTTCCCGAAGGCATGACCACCGACGACGTCATGCGCGAACTGCGCGGACGCGCACCCGGAGACCCGGTGGAACCATGATCGCCGTCGATTCCTCCGTGCTGCTCGACGTCATCAGCAACGATGCTGCCTTTGCCGATTCCTCGGCGGCAGCATTGGCCGCCGCCGGCGAAATGGACGACGTCATCGTCTGTGACGCCGTCATGGCCGAAATCTGCGCCTACACCGAACCCATGGAAAGCGCCCTCGAAGCGATGAGCGAATTCGGCATCCGCTTCGTGCCCATGAACGAACAAGCCGCCATGCGCGCAGGCGTCATGTACCGCCGCTTCCGCCAGCGCGGCGGCGGTCACGAGCGCATGGTGTCTGATTTCCTGATTGGTGCACACGCACTATTACAGGCCGGCACGCTTATCACGCGCGACGCCGGCTTTCACCGCGATTATTTCAAAGGCCTTAAAATCATCAACCCCGCCGCGTAGCCAGGCATTTCATCAGCCCACGCAATCTCCCCCAAAGGATTCGCCATGTCACACAACACCTTCAACACCCTGCAAAACTTCTCAATGGCCGGCGGCAAGAGCGGCAAGTTCTATTCGCTGCCTGAGCTCGCCAAGACCTTCCCCAACGTTAACAAGCTGCCGGTGTCGGTTCGCATCGTGCTGGAAAGCGTGCTGCGCAACTGCGACGGCAAGAAGGTTTCGGAAGAACACATCAAGCAGCTGGCCAACTGGGCGCCGAATGGCACGCGCACGGATGAAATCCCCTTCGTGCTGGCGCGCATCGTGCTGCAGGACTTCACCGGTGTTCCGCTCCTCGCCGACTTGGCCGCCATGCGCGGCGTGGCCGACCGCATGGGCAAGAATCCGAAAGTAATTGAACCGCTGGTGCCGGTGGACCTGGTGGTGGACCACTCGGTGCAAATCGATTCCTACGGCAGCAAGGATTCTCTGGACATCAATATGAAACTGGAATTCCAGCGCAACCAGGAGCGCTACCAGTTCATGCGCTGGGGCATGCAGGCCTTTGATACGTTCAAGGTCGTGCCGCCTGGCGTGGGCATCGTGCACCAGGTCAACCTGGAATATCTGGCCCCCGGCGTGCACTCGAAGAACGGCGTGTACTACCCCGATACCCTGGTCGGCACCGATAGCCACACCACCATGATCAACGGCATCGGCGTAGTCGGCTGGGGCGTAGGCGGCATTGAAGCCGAAGCAGGCATGCTGGGCCAGCCCGTGTACTTCCTCACGCCCGATGTCGTCGGCGTCAATCTCACCGGCAAACTGCGCGAAGGCGTCACCGCCACCGACCTGGTGCTGGTCGTGACCGAGATGCTGCGCAAGGCCAAGGTGGTGGGCAAGTTCGTGGAGTTCTTCGGCGAAGGCACCACCACGCTGGCCGTGACCGACCGCGCGACGATTGCCAATATGGCGCCCGAGTACGGCGCCACCATGGGCTTTTTCCCGGTGGATAGCCACACCGTCGACTACCTGAAAGCCACCGGCCGTAGCGCCGAGGCGCTGGACGCCTTTGAAAATTATTTCAAGGCGCAGGGTCTGTTCGGCGTACCCAAGGCCGGCGACTGCGAATACTCGCAAACACTCTCGCTGGACCTCGATAGCGTGCGCCCCTCGCTGGCGGGCCCCAAGCGTCCGCAGGACCGCATCGAGCTGCGCAATATGAAATCCAAGTTCACCGAGTTGTATTCCAAGCCGGTGGCCGAGAACGGCTTCGCCAAGGCGGCGGGCGATCTCGCCAAGCGTTTCAAGACCAGTGACGGCATCGACATCGGCTCGGGCGATATCGCCATCGCCGCCATCACCTCCTGTACCAACACCTCCAACCCCGGCGTGCTGATCGCCGCAGGCCTGCTGGCCAAGAAGGCGGTGGAAAAGGGCCTCAAGGTGAAGCCGCACATCAAGACTTCGCTGGCGCCCGGATCGCGCGTGGTCACCGACTACCTGACCCGCTCGGGCCTGCTGCCCTATCTGGAAGGGCTGGGCTTTTACACGGCCGGCTACGGCTGCACCACCTGCATCGGCAATGCCGGCCCTCTGGCCGAGCCGATCGAAGAAGCCATCGTCAAGAACGACCTCGTCTGTGCGGCGGTGCTCTCGGGCAACCGCAACTTCGAAGCTCGCATCCACGGCAACCTGCGCGCCAATTTCCTGGCCTCGCCGCCGCTGGTGGTGGCCTACGCCATCGCCGGCAATGTGCTTACCAATCTGGAAACCGAACCTCTCGGCACCGGCAAGGATGGTCAGCCGGTGTTCCTCAAGGACATCTGGCCCACCAGCCATGAAATCGCCGCGCAAATGCACTTCGCGCGCGACCCGGCCGTGTTCCAGCGCCTCTACTCCAACCTGGGCGCCGATAACCCGCTGTGGCAGGCCATCAAGGGCACCACCGGCCAGGTGTACGACTGGCCGCTGTCCACGTATATCGCCGAGCCGCCCTTTTTCGGCGACAAGTTCGGCATGGACGCGGGCGTGGCCGTCAATGTGAAGGGCGCACGTGCGCTGGGCATTTTCGGCGACTCGGTCACCACCGACCACATCTCGCCGGCCGGCTCCATCAAGGACACCTCGCCCGCCGGCAAGTACCTCATCGACCACAAGGTGATGAAGCCCGACTTCAATAGCTACGGCGCACGCCGCGGCAACCACGAGGTGATGATGCGCGGCACCTTCGCCAACGTGCGCATCAAGAACCTGATGATCCCGCCCAAGGCCGACGGCACCCGCGTCGAAGGCGGCCTCACCTTGTTCCAGCCCTCGGGCGAGCAGATGTCCATCTACGATGCCGCCATGAAGTACATGGCCGCCGGCACCCCGACCTTCGTTTTCGGCGGTGAGGAATACGGCACCGGCTCCTCGCGCGACTGGGCGGCCAAGGGCACACAACTGTTGGGCGCCAAGGTCGTGGTGGTGAAGAGCTACGAGCGCATCCACCGCTCCAACCTGGTCGGCATGGGTGTGCTGCCCTGCCAGTTCAAGAACGGTGAATCGGCCGAATCGCTGGGCATCACTGGCGAGGAAACCTTCGACCTGATCGGCCTGGAAAACGGCATCAAGCCGCAAATGGACGTGACGCTGGTGATTCATCGCAAGGACGGCAGCACCAAGCAAACGCAGGTTTTGCTGCGCATCGACACCCCGATTGAGGTCGATTACTTCCTGCACGGGGGTATCCTGCCCTACGTCTTGCGCGAACTGATCTCAAAAGCGGCATAAGTCAGCCACAGTCGTTACAGAAGTCCCAAGGCCGGGCGCATGCCCGGCCTTTTTTATTCCGTACAATATGGCCATGAGCACCCGGAAACCCCGCCCCACCCTGTCCCTGCCTTCGGCTGAAACCCGCGACGAAGGCTATGTACGCTCGCAGCTGAGCGGGCCGCGCGCGCGGCGCGCCGCCGAGAAACGGGCAGCAGCGCCCGCACCAGCCACGGCCACCGCAAAAACTAAAACGCCGGCTACGCCCACTGCTTCCCCGCCCAGGCCGCCTGCACGGCGTGCCCGCAGCGACGCGCCGGGGGCCATTGCGCCCAAGCCGGCTCCCGCCATGCGCCGTCCGCCGCCTGCCGCTGCGGCTCCGACGGAAACCGCCGACTCGCACGATGGCCTGATCCGCCTGTCCAAGCTCATGTCCCAGCAAGGCATCGCCTCGCGCCGCGAAGCCGACGAGTGGATCGCCAAGGGCTGGGTGCGCGTGGACGATGTGGTGATCAAGGAACTGGGTTCGCGTGTAAAACCGGACCAGAAAATCACCATCGACAAATCCGCCAAGGAGGAACAGCGCGGGCGCGTCACGATTCTCCTGAACAAGCCGGTGGGCTACGTTTCCGGCCAAGCCGAGGACGGCCATCAGCCGGCGTCGGTATTATTTGTCGCTGCCAACCGCTGGGACAAAGACGACGCCCCGCAGCGCTTTCACCCCATGCAGGCCAAGGGGCTGGCCCCCGCGGGTCGCCTCGATATCGACTCGGTCGGGCTGATCGTATTCACGCAGGACGGGCGTATCGCCAAGCAGCTGATAGGCGACAACTCCGAAGTGGAAAAGGAATATCTGGTGCGCGTAGAGGGCACGCTTTCACCCGCCGATATGAAACGACTGCACCACGGCCTGGAACTGGATGGCGAGGCGCTACGCCCCGCCAAGGTGTCCTGGCAGAACGAAGACCAGCTGCGCTTTGTGCTGCGCGAAGGCAAGAAGCGCCAAATCCGCCGCATGTGCGAAATGGTCGGCCTCAAGGTGGTGGGCCTGAAGCGTATTCGCATCGGCAAAGTCATCCTGGGCGATCTGCCGCCCGGTAAATGGCGCTACCTCGCTCCACAGGAGAGTTTTGCATGAAGCGCTTCTCTGCTATCGCTCCCGTGCTGCGCTGCGCTTTCGTCGTCACAGGTGTGCTGGCGCTGGCCTCATGCGGCACAGCGCCCGTCGCTCCCCGAGACAGTGGTCAGCGTCCCGGCAAGGTGGAGACCCCGGCGGCCCCGCAACGCTCAGCGGCTGTGCAAAAACTGATCGACGAATCGCGTGCGCTGATGCCGCTGGCGCAATCGGATCTGGCCAAACACTTTCTTTCCGCAACATCCGCCCTGCCCTCGATCGGCACGCGCACCGTCTACCGCAACGACAACACTCGCGAGTATTTTGCGCGCGCCGTCGCCGAGGTGATGCCGGCCGAGAAACTCGCCAAGCTGGTCACGGTGGAAATGGATGAATCGCGTTACTACAACACCAAGTACGGTTCTCCGCTGGCCTATATGCGTCCGCTGGACATCATCGCCGCGCAAGGCTTTACCGGTGTGTCCGGCAAACGTATTCTCGATTTCGGCTACGGCTCCATCGGCCATCTGCGCCTGCTGGCGAGCCTGGGCGCGGATGCGACTGGGGTCGATCCGGACAGCTATCTGGAAGCCTTATACAGCGAGCCGCGCGATCAGGGCAGCGTCCCTGCTGTCGGCGGCTTGTTCAAGCACTCGGGCAGCATCACCCTGGCGCACGGCCTGTTTCCCAAGGACCCCGCCATCGCGGCGCGCGTGGGGGGCAATTACGATCTCATCATTTCCAAGAACACGCTGAAGCGCGGCTACCTGAAGCCGGAGCGCAAGGCCGACCCGCGCACCCTGATCCATCTGGGCGTCAGCGACGAGGAGTTTCTTAATAAAATGTTTGCCGCCCTGAAGCCCGGCGGCAGGCTGATGATCTATAACCTCTATCCCAAGCCGTCCGCGCCCAACGAGGTTTACCAACCCTGGTCCGACGGACGTTCGCCATTCTCGGAAGCGCAATTCCAGAAGGCGGGCTTTCGCGTACGCGCCTTCGACGTTCCCGATCACAGCTTCGCCCGCACCATGGGCCGCGCCCTGGGCTGGGACCGCAACGCCAAGGGCGAATTGCTCGAAGACTACGAAACCAATATGAACGCGCTCTATACCATCGTGGAGCGCCCGGCGGCGGCAAACTAGACAGGAACAATCGGGAAAACGGGGGAAACCGCGAAGAATCGCGGGTAACAAGGTGTAAACAAAGGCAAACAACTAAGGGAGTCCCTTAGAGCGCCCCCAATACCAGCGGCAAATGCGATATTCTGGTGTCTACGCCCTCGCTGCCGATTATCACGCGCACCGGGATGCGCACACTATCAAGCGCACCTGGACACGCAAAGTTATGTAAGCGCACATCGATGCGCCATCTGGGAGATTTACGTGAACGACAGGCTTTCCTTTCCTTCTCCGCGCACCCAATTGCAGGGTGCGGCTGCGCTCGCCATCATGGCAGTCGCATTGCTGGCGGGCTGCCAGAAGAACGATCCCATCCCCACCACGGAGGATCGTCTTAAATCGGTGCAGCAGCGCCAGGAAACGCAGCCCGACTTTTACGCCCCACGCAAGTCCGTGGACTATATGGCGAACCTGAAGAACATCAAGGATGCACCGGCCCCCGCGCCTGCGCCGGCTCCTGCCCCTGTCCCCGCACCGGTAGCTGCTCCGCCCAAGGTTGAACCCGCCAAACCCGCGCCGGTGGAAACCCGTCCCGCCCCGGCGCCTGTACAACAAGCGCCGGTGGCCCAGGCTCCAGCCCCCGCACCGGTGGCAGCAGCGCCCGCCAAGGCCGCGCCCGCGGAACCCAGCCGCACGGTAACGGTAGTCAGCCGCGAGCAGCCGGAGTTTCCGCGCGAAGCGATTCGTGCGGGTGCAGATAGCGGCACGGTACGCGCAAAACTGACCATAGGCGCCAATGGCGATGTCACCAACGTCACCATCGTCAGCGCCAGCCCACCCCGCCTGTTCGACCGCGCCGTCAAACAGTCCCTGGAACGCTGGAAGTTCAACCCCGGCGCAGATGGGCGCAGCTACGAGACGGAAATCGGTTTCAAGGCCAACTAGGAAAAGTAAGCGCGGCTCGCTACGAATTTCGCGCCGTTAACGACGGCGCGAAACTAAAGTGCAGTAGCCTGTTACTTCCTCACGGTCGTGATACATCTGCCGGATGCGCAGGTCGATGATGCGTCCGTCGACCTGTAGCGCATCTTCGATAATGGCGCGGCAGCGCTCCACTTCCTCGTAGCGCTTTTTCATCGGCAGCTTGAGATTGAAAATGGCGTGGCGCGCCCAGCCGTTCACGATCCATTTCGCCACCAGTTGGGCGATGCGCGAGGGGCTTTCGACCATATCGCACACCATCCAGTCCACGCCTTTTTTGGGCTGAAAACGAAAACCGTCCTCACGCAGGTGCCGCACCAGGGCGTTATCGACCAGTTCGCCCATCATCCGGCCGTTATCGACCGCCGTAACGTGCAAGCCGCGATGGATCAGCTGCCAGGTCCAGCCGCCGGGCGCCGCGCCCAGATCGACCGCACGCATTTCCGGCATCAGCACCTTTTCGATGTTGTCGCCCAGATAAACGTGCAGGGCCTCGGCCAGCTTCAGCGTGGAACGGCTGGGTGCGTCGCGTGGCATGCGCAGGCGCGGGATGCCCAGGTGCCAGGGCGACGCGCGCTGCACATCAGCCAGACCCAGCCAGGCGCGCTCGTCGGGGGTCAGTAGCACGTGCAGCCGCTCGCGTGCGCGCGTGTCGATTGCGCCGGACTCCGCCAGCGCCTCCGTCACCCTGCTTTGCAGGGCGCCGGCCAGCTTGGACTTGGCCTTGCCCTCGTTGGTATCGGGAAACTCGAACCAGACTTCGCAAACCTTGCTGAGTTTGCGCTCCTGCAGAAAGGCTTTTGCCGCCGCGACGATGGGCGTCACCCGGTCCCGTCCCGGCAGCATGATCGCTTCGGGTGCTGCCACCAGCACCTGGCGGGCAAACACAAAATCCAGCCAGCCCAGCCGCTGCAAAGTCGCTGCGGCCTTGGCCGGGTAAACGGCGTGCACATAGCCCGAGTTGAGCGCAGCCGTGGTCTGCAAGGGCTTGGTCCCGGTGTGGCCAGGGAACTCCGCCAACAATTCGGGCTCGAAGCCCGGTCGGCAATAGGCCAGCAAGCTGACAGGTTGAGAACCGGTGACTTGATTTTCCATGCCGCGACTGTAACGCATATTCTGCCGGTCAACGCGGCGGCAATGAAAGCGTTACTCCTGCAACGTCCAACGACAATACCCCACTACAAGAAAAGCATGAGACTACTCCGCACTCTCCCGCTTGCCGCTCTCACCTTCGCGTTTTCAGCCGCGCAGGCGCAAACCAGCGAAATCGAATTCCGCGCTCTGATGAAGGACCGCAAATACCCGGAGGTCGAAGCGCTGGCGCGCGAACGCCTGGCCGCCAATGAAAAAGACGATGTGGCGCTCTGGTTCCTGGCGCGGGTGGCGAGCAACGACACCAAGAAGCGCGAAGAACTAATGACCCGTACCGAACAATGCACCAAGCAGCTGCCGCAATCGGCGCGCTGCCACGACGCGCTGGGCATGCTGTACGGCATGGCGGCGGCGTCCGGTGGTATGAGCGCCATTTTCAAATATGCTTCGCGCGTGCAGGAAGAATTCCAGCGCGCGGTCGAGCTGGATCCGAAATTTTTCGATGGCCGCCGCGACCTGAACCAGTTTTATCTGCAGGCGCCGGGCATTGCCGGCGGCAGCGTGAAGAAGGCCATTGAGAATTCCGAAAGCGTCGCAAAAATCGACGCCAACCGCGGCGCGCTGCTGCGCGCGGAAGTGCATATCTACGAAAAGGAATTCGACAAGGCCGAGAATGTTCTGAACAGCATCAAACCCGGCAACGACACCATCGTCGCCGACACCCTGCCGCAGGTGTGGGCGTCGCTGGGCTTTAATCTCATCAACGAGAAGAACCCCGAGCGCGCGCAAAAAATATTCGAGCATCTGGTGAGCGTAGAACCGAAAAGCGCCACCGCGCATATCGGCCTGGGCCGCGCGCAGCAGGAGCGAAAGCAACTGGACGAGGCCATCGCATCCTTCGAGCGCGCCGCCAACCTGAACGAAAAAAGCGGCGCCCACTACCGTCTCGGCATCGCCTGTCAGACCAAGGGCGACAAGCCCAAAGCGATCGCCGCGTTCGAAAAATTCCTCACTTATCAAACCGCCGGCAAAGCGGCCGATGATGCGCGCAGCCGCCTGGAAGAACTGAAACGTAGCTGATCGTACCCAAGAGTCACCAAACGCAACCGAGCGTTTTTTGCGACGCTAATTTGCGTAGCCGCTTTGCTTCACAAAGAATCTTGCGATAAACTGTGCGCCTAACTTCTCACTTCGTGAGGCTGTCCATGTCCCGCCACCACACCTACTTTGCAATCAGCGCAATGCCCGCAGGCATGGCATTGGTGCGAGCAGGCGCGGGCATCGACCTGGGCATTTCCTGCCGCAACCACCGCCTCGCATCCCGCCCGCGAACCTGCGTCGGCATTCTCGTATAGCCCGGTAGGCAGCACGCCCGCCGGATCGTACGGCGGGAGCACCGGGACAGGAAGAGCATCTCTTCCCTCTCCGCCGTCCAAAGCCCGACCTAGTCGGAATTGGCAATTTTTTTAGCGGAACGAAAATGAATACGCAACAGACACACAAGCTGGACAAATACCTGGGCACCCTATGGCGGCACCGCGACTTTCGCACGCTGTGGTTGTCGCTCACCATCACTCACTTCGGCGGGCAGATCACCTTTCTCGCGCTGCCGCTGACGGCCGCCCTCATGCTCAACGCGGGCCCCGTGGAGATGGGCTATCTGATCGCCTGCGAGGCGCTGCCGTACACCATGTTCGGCCTGTTCGTCGGTGTGCTGATCGACCGCTCGAAAAAGCTGCCGCTGATCGTGGCGGCTGATCTGGGCCGCGGCTTTTTGCTGCTGATCATTCCGCTCTCGGCCTGGCTGGGTTTTCTGTCCATGTCCATTCTGTACGTGGTCGGGTTCCTGGTGGGGCTGGGCGGCATCATCGGCTGGGCGGCTTACCAGGTGTTCATGACCGAACGCATCGGCCAGGAAAATCTGGTCGAGGCCAATTCGCGCATGGCGCTCTCGGATTCGGCCTCGCAGCTGATCGGCCCGGGGCTGGCCGGCACCATCATTCACTGGCTAACCGCACCCTTCGCCATCCTGCTGGACGCGCTGTCGTTTTTCGTCTCGGCGTGGATGCTGAAAGGCATTCCCGCGCAAGCCAGCGACGCGCCCAAGATCAGCGCCAAGGGCACTACCTGGGCCGGTATCAAGGCCGATATCCGCGAAGGCGTGCACATGATCCGTGATCACGCGGTGCTGCGCTCTATCGCCATCAGCCTCCTGATCTGGAACTTCCTGAAGCATGCGTATCTCGCCATCGTGATTCTTTACGCCACCCACGACCTGGAACTTTCGCCGGGACGCATCGGCGCGCTGTTCACCATGGCGGGCTTCGGCTTCCTCCTGGCCTCCGCGACCTGCCAGGCGCTTAACCGGCGCTTCGGCGTGGGCTGCGTGATGCTGGGTGGGCTGACCATGACCGGGGCGGCGTGGCTGGCCATCGCCTTCATTTCCGCCGGCCCCTGGGCCACCTGGCAGATGGGCGCGTCTCTGTTCGTCTTCGACCTGGGCGCCATGCTGTTTTTCGTCAACTACCTGTCGCTGCGGCAAGCAGTGACGCCGGACCATCTGCGCGGACGCGTGACTTCCACCCTGATTTTCGTGGCGGTATCGATGGCCCCGGTGGGCTCGCTGGTGGGCGGCTACCTGGGAGAATGGCTGGGCCTGCGCCAAACCATAGGTCTCAGCGGTGTGGCCGGCCTGCTGCTGGGCGTGGTGCTGCTGCGCTACTCGCCGCTGATGAAAATGCACGCGCTGCCGTCCAACGCCATAACGGAGGCGCCGACCCCGGAAATGGCGGCCGATTAAGCGCTTCCAGGCAAACCCAACATCCAAAACGCCCAGCCGGGGCGTCCAAGCGTTCAGTACACTAATGAACCTCCCCCGGGGCCATACCGCTCCGGGGCTTAGCCGGGAGAACGCTATGGATGTATTCACCTCTGGAATCGCAATTGCGGCCATAATTTTCGGCACAGGCCTGCCGATCATCCTGGTCGGCATGATCCTCTGGTTCAAGGCGCGCCGACAGCGCATGCTGCAGGACCTGGCCATCGCCCTGGCCGAAAAAGGCCAGCCGCTGCCGCCGGAACTGTTTTTCCCGCCACGCACCACGGCCTTGCGTTCGGGACTGGTGCTGGTCGGCGTGGGCATCGCCCTGTGCCTCTTCCTGTGGCAGGTCAGCGCCCCCTGGAGCCTGGGCCTGATCCCCCTGTTTGCGGGCCTGGGCTACCTCATTTCCTGGAAAATCGAGGCGGGAACGGGCAACGATCACCCCTAGCCGGCAAATCATTTCCATGGTGTCGTCCCTGCCATCGCCTGAGCCCTCAGGCTTCGCCGACCGCGACCTGATTACGCGCGTATTGCTGCGCGAGGACCGGCACGCCTTTTCCGAACTGGTGCGCCGGCATCAATCGGCCCTGCGCGCGAGCCTCCGCAAAATGACGGCCGGCAATCACGCCCTGGCGGACGACCTCGCCCAGGAAACCTTCATCCTCGCCTGGCGCAATATCCGCCAGTTCCGCTTTGAGGCGCGCTTTTCCACCTGGCTTTACCGCATTGCCTTCAACGTCTGGCAATCGGAGTTACGCAAGAAGCACGAAGTCACCACCGAAGACGGCAAGATGCCCGAGGGCGAAGCGGTGGAATCGGAGGCGGGCCACACCGGCATGCGCCTGGACCTGCAACAAGCGATGGCGGTGCTGAACGAAGCCGAGCGCAACGCCATCAACCAGTGTTACTACAACGATCTATCGCACGAGGAGGCCGCCTACGTTCTGGGCGTCCCCCTCGGCACCCTCAAAACCAATATACTCAAAGCGAAAGAAAAGATGCGTGCGCAACTTGGCTCGTATCAGGAAGAAGGAGCAGTCGCATGAATACCCCGCTGAATTTGCAACGCGATGCCGTGGATGAATTGCTGAAAGCCGACGCCGAGTCCGCGCGCGCGGCCTACATCGACGACGCCGGGTTTACCCTGCGCGTCATCGACGCCCTGCCCCGGCAGGCGCAACTCGCCCACAAGCTGCGCTTCGCCCTGCCGCTGGCCGGCGCCATCATCGCCGCCGTGTTTGCGGCGCTGTTTTCCCCGGTGAGCAATTTCGTCATCGACGCCACCATGGATCTGGCGACCCAGACCTTTACCGATCACGCCTTTGCCTTGCTGGCGGTGCTCACGGCGCTGGGCTGTGTGGCGCTGGTGGGTTTGCAGGGCGACCGCTAACCGCTGCGGTATTGTAGAAACACCAATAAAAAAGCCGCCGGTATTCCGGCGGCTTTTTTGTTTGCGGGTGAGACTTACAGCAGATGCGCCACGCCGGCGCGCTCTTCTTCAAGTTCTTTCAAGGTGGCGTCCATCTTGCCACGCGAGAACTCGTCGATTTCCAGGCCCTTGATGACGGTGATCTTGCCGCCCTCGGTGGTGCAGGGCACGCCGTACATCACGCCTTCCGGGATGCCGTAGCTGCCGTCCGAGGGCACGCCCATGGTGACCCACTTACCGTTGGAACCCAGCACCCAGTCGCGCACGTGGTCGATGGCGGCATTGGCGGCGGAGGCCGCCGAGGACAGGCCACGTGCTTCGATGATGGCCGCGCCACGCTTGCCGACAGTGGGGATGAAGGTGCCGCGATACCAATCCTGGTCGTTCACCACGGCCGGGGCCGGTTGACCGCCGATAGTGGCGAAGCGGTAGTCGGGGTACATGGTCGGCGAGTGATTGCCCCAGACGATCATTTTCTCGATGGAGTCCACCGGCTTGCCGGTCTTGCTGGCGAGTTGCGAGAGCGCGCGGTTGTGGTCCAGGCGCAGCATGGCAGTGAAGCAGCTGGGCGAAAGGCTGGGCGCGGACTTCATGGCGATATAGGCATTGGTGTTGGCGGGATTACCGACCACCAGCACCTTCACATTGCGCGAGGCCACCGCGTCCAGGGCCTTGCCCTGCACGGTAAAGATGGCGCCGTTGGCTTCCAGCAGGTCCTTGCGCTCCATGCCAGGGCCGCGCGGGCGGGCGCCGACCAGCAAGGCCACGTCCACGTCCTTGAAGGCGCCCATGGCGTCGGAGTGCGCGCTCATGCCGGCCAGCAGCGGGAAGGCGCAGTCGTCCAATTCCATCATCACGCCCTTGAGCGCCTTTTGCGCCTTCTCGTCGGGGATTTCCAGCAGTTGCAGGATGACCGGCTGGTCTTTGCCCAGCATTTCGCCCGAGGCGATGCGGAACAGGAGGGAATAACCGATTTGACCGGCGGCGCCGGTCACGGCGACGCGCATGGGCTTTTTCATGGAGGGCTCCGGGATTGGGGAAGGCGGAAAAAAGGCAGAATGGTGTTATGGCTTAATTATACAAAAACCGTTGCTGCGCTGCACAAGCCGACTATTGTGCGGGCCAAAACTTAATCTGCCCTACTCCGCCGAATGGCTGGTCCGGGCGCTGAAGCCAGCTGCCGCCAGGCGCTTGATAATCTCATCTACGTGCGTGGCGTCGCGCGTCTTCAACACGAAGTCCACCTCGGCCGATTGCACCGGCAGATTGGTGAACGCGCGTTGGTGATGCACTTCCTCGATATTGGCGTTGGCTTCCGCAATCACTGTGGTGATTTTGGCCAGCGCCCCCGGCAGGTCGCGCAGTTCCACGCGCAGACGCGACAGGCGTCCGGAGCGCACCATGCCGCGCTGGATGATTTCGGCCAGGGTCAGCGGATCGATATTGCCGCCGCACAGCACCAGCCCGACCTTTTTGCCGGCGAAGCGCGCGCGGTGTTTGATCAGCGCGGCCAGTGAGGCAGCACCCGCGCCCTCCACCACGGTTTTTTCGATCTCGAGCAGCAGCACGATGGCTTCCTCGATCTCGCCTTCGCCGACCAGCAGGATTTCCGACACCAGCTTTTCGACCACGGCGCGCGTGAGCTTGCCCGGCTCTTTGACGGCGATGCCCTCGGCGATGGTGCCGGCGCCGAAGCTCGCGGTCTCGCCGCGCAGTGCGGCGCGCATGGAGGGGAAGCGCTCGGCCTCCACGCCCACCACCTCGATGGCAGGCTTGATGGCCTTGGCCGCGGTGGCGATGCCGGAAATCAGGCCGCCACCGCCGATGGCGATGCACAGGGTATCGAGTTCGGGATGAGTCTCCAGCATTTCCAGGGCGATGGTGCCCTGCCCGGCCATGACCCGTTCATCGTCGTAGGGATGCACAAATGTGAGGCCGCGTTCGGCGGCCAATTGCAGGGCGTGGGCCTTGGCATCGTCGAAGGTATCGCCGTGCAGGATGACGTCGGCGCCGTGCTTCCTGGTCATTTCCACTTTTACGTTGGGCGTATGGCGCGGCATGACGATGATGCTGGGAATGCCCAACCGCGTGGCGTGATGCGAGACGCCCTGCGCGTGGTTGCCGGCGCTGGCTGCGATCACGCCCTTTTTTTTCTGCTCATCCGAGAGCGACACCAATTTGTTGAGCGCGCCGCGCTCCTTGAAACTGGCCGTGAACTGGTGATTCTCGAACTTGAGATACACCTCGGCGCCGGTGATTTCGGACAGCGTGCGCGAATGCAGGCAGGGGCTGTTGACGATGTGGCCCTGCAAAACTTTTTGCGCGGCGGTGATGGAGGCTAGCGTAATCAATTACGGGCTTTCAGGATGGAAACTACTGAGGAAACTTCAAGAACGGAAAATCGACTTCCGGCACTTTACCGGAAACCAGGTCTGCCAATGCCTGCGCAGACCCGCAGGATTCGGTCCAGCCCAGGGTGCCGTGGCCGGTGTTGAGGAAAAGATTGGGAAACTTCATCGCCCCAATGAGCGGGCGGTTGGAAGGTGTTGCTGGCCGCAGGCCCGCCCAGAATTTCGGTGCATCGTAGTCAGCGGTATGGGGAAAGAGGTCGCGGGTGCGGCATATCAGGGCCGCGCAACGGCGCCGGTTGAGCGAGGTATCGTAGCCATTCAGTTCAGCCGTGCCGGCGATGCGCAGGCGGCTGCCGAAACGCGAATAGACCAGCTTGAATTCCTCATCGAGCATGCTGATTTCAGGCGCCTGCGCGGCATCGGTGACGGCCACGGTCGCCGAATAACCCTTGACCGGATAGACCGGGATGCCAATGCCCAGAGGCCGCAGCAGCAAGGGACTGTACGATCCCAGCGCCACCACGAAGGCATCGGCGACGAACTTGCCGCTCTGCATCCGCACCGAACGGATTTTGCCGCCCTCCGCTTCCAGACCCACGATAGGCTCGGAATAGCAAAACCTGACCCCGGCACGCGCGCAGTGCTCTGCCAACTGGCGGGTGAACTGGTAGGCGTCGCCCGATTCATCGCTGACGCACAGGGTGGCGCCGACCAGCCTGGCGCTCGCCCCAGCCAGCGCCGGCTCCAGGGCAATGGCCTGTTCCACGCTCAGCACCTGCCGGTCCACGCCGAACTCGCGGATGGCATCGGCGGCCAGAATCGCCTCCTCGAACTCGTGGCCGTCGGTAAAAAAATTCAGGATGCCGCGGGTTTGCTGGTGATTGTCTATCGCCAGCGTGCCCAGCAGGTCGCGCAGGCATAGCCGGCTATAGGCCGCAAGCCTGAGGATTTGCGCGGTATTGAGGCGCGCACGCTCGGCCGAGCATTCGCGCAAAAAAGCCAGGCCCCAGCGCCACTGCGCGGGATCAGCGCGCAGGCGGAATAGTAGCGGCGCATCCTCCTGCCCCAGCCATTTAAGAATTTTCCAGGGCGCAGCGGGGTTGGCCCAAGGCTCGCCGTGCGAGGCCGCGATCTGCCCGCCGTTGGCGAAGCTGGTTTCCAGGCCCGCCCCTTCCTGCCGGTCGATCACCGTCACCTCGTGACCCTGCCGGGCCAGATACCAGGCCGAAGTCACGCCGATCACGCCCGCACCCAGTACCACTACCTTCATTGCCTATCCCTTATTTACGCCACGACTGCGCAAAGCCAAATGCATAGCCAAACGCAATTTTAGGCTACCATTACTGGTCGGAACAAAAACAAAGCTGCTCATGACTTCCCGGCTCCTGGAGTTCGTACAACACGCCACCGCGTTTGACCCGGCAGAATCCATGCTGCCCTTCAATATCGGCATGGCGCGCGTCGGCTGGCTGAAGTCCTCCTTCGCCGAGGAACTGAATACCTGGCCGGAACTGTTCTCAGTGCGCCCGCGCGGCGTGGCCATCATCGGCGACTTCGATAGCGCCGAGCATCGCAGCACGGCGATCGGCGAGGCGGTGGAGGCGTTGGCCTCGGCCGGCTACATCCAGGGTTGGCGCAACGAGCAAATCGAGGTGCGCGAGCATTTCGGCGCCGAACCTCAATTCCACATGGAGCGTGCCGCCGGCCGCTACTTCGGCATCACCGTCTATGGCGTGCACCTCAACGGCCTCACCGTGCGCGATGGCCAGCCTCATATGTGGCTGGCACGGCGCGCGGCCACCAAGAACATCGACCCCCTGAAACTGGACAACCTCTGCGCCGGCCGCATTTCGCGCGGACATACCGTGGCGAGCACCCTGGTTAAAGAGGCGGCGGAAGAGGCCGGCATCAGCGAAGCCCTGGTCAGGCAGGCCAAGACCGCAGGCGCTACGCACACCTGCCACGAAGTTGAGCGCGGCCTGCACGACGAAATCGTATTCGTTCACGACCTGATCGCCCCTGCCGATTTCCAGCCGCAAAACCAGGACGGCGAAGTGGCGGAATTTCGTTGCACGCCGGTGACCGAAGTGATTCACCTGCTCGACCAGACGCCGGACCAGTTCACCACCGATGCCGCGCTGGTGATCGTCGATTGCCTGATCCGCCGCGGCTACCTGACGCCGGAGCGCGCCGATTTTGTCGACCTGATTCGCGCCATGCGGGTGTAATGCAGCCAAGCTTTCTATCCCGGCTGTTGCCGTCGTTCCGTCCCTGTTTCAGTAGCGCCCGTTGAGCACCTTCGCCCTCTTTCTGGTGATCACGGCCGCAGTCGGCCACGCCACTTGGAATTACTTCCTGAAAAAAAGCGGCGGCGGCCTGGGCTTGCTGACCCTTTCCGCCCTGCTGGCCAGTATCTGGCTGGCGCCCATCGCCTTCTGGCTGGCCATCACCGGCAGCGGCTTCAAATGGACGTTTGTCGCCGCGATGGTGGGTAGCGGCCTCATCCACACCGCGTATTTTTTGCTGCTGGACCGCGCCTATCGCTCAGGCGGGGACTTGTCGGTGGTCTATCCGCTGGCGCGCGCCACCGGACCCTTGCTCACCATCGTTACCGCCACACTGTTTCTGGGCGAGCAGATGTCGATGCTGGCGCTGTGCGGAGCGGTGCTGATCGGCATTTCCGCTTTCGTGCTGACCGGCAATCCGGCCAAACTCAGAAACGCCGAAGCGCGCCGCGGCATCGGCTTTGCGCTGCTGACCGGCATGATGATCGCGGCCTACACTGTATGGGACAAGCAGGCGGTTTCCGCCCTGCTGATCGCGCCCCTGCTGTACGACTGGGGTGCGGGCTTTTCGCGGGTGCTGATCCTGGTGCCGCTCACCCGCCACCGCGAGCCGGGCGCCATCGCCCGCGCCTGGCGTGAGCAAAAGAAGACCGCCATCATCATCGCCGTGCTGAGCCCGCTTTCCTACATCCTGGTGCTGATCGCCATGGTCACCACCAAGGTGAGCTATGTGGCGCCCGCACGCGAGCTGTCCATACTGTTCGCGGCCTTACTGGGCGCGCATGTGCTCAAGGAGGGTGATGTGCGGCGGCGCGCGTTTGCGGCGGTCGGCATGGTTCTGGGGATTAGCGGGCTGGCGCTGGGTTGAACGCTCTGCGGAAAACTAGCTGCCGACCAAAGGTTTTTTCGGATCATCCCAACTGCGCGGGTCCTCCAGCGGCTCCAGATGCACCAGCACTTCAATAGCCGGAAAGCGCTGTTCGATTTCCTGTTCCACCTGCTCCACCAAATCATGCCCCGCTTGCACGCTCATACTGCCCGGCACCAGCACGTGCACGTCGACGAAATGCTTGCGCCCTGCCTGCCGCGTACGTAGCGCGTGATAGTCGCAGCCCTGGCTGCGCAGGCCCTCCAGCACTTCGATGATCTTGTCGCGCTCCTCGTCGGGGATGGCCTTGTCCATGAGGCCGTCGAAGGAGCGCATGATGAGCTTCCAGCCCGTCCAGAGAATCTGCAGGGCCACCAGCACCGCCACCAGCGGGTCCAGCCATAACCAGCCGCCCGCCTGCACCAGCCCTATGGCCGCCAGCACGCCCACGGTGGTCCATACGTCGGAGAGCAGATGCTGGGCATCGGCCTCCAGGGTGATGGAGCGGTGGATGCGCGCGCCCTGCAACAGGAACCAGGCGCAGGCTGCATTGGCGAGCATGGCGGCCACCGCCAGCGCGGTACCCAGTCCTGCCTGCGCCAGCGGTTGCGGCGCAAGAAAGCGCGGCACGGCTGTAGCAATGATGGCGATGGCGGCCACGAAAATGAGGCCGCCTTCTATGCCGCTGGAAAAATACTCGGCCTTTTCGTGGCCGAAATTATGGTCGTCGTCCGCGCCGTGGGCGATATAGGAAAGCGTCCACAGCGCGACCAGGGCCGCCATCAGGTTGACCACCGACTCGATGGCGTCGGACAAGAGCCCCGTGGAACCCGTCACCCACCAGGCCGCCAGCTTGAGCCCGATCACCACCACCGAGGTGATGACCGAGAGCCAGGCGTAAAACGTGGGCGAGCGTTTATCCGCCATGGCTGGGTTTGCGACGATTTAGAGCGCTACGCGGAATGGCGCCTCGGTTTTGGCCTTGACGTCTTCCAGAGTGACACCGGGGTGCAGCTCAATCAGCACAAGGCCCTTGCCGTGTTCAACCTCGAACACGCAAAGATCGGTGATGATCATGTTCACTACACCCTTGCCGGTCAGCGGCAGCGAGCATTGCTTCAGCACCTTGGAGGCGCCGTCCTTGGAGGTGTGTTCCATCAGCACCACCACGCGCCGCACGCCCGAGACGAGATCCATGGCGCCGCCCGGGCCCTTGACCATCTTGCCCGGCACCATCCAGTTGGCGAGGTCGCCGTTCTCGGCCACTTCAAGGCCGCCGAGAATGGAAAGGTCGATATGCCCGCCGCGGATCATGCCGAAGGAGTCCGCACTGGAGAAAAAGCTGGAACCCGGCAGGGTGGTAATGGTCTGTTTGCCGGCGTTGATGAGGTCCGGGTCCACCGTGTCCTCGGTCGGGAAGGGGCCGATGCCCAGCAGGCCGTTTTCAGATTGCAGGTGCACCTCCATCCCTTCCGGGATGTGGTTGGCCACCAGGGTCGGAATGCCGATACCCAGGTTCACGTAAAAGCCGTCGCGCAGTTCCTTGGCGGCGCGCTTGGCCATGAGGTCGCGCACCGGCGAATCTTTTTTCGAAGCTGCCGCGCCCTGCACGGTGCGGAACTCGATACGCTTTTCGAACTTGGCGCCCTGGATGATGCGGTCGACGAAAATACCGGGGGTATGGATTTGATCGGGATCGAGTTCGCCCGTTTCCACCAGCTCTTCGACCTCGGCGACGGTGATCTTGCCGCAAGTGGCGATCATGGGATTGAAGTTGCGCGAGGTCATGCGATAGACCAGGTTGCCGGACTTGTCGCCCTTCCAGGCTTTGACGATGGAAACGTCGGCGCGAATGGCTTCCTCCAGCACGTATTCCTTGCCGTCAAAGCTGTGGGTGTGCTTGCCCTCGGCCAGCTTGGTGCCGTAGGCGGTGCGGGTATAAAAGCCGGGAATGCCGGCGCCGCCGGCGCGGAATTTTTCGGCCAGGGTGCCCTGCGGCGTGAGTTGCAACTCCAGTTCGCCCGCCAGCACCTGACGTTCGAATTCCTTGTTCTCACCCACGTAGGAAGCGATGACCTTTTTCACCTGGCGTGTCTTCAGCAGAAGGCCCATGCCGAAGTCGTCCACGCCGGCGTTGTTGCCACAAATCGTCAGCCCCTTGACGCCGCTTTCCACCAGGGCGCCGATCAGGTTTTCGGGAATGCCGCACAGGCCGAAGCCGCCGGCCGCAATGGTCATATCGTCTTTCAGCAGGCCCGCCAGGGCCGATTTCGCATCTGCGTATACTTTTTTGCTCATGGTCTGCTCCTGTTATCGCTCATTTAGCATTCGTGCCGGCCCGCAGCATTTCCAGATGCTCGATACCGTCTTCCAGATAGATATCGGAAACCGTACGATAGCCGAAATCCTCGTAAAACTTTTCCAGGCGCGCCTGCGCGCCGATGCGGTTGGCCTGGCCGGGGTGCACGCTCTCGATCCTGCGCACCGCTTCCGCCATAAGCAGGCGGCCGTAGCCACCGCGGCGAAACTTGCCGGGCGTGACCACGCGGCCGATAGAAGGCTCGGGAAATTTCACGCCCGCATCGACGATGCGGCAATAGGCCACTAATTCCGCCGCCCGGTTTTCCCTGCTCCACCCCAGCAGATGCCAGGAATGCAAATCTGCGCCGTCGTTGTCCTGAAAGGGGCAGTTCTGTTCCATCACAAACACTTCCACACGCGCCGCCGAGGCTGCGTACCAGTCGCGGATGGGCAGATCGTCGAAGCGCGCAAATTGCCAGTCGATTTTTGCGGGCTGGGAACTCATTGCAATCCCGCCGCTGAACGGCATGTGGTGATAAACACTTCCACCGCGATCCCGGTAGTCTCCACGCCGCGCGGCAGGGGCTTGCAACCGGCTTGGTCCAGCCATCCCGTGCAATAGCCGCCGGCCTGCAGGAAGTCGCGGCGCTCCAGGGGCGTGAAGTTGAACAGGCTGGTTTTGCCGGCAGCGCGGTTCATTGCGGCCACCATATTCGCTCGCTGCGCGGGCGCTGCCTGCCTACAGGCTTCCAATAAGGCCGGATACTCGTTCGGATCGGTGCGGGCGCGTAGCGGCGAGAGCTTATCCGCCAACAGCAGAAAAAAGAAACCGCCCACCACGGAAAAAATCGCGGCCACAATACCCACCACGCGCAACATCGACCGCACCGGCGTCAGCCCGCCTTGGCCGCGACTTTTGCCAGGTGCAACCAGGTCTCCACCACCGTATCGGGGTTGAGCGACATGGACTCTATGCCTTCGCTCATCAGCCACTCCGCGAGGTCCGGGTAATCCGAGGGGCCCTGCCCGCAAATGCCCACGTATTTGTTTTGCCGGCGGCAGGCGGCGATGGCGAGGTGCAGCATCTGCTTCACCGCCGGGTCGCGTTCGTCGAAGGAATCCATCACCAGGCCGGAATCGCGGTCCAGCGCCAGGGTGAGCTGGGTCATATCGTTGGAGCCGATGGAGAAGCCGTCAAAGCGCGACAGGAATTCGTCGGCCAGTATCGCGTTGGACGGGATTTCGCACATCATGACGATCTTGAGGTCGTTCTTACCACGCTCCAGTCCGAACTCCTTCATGATCGCCAACACCTGATCGGCTTCATTGAGTGTGCGCACGAAGGGCACCATCAATTCGACATTGGTGAGGCCCATGGTGTCGCGCACGTATTTCATGGCCTCGCACTCGAGCTTGAAGCAATCGCGGAAGGAATGCGCGATGTAGCGCGATGCGCCACGGAAACCCAGCATGGGATTTTCCTCGGTGGGCTCGTAACGCGGCCCGCCGATCAGATTGCGGTACTCGTTGGACTTGAAGTCCGACAGGCGCACGATGACTTTTTTGGGCCAGAACGCGGCGGCAATGGTGGCTACACCCTCAGCCGTTTTCTGGATATAGAACTCGGTGGGAGAAGCGTAACCACGCGAGGCCTTGGCCACCGCCGATTTCAAATCCTCGGAAAGCTTGGCGTATTCCAGGCAGGCCTTGGGGTGAATACCGATGGTGTTGGAAATAATGAATTCCAGGCGAGCCAAGCCCACGCCTTCGTTGGGCAATTGCGCGAAGTCAAAAGCCAATTGCGGATTGCCCACGTTCATGGCGATCTTGACCGGAATCTCCGGCATGTTTTCCAGCGAGACCGTATTGACCTCGAAGGCCAGCTTGCCGCGATAGACAAAGCCGGTGTCGCCTTCGCAACAGCTGGCAGTGATGTCTTCGCCGTCCTTCACCACATCGGTGGCGTCCTCACAGCCGACGATGGCGGGCACGCCCAGTTCGCGGGCGATGATGGCGGCGTGGCAGGTACGGCCGCCACGGTTGGTAATGATGGCCGAGGCTTTTTTCATGACCGGCTCCCAGTTGGGATCGGTCATATCGGTGACGATGACATCGCCCGGCTGGAAGCGGTTGATTTCGGACACATCGCGAATCACGCGCGCAGGACCCGCGCCGACCTTACCGCCGATGGCGCGGCCTTCGCCGATTTTTTCACCGCTGCCGGTGAGCTTGTAGCGCGTCAGCGAATCGGTGCGCGACTCCTGCGACTTCACCGTCTCGGGGCGAGCTTGCAGGATAAAGAGCTTGCCGTCGGTACCGTTGGCGCCGGCTTCCATGGCCCATTCGATGTCCATGGGCCGGCCGTAATGGGCCTCGATGGACATGGCGTATTTCGCGAGCTGCTCGATCTCGGAATCGCGCAGCGAAAAGCGGTCGCGCAGGACGTTATCGACCGGCTGCGTCACCACCGATTTGCCGGCTGAAGCCGATTCACCGAACACCATTTTCTGCGCCTTGGTGCCCAGCGAGCGTCGCAGAATGGCCGGCTTCTTATTAGCCAGGCAATGCTTGGAAACATAAAACTCGTCCGGGTTGACGGCGCCCTGCACCACCATTTCACCCAGACCGTAGCTGGAGGTGATGAAGACCACTTCGCGAAAGCCCGATTCGGTGTCCAGCGTGAACATGACACCGGCCGCACCCGTGTCCGAGCGCACCATGCGCTGGATGCCGGCGCTCAGCGCGACTTCGGCGTGATCGAAATTCTTGTGTACGCGATAGGCGATGGCGCGGTCGTTGTATAGCGAGGCGAACACGTGCTTGATCGCCTCCAGCACGTTTGCTATGCCCTTGATATTGAGATAGGTTTCCTGCTGGCCGGCGAAGGAGGCATCCGGCAAATCTTCTGCTGTCGCCGAGGAGCGCACGGCGAAGGAGGCTTCACCATCGTTTTGGGTCAGTTCCGCATAGGCCTCGCGAATCGCCTGCTCCAGGGCCGGTTGCAGCGGTGCTTTCACCACCCAGTCGCGCACCATGGCGCCGGTTTTGGCCAGGGCGTCCAGATCGTCAACGTCAAGGCTGGCCAAGGTGGAATTGATTTTTTCCGTCAGCCCGTTATGGACCAGGAACTCGCGAAACGCGTCGGCCGTGGTGGCAAAACCGCCGGGGACGCGCACACCCGCCGCAGACAGCTGGCTGATCAACTCACCCAGGGACGAATTCTTGCCGCCCACCGAGGCGACGTCTTCTTTGCGGCACTGCGAAAGAGGCAGAACGAGAGGCATCTTGGAGTCCGTACGGGGGAGGTTAATTGGGATAATCTCGCGGATAGGGGCTTGGTGAGATGTTGCCAAATACGTTGCCAAACCCGTTGCATAAACATTGCATAAGCGGGCCGCACATTATAGCCTTGCAAGGCTCCTTGCTGCACCGCACAACCAAATCAGCCATCGCCGGGCCACCACCGGCCGCCGCCATCATCAGAGGATTCGCAATGTCCCACCGCAGAACCGCGTTTTTTGTCTCCGACCGCACCGGTATTACCGTGGAAATGCTGGGGAACTCGCTTTTGACCCAGTTCGACGACGTGGAATTCCGCCGCGTCACCCTGCCCTTTATCGACAATCTGGACAAGGCTGCCGAGGTGCTGAACCAGATCGCGGCAGCGCACACCGAATCGGGCAAGCGCCCGCTGGTATTCACCTCCCTGATGGCCGAGGACATACGCCAGGAAATCGGCAAGGCCAACGGCATGGTGCTGGACCTGTTCGAGCGCTTTATCGTGCCCCTGGAAATCGAGCTGGGTGTGAAATCGGCCCACGTTATCGGCCGCAGCCACTCGGCCGGCAACTTCAAGGACTATAACCACCGCATCGAGGCGGTCAATTACACCCTGGCCCACGACGACGGCATGACCAACCGCAACCTGGACCAGGCCGATTTGATCATGGTGGGGGTATCGCGCTCCGGCAAGACGCCCACCTGCTTGTACATGGCCCTGCAATTCGGCGTGAAGGCGGCCAATTACCCGCTGATCCCGGAAGATCTGGAAAAAATGAAGCTGCCCCCCGCCCTGCTGCCGCTGAAGCAAAAGGTTTGGGGCCTCTCCATCATGCCGGACCGCCTGCAGCAGATCCGCCAGGAGCGCAAACCCGACAGCAAGTACGCCTCCCTGGAAAACTGCAAATGGGAAGTGACCTGCGCCGAGGCGCTGATGCAGCAGGCCGGCATCCCCTTCCTCAACTCCACCACCAAGTCCATCGAGGAACTGGCCACCACCATCCTGCACGAGGCGCACCTGGTTCGGCGGGTCTATTAGAGCCGCCGGCTACCCCTCGCTGACGCCCTGGAGCGGCACCGTGGCGGCATGGTGTTGCACTCTTACAACAGTGTCGCCAAACCCCTCTTCCAAAAGGGCTTTGTATGCTACAAAGAGCGGGTTACGGCGACCATCCGCAGCGTAGAAACGATGGCGTTATCCGTTCTGTTTATTTCTCTTCGAGGAGTGCAATATGTCCGCAAAAAAACGACTGATCCCGGCGCTGGTAGCAGGCGCGCTGGCGATGGGCGCGACCGGCGCCAATGCCGTCACTTTTAACGGGGTCTATGTTTTCGGCGACAGCCTGTCGGATACCGGCTACTTCCGCCCTTTCCTGACGGCTGCCCTGGGCTCCGCCGCTGCGGCCAACGGCCTGGGCCGTTTCACCACCAACCCCGGCCCGATCTGGGCAGAACTGATCGCCACCACCTACGGCGGTGACTCGCGGCCTTCCAATGCCGGCGGCCAAAATTATGCACAGGGCGGCGCCCGTGTAACGGCCAGTTCCACCAGCACCCCGCCCGGCTCTGCCCAGCGCCCGGTGTCCACGCAAATCACCGAGTACCTGAATGCCACCGGCGGTGTCGCCAATCCCAACGGCCTCTACGCCGTATGGGCCGGCGCCAACGATATTTTCCAGACCCTGCCGGCCATCAGCACGGGTGCGGTTGACGCGAGCACCTTCCTGTCCACCACTGCCGGCGCCGAAGTGCAGCAAATCGGCCGCCTGATGGGTGCCGGCGCCAAGTATGTTCTGGTATTCAACCTTCCGGACATCGGCTCCACGCCGGCGTTTTCCAACCCGGCTCTGGGCGGCAGCGCCGCGCAGGCCGGTGCCGGAACGCAGTTGTCTGCGGGCTATAACATCAACCTCTTCAACGCCATCAAGGCCAGCAATCTGCACGTGATCCCGGTGGATACCTTCACCCTGATCTCGGAAATCAAGGCCAACGCCGCCGCCTACGGTTTCACCAACACCACCGGTACGGCCTGTAACCTGGCGATCACCAATGGTTCTTCGCAGTTCTGTAACGGTAGCACCCTGGTGCCGGGCGCCACGCCGACCAATTACATCTTCGCCGACGGCGTACATCCGACCACCGGCGCGCACGCCATCCTGGCTGCCTTCGTGCAATCGGAAATCGACGGCCCCAACGCCTACTCCACCATGGCGGAAGTACCGCTGGGTTCGCGCGCCGCACATATGCGCACCCTGGACGAAGGCCTGCAATCGGGCATGCGCGCCGAAGTGGGCAAGGTGACCGCGTTCGCAGCCGGTGACGGCGGCAAATACGACATCAGCTCCAACTCGCTCTCGCCCACCACCACCAGCAAGAATAGCTCGGCCACGGCCGGTGTGACCTTCCGCCTGTCAGAAGGCGCCACCGTCGGCGTGGGCGTAGGCAAGACCACGCTGGACGCCACCATGGGTTCGCTGGGCAAGTTCAGCACCAGCGAAACCTCGATCTCGGTGTTCGGCAGCTTCAAGAACGACGGCCTGTACCTGAATTTCAGCGGCACCATCGCTGACGTGAATTACAACAGCATCCAGCGCTTTGTTCCCCTGGGCCCGGTCACCCGCGTCAACAACTCCAGCACCAAGGGTTCCAGCACCTCGGGCAATGTGACAGTGGGCTACGACTGGGCTTTCGGCAAACTGTCGGTGGGCCCATTCGCGGGATACACCTCGCAATCGGTCACGGTCAACGGCTTTACCGAAAACGCGGGTGCGGCGATTCCGGCCTCCACCGATTTGCGCATCAGCGACCAGACGCGCAACTCGCGCGTGGGCAGCGTGGGTCTGCGCGTCAGCGGCGACTTCGGCAACTGGACGCCGTTTGCGCGCTATAGCTACGAGTCCGACGCGGGTCTGAAGGACCGCGTGGTCACGGCAAGCCCGGTTACCGTCACGCAAAACATCACCTATGACATCCCCGGCTACAAGGGACCCAACCACTGGAGCACCGGCACCATCGGTATCCGCGGTGTCCTGGCGCAGCGCGTGACCCTGGGCCTGTCGTACACCAGCTTCTTCGGCAAGGGTGAAGTCAAGCAGGACGGCGTCAGCGGCAGCGTGGCCTTCGCCTTCTGATCACCGCAACATCAAACAAAAAAATCCCCCGGCGCGCCGGGGGATTTTTTTTGCCCTTTTTTGCCCATATACACGTTTTAGTCACCGCCACACATTTTCGCCGCGCATTTTAGTAACTACAATGCCTCATGAAAAGAATCCATACCGCCGCCAATCTGGCTGAGGCCTCGCTGCTGCAGCACATCCTGCAGGATGCGGGTATCGCGGTGCACGTGCTGAATACGCACGCGGTGGGCGCGCTGGGGGAAATTCCCTTTGCCGACGCCGGCCCGCAGCTATGGATTACCCAGCCGCAGCAGGAAACCTACGCGCGCTCCCTGATCGCGGAGTTTCATAAGCGCGACCATACCGGCGTTGAACGCAAATGCCCTGCCTGCGGCGAAGCCAATCCGCCCGAGTTCGATAGCTGCTGGAACTGCGCGGCGGTACTGCCGACGCTGTAGCCGGCCCGCGCTAGCGCGTGCCGGCCAGCACCATGGCCACGGCGGCGGTCAGCTTTTTGGCGTAGGGAACGTGCAGGAACTCGTTCGGTCCATGCGCGTTGGATTTCGGCCCCAGCACACCCGTGACCAGCATTTGCGCCTGCGGGAACTTGATGCCCAGCATGCCCATGAAGGGTATGGTGCCGCCCTCACCCAGATAGGCCGCCGGCTTGCCGTAGCAGGTCTGTGAAGCCGCATCGAGCAGCGCCGATAGCCAGGGCACGGAGGCCGGTGCGTTCCAGCCGGTGGCGGCCGAATCGTATTCAAACGTGACGCCGGCCGCGTTGGGCGGGTCCTGCTCCAGCGTGCGCTTCATGACCTCGGCCGCCTTGGGGCCATCCACCAGCGGCGGCACGCGCAGGGAGAGTTGCAGCTTGGTGTAGGGGCGCTGCACGTTGCCGGCCGATTCCACCGGCGGTAGCCCCTCAGCGCCGGTGACGGCCAGCGCTGCGCGCCAGGTGCGGTTCAGAATCAGTTCCACCGGGTCCTTGGTGGTGGGTTGCACGAAGGCGATGGGGCCCGAGCAGCAGGCCGCCCAGGGGAAACGCTTCCAGACGGAATCGCCCAGGATGTCCGCCGCCTGCTTGGCCTGCGCGACGCGCTCGGCAGGAATTTCGCAGGAAAATGCGGCGCCTTTTACAACTCCGGTGCGCGAGTCGTCTATGCGATCCAGCAACTGTCGGGCCACGCGAAACGAGGACGGCACCACGCCGCCGGCGTCACCCGAGTGCACGCCTTCGGTCAACACGTTGACGGTGAGCGTGCCGTTGACAAGGCCGCGCAGCGAGGTCGTCACCCACATCTGATCGTAATTGCCAGCGCCGGAATCCAGTGCGACCACCAGTTGCACATCGTGCATGCGCGGCGCCAGCGCATCAAGATAAGCGGGCAAATCATAACTGCCGCTTTCCTCGCAGGTCTCGATCAGACCCACGCAATGCGGGCGGGCCACGCCTTGCGCATCCAGCGCGGTGATGGCGGCCAGCGCGGCAAACACGGCGTAGCCGTCGTCGGCGCTGCCACGTCCGTACAATTTTCCATCTTCGTATACAGGGGTCCAGGGACCCAGACCACTGCGCCAGCCGGTCATTTCCGGCTGCTTGTCGAGGTGGCCGTAGAGCAGCACCGTGCGACTCGGGTCCAGGCCGCCGGTGGCGGGGATGTCGAAAAACAATACCGGGGTGCGGCCTTCCAGGCGCAGCACCTCCAGCGTCATGCCGGGCACCTTTTGCGCGGCGACGAATTTGCGCGCCTGCTCGACGGCAGCGGCGATATGGCCGTGCTTTTCCCAGTCCGGGTCGAAATGCGGCGACTTGGCCGGCAGCTTCACGTATTCGATCAGTTCGGGGACGATGTTGTCATCCCACTGACGCGCCACATCGTCCATCAGGCGTTGAGTATCTAGGGCGGTGAGCGCGGGAATGGCGTCGCGGGCAGTCATGTCAGGCTCCGGCAGCGGAAAGCCCAATTTTAACGCTGCACCGGAATTCTTTCTCCAAAGCTGCGCAATGCGGGTAGCATAGTGAGCTTAGCCACTCACTCGATCGGTGCCCCATGTCACACGCTCCCGCTCCTGCCGCCGCACCCGCTCCCGCTGCCGCCGGAGCGGCCGCACCGGCCAAAGACCCTCTGGTAGCCCTGGCCGAAGAGATTTATATGCGCTTCATGACCAAGGCGCTGACGCTGAACGGGACTGAACCCGCCATCAACGGCAAGTCGGATAGTTACGCGCGCCTGGCTTATCAACTGGCCGAAGATTTTCGCCGCGTGGCCGCTGAAATCAAGGAAGCCAAGACGCCCGCGGCCAAGGCCTTCGACCTCAACGCCTTCGATTTCGAATCCTGGAATAAGGCTGCACCGGCAGCAGCACCAGCGGCTCCTGCCGCACCGCCCGCCGCGCCTAAGTAGCGCCTAAATAATTACTGCACTGCCGATCAACGACACGTAATCGGCAGCCACTTGGCCGGAATGTCGGTGCGATTGGCGCCGTACACCACCATACCGCTAGGCACTGCCGCCGTATTGCATAGCCAGGTGATGGGCACGGCCGGCGAATCCTTCACGACCGCAGGGCGAAAGGTGAGCTTCTTGCCGTGCAGGGATGTATTGGCGCTGTTGCCGAAGGTCAACGTCACCGCGCCTTCGACGATTTCCACCCGGGTAATGTAATTGCTGATGATCTTGTCGGCGACCGGTGCGCCGGCGGCTTCGTTATTGGGCGGCATCTCGCCGCTCAGCGCGTAAACGGTCATCACCCCGGTCTTGGCCACATTGGCCAGCCCCGCGCCTTCCTGCACCTGCATACGGATAGTGCGGTCATAAAAAGTCGGCGCCACCATCAAAGCCAAAATGGAAATCACCGCCAGCACCATGACCATTTCGATCATGGTGAAGCCGCGTTTGCCGGGCTTTGCACTCATGCCTTGGCCGCTGCCGCCGCGCAGATTGCGATGGCCTCTTCGCGCCGCACCACAGTAACTTCCAGATCGCGCAACAAGCCGTCCTGCAGGCTATAGGCCCAGCCGTGAATGGATAGCGGCTGACCACGTTCCCAGGCATCGCGCACGATGGTGGTCTGACAGACGTTGGCAACTTGCTCGATCACGTTCAGTTCGCACAGGCGGTCCAGCTGCTTGCCCGCCATCTCGGGCGCCATCAACTGCTGCAAATGCTTGTCGCGCACATCGTGCACATGGTGCAGCCAGTTATCGACCAGGCCGACGCGGTCGCCGTACCAGGCGGCGCGCACGCCGCCGCAGCCGTAGTGGCCCACCACCATGATGTGCTTCACCTTCAGCACGTCCACGGCGTACTGGATCACCGACAGGCAGTTGAGATCGGTGTGCACCACCACGTTGGCGATATTGCGGTGCACGAACACCTCGCCCGGCATCAGGCCGACGATTTCATTGGCCGGCACGCGGCTGTCCGAACAACCGATCCAGAGGTACTGCGGCGACTGCTGTTCGGCGAGCTTGTCGAAAAAGCCCGGATGGTCCCGGCGCATCTTGTCGGCCCAGGCACGGTTATTTTCGAACAAACCCGGCAGTGTCTTCATCAGTACCTCGCGTTACCCGGCGTGCGCGGGAAGGGGATCACGTCGCGCACATTGGATAGACCGGTCACGTAGGAAACAGTTCGTTCAAAACCCAGGCCGAAGCCCGCGTGCGGCACGGTGCCGTAACGGCGCAAGTCACGGTACCAGCTGTAATGGGCGGGATCGAGGCCGCATTCGACCATGCGGCGATCCAAAACGTCCAGACGTTCCTCGCGTTGCGAGCCGCCGATGATTTCACCGATGCCGGGCGCCAGCACGTCCATGGCGGCCACGGTCTTGCCGTCGTCGTTCAAGCGCATGTAAAACGCCTTGATTTCCTTGGGGTAGTTCATCAGGATCACGGGGCCGTTGACGTGCTTTTCGGCCAGATAGCGCTCGTGCTCGCTTTGCAGGTCGGTGCCCCACTTCACCGGATATTCGAATTTTTCCTTGCTGCCTTCGAGAATCTTGATGGCCTCGGTGTAATCCATGCGCACAAAGGGCTTGTCGACGATGGCCTGCAGTTTGGCGACGATGCCCTTTTCGATGCGTTCGTCGAAAAACGCCATATCATCGGCACGCTCATTCAGCACCGTCTTCAGGATGTACTTCAGCATCGCTTCGGCCAGGCTGGCGTCGTCGCTCAAATCAGCGAAGGCGATTTCCGGTTCTATCATCCAGAACTCGGCCAGATGGCGCGAGGTGTTGGAGTTCTCGGCGCGGAAGGTCGGCCCGAAGGTGTAGACCTTGGACAGCGCCATGCAGTAGGTCTCTACGTTGAGCTGCCCCGACACCGTCAGAAACGCTTCGCGACCGAAAAAATCCTTGGAAAAATCGATTTTTCCGTCATCCGTTTTCGGCAGATTCATCATGTCCAGCGTGGACACGCGGAACAACTCCCCCGCGCCTTCGGCGTCGCTGGCGGTGATGATGGGCGTATGCACCCACAAAAACCCCTGCTCGTGGAAAAAACGGTGAATCGCTGACGCAATGGTATGGCGCACGCGCGTGGCAGCACCGATCACATTGGTGCGCGAGCGCAGATGCGCCACTTCGCGCAGGTATTCCATGGTGTGCGGCTTGGGCGTGATCGGATAGGTATCGGGATCGTCCACCCAGCCCACCACCCTGACGGCGGTGGCCTGCATTTCAAACGGCTGGCCCTTGGCGGGGGATGGCACGATCAGCCCGGTGGCTTCCACGGCACAGCCGGCGGTGAGTTTCTGTACCTCTTCGGCGTAATTGCCCAGGGTATTGGGCGCCACTACCTGCACCGGGTGGAAGCAGGAACCATCGGACACGGCTACGAAAGAAATGCCCGCCTTGGAATCGCGGCGGGTTTTCACCCAGCCCTTGAGGGTGACAGGAGTATCGGGCGCGGCGTGTCCGGACAGGATGGCCAAACAGGAAAGCGTGCTGGAAGAAGCGGTCATGGGAAAAGAATTTACGTCAGTAAGACGCAAATTTTACCCTGTTCAGCGCCCCTGCCGGGCCTTCCGCCGGTTTCCTTTTGCTAGTCCTTTTCCCTTTCCTTCACCCTGCCCCTCGCTATGCGAGGGGCAGGACTCGGGAGAAAGAACGTTTAGCAGCTGGTCAGGAAGAACCGAGCCGCTGCCGGTGAGAAGTAACGGCAGCCTACCCCCGTCATGGTGATCTTGTGCGGGCTGCCTGCCGCATTGCTCGTGAGGGTCACCGTACCGGCACGCGAGCCGATGGCGTGCGGGCTGAAGGAAATCCCCAGGTTGCAGTGCGCCCCGGCGGCGAGACTGGGGCCGCAGGCGGAAACCACCGTGAAGTCGGTATTGCCCGTCTCGATCACGCTCAGGATCGTAAGTGGCGCGGTGCCGGTGTTGGTCAGGGTCACGCCCTGGCTGGCCGGCGTGCCGCCGTAGATCACATTGCCGAAGCTCAGGATGCTGGCCGAGAGCTGCACCACCGGTACCGGTACCGGCACCGCGTTGCCGGACAGCGTCACCGTGGCATTGGGCGTGTTGGTGGCATCCGAGGTAATCAGCACATTGGCCGCCTTGGCCCCCGTGGTCGTCGGCGCAAAGCGCACCTGCAGCGTGCACTGCTGCCCCGGCGACAGGGCGACCACACAGTTGCCGGACAGGCTGAACTGGTTGGCGTTGGCCCCGCCCAGCAGCACGGTGGCGACATTCAGGGTCAGCGTACCGCTGTTGCTGATGGTGACGGTCTGCGCGGCCGACTGCGTGCCGATGATCTGGTCGCTGAAGGCGAGCGAGCTGGTGGCCGTGATCAGCGCCTGCGGACGCGGCGTACCGGTGCCGGACAGGATCACCGTGGCGGGCGAACCCGTTGCGTTGTGCACCACGACGATGCTGCCGTTCAGCGCGCCGGTGGTGGTGGGCGCCAGCACCACGGAAATGTGGCAGGACGCAGCCGGCGCCAGGGTCGTACCGCAGCTGCCCACGGTCACACCCGCTGCCGGTGTGCTGGTGCGCAGATAGCCCGCGCCGGTCAGCGAGATGCTGCTGATGGCGAGATTGGCCTGACCGGTGTTGGTCAGGATCACGCTCTGCGTGGCGCTGGTGGAACCGACCGCCTGATTGCCGAAGCTCAGCGCGGACGGCGTGTAGCTGAGACCGGGCACCAGTTGCGGCGTGCCGACACCGGTGACCGGAACGCCCTGGCTGGCGCCATTGGCGGCGTTGCTGGCGACAACGACGGCGGAGTTCTGCGCACCCTGCGTCAGCGGTGAGAAATCGACCGTAATGCCGCAGGAGGCGCCCGCCGCCAAAGTCGCCGGGCTCAGGGGGCAATTGCTGAAGAAGGCAAAGTCCCCGGTCAGGGTGATGCCGCTGATGGTGAGGGCCGCATTACCACTATTGGTCAGCGTGACCGCCTGCGCGGCGCTGGTGCCGCCAACCGCCTGCGAGCCCAGATCCAGGCTGGTGGGCGAGAAGGTGATGGCGGGCGCATTGGCTGGTGTCACCGTCAGCGTGGCGCTGGCCGCTGCGGCGGTGGCGCCCAGCGAACTGGTGATAGCCCCGGCCGGCAGCGTCAGCATATAGTTGCCTTGCGTGTTTCCAGTCACGGCAACCGTCACCGTGCAAGCCCCCAGCGGCGGAATGACCATGCCGCTGCCGTGGAACTGAGAAGTGCTGGTGCCGGACAGTGAACCGCCGCAGTTGGTGCCCGCCGGTATGCTGGCCACACCGACCACACCGGACGGATAGGTCAGCGTGAACGCCACCGCGGTTGCCGGCGCGTTGTTGCTATTGGTCATCGTCAGCGTGAGCGTAGACGGCGAACCGGCCTGGACCGCCGCCGGGCTCAGGGCCAGCGAGGCCGTGGGCGCCGTGGCCGTCACCGTGATCGGGAAGGTCATGGCCGCCGTGTTGGAATAAGCGGGCGAGGTCATGACGAGGCCCGCCACCGGCACAGTAAAGTTGTAGACGCCTGGAGTCGCAGGCGCCACAACATGAGCGAGGACCGCGCCGCAACTGATCGAGCCCATCGCAACCGGGGCAAGAGAGGCGTTGGTGGCGCTCAGGTACGTACCTCCCGCGACGTAGCTCGAGACGGTGGCGCCGCAGCCTGCTTGCGGGAAGCCGCCCCCAACCGCAGCGTTGCTGAAACCGGACGGGTAGTTGACCGTGGCGTAGATACCATTGAGGCCCGCGTTCGGCGCGGTGCTGGTAAGCCCGATGCCCAGCGTGATGATGCTACCCACCGTGGCCGTGGTCGGTGAAATCGTCAGCGTGGGCGCGGTGGCGCCGGAGCCGGTCAAATTCACCACCGTCGGGCTGCCCGCCACATTGCTGGCGATGCTGATGGTGCCCATACGCGTACCGGTCGCCGTCGGCGTGAATGTTACGTTGATCGCGCAGTTGCCGCCGGGCGCCACCGGTGCGGTGACGAGGCAGGTGGTCGAGGAAATCGCGAAATCACCCGTGACCGCAGGCGCGCTGCTGAAGGCCAGGTTGGCATTGCCGTTATTGGTGACGGTCACCACCTGGGCAGCGCTGGTAACGCCGACCAACTGCTGGCCCGGGAAGCTGACCGAGCCGCCGCCTACATTGATGCCCGGCGCAGGCGCTGCCGTGACGTTCAGATTGGTGTTGGCCTGTCCGTTGCTGTTCACCAGTGAGGATGTAACCGCTCCAGCGAGAATGCTGATCGGATACAGACCGACCGCGTTCGCCGTGACATTGACGGTAATCACGCAGCTTCCGGGCTGGGTAACGGCTGCCGGGAGGCTGCCACCGCTCAGGCTGAGGCCGGTGCCGCCCGACGTGGCGGTCAAGGTACCGCCGCAGGTATTACTTGCACCCAGAGGTGTTGCATTGGTTACGCCCGCCGGGTAATTCAGCGTCGCAGCGAGGTTGTTGGCGGGCGCAGCGTTGAAGTGGGATAGTGTCAACGTCAATTGGGCGAAATTGCCCAGGGTGACCGATACCGGGGACAGGCTCAGAGACGCGGCCAGCGGGTTCGGATTCACCCCCGTCACCGAGACGGCAACGGTCGCACCGTTTGATGCAGGCAACGTCGTAACCGTGAGCGTGGTGCCGGCGTTACCCGCGCCCCCCGGCGTGGTGGTGACGTCGACGGTGCACGTGCCTCCGGCCGGAACCACCAAGTTGGACGCACAGGTGCCGGTGCCGGCGATATTGAATCCGGGCCCGATCGAAAAGCCGCTGATGGTGAGGCTGATGGCCGAGGTATTGGTGAAGGTGACCGTCTGTGCGGACGAGAGGACGCCGACCAGTTGATTGCCGAAGTTAATTGCAGGCGACAGCATGGCCGAGGGCTGAGTGCCCGTCAGCATCACGGTGGCGGTTCCGCTGGAAGCGTTGCTCAGGATATTCATGATCGCCGGACGGGGACCCGCGCCCAGGGGCGTGAAGCCGATAGTGATGACGCAGTTGCCTCCGGGTACTACCGGCGTTGGACAGGGGTTCGGGTTGCCCGAGTAGTCGCTGGGAGCCGCACCCGTCAGCGTGATGCCGCTGATGATGAGGTTGACCGAGCCGGTATTGGTCACAGTGACGGTTTGCGGCGTGGCGCTGACCGTGGTGACGGTGCCGAAGTCGATCGAGTTGGTCGACAGCGACAGCGTGGGTGCGTTGGCGGCACCGTTCAGGGCGGCATGAAAGGTGGTCGTGGTGGTGACGTTGTAATTGGTCGAGCCCTGGGTGCTGGTGTCGACGGAAATGTCGAGCGTGCCGGTGTCGCTGGAAGCAGCGGCCGAGGAGTAGCTCACGATCACCGTGCAGGTGCCTGCGGCCGGCACCGTGGCGCCGGCGCAGGTGCCGCCGGTGATGGTGAAGCCGGTGCCGCTAACTACCGCGGGTGCTGCGGCGAAAACGATTTGAGCGCCGTAGGTATTGGTGATGTTCAGGGTCTGCGAAACCACGCCGCCGCCCGCCACCGCGCTGAACAGTACCGGCGCCGCCGTCACTGTAAAGGGCTGGGTGTAGCCCAAGGGCTGGAAGGTATTGCTGCTGTTGACGTGGGTCAGCGTCACCGAGGGATTCACCAGCATGCCCATGAAGGCCTGGCTGAACGGCACCAGGCTTACCGTCGCGGGCACGACATCGATATTCCCCTGGTACGACTCAAGATTCAAGGTACCCGTGTTGGAAGGATTGGAGAACACTTCGACGCGATGAACGCTGGAGGTATCGAAGGCGGCGAGATTGCCCTGCAGCGTTGTGGTACCCGCGCTGACATCGAAGACCACCTTGGTAATCTCGATTTCGGAGTACAGCGCGCTGGTCGAACCGCGCAGATTGCTGTTCTGCACAGCAACGTTTTGCGAGAACAGATTCGGGCCGCCCTGTGTGCCTAATACCGTGCCCTGGTTGGCGAAGTAGTTCCCGCTGATGACAATGTTGGTCGGGTTGGAGGTCGAGTAAATATAGGTGGAGACACCCTGGTTAGAACCGAGTGCGGCAACGCGGTTACCGTTGCGATCGTAGCCGAAAAGATTGCCGGCGATAGTCATGCCGGGGTTGCCGATCGACGCGACCGCGTCGCCGGTTGCGGCAATGATGTTCAGATCGGCCGGGGCGCTGGTGCCCACCTGTATGCAGCATTTCACCGAGAAGACGTTGCCTTCACCGACCACGCCGCTACCGTTCTTGTTGGCGGTTACGCCATCCGGCTCGACACCGATGAAGTTGCCCATGACATGAACGTTGAAATAGCCGCTGACGCCCTGGCCGAAGCCGGTGATGGAGAGGCCCTTCACCGTCAGAACGCCCTGGGTCGCCGTCGTACCGAAAATCGGGAATGACAGGCCGTTGCCGCCGCCTTGCAGCGCGCCGTCCAGCCAGATCTGGATCACCGCATTGGTTTGTCCGGCAGGCGCGGTATTCACGGATGCGCCCGGCTGGGTATAGCCGTCGATGCTCATATTGGCGCAGGCAAGACCCGGCAGCGGGGTCAGGGGTTGAATCTTGAAGGGGCCGGTGCCGGTGATATTGAAGGCGATGGTCTGGCCGCTGCAATTGGCGTTGACGTAATTGATGGCGTCGCGCAAGGTGCCGACGCCGCTGTCGGCGGTGCTGGTCACGGTGAGCGGCGTCACCACGCTGAGGCTCACATTTTGTAAAGCGTTGGGCCCGGTGCCGTTTCCGGCCTGCACGGTGAAGCTGTAATTGCCGACCGCGGTCGGCGTGCCGCTCAGTACACCCGAGGAAGCGTTCAATGTCAGTCCCGGCGGCAGGCTGCCGCTCTGCACGCTCCAGGTGATAGTGGGCGTGCCCGAAGCCGTGAAGGCAAAGCTGTAGGCGCTACCCAATGCCGCCGGCGTGGTCGGCGTGCCGCTGGTGATGGTGGGCGCCTGGGTGGTGATAGTGCCGCTGGCGAGGTACGAAGCTGAATAGCTCGGATCAGCGCCCAGGCCTGCCTTGAAGATGATCGTCGTCGTGTTGTTGTACGAACCGGTCGAGCCGGGCGGCACGACCTGGAACGTCACCGTCATGCCGCAACTGGCGCCCGCCGGCAACATCAGGCCATTGACGCAAGGCGTGCCGCCGCTGCCCACCACGCTGAAGTAGGTCGCGGGCAAGGTGATATTGTTGATCGTGTAGGTCGAGGGATAGGCAGTGGTGTTGGAATTATTCGTGAAAGTGAAGCTGGCGGTATTGGTGCTGCCCAGCAACACGACGCCGAAGCTATTGGAGGCCGGCGAAACGGTATAGGGCATGTTGAAACCGGTGCCGTTATTGTTACCCGAGGAAATCTGATAGGTAGGACCGGTTCCGTTGGGCTGAAAGGTGACCGTGGTGGTGTCGTTATAAGAACCGGTGCCGGCGGGTGTAAATACCAGACCGTAGACGCAGTTTGCCCCCGCCGCCAGCACTGCACCGATGGTGCAGGGTGTCATGCCGGGCATGGAAACCGTAAAGCGCGCGTCGCTATTGGTGATGGCAGTAATGGTCAACGGCAGGCTGGAATTGTTGTGCAGGTTCACGCTCTGCGTCACCGGCAGGGTCACCGGCACGTTGCCGAACAGGACCGAGGAAGACGCGAAGGTGATGGCGGCAACACCGCTGCCGTTGAGACCGAAGGAATTGGTGAACACCGGCGTCATCAGCGCGCCGCCGGTAAACGACACGGTGGCGGTTCCTGGTGTTGCGCCGGTGCCGCTAGGCGTGTAAGTAACAATCACGGTACAGCTATTGCCGGCCGCAACTGCAATGCCCACGGTGCAGGGCGTGGCGCCGCCGGCGGCGATGGTGTACTGGGCAGGGGTGGCCGCCAATGCGGTGACGGTTACCGAGGTGCCGGAGTTGTTGGTGAAAGTCGCCGTCATGCTGGACGGCACACTCACCGGAATGCTGCCGAAATTCAGCGGCGTGCCGGTGAACGACGTGGCCGGTGTGGCGCCGCTGCCGCTCAGATTGATACTGTGGTTCAGTATCGGCGAAGCCAGCGCGCCGGCGGTGTAGTTGACCACGATGGTCCCTGCGGCCGCGCCGGTGGCAGTGGGCGCAAAGGTCACGTCGAGATTGCAGCTACTGCCGGCGGCAACCACGCCGGTGGCCGAGCAGGGCGTGCTAGCGGAGCCGGTGACGGAGTACGCGCCGGTAGTCGAGAAGGACGTCACTGTGATGGGAACGCCGGAGACATTCTGGAAGGCGATGGTCTGTGTAGCGGTTCCGCCAACGGCCAGACTGCCATAGGAGACCGAGCCCACCGAGAAGCCGGAGGCCGGGGCAACACCGGTGCCGCTCACGCTGATGGTGCCGAGTGTGCCGAGGGAACTGGCGACGACGATGGTGGCGTTGTCGGTGACTTGGGTCGTGGGTGCATAAACGATGTCAAAGCTGCAAGTCGCGCCCAGGGAAACGCTGGTGCCGCAGTTGTTGTTGGCGATCGTATAGTTGGCCAGAGTGGGGTTGATGATCAACCCCGACAAGCCGGCGCCGCCGTAAAGCGTGACCGTCTTGCTGGCGGATCCACCCAGAGTGACGTTGCCGAAAGCCCAACTGGCGAGGCTCAACGTGGGCGTGGCCGACAGGCCGGTGACGCTCAGCGACAAGCCGCTGGGGACGAGACTGGATGTCGGCGAAGTCGGAATGTAAAGGCTGTCCGTGAGAGAACCGGCTGCGCTAGGTGTCGCGGTGACGTCGATAGTACAGGTGGCGCCCGGGGTCAGCGGATTCATCAGATCGAAGCTGAGGCAGGTGCTGCTCGCCGCTACCGAGAAGCCGGCGCCGCCACCGGTGAAACTGATGCTGGTGGGAGCAAGATTCACGGGCGAAGCGTTGATGATGGTAGCGGTCTGCACGGCCGACGTCTGGCCCACCACCTGCGAGCCAAAATTCAGGCTGGATTGCAGGAACAGGATGGTCGGATAGCCGATGGTGATGCTGGCGTTCTGTGTGCCGTCGGGCACGATGCCGTTATTGCCGCTGACGGTGAAATTGTAGGTGCCGGCCGCGGTGGGCGTGCCGGTGATGATGCCGATGTCCGGATTGAGGCTAAGGCCGGGCGGCAGGGAACCCGAGGTGACGTTCCAGGTGGCTACATATGGGTAGGCCGATGCAACAAGTACGGTCGCATACGGAACACCGACAATACCGGTGGCGTAGGTCGGCCCGCTGGTAATGGTGGGCGCCACGCCAAGGGCGTTGCCGGCGGCCAGGATGCTGGCATCCGTAAAGATCGAGTTGGTGGTGGCGTTCTGCAGGAAGGACAGCAGGTCGAAGGTCAGCGCGCCGACATTCATCGGATGGAAATCGACGACGACGGTACAGGTGCCGGCCGGCGGAAGAGCGGCCCCCTGACAAGTGCCGCTGACCGGGAAGTCCGGGTGATAAAAATCGACAAACCCGAAATTGGACGCAAAGGTGATCGGCAGGTTGCCGGTATTGGTCAGCGTGGTGCTGAGAGACGAGGCGCTTGTGCCTGCAGAGGTATCGGGAAAAGTCAGCAGGGTCGGAGAAGCGGAAATCGTGGATCCCGAGTTGCCGATCAGCAGTACGCTGGCGGTCTCTTCCAGCGTATCCATCACGCTGAGCACTGCGGAGTCGCCGCCGGTCATGAAAGGCTGGAACTGCACGGCAACCGTGCAAGTGCCAGCAGGCGGGAGCACCTGCATATACTGGCAATCGTTGGCGGGCGTGGCAGAAGCGACCACGACGAAGGAATCCGAGCCGCCGGTGCTCGCATTGGCAAAGGTGATGGAGGCGCCCACCACGGTCACGTTGGTGACGGTGAAGGTTTGGGTGTTGGTAGCGAATACCGAGGTATCGGGGAAGGTATAAGCGGTCGGCGAGATCGCGATGGACGAGCCCAAGGCTGCGGCGAATGGTGAAAATAAGGCGGCGGCCGTGAAGGCAAATACCGGCGCGATCTTGCGCAATACCGACCCTAAACCCGCTTGCGCGCCCGTTGCGATTCCGTTCATTTTTATTCCCCCCGCCCTGCATGTCGTGCGCGAGCCCGCCCCTGCGGACCCCCTACGGAAATCGTACGCCGAAACCAGGGAAAACATAGTGATATATCTCACATATACCCTAATTGCGGCAGGCGCAATCAAGGCCTTCCGTACAGGGATTTTAGTGGGTTTTGACTACGGAAGCCCACCGGTTGGCCGGACCGGGCCGCCGCAGTGAGACAATGGGCCATGCCTGCCGAAAACCTGCCCCCTCCCCCGTTCGACGGGTTGCGCCCCGACCTCATCCTGGACGCCGTGGAAAGCACCGGGCTGCGCTGCGACGGCCGCCTGCTGGCCCTTAACAGCTATGAAAACCGCGTTTACCAGGTAGGCGTGGAATCTGCTGAAGGCGCCGGTTTTGTCGTCGCCAAGTTCTACCGACCGCAACGCTGGAGCGACGCCCAGATTCTTGAAGAGCATGAATTCACCGGCGAACTGGCCGAAAACGAAATTCCGGTCGTGGCGCCCATGGTTTATGCCCGCAAAAGTCTGCACCCCTTCAGCAATTTCCGTTTTGCCCTGTACCCCCGTCGAGGCGGCAGGGCGCCCGATCTGGAAAATCCTGATCAATTGGAATGGATGGGGCGCTTCATGGCGCGCATCCATAACATCGGTGAATTGAAGCCATTTCAGCATAGACCCAGCCTAAATATCGATAACTTCGGCGAAAACCCGAAAAGCTATTTACTTTCAAATCACTTCATTCCGGAAGATTTGCTGGCCGCCTGGACTACCGTAACCGCGCAGGCCCTGGACGGGGTGCGCGCCTGCTTTGCGCGCGCCGGCGACTACCGGACACTGCGCCTGCACGGCGATTGCCACGCCGGCAATGTGCTGTACACCGACCACGGGCCGCACTTTGTCGATTTTGACGACGCCCGTGCGGGTCCGGCGATACAGGACCTCTGGATGCTGTTGTCAGGCTCGCGCAGCGACATGACTCGGCAAATGCGTGCGGTGCTAGAAGGCTATGAAACCTTCCGCGATTTCGATCGGCGCGAGCTGCACTTGCTGGAAGCGCTGCGCACTCTGCGCCTGATTCACTACTCGGCCTGGCTGGCCGAACGCTGGAACGACCCGGCCTTCCCGCTTGCGTTTCCGTTTTTCAACACCCAGCGCTACTGGCAGGACCGCATCCTGGAATTGCGTGAACAAATCGCCGCCATGGAAGAGGGTCCGTTGGTCTTGACGGTGTAAAACCTGCCCTGAAAAAAATCCCCCGGCCCACCGGCCATGAACGTACTTGCGTACGCACATGGCCGGGGACCGGGGGAGAGAGCCGCGAGGGGGGACTCACGGCAAACTCGGTCAGCAGGCGCTCAGGAAGGTCCTCGCTGCAGTGGGGGAGTAGTAGCGGCAACCGGTGCCGCTCAGTTGCACCTGATTCGGGCTGCCATCGGCGTTGCTGAAAATCTTCATGACCCCGGCGCGCGCGCCTATCGCATGCGGCGCAAATTTGACGGCGATGGTGCACTGGCCCTGCGGCCCAACGCCGCCGTTGCAATCGCTGCTCTGCGAGAAATCGGTATTGCCGGTCATGGTGATTTGCTGGATCACGAGCGGCCCCGTGCCGGCATTGAATACCGTCACCGACTGGACAGCCGGATTGCCCCCGTAAATCACATTGCCGAAACCCAGGGCGGTAGCAGTCACGCGTATCACCGGGACCGGGACCGGCACGCCATTGCCGCTCAGAACAACCTTATTGACCGATGCTGCGTTCTGCGCGTTGCTGACCACATTTACCTGAGCCGCCTTGACACCTATAACCGTGGGCTTGAAGGTGATCGTAACGGTGCAACTGGCGCCCGGCGCCACCGCGTTGGCGCAGGTGCCGGCAAGCGTGAAGTCGCCTGCGTTGGCGCCGGCGATCTGCACCGAGCTCACGCTCAGCGGCGCCGTGCCGAAGTTGGTGATGGCCAGGTTGCGCGCGGTGCTGCTGGTGCCGATGATCTGGTCGCCGAAGCTGATCGCCTCGACCATGCGGATCAACGGTTGCGGCACCGGCGTGCCGTTACCGTTCAGCGCCACGACGATGGCTGTGGCCGAGACATTGTGGCTGATGGTCACGCTGCCGGTATTGGCGCCGACGGTGCCGGGCGCGAACACGATGGCGATCAGGCAGTTAGCACCTGGTGCGACCACGGTCCCGCAATCGGAAGCGGCCGGCGTGGCGGTGACTCGCGAGAAAGAAGCGCCTGCCACCTGGATCGCCGACAGATTGAGATTGGCCTGGCCGTTGTTGGCGACGCTGATGGTCTGGGCGGGGCTAACGGAACCGACCACGCGATCATCGAACGTCAGCGTGCGCGGCGTGACGGCGATGGTTGGCAGTGCAATCTGCACACCCTGGCCGCTGATCGACAAGGCATGCGGGCCATTGGGTGCGTTGTCGTACACATAGACGAAGGAATTTTGCAGGCCCGGCGTCAGCGGGCTGAACGTCACGTCAATATTGCAGGTGCCACCGGCCGCCAGCGCAGGCGGCGCCACGACGACATTGACCGTACCGGCGCCGGTCAGAGGACAGTCGGTCACAAAACCGAAATCCCCCAAGGCCGCGATCGAGGAAATTGTCAGCGGTGTGGTGCCGCCGTTCTTCAGCACCGCGCGCTGTACAACACTGGTGGTGCCGATACCCTGGGTGCCGAACGTCAATGAGGTGGGATTGAAAACCACACCGGCCGTCGCGCTGACGTTGGCGGGCGCACTCGCGGCCGAGGCATTGGTGCCGCTGCTGGAGCTCAAGGCGCCCGCGGCGAAAGTCAGCATGTAGTTGCCGACGGTCACGCCCTGCAACTGAACGATGACGGTGCAAGAGCCGTTAGCCGGAATCGTGCCCTGGCTGAACTGGAAGCTGCCGGCGGTCACCCCGCCGCCGCTGCCACAGGTGCCGGTGACGACGGTATTGGGGGCCATCACCAGGCCGGCCGGGACCGATACAGCGCCGGACACGATATTGGTGGTGCCGGCCAGCGTGCTGCTCAGCGTCACGGTGAGCGCGCCCACGCCGTTGACGGTCACGGTCGCCGGCGAGAACGACAGCCCCACGGTGGGTGCAGGCACCACGCCCGCGCCGTTGCCGAACAGGCTGATGGCCTGCGGGGAACCCGGCGCGTTGGTCGTGAAATTGAGTACGCCGTTGTCGATACCGACGTGAGTCGGCGTAAACGTCACGTTTACCGTGCAGGAAGCATTGACGCCCAGCGCCGCCACGGCGATCGGGCAATTGTGGGTAATCGCGTAATCCGGATTGGAGGTGGAGATTGCGCTGAAGCTCAGCGCCGCGCTACCGGTATTGGTCACCGTCACTGATTGCGATGCCGTCGGCGTATTCACGTTCTGGCTGCCGAACGAAAGAGTGGACGCAGGGTTGGCCGTAAATACCGGACCGCCGGCCGCCTGCACTGTCAGCGTGCCGCTGATGGCCGAGGTATTGGCCGGCAGGTTATTGGACTGAATGCTGCCGACACCCATAGTGACGGTGTTCGGGCCCACGGTTTGCGCGTTCACCGTCACCTGTATGGTGCAGCCGCCGGGCGGCACGCCGATACCGAATGCGCCTATGCTGCCCGTGAACGCCTGCGCCGAAAGCTGCTGCGGCAGCGTGCAGGTCGAGGTCAGGTTATTCGGCCCGGAGTTGGACATGTTGACGGTATACGGCAACGTGAAGCCCACACCGGTGGCGGCAACGGCATTGCTGTTGGCCATCGTGATGGTCATCACCGAGTTCGCGCCCGGGAGCACCGTATTCGGATTGAATGAGATCGCTGCCGAGAGCGCGTTGGCGGTGCCGGCACCGCTCTGGAAAATATTCAGCGTCCCCATCGTCGTGGTGACCGAAAGATTGTTGAAGGCGTTACCTGCGGCGGACGGCGTGTAAACGATGCTCAGCGTGCACGCTGCGCCGGGCGGGAAACTAACGTTGAGCCCGGGGCAATTTGCAGTCTGCGTTGCCTGGAAATCAGAAATATTGGACGTGATCGCGGTAACCTGAAAGGGCAGGCTGCCGTTATTGTAGAAAGTAACGGTCTGCGGAGCTGAACTGACTCCCACCGCCACCGAGCCAAACGGTATCGAACCGGTCTGATTAGTGGCGACGTGCGGTTGAGCCGTGCTGGTGATCGAAATGGTGTAGCTCTGCGTCGCGTTAGTGGCGCCGCCATTGAGCGCATCAAGTTGGAAAGTAAAGTTACCGACCTGGGTTGGCGTACCGCTGAGCGTGCCCGTCGGACTGAAGGTGAGGCCGGGAGGCAGTGTGCCGCCGCTAAAGTTCCAGGTAATGGGTGCCGTACCGGTCGCCACGGGAGCGGCGCTATACGCGATGCCGACGACGCCCCCCGGCAGCGCCAGGCTGGTGATGGTGGGCGACGTCGTGTTGGTCAGCGATAGACGGCGGACGCGGGTGGTGTCGGTGTAATAGATATCGCCATTCGGGGCGGCAAAGATGCGGGTCGGCCCGCCGCCGACCTGCGTACTCGTCGCCAATACGCCACTGGCCAGATTGCCGGGTGAAAACGCAGGTTGGCCGCCGATACCGGAAACCGTGTTGATGACGCCGCCACTGATAGCGCGGATCACGTAGTTGCCGGCATCCACTACATAGACCGTGCCGCCCGCGTCGACCGTGATACCCCGCGGCAGGAACAGCTTGGCCGAAGTGGCGGGCCCGCCATCCCCGGAGAAGCCGCTGGTGCCGGAAGTGCCGGCAATGATGGCATTGCCACCAGCCTGCGTCAGTTGCCGGACAGTGTAGTTATTGTCGGTAACGTAAACATTGGAAGCGGAATCGACGGCAATATCCTTGACGCCGAAGGTCGTGTTCAGATTGGCGAACAAAGTGATGTTGCCGGCTGTATTCAGGACGCGAACGTGAGCATTACCGGTATCCGCAATGTACAGATCACCGTTGGGTGCGAACGCCAAGCCCTCGGGGAAATTCAGCGTGGCCGCCGTCGCGGGGCCGCCATTGCCGGAAGCACCCTGGCTGCCGTTGCCGGCCACCGTGGTAATGATTCCCGACGTATCGATTTTGCGAATCCGCATGTTCAGACGGTCGCAAAAGAAAACATTGCCGGCGGCGTCAACCTTGATCCCATAGGGCTGCGACAACATCGCAGCCGTCGCCGGGCCGCCGTCACCGCTGAAACCCTGGGTGCCGGTACCGGCAAAGGTGGTCACCACACCTGCTGCGGAAATCTTGCGAATCACATTCGATTGATTATCGGCAACGTACACATTGCCGGCGTTGTCGACCGCTATGCCATCCGGGCTATAAATCGACGCTGCCTGTGCAGAACCGCCGTCGCCCGAGTATTGCGGCGCGCCGTTGAACGCTACGTTGTTGACGTAGAACGGGCCCGCCGCAAAAGCCGGCAGGCACGCGGAGAAAATTATCAAAAGCGCCAAAGCGCGGCGGCTAAACGATTTCATGTGAAGCTCCCATCTCAGATTGCCGCCATGGTACTTTTTTCCAAATCGCCATCTAGTGAAAAACCGCACAAATACCGCGATCAGGGTATGCCCTTGCCGCAGTCAGGGGATGGCGCGGAAAAACCAGGGGATCGACAACGCGCAATTTATGCAGTAAGCATTTTTCGCTCTGGCCCCAGCGATTAAAAATGCCATCGCGCCACTCCGGCGGCGCCCGGGATTGCGGCAACGTAAACACTTAAAATGTCGTCTGAACACGACAGCCGGAGCGCGCCATGAGCATGAAAAAAACCGATCTCGAAAAAAACAAGATGTTGAAAGCCGACAATCATTTGCGCGGCACCCGGACCCCCGACCGCTTCGGCAGCGGCAGCGCACTGCCCGATAAAAAAGAACAACGCCGCCTCGATCAAGCCGCAGGGCTCGTGCCCTTCGCCTGCAAGCTGCACGCCGATTTGGTGAAGACCTTGCATGCGGAGGCGCAGAAGCGGGAAGTGGGGATGAATGAGTTGGTGGCGGAGTTGATTACTAAGGGGTTGGGGAAGAAGAAATAGCGTTCTTGTTTCTTGTATCGCAAAAGGTCACCTTCGCCTATTAGCACCGTTGCCGGGGGTAGCCCGGCGGCTAGGTACTTTCTTTTGCTTCGCCAAAAGAAAGTACCCAAAGAAAAGGCGACCCAGGTTCGCCGCCCCCTTTCAGGGGGTTCCCTGCGTTACTCGAAGCGTCGG
>JACXTT010000148.1_pt1 | contig 107589 bp, 85 predicted proteins | sample 9270951 | NCBI WGS metagenome assembly JACXTT01 (sample SAMN15532306, study PRJNA645909) | rock metagenome | isolation source: weathered quartz diorite | place: Puerto Rico | collected 2017-06-21 | reverse complement strand
GAACAAGGAGCAAAGATCCGGGGAGGGCCGTTCGGCAATACAATACTCATAATATATTTAAACCCCTATAATTCAACATGATGAAAAACAATTTTTATGTAGCCCTGTGCATTATAGGCACAGGGCTGGTGGCAGCCTCATGCCATGAACATAGCACAGAGCAAGCTGCTAACTTATTTGCGGTACAGGGCGATACCATTACTGTCGCCTCCCATTCACATTTAAAAGACAGACTTAAAACAATTACTTTAAAAGACGAACCTTACCGTTTACAGATCATCACCACAGGTGTTATCAAAGCTATCCCAACACAATATGCTGAAATAGCCCCCCCTTTCCAGGGAAGGGTTACCAAAACGTATTTGCACCTGGGCATGAAAACCACTCCATCAACACCGCTGTTTGAGATCAGCTCGCCGGATTTTATAACCGCACAAAAGATCTTTTTCCAGGAAAAATCGCAGATGCTGCAAACTCAAAAAACCTTAAAACGGCAGCAGGATCTGATGGCTAATGGCGTGGGTACGCAAAAAGATCTGGAAGAAGCCCAAACTGCTTATGAGGTCGAAAAAAAGGAATACGAAAATGCGGTTATTGGCATTAAGATATTCAAAGCCGATCCTGAAAAACTATCCCTAGGCCAGCCATTGGTGGTACATGCCCCCATTAACGGCGAAGTGGTGGATAACAAAGTAGTACTGGGACAATTTATAAAAGATGATGCGGCCAGCGTAGCTACCGTAGCCGATCTGTCAAAAGTATGGATAGCCGGACAGGTGAAAGAAAAAGACATCCGGTATGTACATCAACAGGATGAATGCGATATTCAGGTATCTGCCCTGCCCGGGAAACACCTCAAAGGCAAAGTATATCACGTAAATGATATAGTTGATGACGATACCCGAAGCGTACAGGTGTTGATGGAGTGCAACAATACCGACCATGCACTTAAACCGGGCATGTATGCCACTGTTGATTTTATTGACGCCCCTACATCTGCCATCTTGATACCTCAAACTGCCCTGTTACAAATGAGCGGAACCAATTTCGTTTTTGTGGCTTCGCCCGACGGAAAATATATTAAACGAAAAGTAGTAACCGGCGGAAACGACAATGACCGCGTAGTTATCACATCCGGCTTAAAAAGTGGCGACACGATCATTTCAGAAGGTGGCTTTTATTTATTGGAAGCACGGTAACCTTATAACCCATACTGTATGAAAAAATTAATATTTACCGCAATAAAAAAGCGCTGGCTTTTTGTGGCCTTATTTGTGCTTCTGGCTTTCTTTGGTTACTACTCTTGGAAACAATTATCTATTGAAGCCTATCCCGATATTGCCGATGTAACTTCGCAGGTAGTAACACAGGTTCCGGGCCTGGCCGCCGAAGAGGTGGAGCAACAGATTACCATACCTATTGAACGCTCATTAAATGGTTTGCCGGGCATGCACGTGATGCGCAGCCGCAGCCTATTTGGCCTTTCCCTCATCACACTGGTATTTGATGATGGGGTTGACGATTACTGGGCCCGGCAAAGGATACAGGAGCGCCTGGCCGGTGTTCAGCTACCTTTTAGCGCCGTTCCTGGTCTCGATCCCTTAACCTCCCCAACCGGTGAAGTATACCGGTATATTATCGAAAGCACCAACCATGATCTGAGGGCTTTGACCGATCTGCAGCAATGGGTGATCATCCCCCGCATTAAACAAGTTACTGGCGTGGCCGATGTAGCCAATTTTGGTGGAATTACTACACAGTTCCAGGTAGAAATTGATCCGGACAAACTGGCTCAATATCATCTTTCGCTTACAGATGTGCAAACCTCCATCAATAACAATAATACCAACGCTGGTGGTAGTGTTTTAAATCGCGGCGAACAGGGATACGTGGTAAGAGGTATAGGATTGGTAAAAGATCTTCAGGGACTTGGGGACGTTGTTGTTAAATCGGTTAACGGCGTACCCGTTCTGATCAAAGATGTAGGTGAGCTTAAATTTGGCACCCTGGAACGTAAAGGGGTACTGGGTTATACTGATAGAAAGGTTGATCATAACGATGGCATTGAAGGGATCGTGGTAATGTTAAAAGGTCAAAACCCCTCTGTTGTGTTGGAGGGTATACACCAGGCCGTTGATAATTTGAATAAGAACATACTTCCCGAAGGCGTTACCATCAGGCCTTATCTCGACCGCACAAACCTCATCAATAAAACCCTGGATACCGTTTCCCATACGCTTTTAGAAGGGATGGCCCTGGTAATCATTGTGCTCATTGTATTTTTGGGTAATTGGCGCGGCGCACTCATTGTGGCCATCACCATTCCGTTGGCTTTATTGGTCGCCTTTATTTTGATGAAGTTTACCAATATCCCGGCTAACCTGCTTTCCCTGGGTGCCATTGATTTTGGGATCATTGTAGATGGCGCCATCGTAATGATGGAAACCATTCTTAAAAAAAGAGAAAAAAATCCTGACGAGGTACTGGAAGAAACAACCATAAGCGCAAGAGCGCTGGAAGTAGCAAAACCTATCCTGTTTTCTACTATCATCATCATTACCGCATATTTGCCCCTATTCTCTTTTGAACGTGTAGAGAAGAAACTTTTTACTCCGATGGCTTTCACCGTAGGTTATGCGCTTTTAGGTGCATTAGCCGTAGCCTTATTGCTTATTCCGGGTTTAGCCTATGCAGTGTATCGTAAACCAAGGAAGCTTTACCATAACAAATGGCTGGAGTATCTGTCGGCCAAATATGAAAGCCGGATCACTAAGATCATGAATAAACCCAAGCGGGTTTTCATTCCTTTGGCATTGGCTTTAGCAGGTGCGGTTATTTTGTCGGTAACGGTAGGTAAGGATTTTTTACCTCCTTTGGATGAAGGCTCCATCTGGCTGCAAGTTTCTTTGCCGCCGGGCATAACACTCCAAAAGTCACAGCAAATGAGTGATGCTTTACGGGCCGCGACACTTAAACATCCTGAAATTACCTATGTAACTGTTCAGGCGGGCCGCAATGATGATGGTACCGATTACTTTACTCCTTCGCACTTTGAAGTCTCAGTGGGCTTAAAACCATACAACGAATGGGAAGGCGGCAAAACCAAGTATGATCTGATCAATGAATTATCAAAAGAATACGCAGCCATGCCCGGTTATTCAGTCGCTTTTACGCAGCCAATGATCGATGGGGTAATGGATAAAATTGCCGGAGCCCATAGCGAACTGGTGCTGAAAGTTTTTGGCAATGATTTCAAAGAAACCCGACGTATTGCCGAAGCAGCTGTATCTACACTACAAACTGTGAAAGGCGCGGTTGATATTGCTATAGATCAGGAGCCGCCGCTTCCGCAATTGCAGATCAAAGTAAACCGGGATGCGGTGGCAAGGTACGGGCTAAATATGAGTGATGTAGCCGAGTTAATTGAGGTTGCTATCGGGGGTAAAGCCGTGTCCCAGGTTTTTATATCAGATAAGGTTTATGATGTGATCTGCCGGTATAAAGAAGAGAGCCGCAATACGCCCGAAAAAATAGCCAACCTAATGCTCACTTCCCAAACAGGAGCCAAAATACCTCTATCGCAGGTGGCCGAAATAAAAACGGATATTGGAGAAAGTTCCATTTCCCGAGAAATGAACCGCCGTCAGCTTACTGTTCGTCTTAATTTAAGGGGAACAGATTTATCAACCTTTTTAGCAGAGGCCCAAGCAAAAATAAGCCAGCAGGTTAAATACGATAAAGAAAAATACCAGATAGCATGGGGCGGTCAGTTCGAAAATCAAAACAGGGCCTACGCAAAATTGGCAGTTATTGTCCCCCTGGCTTTGGCTATCATGTTCCTGTTACTTTATGGGGCTTTCGGTAAATTCAGACAGGCAGGACTTATCTTAAGCATCGTCCCACTGGCTTTATTCGGTGGCATGTTGGCCCTGAATGTACGCGGCATGACACTGAACGTGTCTTCGGCAGTAGGGTTTATCGCCTTGTTTGGTGTAGCTATACAAAATGGCGTTATTTTGATTTCGCACATTAATGATCTGCGTAAAAAAGGATCCAACATACTCCATGCGGTAATACAGGGAACAAGACACCGTTTCCGTCCGGTATTAATGACAGCCACCGTTGCAGCTTTAGGCTTGCTCCCTGCCTCATTAGCTACAGGCATCGGGTCCGACGTGCAGCGACCATTGGCAACAGTAATCGTTTACGGTCTTTTTGTGGCCACAGCTATCACGCTGTTTGTTTTGCCGGCTTTGTATTACCTCATAGAAAGCAAATGGGGCAACCACGATTTTCAACCCTCAGCAAAAGAAGCATAACCATCAATATTTATGAAACTCATCTTCAAATACATTTTAACGTTTGCAATTGCCTTTGGTATTGCCGTTAATGTTTATGCACAAATAGATACTAATTTAACTTATTCCAAAAAGTTATCCCTCGTGCCATATCTTAACCTGGTTGGTAAACAAAACCTGGGCCTGTTGGCACAACAATATAATGTCAGCATTGCCGAAGCTGGTATAGAAAGCGCTAAAGTTTTCCCTGATCCTCAGCTAACTGTAGGAGCCTACAATAACCAGGAAAAAAAACTGCATTTAGGCCAGGGTGTAAATTTTAGTTTGGGAGCTACGCTTGAATTAGGAGGCAAGCGTAGCGCCAGGATTAACCTGGCCAAAAGTCAGACTGAATTGAGCAGGGCATTGTTGACCGATTACCTCCGGAACCTTAGGGCAGATGCCGCTTTGGCTTATTATAACGCCATCCAGCAAAAGGATTTACTTCGGGTACAGGAAAACTCATATCAAACCATGAAGCATCTGGCCGATGCCGATTCTGTTCGTTTTAAACTTGGAGCTATTGCTCAGATAGATGCCAGGCAGTCTAAATTAGAAGCTAGTAGTTTTCTTAATTCCGTTATCCAAAATGAATCCGACTGGAAATCGTCCCTGGTGCAACTAAGTGTATTTACCGGAAATAAGAATATGGATACTTTATTTGTTCCTACCAAAGGTTCTGATAATCTGGAAAGAGCATTTGTGCTGACTCAATTAATTAACAATGCCCAAAATAACAGGGCTGATGCTGTGGCGGCACAAAACAGTAAAACTGTTGCCGAAAAGAATCTTTCACTGGTAAAAGCAAACCGGATAATTGATTTAGGGGTAAACACTGGCATGCAATTTAGTGGGGCATCCACCAATGAAATTGCCCCTACCCCTTCTTATCACTCTGTTAATGCAGGGCTCAGTGTTCCATTAAAGTTTTCCAATCATTATAAGGGTGATCTGAAAGCCGCTCATTTTGTCATTCAACAGGTAGCGGTTCAATATGATCAGGTTTTACAGCAGATTCAGGCAGATGTGATCCAGTCGTACTTTAATTATAAATCGGCTCAAAAACAGGTTCAGCAGTATAAAAATGGTTTGATAGCAGATGCCGAGAAAGTGCTGAATGGTAAAATATATAGTTATAAGCGGGGCGAAACCTCCTTACTAGAAGTGTTGAATGCTCAGCGAACCTATAACGATGTACAAGAGAGCTACTATCAGTCTTTATACAATTACGCAGCTGCATTGATCACTTTAGAGCGTTCGGCCGGTATTTGGGATCTACAGTAATCCCTCCTGCTTTATCCTTCCTATACTATTTTAAAATAGCATAAGCTTAAAAACAAAAGCCCTTCAAATGATATCATTTGAAGGGCTTTATTATTATCGAGGCGGAATGGACGGGACTCGAACCATACCCTTATATCTTTGAAAATCAATGTTTTTACTTTCTAAAAACCTGGCGCTCACCAGATGCTCACCTATTTTTTGCAACTGATTGAATGCAAATGGGTTACTTCAAATATACAAAAAAAGCGTTTTGATGCAATATTTGTCATTGGATTTTCAAAGTCTTCTATCTAAGCTAACGGTGTATAAAATAACACGGCAAAAAGTGTTATTATTTAGTGACAAGTTGTAGAAGCAAAATCGCACCCGTTCTACAGACAGTTATTAAAACGGTATAACAAGTTAATAGGTACATATTTAAGTCGAGCAATTTCTCAGCAGAGAAGTCTTGCCGTTGTAAGATTACAGGGCAAGGTTCAATCTCAGATGATCCGGCGGTTGTGTATTAATCGGATAATGATATCTTCCATACGAACAAATGACAATAAGAGTCCAATGACATCGTCTTTAACGTCCAGTCGAAATATTTTTAGAATGTTTAGACCGGCATTCATCACATAAAATACCTGTAATTGTATCGCTGTTTAATAATATCTGGGACTCTTTTGACAACATTGGCAAAGCTTTGGGAATAGCCCAGCGTAACAGGTATGGATTTATATAATGTATTATTATTCCAATCCATCTTTGTTAAAGCTAACATGCTTGAACAAGTTTCAAACCAACCACCAGAGCCCGAAAATCTTCTTATCAAGACAGGCTTAGGGATCGGAGTAAGTGCGCCCTCCTTGAAAACTTCTTTCCCACTGTGTGTAACGCCATCTACCGAACCTTGTAGCCAAAGCAGACACTCATTGTCACTTATTGGCAAATATGATCCTCGCTTACATGGATACGATGCTGGAAATTTGTTGTCAAATCTGAATCCGCGCCACGAGGTACTTCTGATTATTTGTACAAGTTCAACTTCGGTTCTTCCACCAAACGCGTCAAAGCACCCACGCGCTTCTTCTTCCTGGAAGGGTGTTGTTTTATGAATCACGATTTTTTTAGGAATTTTTCCAGCGTGGCTATCCTGGTATATCTTCAAACTTTGAGACATGATTCCCTGCATTTCATTGTACGACAAATAGGGATTTTTATGGTCATCTACCGTGAAGTCCTTGGTATCGTAAGCAATAAATTCAAAGCCGGTGCCATCGGGGTCATATACCTGGCTACAACAGGTTGTATATTCTGCACCACCATTTAGATCAGTCTTCATCGCATAACTTATACCAATATATGCTTCATCCTTATCAAAATCTTTTAGTTTCCATGGAATTCCGCCCGCTTTGGCATAGGTAGCAACACTTAGCCCCCACATCACGTTGGCACGGCATTGTCGATCCATAGCCCTGTCATTTAAGACTTGAATTGCGATGCCCAATGGCGCAGAATTGGCCTTCAAATAATCATGCAGGTTAAATCCTTCAACCAGAAAGCACCGTTCATAGGTTTTGGGTAAATAGATATAAACAACCTTGAAATTTGCTTTTTGCGGAACAAGGCTTCCAATGGCACTCAATATTTTATTAGCCAGTTGCATGTAGGATCCGGCTGATGCCAGTGCTTCCGCATCCGCCCCTAATTCAATCTTTAGATCGTTGCCTGGAGGAACAAGCGGAATGCCCAAGAGCTGGCTAAACCCAGGATAATCCGGATAATAATCAGGTGCTTCAACGGGTTTATGTTTGGCATTCAACTCAGACAATAGCCTTTCTATTTTAAAGCTCTTGCCAGCAGGAGCAATAGAAGCAATTGTGACCTCAGAAAGATAGCCGAATTTCCGTCCATAAGGCCCATTATTTATTAATCCTTTTAATGGGTGCAAATTGGTTTTGTTATTAGCAAATAGTAATAGAGGCTCACTAATAATTTTATGACCCGATAATGCAGTAGATTCAATCATTGATTTGATTTATAAGAAAAAGATGTCTTATTATAAATTTTAAACTCCGGGTTATTTTCAGAACCTGAATCAAATGGGCTTAGGGTTGCTATTTCTCCTTCGCCAAATATGATTTTTGACCATACGTCAAGTAGCCTGCTTTGCGTAGTATTATATCTAGCTTTCTTTTTGGATTTTAAAAAATCAGTGGCTTTTTTACGGTTTTCACTTGGCTCAATCCAAACATCCGGAACAATCGCCAACCAGAATTTCCCGTCTAAAAACTCCAAAGAAAGTTCCACACACTCCATCCAATAGGTGTTATCAATATGTGGAACTACTCCTGCCAGAGTCGCAGCCGGCAGCTCTTTCTTTGCCTTATAATCATATTGCTTCAAGGCCTCTTTTAATAAAGGATCATATATTTTAAATCCTTCATCTTTAGCTTGAATGACAGCGTAATACCGCCCCCTTGATTTACGTAACTTAAGTGGTTTATTGTTGACTACAGCCCGTGCAATCGCTCTTGAATAAAAAGTGATTAACTGGGTATTAGATTTGTATTTTGATATGTAAGGTTCGAGATCAATGGTCTTAGCCGATTTTATTTCGTTTTCGGGCAATATTTTGTGAACCTCTTCCATGCTTCCCCAAGCCAGCACCGTTTTTGCTTTCACAACGATAGCTGCCGAATGGGCATTAGTCATTTTTTCTTTGAATTCAGCGTTAGTTAAAATATTCTTTAAAGTAATATTCAGGCATTCCATTGGCATTTTTTGGACGGAAAATGCATTCGTTCTTATGATGGGATACCCGCCTTTTACATTATATTTTGGAATCTTAGGAATCTCATACAAGGACCGTCTGATTTTTTCATCATATTTTTGATGTCCATGACCAATAACACGCCATATCCTTCCTAATAGGGAATCAAATGTTTCTGCTTCAATTATATGCGCACCAATACCCAGGGCTTTAGCTTTTTCAATCAAATTGGTAACAGCCGGATAAACATTTCCCTGTACAGATGTGACCCAGTACAAACCCTTGGGAAAGGCATTCGGATTATTTAGAGCTAAATCAAAGGCTTTCATTACATTTTCATCGCGGCCACTATATCCGGATACAATTAGACCATATCTTGAACAGGCATTGACAAAGCATTTCTCAATTTCTTTATCATTTTCTTTCAATTGCTCTGGCAGGTTTTTCATCTCGGTGTATCTGAAGTCTCCATGCATCTTAGCGTATATTGGGTATCGCTCATTATTAAGTGCCTCCAAAGCCGCTATGGAGCCATCCAATGCAAAGGAATGCAGGTCTTTACCTTCAATTAAGGAGTAAGCATTTTCTAAAACATTGTCAAAGTTTGTAGTAAAAATAATCCTCGCTTTTTTCAATGCTATTAATGAAGCCAAAATCCTGTGGCCAGAGTTGATGGAAACTTTCACCGGATCCAGGCACTCAGCTATATAATTTTGTTGCAATTGTAAATTATCGCCAAAAATTAATTTGAAATAAAAAGCGTATTCATCTTCCGCCCACATCGGCGGACATCCATTTGCTTCCAGGTAATTTTGAATTTTAGCGCGTACAGCATCGTTACTCAATTCATTATCAGAAATATGTTGTTGTTCGAGTTGGCAATAATGCCTTCTCTTTAAATCCCAAATTATATCGGTCGCGGAAGGCATACCAGCTGATCTGGAGGCCCCTGCACCTAATAGCCACATGATTTGCGGAGCGTTTAAAGAATAGTAATTTATAAATTCGTCGAGAGTCATCTCTTGTGTCAGGTTTATTTGCCCTAAATTAAAGATAAATTATATATATGATAATAATCAGACAACAGCTGCTATCGCGGGAAAACTAAAGGTTAAAAATAATTGACGCATATCTTTTATAGTTTTTAGCTTTAGGTACTACTTATAACATAATTTAATCTTATATGCCAGAGACCCTTAATACATTCGAAGAGTGGTTAAAACAAATGGTGAGCACACCAACATTTGAATTAGGTCCTATTGAAAAGCCTGATTTATCGCCATACCTTATTCATATGACTGGTAAAGGAGCGTTAATTGATATTTTAGCGGGTTCAGGCAGCGAAGATCCCAAGTCTGGCTTTGGATATTTAAAATCTTCCATACCTGCTTATGATGGAGGGAATTATTATGTGTGCCCAGTTGTATGTTTCACCGAATCTCCAACATTTGCCTTAGACTTTTTCCGGTTGCGAAGTTTTGCCAGATGGCAGGCTGATCAACGTTATGGAATAGGCTTTTCGAAATCCATGATGATTAAAGAATATGGTGTCCGTCCTGTAATCTACTTAGATACAGCTACCAATAGCCAGTTATTAGGATTTTGCCGTAAAGCTCAAGAAGGGCATAAGTTCTCGAATGATGAAGTTGAAAACGGGGCAATAAAAAGTTTATTTCTAAAACTCCAACCCCTACTTTTTCCGCTGTTGGAAAATCATCAAATGCAAGGATTTATGTGGGAACGCGAATGGCGTTTTCCGGGGTCGAATGGTTTGTTATTTCCCTACAGCGCAATTAAAGTCATTTGCTGCCCGCAAGAAGAAAAGCAGGAAATTTTAAAAGCGCTTGGTAGTTCTTATAAAGATATCACAATTGTCGAGAGCTGGAAGGAGTATAACGAATTAACCGCTTTTTTAAAGGAAAAGGAGAAAATTGGAATCGATTTAAATCATGTTTATCAAATTGAAGATATTGAAACACTGATCAAATTAATACACCAAAGTGAACAAGCACTCAATGCATTACAGTCATTCAGGCATATTTTTAAACTCGATGAGTCAACGTTTGACGATACTACTATGAATACAATTATAGAAAAGCTTAAGGAATATATCGGACGCCTAACCCAACAGTTGGAAGCTATGGAAATTTATAAAAATGACCATTTAAAAGAGCAGTTGAACGCATATTATCAAAGTCAGCGTTATTAATTATGCCATTCGTTAATTGCTAATATTATGGCAAAATCTTAAATAAAATATTATTTGCCGTAATTTGAGTTTACCAACCGCCTGATCCAATGCAATTATTTAGAAAAAGCCAAATTCAGTCACAGAATAAGACCGCTAAAACTCCAGCAGTATTTTTATGGCTTGGAAAGTGGTTGAGGTTGGATATTGGTCTCTATTTTAGCGCATTTAAATTCCGGGCACTGATTCCTCCATTGGCATTGACTTTTATATTTGTCCTTTCGGAAAAGATAATAAAGAGTCTGATCAACGGCTATCTTGTATGCCCTATTTTCCAATGGGTACCTGACAAAAATATTTCAGCAGATATTGTTATTCTTTTGACCGGAATCTTGACCTTGATATTTCTTTTCAAGCAAATCATTAAACAATTATTACCTACCTTAAATTCCTTGATCTGGTCTGTGACCATCTTAATAATTTATGTTTATGGCTTCCGGTCGTCCAATGAATACGTTTTTTATCAATTCAATTTACCATTACCCGAACATTTGTTTTACAGCGACATCCTGCTGGCAAGTCTCCTGGTTTTAACAAGCAACTATAAATCTTTCTTTAATAAACTTGATATTCCTAAAACACGATATGCCCTCTTAACCGACGGCTCCACTATTGATAAATATACAGATGCTTATGGAAGAACAGAATATGCCAATACAATTGCAGAGCATATTAATAAAACCTCGACAGACAACTCCTTTGCTATTGCAGTGACAGGCGAATGGGGCTCCGGAAAAACAGATTTCTTGTCAAGGTTGAAAAAGACGTTAGAAGAATCTACCGATAATATTTGCTTTGATTTCAATCCATGGAGAGTTAATAAACCGGATGCTATAATTGAAGAGTTTTTTAAATCACTAACAGTTAAATTACAACCGTATAATCAGTCCATCGCAGCGAAAATCAGAGACTATTCGAAAAGGATTTTGCAAACCAGCAAAGATTTGCAGTTCCGTTTGGTAGACGCATTATTGGGAGACTGGATACCTGAGGAAAGTATTCAAGGACAATATGAAAATATAAATGCAGGGATTGAAAGCATTGGTAAACGTATAGTTGTTTTTATTGATGATTTAGATCGCTTAACCGGTAGTGAAGTTATGGAAGTGTTGCGTTTAATCAGAAATACAGCAAACTTCTCTAACACCTTCTTTATCGTGGGTATTGATCAAAAATATATCGTGGAGGTATTGAAAAACACGAAACACTTTTCCAATGAAGAGGAATATCTAAAAAAGGTGTTCCAATTGGTCATCACGCTACCTGCATTTAAGAAAGAAATTTTCTCAAGTAAGGTCAAAGAATTTATCATAACTGACGATTTATCCCCGGCCAGTAAAACCAAGCTCACAGATACGCTTGGACGCCTTGGTGTCGATTTCCCGGACGAAACAACCGGATTTGCGCCTCCTGTATCTCCTGAACACTTATTGGAGAAATTAAATGCCAACCTGCGTGATTTGAAGCGTTTTTGTAACTCTTTCAAAATAGCCTTTAATATTTTAGAAGACGAGACAGATATATATGACCTGTTTCTTCTCGAGTTAATCAGGAATAAAAATATTGAAGTTTACAACAAAATCCGTGACCGCAGCTTGCTAAAATTCGAAAAGGAGCATTCGGATCAATTTGCCTTGAATGACGAGGATTGGCAGCAGTTTACTGAAAGCAAAAAAGGAGTACTGCCTCCCGAAGATTTAATTAACTTGGAAGAAGCACTTCAATACTTACTTGCAGACAGGACCTTTAAAAACAACAGAAAATTAAAGCTCGCACATAACTTCTTCCTGTACTTTTCTTACCAGCTTTTCAATTTAATTTCCTTGAAGGAGTTCAATGAGACCATCGAGAAAGATTATGATCAAGTACTGGCAAAATTCAACGAATGGGCAAATGCACCTGAAAAATTAAAAGAACTGCTGGTGGTAACGGAGTATTTGCTGGACTTCAAAGACGCTTCATTTTTACAAAAAATGGCGGCTGTTTATTTAAATATTAAAGAAAGCAAGGAGTATTGGCGGTCCCATGTCCGTAAACTAATATTTGAGCACAGCGCTGGAAACCTTGATCAATATTTTGAGGGTGATCAAACCAAACAGGAAACATTTCTTAAAGAGATCATGGCTGATAAAAAAATCAGCTTATTTGACCGGGCTTTATTGGCTAATCAATTTCTCGAAGTATTTATTAAACCCGGCAGGTTTTCAAATAAGGTATTAGATAAAAAGCAATGGCAGGAAATTATTTTAGGACTGTTTGATAGCTACTTAGCTGAAATTGTCCACCTTGATCCGGATTCAATTATATTCCTTATGCTTAATGACAACAGCCGGGTCTCTGGAGACCGGATTGTGCTTAATCCAGCCGCTACCCAGAAGTTAAAAGATGCTTTAACTACAAAGCCTGGGTTCTTCGAAGATTATGTTGCTATGTTTATCCGGCCATATGGTTATCCTTATTCATCCGGTGGTGAGGTGACCTTTGAACCGTTTATGGAGCAAATATTTACCACTTGGGGGGAATTCAAAAAAATACTTGAAAAGGCAGTTTTTAAAAACGGCGAAAATGACAAATTAAGAAAAATTATTTTAAAACATATTGATACCTTTTACGCAAAAAAAGATGAGTCTTTTATAATTAAAGATAGAACGGATCAATTGTTCGTAGATTCAATCATGCTAAAACACGCTCCAAAACAACCTCCGTCAAGCAGCCTAAGCATCAACCTAAGTGATTTATTTAGCAGTTAATATTAAATAAATATTAGCCATAACTGCATATATTCGTAAAACCTTACTCACGGTTATGCCCATAATATCGTATTTAAACTGGAATAATTTATTAGGAGATTTTCTCTTCTCGCCCGAATATGGCGGAAAAATTATCACTCTGGTGATTTCCCAAGACGATATTTTAGCAATTGCCAGGAGTTCAGGTTTTTCTGAAATTGACACACAGGAAGATCTTGAAATTATCAATGATTTTAAAGAGGCTTGGCGTTTAGGCCATCCCGGAATATCTGGAAATATAATTGAAAAAATTAACCGGGAAGATAGCCGGGGGAAGAGCTTTTATAAAATAGGCCGTGAACATTATAACTGTGGAGAAGTTTGTGTCAGGTATCCCCCCTCACTAATGCACCTGGCAGGCGTTAATATAGCTATCTTGGAAGGTAGGGATGCAAGCCGTTACCAGCGGATCCGCGAGTATTTCCAAGTTGGGGAAACAACCTTCCCAACCATGAGTGAACATTTAAATTGGAATACGGCCTGGGATAATCTGGTATGGTGGGCAAATGTTTTCATGAATGGCCGCTTGGGATATCTACCAGGGAAAAGCCTGTCTTCTGAAAAATTTGAATACATTGGAAAGCCTTATACGTTTATTTTATTATCACGAAGTCAATTACGTAATTTCTATAAGTACTTTTTTGACCAGGATATGGAACCACAAACCAGCATAACTAACCATCAGTTACTTGCAGCCTTCAAAAATGTTAAAGGCAATGATAATATCTCCAAGCTATTGGCCAACGTTGTCCCATCGCCCGACCAGGAACTTATTTTTGCAATATTGAGGCAATTGTACTTTGCCTGGGATGGAGAATATCAAACAGAGCTCGAAAATCAACGCGTTACAACGGTATTTCAATCACGTAAACTAAGACTTTGCTTCCAAATTGATCATTCTGGAACTGCTGCATTTTCGTTCCGTTTTAAAGAAGAAATTTATCATGAAACGGAAATATTAATAGGCAAACAAAATGTTACTATTTCTAATAATCATTGGTCATCGCCTTTGCCTCTGAACGGTATACCAGGTCAACAAGTATTGATTGATGAATCCATAGGCTTGAAATTAACATTTAAGCCATCAGAGGATATGGTTTTTGTCTTCGTCAACGGCCGCGCAGAAGGCTTGCATTCTGAGATTTACATCGAGTCGGATTATATCCATCCGGCGGCAAGCCAGTATTTGCTTATAAACCGGCTTGTAAAAACGAGTTTGGACGACTGGCTATCTACAAATGGGGGGCTCGATGAATCAAAAGACTTAAGTTTAGCTGATCAAAAAGACTGGTTCTTGTTTCATTTTCAGAGCGGCATAAAAAGTAACTATCCATCGCTATCGAAATTGAAATCGCCCTCCAACCGTTCATTGGAATTGCATGACGGTCTAAAAGGTAATGAGCGGGGTGAATGGATCGCAGGCTTTGCGCTAATAGCAACATTGTCTGGTGCACTAGGGAATGAAGTATTGGTTTTGGAAGGTGCTGAATATTACGAATTCGAGCTCAATAGCGGATTGTTTTTTTTGATCAGTCCAGAGGTATTACCAGGTTCATATCAGCTAAAAATTTTGAATGCACCAGAATTTGTTTTCTTGCCGAATGGCGGGCATATAATATTCAGTGCACTAGACCAGCCGCAACCTTCTGATACGAAGTTGATAAGCATAGACCCCTGCCCGGAAGAAGGAGGTGCAGAAACGACGAATTATCACCAAGGCATTGCCTTGACAAGCTCCGGGCGCTTTGATTACCCGCCTCCGCCTCAGTTTGGAATATGGCACGATGAAGAATTGAATTTAGAAACGATGCCGGCAAGTCAACGGGCTGCGGTATTACTTATGGAATATCTGCTTAGCAAAGGTGATATATCGAAAATGTCATTTGATAACGGATTATCAGCCATACAAAGAAGTGTTTCTGGGAACATTCAAGCAGACATTGATTTTCATAAAATGTCAAGTTATACCATAAACGGGCTTAAGGAAGGTTCGCGTATAACGGTACAAACAAGTGAAGGTAACGCGGTTAGCAGGATCTCTCCAGTAAGACCATGGCTATTCCGTTTAGGCAATTTACAAAATTTCCGGGTAGAAGGAATTAATAGTGGAATGCAGCCCTTTAAAGGAGCTCTTTACGTGCTAGCTGGGGCTTATTCGATATCTCTACTTGAAAGAATAAGGACAATCTGCGAAACTAATAATGCCACATTTAAAATATATAAGGAAGGATCGGATTTAGCTCTGATACCGCCATCTGTTTTTGTCTATGTGGAAAATGACCAGACTGCTATAATGGAAATATGTCAATTATTAGACCAGCAAATTATCCTCCCTTACTTTAGATATTTATCAAGTCATTTCACGCTTCAAGGTAAGCTCGAGGATTTCAAAAAACAACGGGAATGGGATTTACATATGCCTTCCCGTTATCAAATTTTTGATGTGGGAAAATTCGCTTTCACCAAGAAGCCAGAACTTAAAGCCACCATGTTCCCATCATTATCCTTATACGAGATCAGTCCATGGCAAAAATACCATGTGCTTCGATTTGAAGAGGATGAAATAGCCTACAAAGGGGCAATTGATCCAAGGTGGGGGAAATATATGTTATTAAATAAGCTACAACTACAAAGCCTCTGCCATTTCGATGATCGTAAAAACATCTTGTTTATACCCGCTTCGCTACGGCTACCGGCTGAAATAGAACGCAATCTATTTTATTTAACTGGCCGGATGCCGTCGGTTGTAAAATTGATATCCAATACCAGCCAGCTAATCATCAGGCCCGCCCAACGAGGTGCCAGGTCATATTTAATGTATAAAGGAATTTTGAAAACGACTGCTGAAATATTGACTGGCAATCTGGGCCAAACTATGTTATTAAAAACTTTAATTAATTATGATTGATCCGTTCAAATCTTTCGAAACCATAATCAAAAACTATAAAAGCTATATTAAAACAGCTTTCTCTACGCGGTTTCCTTCTTTTGAAGCTGAACGGGAAAACCTGTTGAATACAGATGGCGTGCTTTACCGTCAGCCTTGGGTCGAGGCCTTACCAGAATATAAAAGCTCGGGAAAAACAATAACACAATTAACTGAAGCAGATACGGGTCTTGATGCGACGACCTTGGCCTGGTTCAAGAAATTAGCAGTTTCAGGGCTATTTCCGAAGGAAATCGAACTATACCAGCATCAATTACAAATGCTTCAAATGGCCGTAAGAGGAAAAGAAAATTGTGTTATCACTTCTGGAACCGGTTCAGGAAAAACCGAATCTTTTCTGTTACCTCTTTTTGCAGAACTTTCCAAAGAAGCTCAAAAATGGGATAATTTATACCCACCATCAGGATCAGACGTGCGGGCAAAGGAATTAGCTTGGTGGAGGAAGAAGGCTGACGGCGGTGTAAACATCAATAAAACCATTAGTTTCAGTCAAGGAAAATTAAAAAAAGAAATCTTACAGCGAGGGCATGAAACGAGGCCCGAAGCAGTTAGAGCGCTTATTCTGTATCCTATGAATGCTTTGGTTGAGGATCAAATGACGCGCTTACGGGTAGCGCTCGATTCTGATGAGGCACGTCAGTTTTTCGAAAAGGAAGACACCGGAAAAACTTATGAAAAATGGATGCATAACCGTATTTATTTCGGCCGGTACAACGGGGCGACTCCATCGCCTGGAATTTTCCCACAGTATTTGCCTTCCGATTCCAAAGATGATATTTCGGCAAAAAAAGCTAAGGCTAGAATGCAGTTACAACGTTTAAGAACCAAATTAAGGGAAATTGACGATAACAATGTAAAAGTTACGCAGTACTTAGCTGACCATCCGGATACACCCAAAAAGAAAAATTCCGATAAGAAATACTTTTTTCAGCAACTGGATGGTGCGGAAATGCGCACCCGCTTTGATATGCAGGAAAGCCCTCCAGACATTCTGATTACTAATTTTTCCATGATGAGTATTATGCTTATGCGCGAGGCAGATACTGGGATATTCGACAAGACCAAAGCATGGCTGGAATCTGACAGGATCAATAATGTTTTTCATTTGATTATAGATGAGTTGCACCTATACAGGGGAACTCAGGGGACAGAGGTCGCTTTTTTGGTGCGGATGCTATTAGAACGCATTGGGCTAAAACCAGATAGCAAACAATTACGGATTTTAGCTTCAAGTGCATCTTTAGACCCTAATGATGATAAGAGTTTAAAATTTCTTAGTGATTTCTTCGGTGTGCCATTCCGTCCAGAACAAATTATACAAGGCACTTCAGAGCCGATTCCTGATACAGAAAGCGAGCCCTTCAGTATTGACGACCTGGCGACTATTGCGCAAACTTACGAGCAAGTAAATAATAACATTGAGGACGTCCGGTTTTTAGATGCATGTTCAGCTTTTAGCCAGGGTTCTGGGCCCGGTCTTGCTGGAGCCATACAAAAATTGGCCAATGCTGGATTTAGAAAGAAGATTATGAGTGCTTTCAAAGAATCAAGTTCGCTCGAAATCTGGAACTCCTCAACTAACGATAAAACGTTTGCTGGCAATTTGTTTGGCAGTGCTTATGATGCTGGGCAATTATACCGGGCGGTAAGGGGAATGCTGACGTTAAGAGGTCTAAAAGATGATCTTGATGAAATAGATCCAGACATCAAGAAAATTAAATTACCGCGTTTAAGATTTCATTATTTTATCCGGAATATCGAAGGTATTTGGGCTAATGCAGACCTCAATACAGTAAATTCCAAGTATTCAGAGGACGAAGGTTTACCGGCAGAATTAAAACGTACAATTGGCCAATTACACCCGAAAGGCGATATAGCAGATAAAAAAGGCAACCGGCTTTTTGATGTCCTTTACTGCGAGAACTGTGGCACCACCTTTTTAGGAGGAAGCCGGCTTTTTGTAAACGCGAAATTGGAAATGATCGCCATCAGTCCAGATATCGAAGGAATTCCGGAAAACAATCCACAAAGCCTGGTCGAAAAAAGAAAGTACCGCGATTATATTGTCTTTTGGCCGCAGGGCTTTCAGCAGGCTGCTCCGGCCCCAGATATTACTTACACGCGCCACAGGATCACAGGAGAATGGCAGGAATATTTTCTTCATAAACAAACAGGCGATTTAGAGCAACAAGTTGATACAGACCAGAACTATGTGAAAGGTCTCTTATTTGTATTGGACAATGAAGTGTCGGGACAAGGCATCGAAGAACGTTGCTTACCCTGTACATGCCCAGCGTGTGCCAGCAATTATGAAAAAGGAAAAACCAGGACAAGTCCTGTGAGAGGTTTCCGGTCCGGTTTCGGAAAAACAGCACAAATCCTTTCTAAAGAACTATTTTATCAGCTACCTGATGATCCCGAAAAAAGAAAACTAGTACTTTTTTCCGATAGTCGAGAAGATGCCGCAAAAATGTCGAACGCTATCGAAAGGGAACATTTTGTTGATTTAGTGAGGGAGGCGTTGATATCAGTTTTATATGATAACCCAGGGCTCAAAAGAAAATCGATAGCACTACAGATTGCAGCAAAAGGACAGGATGGCCGGCTGGACAAAGCGGTTGCTGACGAAATAAAATCCAAGTATAACACGCAAATATTCAATGAGGTTTATAGCCTATATTATAATAAATTCAACAGTCCGGTTGAAGATTTAATTCCGGGGTTGGAACGCGATTGGTTTCAAATTATCAACGGGGCACCCGGCGTACCCTTTAAAGAACTGGCTGTTTCGAGTATCTCAAGTGTTATGCAAAAACTATATGTTACCGGAGTTAATCCACGGGGACTGAGTTTAGAGGCACAGAAATTCCAAAGCAGCCACTCTGAATGGTTTACTATTTTCACCTCATCCGAAAATCAGGTTAATCTGACAGGCACCCAGTTGGAAAATGATGAAACTAAACATGATACGATTTATCAAGCGGCAAAAGCACTTTTCGGCCGCCTCTATTTCGGGTTGGAATCCAGTGGTTTAGCTTACATTGGAATGGCGCAAGATATCTTGTCAAAGGTGCCAGTTCATTTGGTAGACAAGTATCATGCTTATATCAGGAAACTCGGGGATAATTACTATTATGAGGATAATGATTATGACACGGCTGGGGTTAACGGCGCGTGGAATGCAAGAGTCAGAGCGCTCATCTCCACTCACCAAGATACGCCACTTGATGTATATGATCAGCTTTTGGCTTGGAAGGTTATTACGCCCACCGGACTTCTGCGTTTCGAAGCCTTGGCTTTATATCCTGTACTCGATGAAGAAGAAACTTATTATGAATGTGGAAATTGCTTTAGGCCACACCTGCATGCGGCTGGCCATCTTTGCACATTTTGTAATCAAAGATTGCGGAAAACTAACAAGGCCGTAAAAGACCTGAGATTAAGGAATCACCTGGCTATTCACGCCATAGTTGAGAAGCGGAAGGCAATCAGGTTGCATTGTGAGGAAATGACTGGCCAAACAGACAATCAGTTTCAAAGACAGAGGCATTTTAGAAACATGGTTTTGGCGGACGAAGGTCCAGATACCATTCGTAACATCGACTTATTGTCTGTAACTACAACATTGGAAGTAGGTGTTGATATTGGTTCCTTGCAAGCTGTTATGCTCGCAAATATGCCACCTCAGCGGTTTAATTATCAGCAAAGAGTTGGTCGCGCTGGGCGGCGGGGGCAAGCATTTGCCGCCATTCTTACTTTTTGCCGGGGCCGCAGTCATGATGAACATTACTTTAACAGTCCGCAGGAAATAACAAGTGATCCTCCGCCTACACCGGTTTTAAGTACAGGGCAGGCAAGGATATTCAGGAGAGTGTTCAATAAATTTATTTTCGCCAGAGCCTTCAGGCAGGCCCAATTAGCCCGTAATGGGCTATCCAAAAGTACGCATGGAGAAATGGGTATTTTTGATGACTGGGGACACAACAAGAAATTTTTATTTGATTGGTTGAATGCCAATCAGGGACAGATGGAAACCTTTTTCAATTCAATTAGCTATGGAACTGGGTTGCAATGGAGCGATATTAACGCTGGAAATTATTATTATCAGGATTTTTTTGACATAGTCGATAAAATGGCATTGAACCGGGATCTGCCTGGCGATGAAGCAGCTGACCGTTTAGCTGAGGGTGGAATATTGCCAATGTTCGGAATGCCAACCAGTGTAAAAAACCTTTATCATGGCTTTGACGACAAAGCTAAAGAAATGAAAGCCATAGACCGGGATCAGGCTATGGCTATCACTGAGTTTGCCCCTGGTACTGAAAAAACCAAGGACAAAAGAATTTACACTGCAGTCGGTATCACCCCGGAATTAGAGTTTAAAGAAAGAAGCCATTATCCTGAGCTGATGAAAACTGATGGTCTGGCATTCCGGTACTCTGGACACATGATTAAATGTCCTAACTGCCGTTTTATACAAACAACCCCTTATGATGGCGGGAATACAGACCCGCTAAATGAAAATCTTGGCACACCAATAGAAGTTGAATGTCCGGAATGTCAATGGCCATCAGCAGAGCGCTTTCCTATGATTATTCCATCTGCGTACCGCACTGATTTTTCACAAGGCAGGGATACTACAGAAAACACCGAAATGGTAATTTCCCGGCCTTCCGTTTATGCAGAACCAGACAGTAAATCCGCCAATCTACCTGAAGCCAGTTATTTACCAAATGGAACAGCACGCATATCTGAAACGGACACAACTTGGCGTATCAACAAAAATGGTGATGACTTTTTCCATTTGAAGAAATATGAACTCAAACGTAATTACAGGGCGAGAGGGGGCGCAATTGCTGTCGCGACTATTGAGGGCCAATGGTTTATCGATAAAGGGAATCCACCTAGAATTATTGGCGCTACACCTGAATACCAGCAATTGGAAATAACAACGGCTCTGGCTGCGAATAAAACAACCGAAGTATTGCGAATTTCTCCAAATAAAACGATGAAAGGCGTTCTATTTGAAATGTTTGATTTTCAATCACAACAGGCGGTGGGTGTAAAATCTGCTGTTTATTCTGCTGCCTTTTTAATCCAACGCGCAATAGCGATAGCGCTTGATGTCGATCCCTTGGAAATTGAAATTGCTGAAATTGTGAAGGACGTTAATGGCTTGCCGGTGATTACGTTGACAGATGAATTGCCCAATGGATCCGGATTTGTCAGATATGGGTTCAATAACCTTCAAACATTAATAATTGACAGGATACTTGGGCCAAAACAAGTTGAAAGCAATGCTTATTTTGAATACATACGCAGTGCCGAACACCAACATTGTTTAACCAGTTGCTACAAATGCCTGAAGATTTACAGGAACATGAATTATCATGCATTATTAGATTGGCGCTTGGGCATGTCTTGGTTGAGATATATAACCAATTCAGATTATAAGTTCGGTACAGATGGTAATTTTAATTTTGTTGAATTAATCGATTGGCCTGAGTCGGCCAAAAAGGTAGCCAAGGATTTAAGTGAGGCATTCAGTAATGGCGAAATTTTTACTAGCCCAAATGGCAAACTATGGGGCTTTGTTGCCAAGGGTAAACCAGTAATAATTATTCACCCATTATGGAATATAAACGACATACAAGAAGAATGGCTGGCTTCGGAAATCGAGGGTTTGGAAATTACATTAAGGGATAAAGGAGCTCGAAAACAATTGGTTACTGCAGATACATTCAATGGTTTGAGGAGGCCTGCAAAATGCAAGGTGTGGTGATATGGAAATAGTTACTATCTCCCCATTAGAGGAGCGGCCCTTGGGACTTTTATCTCCATCAAGGCTTAATACGATCCTTAAATGCCCATTAAGTGGTTTATACAACCATGATGGAAATAGTGCATACTTTCCGGTGGGAAACAGTCATTTTGCATCGCTTGGTAACGTTATCCATGATGTATTTAAATCAGCCAATCGTGGAAATATTAATTCTGATGAGAGTTTTAGTCAAATTTGGTACTCAGCAGAAGAAAAACAAATTAAAGGGGGATTAAAAAATATTGTACCTAATTACGGAAAGATTAAATATTCGATAAGAAAACAACTTGTCAAACCCCGTATAAATGGTTTAAAAAGTTATGCAAAAGGCTATTATGGCATACCTGAAAAAATGATTGAAGACAAGGAGCATGGTGTAAAAGGGCAACCTGATCTGGTTGCGTTCAGGTATAATGTTCCGTATGAAATAAAAGATTACAAAACAGGTGAGGTATTTGATCCGGTAACTCTGGAGCCAGACAGTGAAGAACAAAACCGGAGTTTTGAGGAAATAAAAGAAGGTTTTAAAAATCAATTGCACTTGTACGCTTTTTTGGTAAACCGTAAATATGGAAGCTATCCCCAATTTTTGACAATAGTGACAGCTGCGGGAGAAGAAATTAGAACAGGCTGTGAACAGGGTAAGGTTGATTTTTTAATGAATATGATAAAGTCTTGCAAAGACCGTATTCAAAATGGAATCGCTGCCGATTTAGCGAACCCTTCGTTGTCAAATTGCAGGTTTTGCCCGTTTAAACCGGGATGTAAATGGCGGTATAGCAGTGATAGTGATGCATTCGTTGATATAGAGGGAGTTGTAAGTAATGTCCAATTTCCTTCATATGGCAATTTTACCATACACTTGCAAAATGGGGAACACTTATTTCATAAGCTGCCATTTGAAGGAGGCCCGGAAAAATTAAGGGAGATTATTCAGAAAAAGGTATTCGTCTCAAATGTCCGGTATGAAATACCAGAAAAAAAGCTGTATACAACTTCAAAATATACTAAAATCTATGTTAAAAATAATTATTGATGAAAAGTGACCTGCCAGAAATATTAAGTTTTTTTACCGGTGGTGGCTTTATGGACATGGGCTTTGAAAAAGCTGGGTTTAATGTCGTTTGGAGTAATGAATACGATCATCATTTCGCCCAACTATTTAGCCATGGGATAACCTCATGGAAAAATGCTAAGGGTATCACTGGTAAGTTTCAGATCACTAATGAAAAATCTATCAAAGATATTACTGAACAAGAGATTGTGGATGAGGCATTTGGTGGGCAATTGCCGAAGGAATTTGGAATTATTGGAGGACCTCCTTGCCAGGATTTTAGCATCAATGGAAATCTTGAGGGTTTTAAAGGAGATAGAGGTTCATTAACTGACGCCTATCTATGCAAGATACTTGATTTGCAACCATCATTTTTCATCATGGAAAATGTCACCGGCTTGGTTAAAGTCAAAAAGAATGCTAAACATTTTTTTCACTTATTGGATATCATGCGGGAACTGTACCTAATAGACTTTAGTGTCCTTAACAGTTTAGACTTCGGTGTTCCCCAAAGCCGGGAGCGTGTTTTTGTGGTAGGAGTCAATAAAAAAAAATATAATCTTGATTCGATAATCACATGTACTGATGGGACCTGGTTCCCATTTCCTGCGGGTACAAAAACAAGCTTGGAAATGGATACTGCTGCCTGGCCAGAAGCACAGGCTTTCGGTTTAGAACCAGCGGTTCCAGAAGGTATCCCAATTAATTTATGTGTAGAATCGTGTTTGGTGCCCGGCAGCCAGGAAAATGTTGTTTCGAATGCTAATGAATATTTTAATTTAAAAATTCCTCAAGAAAGACTTGCGGCGATAAAGGAAGGCGAGACAAATCGTCCATCTTTTAAACGGCTTCACCGTTATAAATACAGCCCGACTACATGTTATGGAAATAATGAAGTTCATTTACACCCTTACCAGCATAGACGTCTTTCAGTACGTGAAGCGTTAAGGATACAAAGCGTTGAAGATTCATATGCGCTTCCGCCCGAATTACCCTTGAGTAAAAAATTTAAAATGATTGGAAATGGTGTTCCTGTCTTAATGGCAAATGCATTAGCAGAATCCCTTGCACGATACTTGAGGCGATTGACAAAAACTTAAAATGGATATCTGGTCTAAGGAAAAAAGGAGCGCTGTAATGGCAAAAATCCGTTCAAAGGATACAAAGCCGGAAAAGCTTTTAAGGTCTGTTTTATATGCAAATGGATTCAGATTCCGGCTGCATGTCAAACACCTCCCAGGCAAGCCTGATATAGTTTTAGCTAAATATAAGACCGTGATTTTCGTACATGGTTGCTTTTGGCACTACCATAGTGAGTGCCGGGAAGGAAGAATTCCCAATACGAATAGTAAATTTTGGACTGAAAAACTTTCAAAAAACATTCAACGGGACGAGATGCATCAATTAAAATTGAGAGAGGCTGGTTGGCAGGTAATTGTAGTTTGGGAATGTGAACTTGAGCGCAAGTTTGACGAAGCCGCATTAAAGATGCTATTAGATACAATTAAAACTTACCCGGAAAACGCTAATTTAAAACCTTAAGGTATGTTTAAAGTCAATCAGACATATACAAAAAAGCAAATTTATGTAATTGCAGGCGTTCCTGAAATTCAACAAGGTGGTCACTGGCATACGGGCTATACAGAATATCATGGTGATTTTTACGTTTTTGCGAACATAGGCATCCCTGGCCGTACAGGCCACAATTATAGTAATTATTGGGATGGACCTGATTTACATTGGGAAGGCAAAGCTACAAGTCACATAGGTCTGGGCTCTATAACAAAGTTATTGGATGGCGGAAAGGGGACCAATGTTTTCATATTTACCAGGGTAAATGATACCGATCCTTTTACTTATGAAGGAAAAGGTGCAGTTAAAGAATATTTTGACACCCGGCCAGTTAAAATTATTTGGACTTTTGATAATGCGGGTAATATCGATAATTACGACCCGACAATACCTGGACAAATACCTCCAGGATCTTTTCCGGAAGGTGCCGTAAGTCAAGTATTGGTAAATAAGCACGAAAGAAATCCTTGGGCACGCCGAGAATGTGTAAAACATTTTGGAGCCATTTGCCAGGTGTGTAACTTCAATTTCGAAGATTATTATGGTGAAATCGGGAAAGATTTTATTCACGTTCATCATCTAAAATCCATTTCGGCAATAAAATCCGAATACCAGGTCGATCCATTAAAGGACTTAATACCTGTTTGCCCCAACTGTCATTCCATGCTCCATAAAAGAACTCCAGCCTTAACTATCCAAGAATTAAAACAAATCCTGGATTTAAATAAACATCAAAGACGTTTATAAAGTGTCGCCGCCGGAAGATAAGTGCACACTATAGATACCCAAAGGTATTGTCAGTGGCGAAATTCGCTGTTTCTCTAAAGAACGGGTTAAAGGATTGTCTTTTAAGTAATTGATTAAGGCAAGTAATGAATCTTGAAAATTTGGATTCTTGTGCAACAGATTTATTAATCTAGCCCAGTTTAGAGCAACGGTGCCTTCTGGTAATTGATACCCAGACGACAAAGAAAAGTGACGGCCCAAAATGATCTTGTAAATTTTAGCTTGTCCATCAATTCCATTAATTTGTAAAATGTTGTAAAGCTTGTCTCTGCCGTGTTTGTCAATATAATAGTCCACCATTTTGATCCATTTGTCAACCTTTTTTCTGTAGTTTCCAATCATATTACGCCGCCGATACATATCTGTCCCCCAATCATCCATCCATTTCAATTGAAATAAGCATAATATCTGATGTTGCCGGTCAAATATAACGCCGTCAATATCAGTGAGCTCTTTACCCCCGTCCTTAAGTCTCACATCGTGCTTTATTTTTATCAAATTGTTTTCAAATACACTATACAATTCCTCCTTAAAAGCTTTTTCCCTGACACTACCCGCAACAGATCTGTCGTTAGAGAAAAGCTTGTCGAGGCATTTGTTTAAATAAATAAATGGATTCGAAAGGTGCCCCATCATAGATAGCGCTAACGAGTTACCGCCTATCTTAATAATTGGAGGTGGGGCAAAAGCTGGCTGAAAATTCACAGCCTCCAGTTTGTTAGCGTCGAGTGTTATCACATCAATAATCGCTTCCACTTGCTCCAGACAGATCTTGGTATATGCAGAAACTTGGTTTATCAAACTGTTCTTATTCACTACTTGTGTGTAGATGTTCCAAGGGTTGAGAATTTGATGTCCAGTTTTTATTTGAAATTGAAGGCAATATTGTAAGTGTTTATAGCAACGGCCAATTAAGCATGTCAACACCTCCTGATATAATGAATAAGGGATGCCGTTAAAAATGGATTCTCCAGGAAAACTGTCAAAGGACACCGCCGCCCTAGCGTAAGCACGCCCAGCAGCAATAAAATGATTGTCGACGTATTCATTAGGATTATATGTTATGGTCACTTTATCTGCGGAATATGAATTACCCCGCATTATTTTCGCCAATTCGTAGCTGATTGGAATGGACTGTTTATTGAAATGTTCTTGTCCCATTATCCGCTGCTCCTGTGCTTCCAAAAATTCAATACCCGCATCATCAGTTTGAACTTGGAATTTAAAAACTTCGTGCTCAAATTTACAAGATACAAAATCTGTAGTTTCAGCTAAAGCAATAATTCTTTTAACATTGCTTACATTACCTATGTGATCAAAAAGATTATTGGCCCATTGTATGCCGGCCTTACTTGTGGCTACAGGAGTTACTAAAACGGGAGAAGACAAATCCTCAAGAGATATCCTCAGGAGATCATACCATCCTGTTGTATATTTTTGATATATCGTTAGATTATTCTGATAATATATTGAATTCTTAGGATAAATGTATGATTGAGCTACGAAACAGTGGTCAATACATTTTATAAGTTCGATTGCTTTAAATGGAGTTACACCTCCTAATTTCCCTTTTACTTCCTCGATTTCATTTTTAAGGATCTGTTCTAAACGTATCGATAAAATCTTTTCGATCATAATTAATTCAAATTAAGCTTTGTAACTTATGCTTCTTCGTAAAATCAAGATTTCAATTGTAAATTTGGCTATGAAGTCTCCAATTTTCAAAACGATGCCAACCTTCACAAGCAGTTTAAATTTAATGCCACATATGATCGCAGAACTGCTATAGGTCAGACCAAAAACATAACCCAAATCCGAATCGTAAAAGTATCGCAGGTGTATACTTAGATACGAAGCCAATCTTTAAGCCTCTGAGCTATCTTATTAGAAACCTTTATGAATTGAAAATTTAATACGCCTGTCTTCGATAACTCGACCAGTTATTGACCTGTCCAATCAAAGTGGTAGATTTCAATTTCGGATAATGTAATTCTACATATTCTTTAAAAGACCTAACCGTTTCAACATTATCCCATTCCATCGCAGCGAGACAAAGCAAAGGAGAACGCCTATTGTGCGTTACAAAGCTATATAATTGTAGATATGGTGGGGCCTTTTCGAAGGCCTGCTCAATGAGTTCAGTAAACAAAGACTTCTTAAGTGTTTTTTTGAATTCCATTACGAGATCATAAGTCACGAGGTGCAATGTCCCCCACTTTATTAATTCCGCCATGGCAGGTAATTCCTTGTCATCGAAGAATAAGTACAGATAAATAATAAAATCGAACTCTGTAGCATCACAAAGGTCTGTACTGAAGTAGGCGTAAAGGTTTTTAAACGCTTCTAATGAAAATCCATCTTGAAGCTTGTCTATTACAAAACGGATAACTTCATTTTCCTTCTCAATTATTTGCTCTAGGCCTGGGCCTTTAACGTCGCCATCCGCCAGTTGCATAGCATACCTCGGTTTAGAGAACAATTCAAAATAATAGCTTTTAAAAAAAATAGTTTTCCGCTCATAAGTTACCTGTACGTACAGCGGATGGGTAAGTTGTCCATGAAAATCCACCTGCTTTAGCCGGTCATTTAGGTAGGTTTTGAAGCTTATTTTCATTTTATTTAAAAAATATTTTTAATAGAATTCTGCTCTATTTGATCAAGTTCAACGGCAATAGCAGGGCTGTAATAAATCAAATCTCATCAAAAGTCGCCAAATCTAATTATGTCAATCGCTGAATTGATAACTCAAAGATAATCATTTGTTTTGACATATTTTAATTTATCAAAACATTGCTCTACATTTGTTTTGATATTAATCCAACTGTGGCGCGGTTAAGTGGGATCGATTCCACAAATACCTACACAGATGGATGATAATTATGAAATATTAACAATTAATTTATTAGTAATGACAGCAATTGAGTTGATTACAAAAGAGGATCTGAAAGCGTTTAAGAAAGAATTACTGGAAGATATAAGGGCTATTGTTCATCCGGGAAAAGAACAACAAAAGCAATGGTTAAAAAGCAATGAGGTAAGGAAGCTACTAAACATTTCACCAGGGACACTCCAAAATCTTCGTGTTAATGGCACCCTTTGTTATACTAAAATCGGTGGCATGATGTATTACAAGTTGGAGGACATTTATAAAATTCTGGAAGGAGGTGGGCATTGAAGTCGATTATTAAAGATAAGCAGTTGGCAGAATATGCAGAACGTGTTAAGCTTATAGGAAGCAATGAACTGTTATATCCCACTCACTTAAGTTTATTCACTGCTGTATTTATCAGTTGGCAGCGAAATGGATTTAACAGTCCTTTTTCAGTCAGCCGCCGACAGCTAATGTTGTACAGCCGGATTGCATCATTTGCTACTTATCACAAATGCATAAAGGAGTTAGTTGCTTATGGGTATATCCATTATAAGCCTTCGTACCATCCAATAGAAGGAAGTTTGATGTATTGGCCGGAGAACATGCCTTAGTAAGTTGTAGATCTGTATGGTCCTGCATACAACTCTCAAAGTAACAGTATAACTAAGCATCAGTAGAACTTAATATCGAAGTAACAGTGTAATTGAATAACAAGGCGAGATGAATCGAGTTCATAAATGGCAGCAAAGTTCCGACATTTAATAATGCACATAAACAGCTATCTGCATATACCAATATATTATCCGGTTGTTTAAAGCAAGCCATGTTTCGGGCCTCCCGAAACGCTTGCCGGGACACCCGGACCCGTTATACTTCACTTCGTTCAGCATAAAATTTATGGGAAGACCAGAGTTATCAAAGGAGGAAAAAAGGTCTGAGAGGATTACTTTAAAGCTGACAAAAGAGGAAAAGAAAAAGATAGAAAAAGCCGCATCAATTTGCGGTTTACCGCCAGTGGTGCTTGTAAGGGAAAAGCTTTTTAAGGGACGGTTTCCGGATGCAAAAATCCCCAAAATTGATATGGACACCTATGTGGAATTAAAAAAAATTGGGGTAAATATTAACCAACAAACCAGGCAGCTGAATGCAGGTAAATTACCTATCGGCTTACTTGCACTTTTGAATAAATTAAAAGCGCAGGAGGAAAAAATTATTAAGGGATTATTTTATGATAGCCAGTCAGAAAATAGGTAAAAGCTTTTTAGGAGCATTAAACTACAATCTCAAAAAGCTTTATCATCCTGACCAAAATAAGAGAGCAGAATTATTGGACAGCAGTTTCGCATCGACTGATTCCAGGATGATACAGCAAGAGCTCAGACTAATCAGAAGCTTAAAGCCTAACCTAAGTCGCTATGTATACCACACAAGCCTTAATTTTTCAGTTGAAGATGAATTGGACAATAATAAGTTATTGTCAATCGCCCATGATTATTTAAAGGAAAGCGGATATACGAATAACCATTATATGATCTTTCGTCATTACGATGCTCCTCATCCTCATATCCACCTATTGGTAAATCGAATTTCTTTTGATGGGACAGTAGTTTCAGACAGTAACAATTTTAAACGTAGTGAAGATATTATAAGGAAGCTGGAGCGAAGATATAATCTAAAGGCGGTACAATCCAGCAAGGAAACCCTACTAAAAGCAGCGAAAATCGGAGAAATTGAAAAAACCTTAAGAACCGGTAGGCCCTCAGATAAATTGATATTGCAAAACAAACTAATTAACATTCTCAATCAGGGAAATCTTTCAATCAAAGAACTGATAGAAAAAGGCGAGCGACAAGGAATTCATTTTCTTTTCAACCAGGCATCGACCGGTAAGATATCGGGCATTACCTATTTTCATAATGGGTTTAAGATAAAAGGACAGGCTTTAGGGAACAGGTTTAAATGGGCGGAACTGATTAAACAAATCAACTATGAGCAAATTAGAGATAGCAAAGCAATTAGCGAAGCAAACAGCAGAACGAAAGCAAATTATGGAGATCAATCATGGCAAAACGGAGAACTCGAACCAGGCCAGCGTGGACGAAAGAGAGGTGATGAATTTTATACAAGCAGTCCAACTGAATCTTACTTTGACGAGGGAGATTCAAGACAGGCAGATAAAGTTGGAGAAGAAGGTCGATCAAAATCACAAAGAGATTTTGAAGCAGGTGAGGATGTTTACATTCCTCATGATGGTTCCCCTAATAATCGCAATTATGGCCATTATGATTCTTACGGCTTTGAAATAAGCGATGATGTAGATGATGAAGCGATTCATGGGAGGAGGAGAAAGAAAAGTCAAAGTAGAGGTATTGGTCGTTGAAGTTCTCGGATGATGTAACCACCTTATTCACCACTGCCGCAAAGGTAGCCCAAGCCGGAATAAAAAGTCAAGGGTACACAAGCGAGCCGCATCATAAGCTTTCAGCGGCTGGCTCGCCCTTGACATTTTATCCGGCTTAGCTTTTAGTTGCTTACATGGTGATTAAGGTAGTATCGTTCATAGCTGTCAAAAAAGAAAACTTAACTCCGCCAGTTCTTCGGGATAAACAGATGTTTGTCGAATGAATAATACAAAGAACAATAAATCTACCGCCTTTCTTTTTAAACAGGCCCTCGACAAAAAACTCACATCGGATATTAGTAAACAGCATAAAGACAGCCTGCGATATGTTTACAATCATTTCATGGCTTTTTTGGGCGAAGATGGTCGCGAGACTTCAATCAAAAAAATAAAAACAGCTCAAATTGAAGAATTCCTCCAGCGATATAATTCATCTGCTACAAGCTATATGAATAAAAGGCGCGACTTGAGCGTGCTTTTTAATACTGCCACAAGGTTAATAGACGAAAATCTAATGACGATCAAAAAGACAGAAGTAAAGAGAATAAAAGCTACGCTTCATTTGGCTTATGAAAAAGAACAATTACAGCCTGTACTTGATTTTTTAAAAGGTAATCACACTAATCTATATCGCTGTTGCCTAATGACCTATGGTTGCTTATTACGCCCTCATGAAGAGATACGATTGCTTACAAAAAAGCATTTCAAAAACGGCAACACAGAAATTCATTTAGCAGGAAATGAAAATAAGGGCGGAAGGGTAAGAGTCGCCTTTGTTCCTGATTATGTAAGAGAAGAACTTGAGCCGGTGCTAGCCCAACTAAAAAGAGACGACAATATATTCAGCTTAACTAAAGAACCCTTCAATTATACCTATTTTGCTAAACAATGGTCGCGGGAAAGAAAGAAACTTCTGAGTCATGGCCTGGTCTATCCAAAACAAACATTGTATTCCTTTCGGCATACTGCCGCAATTAATGTATTTCGACGAACGAAAGATGTTTATATAGTTCAGAAAATGATGGCACATTCCTCGGTAGTTGTGACACTTAAATATTTGAGGAGCCTTGGTGAATTTAATACTGATGAATTAAGAGCAGCAGCACCCGTACTATGATTAGGCTTACCCGTGAAGAGATCTATAACATGGTATGGGAGTTGCCTATGACTGAGATCGCTAAGAAGTATATTATATCTGACGTTGGGTTTCGTAAATTGTGTCTTCGATTAAATATTCCTATTCCCAAAAGCGGGGATTGGTCTAAGGTAAAAGCCGGCCACAAACTTAGGAAGCCTAAATTATCTACAGTATGGAAAGGGAAAGCATTCGCCGAACTTGATGAACGCCCACCAGATCAGCAAGTCAAGAAAGTTTCCGAGTTGGACCGGCTTGTTAAGAAGGTTATCTTAGAGAACCTACCTTTTAAAGTTCCTGACCGCCTAACAAAACCAGACATTTTAACTATTGCTGCAAAAGAAAGTTTATCTAAACTAACCGATGTTAATCATCCAGGAATGGTTGTAACAGCAAAAGGCCAGTTAGATATGCGTGTAGCCCCATCAAACGCCAGTCGGGCGCTTCGCTTTATGGATACGCTGATTAAATGCGTACGTGCCAGGGGCTATTCTTATGAGGTAAATAATGATGGTAATTTCGTTGTTATAAATAATATAAAGCTTCGAGTCAATTTTCGAGAGCAGACAAATAAATTTAGGGTGCATGATAAGCCATATCAAGATTTTGAATGGCACCCTAATGGTAAACTTGCTTTTCGGCTTGATAGCCGATTAAAGGCAGAATGGAGAGACTTAAAAACTCAGTTACTTGAGGAGCAGCTACCCAAGATATTAGCAAAGCTGGAAATAGCTGCTAAGCAAGAAAAAGAGTATTTAGAAAAAGCACGCCTGTGGCAGGAAAACTGGGAAAGACAAAGGAAAATACAGGCAGAGCGAGAAATACGTCAGCGTCAGGAACAAAAAGAATTCCACGAACTAATGATCAAAGCCAAGCGTTGGAAACAGGCCCAGTTGCTTCGTGAGTATCTTACAGCTATACCAAATGTTACCCATGAATGGCTTTCATGGGCAAATCACAAAGCAGATTGGCTCGATCCGATTACTAACGCTTATGATGAGTGGTTGACAGAAAAAGATTTGGAGGCTGTTTAAAGCAGATAAAGACTAGCGTGTACATATGCAACTATATGTCTGTGTAGCCATATATCTGGCTATATAGCTACACAGATATACATTGTCAGTTTTATTCTCCGCAAATTTGCGGAGAATATGGCCCTGATTCTCCGCATAAATATAAAACTGACAAGATGTACTATCTTTTATAACCACCTCTATTGGGGCCGATATCTTCAGAATTATCATCGTCCCGATTAAATCCTCGATTTTGCCGCTCTCTATCATGTTTTGCTATGGCATCGTTAATACTCATACTTACATGCTGCCATCTTAATCTTTTATCTTTAAGAATTACCGGAACGTTAAAATCAATATCGTTGTGGTAAAGAAGTGAATTACGCGCTTGAGTCCGATCTACATTTGGGTATTTGCTACAATAAAACTCCATTATGTCATTATATTCAAATTCCTGAAGCAGATAATGAATATCAATAAAGTCCTTAATTCGCTGCCCGCTATGAACTATTGCATTTATTTTCATTGCAGCTATATCTTCTAAAGACATCATTCGAATTCCTTGAATGGTTTCGATTTGTTTAACCGCCGGGTATTTATGACTGATCAAATCAAAATCCACATCAAAAATACTTCCACTGACGTAGTTGCTTTTTTGCCTTCTGATTAATGCGTTGTATTGTTTTTCCAGATGCGCCGCTAATTTTACGGCATCAAAATCTCCGGTATTGAAAAGATCTATATCAATGGATTCTCTATGGCCTAGCTTCAATGCTAAAGCCGTTCCGCCAACAAGGTAAAAAGATTTGAATTGCTGATCACGCATCAGCTTGTGGATTAGATCCAGTGTCCCTGGTTTAACTGTTTCTTCGTGTAACATTTGAGCTCAGTTTTGCTCAACTGAAAATATTCACAAACAGCTTCTACAGTCATATCGGTTAAATAGTTGATTTCTTCCTTTAAAGCGTGGATCAGATTATCCTGGCCATAAAATCGTATTATTTCTTTCCAATCTGATTGGTCGCCCTTATTAAGCACCCGCTCAATAATAGTCAGTCTTGACCGTCTCCAATCAATTTTATCAAATTCAAAGTCCCAGAATAATACGGGCGATAGATTGGGTCTGCTGATTTTTTGTATCAGCGGCTGCCGTTCTATTTTAACCTCGTCATTTTCGAATGGGATCTTTTTTTTAGAAAGATAATTATTAAGGGTATGATAATTAAAATCCGGGTAGCTATCGCAAAAACCTTTCAGACTTGAAAATACATCAATATCAATGCCTGCAAAACGTTTCCATTGTACCAACACTACTCTTTTATTGATTTCTTTTATCATACCCAAATTTAACCAATAACTATACAAAATGCCTAATATTTGTGAATATTTGTCAACTGAAGGTTAGTGATTAGTTAATTGGTGATAACTTGATTTTAAGTGTAGCCATATCGGAACTGATCTTATGATCCATTACTTTGGCATAAATCTGTGTGGTTTTAATGCTGGTATGACCCATCATCTTCGCTACACTCTCAATCGGAACGCCGTTATTAAGCGTCACAGTTGTCGCAAACGTATGCCTGGCAATATGGAAGGTCAATAATTTGGAAATGCCACACAAGTCGGCAATTTCCTTTAAATAAGCATTCATTTTTTGATTGCTCATTACCGGTAGCAATAGGTCATCGACAATACATTGCGGATTGTCTTCGTATCTCTCGATTACTTTTAATGCTGCCGGCAAAATGGGAATGCGAGATAGGGTATCTGTTTTCTGGCGGTTAGTATAAATCCATAAATCACCATCAATACCCTTAACCATTTCAGAGCGTTTAAGCTTTTTAACATCTACATAGGCAAGTCCGGTATAACAGCTAAACAGAAAAATATCCCTAACCAATCGTAGTCTGTCTACCGGAAATTGCTTATCGGCAATAGTTGTCAATTCTTCTTTAGTTAGCACAATCCGATGAACTTTCTTTGTTTTTGGTTTATAATTGAGATAAGGATCGACGGTAAGCCAACCGTTACCCAAACAGATACGGACAATTTTGCCTAAGTTCTTGATATACTTGATCGCAGAGTTATTGGCACATTTGCGCACGCTCCTCAGATAGTATTCAAAGTCATTAAGGAATTCGAAATTGATTTTTGTGATAGGTATATCAGAAACATTGTGCTGCCACTGCATAAAATCTTTGGTATGCATTAAAGCTGTTTCATAACGCTGCAGTGTGCTCTTCTCAAATTCCTGCCCTACCAGGCTGCGCATCTTTTGGTTATGGTCTTCAAAAACGGAAACCAAGGTGCGTACCTTTTCTATCTTGCCAATAAAACGATTTTTGAGGCTCTCGGCGGTAACCATTTCGTCATTAGCCGTCATCCAGCGATGGAACTCTTGAGCTTTAGCTTGTAAAGTGTCGAGATAAGAGTTTAGGGTGCGAACGTCTTCTTTGGTGCCGATAGCACGGCCTGCTTGTGTATTCCAGCGGGATGGGTCACAAGTTTTGCCCGTTGAGGCTTCAGCTCTTTGGCCATCAACGGTAAACCGCAAATAAATGGCTACAGGGCCATTCTTGTAGGTGGAGCGCTTCTTTAAATAAAAAAGCAAATTGATGTTAGTTCTCATTACAAATGAATTAAATAGTGAAACAAAATTGATTATTCCATCATTTGCAATCAAGATGTTCACTCGCTGAACATCTTCTAAATCAGTTACTTATGGTGTTTCTGGTGAGCATCTTTTTAGCTTTAATATGCTCACCGAATTGCTCACCTTTTTTATGCTAAAACATGCATATTTTGGTGTTTTCGGGCAAACAAAAAAGCCTGTAAATCGATGATTTACAGGCTTTTAGTCAATTTTGACATTGTTTTCTGCGGAATGGACGGGACTCGAACCCGCGACCCCATGCGTGACAGGCATGTATTCTAACCAGCTGAACTACCACTCCGTTTTTGGGTCTGCAAATATACGCAGCTTTTTGTATTACGCAAATGGTTTTTAAAAAAAACTTATTTATTATGGATACATTACTCTTTACTGGGGATATTATATATAACCCGTTATTATCATTCGCTTTTATAAACAACTCAATACCAAGCCAAAGCAATTGCAATTGCTTCAATAATTTTCATTTAAGGCCTTCTAAACTTTTTTTAATTTATTTTACATCAAAGGTAAAATACCGGCTGCCGGCATCTCCATTTGGGGTCAATCCCTGTATTAAACCTATAAATTTCCCGGTTTGATCAGAGGTATAAAATGACAATTGCCCTTTGCCATCAGAGTTTATATTGACGTTGGGTTGCCAAAATAAAAGATTTCGAAAATCAGGCATCCGGCTTTTGACCGCCTTTTCCGTATCATAAACCGGCGAATAAAACTCCCGCTGTAGCTGCAAACCTTCATAATCAAGTACTACGGCATGCGGATCTATTTCTCCTCCTCCCAGGTCGCCTTTATAAGTTGTATAGCTTAGTATACCTTCCTGCACCGATGGACCATAATAATATCTATCTCTGATTACTTCCAGTTTTTTAACTTTCAATGGGTCGATAGCTATTACTTTATCTATATTGAACACAGGCACATCGTCAAGCATAACCAAGGGGTCACCATCCAAAAATCCTTTGTCATTCAACACTTTTATATGATATCTTTTATGTGACTGTACAACATTCACCTCCCTTATGTATTCGCGCAGTACCTCTTCCATCGTAGTAAAGCGGGTATAATTATCTAAAAGATACGTTTTATATGGCTTTCCGAAAAAACCGGAGCTATCAACTCCTGGGTCATAAAACTGCTTTATTTTATTGCCTGCATATATATTTTGCACCTGCATAGCCAGACTATGCTCTTCCAACGTTTTTTGCATACCTGGTGTTATATTTATCCCTGGCATGTTATATTTTGTATACTGCTCAGAAAAAGGGCTTAAAACATCTATACGAAAAGTAGAATCCCGTTCTGAGTTTGTTTGAGCAATAATTTCGCCAGGGCCAAACAGTTGTTTAGTATTAAATATCAACCGACCCAATGAATCGCTTTTTGATGCATATAACTGAACTCTTTTTCCCGGAACGCTTAAATAAACTAATATATCTTCTGCAGGATGACCTGTAATGGTATTAGTTACCCTAGCGCTTATCAAATGGTCGTTATACTCCGGTAAAAAATTAAATGCTGCAGACTTACCGTTCAATATATTGTTCCACTGAAATCTTCTCCAACCTTGTGTAAGCATCAGGTTATCCAAGGCAGCATCTGTTTCTGCGTTAATGTTTTTAAAATAATAACCAGGTGATTCAATATTTCCGCGCAGATCCGATTTCAGCCACAGATAGCTCACAATATCGCCCTCATCTGCATGCTGTATCGTATCGAGCCGAAAAACGGACAGGGATAAATTGGCAGGTAAGGGACTTCCTGCTGTACCTTTAGTTCCAATATTTATATTGATCTTTTTGCGTGTTGCGTATTGTGCTTGGTCGGTAGATGCCTCGATGAATAGTTGTTGTTTAGGACGTTTAAAATAAAGTCGTTCGCAAACGGGTTGTTTAGCGTTGTTAAAAATGGTAATGTGCGATATCCCTTCACCAAGTTTTGCCTTATCAATTGTAAAACTGGCCATTCCAGAGCTAATCCCGGCACTTTCTGCTATTTTAACTACTTGCCTGGTGTGCGCAAAAAGATACACTTCTCCACTACTGATACCGGTAACATTTACCGTGACTTCCAGTTGTCCGCCATTCTCTTTCAACTGCATAGTATAACCCCGACTATTGATAGCCGGTAGTTCTTTAGCAATTATGTTTCCCGTCGTTGTTTTAATAATAGCCTTGTACGTGCTATTCATATCTGGGTTGAAGGTAAAGCTCCCCATACCAAATTTCAGTGGTTCAAACCGTGATACCGTGTCATTATGATCATTAACAATAAAGCCCTTATAAGCTTCCAATCCCAGACCATTGGGGGTTGTTACTTTAAAAGCTACTTTACTGGCAATACCGCTGATCAAATTTCCTCCTTCAGGGAAGAACTGCACGTCATAATCGGCCCGTGTTTGGGGAGTTTCTGCCTCCGGCGTTCTTAATGGATTAACGACAAGGATTGTTTTCTCAAAATAATAATCAGGGCTAAAATTTTTCATCCAGTTGGTGTAACCTCTTAATTTATAATTACCGCTACTTAATGACACCGGTATATATAAAGACCCACTTCCTACACCATTTTTCATGGCAATTTTTGCTTGCAATACCCCATTTTGCTCCTGATCAAGCACATCTATGTATACAACCTTGCTTAAATTGATTGGCTTATGATGGTTAGCATCAACGTTATAAATTTTAAACCAGATGATCTCGCCGGGCAAATAAGTGCTCTTATCTGTATGTACAAATATTTTTTCTTCTACAACTTCGCGCTGGTATCGATTAAAGTTATTGGCAATTTGATCAAATGCCTGTGCGGAGCAACTTATATGGAGCTGCAATAAACCGGTAATTAATAAAGCTATGATTTTAGCAATCGCCTTAACTTTTTTCATAACAGATGCCTGACATTTAGTTCTGTATTTATATAGTAGTGTATTTATTTATCAATTGTCTATCCAGAATGAAGGCTTCTGTACTTTCCCCCGTATCGTACAGTCTGCACAACTTTGGGATGAATAAGTATATCCTGCTATTCCAAATTGGGTATATATTGCGTCTACGGGTATTCCTCCGCCCTGAATAATATAGGATAACACATCATTTGCTCCTGTTTTGGGATGCGAAAAAAAGGCAGAATCGGGCATGCCGCAATCATAAGGGTACTTCTCTGTCCAATTATTGGGTAGTTGCCCCTTATTGATGTATATTCTTTTCGATTGTGAATTGGTAACACTTATATACCCAATCACCGGCTCTGTGGGATCGTTTATATTATGAATATTTCCCTGTAATTGAGTAGGCTGCGCATCAAATATACTACCCAATTGTTCGGTATTTTTTTTTAGGTTTTCCCAAAACTGATACGCGGCCTTGGTTAGTGCATATTGCTTAAGCAATATGCTATACCGTAATTCCAACTTTTCTGCATCTGATGATATGGTAGTTATAGGGCTCTGAAATATGACATCCTGCGTGAGCTTTTCTGATGAACCTAACACTATATTGCTGGATTTGTCATTCGCATAGCAATAATATATTGCTTCGTTAGCGTGTCTTATTCTTACTTCATTACCATCAACAATAAAGCTTGATTGAAATTTGGCATGAAAACGCCAGGTTTCCGAATAATCCCACCGGTAGTAGCGGGTATTATTTGTTGCATCATGCGTATTGGCATATATCTGCAGGTAATTACTTTTTGGAGTAAAACCAACACTATCAATAGGCGGCGTTGGTTTTACCATTTCATAATCTGATGCGTATTGCTTGCCATCTGGAGTTGTAATATGTAATCTGTATTTTTTTGAAGGATCAAGATGCATAGGGCCAATATCATATATGCCGTTCCCTTCTGATTGCAGAGCATAACTATTGCCCTGTTCTCCTTCTACAACCACGGTGTAATTGGCTACTAATTGCGTACTTACATTTTCTGATAACTTCACTGTTCTGCTCAGGTTAATTATAGTAGAATCATTACCGCTGTTAATTACTCCCTCTACAACCAGGTAATGATTATCGCTACTCACAATAGGTGGGTTATATGGCTTTTTACAGCTAACTATAACTGCAAGCACCGTGATATAGATAAATCTGTTTATTTTCATTTGTTTAAAACCTGATGTTATAATTAATAAATGGTATCGGCTTAGCAAATATGGATAGCTTGTAACCACTGATAACACCATTTTGCGCTGTAAAGTAAGCCGAATACGCATTTTGCCTTCCGGTAAGATTATAAACTCCTAGAGTGAATGAATTATGTGTTCGCTGATGTATCTTATGATTGCCTTCGATATTCATTGAAAAATCCGACCTGAAATAATCTGGTATACGGTAGGCATTTCTGTCTGAATAAAATACTCTTTCAGAACCTCCATATTCATACTTAGCAATAGGCAAAGTAATTGGTCGGCCAGTACTATAAGTTACATTTAATGATACGCTGAACCTGTGCGAAAACCGGTAATTACCAATAAAATTAAAATCATGTGGTTTATCAAAATTGGCTGGGTAATAGGCCCCTCCATTAATTAGTTCACCTTCATTCACATTATCCTGTCTCAAAAATGTACGTGAGTAGGTATAGCTGATCCAGCCGTTGGCTTTGCCAGTTGTTTTCTTGATCAGGAACTCAATACCATAGGCCTTACCCTGCGTTCCCAATACATCATTCTCAATATGATGGTTAAGTACCAGATTAGCTCCGCTTCTGTAATCCAGATAATCCCTTAATCGTTTATAATAAACCTCAACCGATGTTTCAATAGTATTTGCTTTAAAATTACGATATAAGCCTAAGGATACCTGGTCGCCATATTGGGGTTTAATGTTCGGGTCGCTCAGCTGCCATACATCGGTTGGTGCTATGGCTGTGGTGTTTGAAAGCAGGTGTATATATTGCCTCAAGGTATTATATCCCGCTTTTACCGAAGTATTATCGCCCAGGTTATATCGCGCCGAAAGCCTGAATTCGGGCCCGGAATAGGTCTTGATCACTTTGTTTTTGGCATAGGTAGTACTATCTACAAAGTTTGCGCTTGTTTTTGGCAAATTGGGGGCATAATTATAAACCGTTTGCGGACCCAGGTAATTATAAAGCGAATACCTGATACCGGCGCTTAATGAAAGATCGTCGGTGATGTCATATTTATCCCCTACATAGGCCGCGCTTTCCAAAGCCTGCTGTGCTGGGACTACATCGGGCGCTACTAATGATTTTACATCATTTGGCTGTAAATTACCCGGATGTAATTTGTAGTAAATGGTACTTACACCAAAATCAACGGTATTTTTCCGATTAAGATAATAAGTAAAGTCGGCCTTAAGATTGGTTTGATTGATATCGAAATTAAGTTTGTAGGCATTTACCACGTTATCAAAACTGGCTATATCATATTGATATCTGTCAATGCCGGTTGTTATCAAACTAAACAGCTTATCGTTAAAATTATGTTTCCATTTGATATTGATATTCCTGTTACTGTAACTATAGGCCGTGTCGCTGTTGAGTTTAAACTTATCGTGGCTCAGGTAACTGGTCAAATAAAGATTATTTTTATCATCTATCTGGTGGCTTATATCAAAGTTAAGGTCGTAGAACGAGGCCTGGCTATGTTTATATGCGTCGGGCAATAGCTTCAATAACCAATCGGAGTAAGTGATACGTCCACCAAATATAAATGAGGTTTTATCTTTAATAATTGGCCCTTCTACATTAAGCCTGCTGGTTATTAAGCCAATGCCGGCCGATCCGGTAAATTTCTTTTTATTGCCTTCCCGATCTGTTATATCTAATACAGAAGACAGGCGTCCACCAAATTTTTCAGGAATGCTACTCTTGTATAACTCAATATCTTTTACAATGTCGGGGTTAAATGCGGAGAAGAAACCAAAAAAATGCGATGGATTATAAATAGTAGCATCATTAAGCAATATCAGGTTCTGATCGGCAGAGCCTCCGCGGACATTAAAGCCGGTTGTAGCCTCACCTACCGACTGTACACCGGGCAATGTTAATACCACCCGTAATACATCAGCTTCACCAAATACCGTTGGCACCTGTTTAATACTTTTAATATCAAGCCGGTTTACACCTAATTGTACATTACGAACATTGGCTACCTTTTCGGCAGATATTTTTACTTCTTTTAAACTGGTTACCTGTTCCTGCATTTCAATGATCAGTTTACCATCAGCATACAATATTATCTGACGCCGCGTATCACGCATACCAATGCCTCTTATGCTTAGAATTTGCCGTCCTTTGGGTAATACCATGGTAAAGTATCCAAACTGATCGGTAGCTACACCTGTTTTGGTATTGGTAACGTAAATACTAGCCCCCACTACTGACTCACCCGATTTACCATCACGTACATATCCCGATAAGGTAGCCTTACCGGGTTGAATGGTGTTTGTTTTAGTACCTATTTCATATAATTTATTTTCTGTAGTAGCTTCCGGAACCTTTTTTTCTTTTTCATCAGTAAAATCAGCTACGGTATTATTAGGTGTAGTATTTATAGACTCTTTTGTTGCAGATAGTGCTGCTCCCGGTTTATTGCCGAAAAAGCCAGCAGGTAGCCTGGTTTGTATCTCGTGTCCGCGCGTAAGAAATACCTGACGCTGTGCGGTAATGGCGTAATGAAAATCAGTGTTTTTAAAAGCCATATCCAGCACAGTTTCAATCGGCTTATTATTTACTTCAACAGAAATTTTTAAACTATCGAATTGAATGGGGTTATAGTAAAAATGAAATCCGGTTTTTGTTTCCAATTCAGTTACAAATTGATCAATGTTTACCTGTTGAACATTTACACTTATTGATGTTGTTGTACCCTGCTGGGCAAAACCCAGCTTAGTAAGTATCAAAAAACAGAAAACCAGAAAGTAAATTTTTTTCATCGGCAATTTTATTTTTTTAACCGTATCAGTAGCAAATCAATTAACATCCTTATCATCAGGATACTATTTTACCGCCTGTGTTTAGTATATATTATCTGGATAACTCATCATACCGGCTAGCTATAGCAACCATAGCTTCTTCCGGGCCTTTCCGATATTTGATTCTATTGGCTTTGATGTATTGCTGCAGCTCTTTCTTTTTATCTTTTAAAATATCAAGCAAGGCTCCCTGCCCGCTAATGCTGTAATAATTACTACCTTTCTTCAGGAAAAAACTTTTACTTGATGAAAAATATGTTTCGATAGTACTTGAAACAGAAGTTGTTTGGAGTGATTTTGAGTATTTTGCCAGCACAACAACATGGCCATGATATAACTCATCATAAAAACCAGCGTCTATACCAGCATTAGCATGCAGTGAATCTGCTATGATATTTACAAAATGATGGCTGAGCAGATCAAAATGCTCAACCCGCTCATTTAACAGTGTAAACATGGAGAATTTATTGTACAGGAGTACCACCACAACGTTTTTATTCAGATCGTACATCATGGGTACATCTTTAAAAAATAAGCCATCGTAAGTGACTGTGCCGGGAGTAAATTTATTGATATCCTGGAAATAGGCGTTTCCTCTGATGCCTGGATTATATGGTTCATATTCAACCCCGTTATATAAGCGTGATTGTTGGCCAATAGCAGTATTGTAGGCATCTGCAATGTGCGTCATAGCAATGCGCTGTTCAGATGTATCTGCTGATAAAGTTTGACCCAGGGTTTGTTTCGTAATAAAGGAGAGGATGGTTACGATAACACCCAGCAATAGTTTTCTGATCATTTAGGTTTTATAAAGAATGGAATTTACGTTACTTTTAATTAAAAATCAAAGAGTTACGAAAAATAGTTAAGCTCGCCCTTTCATTGTATTAATTATGTTACAATAACTAGGCGCGCAAATGATATCTCTACATGGCGCTAAACCGATTAAAGAAGACCTAATGGCACATTATAGTAGCCCGGCAGATAATCATAATTGATCTCAATCCAGAATGAAACGCCAATATTACACCTATATTGATTAAACCGGCGATCAAAATATCTGTCTATCAGGTATAACAAACTAAATAAGAATTTTATGAAAGCTCTAAAAATATTAGCGGTTGTATTATTTGCAACATTTACATACACCGCAGCCAGCGCGCAAACACATCATCGTCGTCATGTGGTGCACCGTCATCACCATCATGTGGTACATCATCCGCGTCATCACAAAATGTAAAATAAAAAAGGCCCTTAAAAGGGCCTTTTTTATTTTACAATATTGAAAAGTTGTTATTACAACTTACGTTTCACTTCTACATTTTCATAAGCTTCAACAATGTCACCTACTTCAATGTTGTTAAAGTTTTGGATGTTCAAACCGCATTCATAGCCGGCATTTACTTCCTTCACATCATCTTTAAAGCGTTTCAGTGAAGCCAGTTCACCGGTGTAAATTACCACGCCATCGCGGATGATACGGATTTTGCTGTTCCGGTTAATTTTACCATCAAGTACCATACAACCTGCAATGGTACCCACTTTGCTGATCTTGAAGGTTTCACGTATTTCCACATTGGCAACGATCTTCTCTTCAAAAGTTGGTGCAAGCATACCTTCCATCGCGGCTTTGATCTCGTTGATCGCATCGTAAATGATAGAATATAGTCTGATGTCGATTTGCTCAGCCTCGGCCAGTTTACGGGCACTTCCTGACGGACGAACCTGGAAACCGATAATGATCGCGTCAGACGCGGAAGCCAGCAATACATCAGATTCAGAGATCTGACCAACAGCTTTAGATATGATATTAACCTGTATCTGCTCGGTTGATAATTTCAATAATGAATCGGATAATGCTTCGATAGATCCGTCCACGTCACCTTTAACAATAATGTTCAGCTCCTTAAAGTTACCAACCGCCAAACGACGGCCGATCTCATCCAGAGTGATGTGTTTCTGGGTACGTAAACCTTGCTCACGTTGTAATTGCAAACGCTTGTTGGCAATTTCACGGGCTTCAACTTCACTTTCCAGCACGTTAAATTTATCACCTGCTGTAGGCGCACCCTGCATACCCAATACCTGTACCGGTGTTGATGGCCCTGCAGATTCAACCCTTTGGCCACGCTCGTTAGTTAATGCCTTAACACGACCGCTGTAACAGCCAGCTAGTATCGGATCGCCCACTTTTAAGCGACCAGCCTGTACAAGGATCGTAGTCACAATACCACGGCCTTTATCCAGAGCAGCTTCAATAACAGTACCTACGGCACGTTTATTAGGGTTAGCTTTCAGTTCAAGCAATTCAGCTTCAAGCAATACTTTTTCTAAAAGCAGCTCCACGTTTAAGCCTGTTTTGGCAGATATTTCCTGGGTTTGGTATTTACCACCCCACTCTTCCACCAAAATATTCATGGCCGAAAGCTGCTCACGTACCTTATCGGCATTAGCGCCTGGCTTATCAATTTTATTGAAGGCAAAAATAATAGGTGCTCCGGCAGCCTGCGCATGGTTTATGGCCTCGCGGGTTTGCGGCATCACGCTATCGTCTGCAGCAATTACTATAATTACAATATCGGTTACCTGTGCACCCCTTGCACGCATGGCGGTAAACGCCTCGTGACCCGGAGTATCCAGGAAGGTAATTTTACCTTTATCGCCAGGCAGGGTTACCTCGTAAGCACCAATGTGCTGGGTAATACCACCGGCTTCGCCGCCTATTACGTTGGTTTTACGTATAAAGTCGAGCAGGGAGGTTTTACCGTGGTCAACGTGTCCCATAATGGTCACTATCGGCGCACGTGGTACCAGATCGGCAGGATCATCTTCCTGCTCCAGATTGGCTTCCTCATCCTGTGGTTTTACAAACTCTATCTGGTAGCCAAACTCATCGGCAACAATGCTTAGGGTTTCGGCATCAAGTCTTTGGTTAATAGATACGAACAATCCCAGGCTCATACAAGTAGATATAATCTGCGTTACAGATACATCCATCATCAATGCCAGTTCGTTAGCGGTTACAAACTCAGTAACCTTTAATACCTTCGACTGTAATTCCTGCTCCAATGCCAGTTCTTCGGCACTAGAGGCCACATCATCACGTTTTTGACGACGGAATTTGGCTCTCTGCGCGAATTTACCCGACTTACCAGCTCCGCTTAAACGGGCCAGTGTTGCCTTAATCTGGTCTTGTATATCTTTTTCAGATGGCTCTTCTTTTGGTGTATTGTTTTGAGGGGCGTTACGGTTGTTCCTGAAGTCAGGACGATTGCCGCCTCCACCACCATGGTTAGGCCCACCAGCGTTTGGATTATTACCACGGTTCCGGAAGTCAGGACGGTTTGGATTAATGGTTCCACCTGCTGCTGGTGGATTATTATGCCCTTGTCCCTGTCCCTGCTGCGGTTGCTGGTGATTGCCACCGCCTTGATGACCGCCGCCATGCTGAGGGTTACCCTGGTTATCTTTACGTTTTCTTTTGCGCTTATGATCAGCGTTGTTAGCGTTTGATGATGATGCCACCGGATTACGCTTAGGAGCGTTAACAGGTAATTGTATTTTACCAATTACGTTAGGCCCTGTAAGTCTTTCGGCTTTTGCCCTGATCACATCAGGTTCCTGATTTTCATCAGCAGCAGCTTCAACTACCGGTGCCTGTACAACCGGGGCAACCGGTGGTGTTACCGGGGCTTTTGGTTCTTCAGCTTTTGGAGTTTCAACAACAGGCTGTGGCTTTGGCTCTTCCACTTTTGGAGCCTCCGGGGCTTTTTCTACCGGCGCTTCGGCCTTTGGTTCCGGTTTGGGCTCAGGAGCTACCACTTCTGGTTGTTTAACAACCTCTACTGGTTTTACTGGCTCTGCCGGTTTTTCAGCCACTGGCTGAGGCTTCGCATTCAGGTTATTAAGGTCAATTTTACCCACTACCTTAACACCCGGCAAAACGTCATTACGTTCGTCAGTTTTTTCGGCAACTGGTTCAATAGGTTTTGGTTTTTCTGCCTGCGGCGAAGCATAGTGACCTGTGTTTTTGATCAATATCTCTTCGTTCTCAAAATCTCTTGAACGGCGGTTTTCAACCGGTTTTTCCGGAAACGCAGCAGGCTCTTCTTTTCTGATCTTTCCGATACTGATCTGCTTCGCTTCCTCCTTAATACTTTTGTCAACAGCAAACTCCTTCAACAATGCGGAGTACATGTCGCTATCCAGCTTCGCCATAGGTTGTTTTTCAACCTTATAGCCCTTTGTAGCCAAAAAATCGACAATGGTACTCATACCAATGTTGAGTTCTTTTACTGCTTTAATTAATTTTATTGATTTGTCTTCTGACATTTATTATAATTTCTCTGCTTATTATCGCAAAAATACGATTTTAATTTTGGTTTCTATGCTTATTCAAACTCAGCACTCAATATTGATAACACTTCTTTTACAGTTTCTTCTTCCAGATCTGTACGTTTTACCAATTCGCCTACTGTTAAAGCAAGTACCGATTTCGCGGTGTCTAAACCAATTCGTTTAAACTCATCAAGAATCCAGCTGTCAATTTCATCTGAAAACTCTTCGATATCCACATCCTCGTCATGCTCGTCTGCTTCGCGGTAAACATCTATTTCATAGCCGGTTAATTTACCAGCCAGTTTAATGTTATGACCGCCACGGCCAATGGCCAGTGATACCTGATCAGGCTTTAAATATACTGCCGCTGTCTTTTTATCATCATCCAACTTAATAGAAGTTATTTTGGCCGGTGATAAAGCACGTTGAATATATAACTGAACATTATTGGTGAAATTGATCACGTCAATATTTTCATTTTTTAATTCGCGAACGATACCGTGTATACGTGATCCTTTCATACCCACGCAGGCACCTACCGGATCAATACGGTCATCATATGATTCCACAGCAACTTTAGCTCTTTCGCCCGGTTCACGTACAATTTTCTTGATCGTGATCAATCCGTCAAAAATCTCAGGTACTTCCAGTTCAAACAAACGTTGTAAAAACTCAGGAGCGGTACGCGAAATGATGATCTTAGGATTGCTGTTCAGCATATCTACTTTATGTACAACCGCTTTTACACTGTCGCCCTTTTTAAAGTAATCGGCCGGGATCTGTTCTGTTTTAGGCAGCAACAGTTCATTGCCTTCATCGTCAAGTACCAGGGTTTCTTTTTTCCAAACCTGGTAAACCTCGCCGGTAACAATTTCACCCACACGGTCTTTATATTTTTTGAAGATCTCGTCTTTTTCCAGTTCCAGAATTTTTGAAACCAGTGTTTGGCGGGCGGCTAAAATAGCGCGGCGACCAAAGCTTTCCAGCGTGATCTGTTCAATAAAATCATCACCTACTTCCAGGTCGGCATCAATCAGCTGCGCTTCGGCTAATTCTATTTCCAGGTCATCATCTTCACTAAAGCCATCTTCCATTACCTTACGGGTACGCCAGATCTCTAAGTCACCGTTATCTGTGTTTACAATTACGTCGCAATTTTCATCGGTGCCATATTTTTTCCTGATCATGCTTCTGAAAACGTCTTCCAGAACGCTCATCATGGTTGGGCGGTCAATGTTCTTGAAATCTTTAAATTCCTGAAAAGAATCAATTAAATTAATATTGCTCATTTTCTACTTGAATGATATTAAAACTTTTGTCTCTGTTATTTTATCCATAGGGATCACGCTTTCAACAGTTTCGGCTTTTTTCCCTTTTTCTTTTACTTTTTCTTCAATAATAACGGCATCTTCCGTTATGGCTGTCAGCGTGCCTTCTCTTTTGGTTCCGTCGGCCATTTTAATGCCTACCGTACGACCAATATTTTTGGCGTATTGCCTGGCCGACGATAGCGGGTAATCAATTCCCGGTGATGATACTTCCAGGTTGTATGCGGTTTCTATCACATTTTCCTCTTCCAGATGAAAACCAACGTGCCTGCTTATCTGCACGCAATCATCAATCCCCAGGCCGTTATCACCATCTACCAGCACTATCAGCTTTCCGTTCGAGTGCATCTTGATGTCCACTATAAACAAATTCGGCTTGTCGGCTATCTTCTCCTCAACCAGCTCTCTTACTCTTTTTTCAATATTCATTACCCTCCGGTATTTTGATTGATAATTTGATTGATAAAATAAAAGAGGGGACAAATCGCCCCCTCTTTTATTAATTAGGTGCAAATATACATAATATTATTTGATTTTCAAGCAATTCGCAGCAGTTTATTGCTTAAAATGTTAAATCTATGTAGTGTAAACTACCTGGTCGGTTACGCCCACCGATAAAATCCGTAAGCTTGTTGCCGCTATCAAATTTATAATACCTTACAAAATAAGTTTGATGACTTACAAACGGCGTATCCGGCGTAAAAATAACGGCATCATTAGCTATATGGTATATACCGGGCTGCACAGGCTGATAATTTTTCATATCCGTATCAACCGGCATTTTATATACCGGTATCAACCCCTGCCAGTTTGCTCCCGATGAATCACGGGCAATATCCTGCATCACGGCAACATCTAAACCACTTATTTTAACAGAACGTTCCTTGTCAATCTTAACGATATGGATTACGGGAGATTTGGATGTATTGCTACAACTTACGCAGAAAAGAACCAGAAGGAGCCATATTTTTTTCATATTTACTTGTAGAATATTCTCCCGTTGCCTATGTCCTCACAGGCAACTATGCAAATCGCCTGTAAGGACACAGGCGATGGGGATAATTGTTATTTACTTCCTCAGCGTTTGTTCAAATAGCTTAAATATACGCTTATACTCATCCGTCCAGCTGCTGGGTTGTTCAAAGCCATGATCTTCTACCGGGTACGATGCCAGTTCCCAGTTCTCTTTATGCAGCTCAATCAATTTTTGGGTAAGGCGGATGATGTCCTGATAATTCACATTCTGATCTATCATGCCATGCAGCATCAGCAGGTTGCCTTTCAGGCCATTGGCAAAATAAATGGGCGAGCTTTTACGGTAAGCCTGTTCATCAGTAAAAGGTTCATTTAAAATATTGGATGTATACCCATGGTTATAATGTGCCCAGTCGGTCACCGATCTGATGGCCCCGCCAGCGGCAAAAACATCGGGTTCGGTAAACATCCCCATCAGGGTAATAAAACCGCCATATGACCCGCCATATAAACCTACATGCTTAGGATTAACACCAAATTTTTCAACCAGATATTTTACCCCGTCAACCTGATCAGTCAGATCTTTACCACCCATGTGGCGATAAATGCCCGTACGCCAGTCGCGACCGTAACCCGCACTAGCGGTATAATCAATATCCAATACGGTATACCCATTATCGGCCAGCATATTATTGAACATAAACTCGCGGAAGTAATAGCTCCAGGAATAAGTAACCTCCTGCAGATAACCGGCACCATGCACAAAAATTACTGCGGGTTTAGCCGGATCTGCCTTTTTGGGCAGATATTGACGCGCATAAACATCAGCGCCGTAACGATTTTTAAAGGTGATGATCTCGGGATCGCGCCATGGATAGGAATTAAATTCTGCCGAAACGGAATGTGTTATCTGTACTGCTTTTGCTCCTGGTTTGTTCGGTTGCAGATACAGCTCCCAGGGTTTGTTGGAATAAGAATAACGTATAGCCAGCCACTTTTCATCGGGCGATAGTGTTACATCGTTACCACCTTTCATGCCGGTTATTTTTACCGGCTTGCCGCCGCTTACGGGGATGCTGTAGAATTGCGTGATACCCGGATGCTCTATATTCGCGGTAAAGTAAAATATCTTTTTATCGTTTGATAATTGCAGCGTCTGTACCTCCCATTTGCCGCTGGTCAACTGGTTTTTTGCGCCGCTCACCACATCAACCAGGTAAATATGCGAATAGCCACTGGCCTCGCTCTGGAAATAAAAATGCGTATCATCTGTAAAGCCCACATTACCCGCAGCGCCGGTTTCAATCCCCGGGCCGCCGATCCAGGCCTCATCACGCTGACGGTCGAGCAGGGTTAATTTGCCCGTTACCGGTTCAAGGCGCATAATCCATCTGTCCTTATTATCCTGCGCGCTGATCACCACAACCGCATTTTTACCATCTGCACTCCAGAAAGGTCCTTCTATATCTACTTGTCTGTCGGCATTCGCTTTTTTGCGCTCGGCCAGTTCCGTTGGATAATCTTTCAGATAATCGGGCAAATCTTTGATGCCCGGGATGTCCTGGGTAAGCACCGGGTAAACAGCCTGCCGGCGGGTATCAAACACAAACATTTTTGAGGTGGATGACGGCCGACCAACTTTGGATCGATTTGGGATATCCTCCGTAAAACCGGATGCCGTTACATAATTGGGAACGATAGCATTTTTTACACCATCGGCAGCCCTGGTTAAACGATAGGTAATGTACTTACCATCCGGACTTATTTTTACCAAACCCACACGATCACCTGCGGTAACCAGCTCTTTCAATTGTGTTGGCTCCAGGGCAGCAGTTTGGATCGAATCCAATTTATCTTCTTTCGCTTCTTTTTTGATGATGTCAAAAAGTTCCAGTTGTTGTTTTTTGAGCCAAGATTGCTCGGCATTCAGCGTTTCAGCATCTTTCTTTTTTTCGGGCGAACGCACAAAATTGGTTAGTTGCTTTAACTGCCCGCCGTTGAGTTTCAGGGCAAAAAGATTATTGTTTTGCTTATATATGATCTCCCGCTCATCCCCGCTGAAAATGGGATCGTCCTCGCGCTGCTCGGTATTGGTTAGTTGTGTAACCTTCCCGCTTTTTATATCAGCCAAAAACAGATCGCCGTTTTTCTCAAAAACTTTTTGGGTATGGCTTTTATTCCACTCTCCATCAGGGGCCGTTAACCCGCGCTGTTCTGCTATACTTACTTTTTGAGGTGTGTTATTGCCGGTAGTAATAGCATATAAGGCGTCTACCTCATCATGACCGGGGTTCCATTTAAAATAGATCTTTTTACTGTCGTCGCTCCAGCGGATGTTGGATGGTGATATGCCTATCCATTTCGGGTCGCGCATGATTTTTTCAATGGTCAGCGTATCCAGTTTTTGGGCAAATGCGCCGGCAGTGTTAGCTATAAGCAGTAAAGTGATCAGTTTTTTCATGTAGTCAGTATGGCAAAACGCCTTAAAATGTCTGCAATTTAGCAGTTTCGGTTATCATTGCTATTTTTAAACATTTTATTGTTACAAAATGGAATTACAGGGCTCTACGTTTACTTTAAGGGGATGGTTTGATGGCGATGAAGAATCATTGCAAAAACACGCGGATAACCCAAAAGTATCTGCCTTTTTACTGGATCGTTTTCCCTATCCGTATTCCCTCAGTGATGCCATTACCTGGGTGACCTTTATGAAAAAACAAGCCACTCAAACCAATTTCGCCATAGCTATCGACGGCCAGGTTTGCGGCGGTATTGCCCTGGATCTGAAGGTTGATGCCAACCACAATGAAGCCGAAATAGGCTACTGGCTTGCCGAATCTTTTTGGGGCCGGGGCATCATTACCGAAGCCGTACAACTGCTTACCCGCTATGCTTTTGAAAACTTAGGCGTCATTCGTGTGCAGGCAGGCGTATTCGGCAAAAATACCGCATCTATGCGGGTACTGGAAAAGGCGGGCTATATTAAAGAGGGCATTATGCGTAACGCACTTATTAAAAAGGGTGTAGTAATGGATAAGCATATGTATGCTATTTTGAAGCCCTAATAATTTAACAACATGGAATACCTGCCCCTAAGTGGGTTAACACAAATCTGCTAATACGGCAACAAAAATATATTCAAAATATTCATTATCAATTAGATAAAAAAATTCTAATTATAAAATGTGTAAACCATGTAAACCCACTTTTTTGTCTACTAAAGTCTCTAGCGCGGGATCAGACTGGGACAAAAAGGCTGTCATGCTGAGCTCCGTCGAAGCATGGTGGGTGGGCCTCTGCGCTCTACCCTTCGACGGAGCTCAGGGTGACAGCTCTTTTTGTCCACTCAGGGTCTTTCGCAGAGGACCCTGAGTTATAGACTAACCAGCAACCTCCGGGTCCCTTTCAGGAGACCCGGAGGGGACCATAATGACGCGGCTCTCAGTCTTTCTTTCCTTAATTCACCATCCGCCCGGAAAGATCAACCGTACGGGCAAATGGGTTTAAAAATTTATTGGCCAAAACAGCAAACTCGCGCCGGGTTACCGGTCGGTTCAGATCAAAATCAGAGCTGAATTTATACTGCGTTTTCCAGGCTTTCTGCATACTTATTTGCAGGGTTTTAGGTTCGGTCAATGTGATCTCGCTGATGAACGACAAGAGGTTTCCCTGTGTAAATTTTTCGCCCGGTTTTTCTTTATTGAACCATAAAAAAGCACGGGCATATATCTCTTTAAAAAAAGGTTCTACTTCGGCGGTGCTTACTACAGAATCTGGCATGAATAGCAGCTGTGCACTGTTGCCGCTTACCTTTGATATCCCCTTAAGCAAACCCGTAGCCCCAATTTGCTGCATCGACCTGAAATAAGGATCATTGGGTTTGATATCTGTAAAAGGCAATAACCAGGCTTTAAAATCAAGCAGCTCACCTTGTATTATCCGCACATTTAGTTTTTTGGTAGTGGTTTTAAAGAAAGCGCAAAAAGCAGCGGTCGCCCCCGCTCCTTGCCCTACACACATTTGAACAGAAGGGTACATACTGCTGGCATTTACCAAATGCGATACCGACAACGCTTTTTCTGTAACCAACAGGTTGTCCACATCCTTAAGTACAATGGAACCCAAGGGAATACTGTAGGCCATAAATGGCGGATAATCGGTTTTAGGCGCAGTACCCTCTCCGTAATGCTGTCCCGGTGTGGCGTCACCAACGGCTATAGCCGTACGGTATAATTTCGCCTGCCGATCATAAGGTTGATACAAATCGTTCAGTGTCATGCGCACCAGTCCTTTTGCCCTGCCGGCTTCCCGGATATAGGGAAGATAAGGCAGATGATCGGGCGTTGGATATTCATCATCCAGGCCCAGATTTTTAAAGCCTAGTTCTGTTTGCAGATAATAGATCAGGCCCAAAGTATGCAGGCGGGCTTTAGCATAAAAGGCATCGCGATTAGCCGGTTTCAGGTCATCCGCAGTAGTTGGATATTGGTTACCGCAGCCTGCCCATTTGATCATGTATTTATCATTGGGGAGCCTGCCATCGTTCAGCATTTTGCTGATATTTTTTTCTTTTAAACAGGCATACTCAGCTGCGTCGTAACCTGGAGGTTTAGCCATAGTTTTATTGGCTGTTTTTCCAAAATCTTTTACAATGGCTATCCAGGTAATATCCTGAATACGCGGCAAAGCTGTAGCAGGGGCCAAACTTTCGCCGGTATCCTGTGCACTGTCAAAACCTGATACCTGCACCTCACCTGCCTTAGCTGCTACATCGCCGGTTTCGGTGGCATCAATTACTACTTTAGCTTTTATGGTGGTGGTTCTGTTATTTTCGGTAATGCTTACCTGCCAGCCTGTGCCATCCTTTTCAATGGCGGTAAAAGGAGTATTAAGTTTTACACTCAGGTTTTTAACCGTATCGGTCATTTTTTTGAGGATGGCAGCACCGGTATAGGGCTCAAAACGCAGGGTGGCGTTGTAAGTGGTATCATAACCCAGCCTGTTCTTATAAAAATCACGTACATGCCTGCGGAATTCGCCCCAGATACCCGATGGTAAATTCCTGTTGCCCTCTACTACGCACATGCCAGCGGCGGTCATGCTGCCGCCCAACCACGGACCAGGTTCAACCAATAAAGTCTTTAGTTTGCTTCGTGCTCCCTGTATGGCAGCCGCGGTTCCGGCAGCTCCGCCACCTATCACCAATATATCGGTTTTGATGGTTTGGGCATATGAAAATGAGGCATTTAAAAGCAGGAGTACTAACAATATCTTTTTAACCATCGGTTTATTAAATAGGTACAAAACGCTAAATTAGGGCAAAAGCTTGTGGTAGTTTTAAATTATACCTAAATTAAATTTTTTTTAAAGCCCATGACAGACGAACAAATGAAATTCCCTATCGGGAAATTTACGCCACCAGCATCATATACCAACGAAGATATCCGCGAATGGATAGAGGATATCAGAACCCTGCCCGGTAAATTAAGACATGCCATTGCCGGTCTTAACTACCAGGAACTGGACACACCTTACCGTACCGGCGGATGGACATTGCGCCAGGTAATACACCACCTGGCCGATAGCCATATGAATTCTATTACCCGCATTAAACTGGCTTTAACCGAAAACAACCCGGTGATAAAACCATACGAAGAGGCTGACTGGGCACTGCTGCCCGACTATCGCCTGCCAGTTGAGCCGTCCTTGAAAATGTTGGAAGGCATCCATCAGCACATGGTGGCCCTGTTTGAAAGCTTTACCGAAAACGAATGGATCCGCACTTTTGTTCACCCGGCATCTGGTGACACTATTTCGCTCGTTAAATGTCTTGGAACGTATGCCTGGCACAGCAACCACCACCTGGCCCATGTTACGGAAACAGTGAAGAAATTTGCCGGAAGAGGCGAAAGGGAAAAGGTGAAAGGATAAAGGTCAAAGGCGAAAGGTCAAAGATTAAAGGGAAGAGAAAAGGGAAAACCTTTCACCTTTATCCTTTGACCTTTCACCTAAAATACTAAACTGCCGCCGGGAAACTCAAGTAAAAAGAGGTACCGCTGCCAATGGTTGTTTCGAACCAGATTTTACCGTTGGCATTTTCGATGGAGTTTTTAACAAATGCCAGCCCCAAACCCGTACCCGAGCTTTTGGTGGTAAAGTTGGGTTCAAATATCTTTTCGCGCATGTGCTCGGGGATACCATTACCATTATCTTTAATGGTAAGCAGCACGTTTTTACTGGTTACCAGGTAATTGATATCAATAACTCCCTGTCTGTCTGGTGGGGTTGCTTCAATAGCATTTTTGAGCAGGTTATTAAAACAGCGCAGCAGTTGGTCGCGGTCGGCATTGATGATAAACGGGGTTTCGGGCGAGTGATAGGCAATATGGATATTATCCATTTGCTTAAAGATAGTAACCGCCTGCCCCAGCATTTCAAAAATATTGATCTGTTCAATACGGGTATCTGGCATTTTGGCAAATGCCGAAAACTCCGACGCAATGGACGACAAACTTTCTATTTGCTCAACGAATGATTTACTGAAACGCTCAAACTTCTGATCAAATTTAGGGTCTTTATCCTTCCATGATTTATCCAGCAGCTGCAAGCCCAATTTTAATGGAGTCAGCGGATTTTTAATTTCATGGGCCACCTGTTTAGCCATTTCACGCCAGGCGCTTTCCCTTTCTGACTGGGCCAAACGATGCGCACTGTTCTCCAGGGCCGATATCATTTTATTGTACTCCGTTATCAACGCTCCAATCTCGTCATTTCGCGCCCATTTGATATGCTCATTCTTTTTACCGTATATGGTTTTACTTAAGCTTTCCTGTATAAAAGTAAGAGGTGCCGTTATTTGCCGGGCTATAATAACCGCAAACAGGCCGATAGCCAAAAACACTACCGCATACACATTGATCATTACATTGAGCAAAGCACTGATACGCTCCCGGTAATCCGCCTCGTTCGAAAAATAGGGCAACTGGATATATGCAATGGTTTTATTTGAACTGATGATAGGCGCATAGGCCGCTTTATAACTCAACCCCCCTATTTTCTCTTCGTTCACAAACTCCGACTTTTGCAATTTGCTCAGGTAAATAAAAGCCTTGGCATTCATCCTTTTAGCCGTTAATCCATATTCGTAAATTTTGGGCTGGGTAGTTACCAATGGTACCCCATTAGTGTCAAATAAGGTAAGATCGGTTGAGTAGTTATTGGCCAGCTCATTAAAGCTCACCTGGCTTTCTTCGTTAACACTATAAATATATTTGTTGAATACGCCGCTTTCAAAAGCCGTAACTATACGGGTTATCTTATCACGGATCATTTTGTCCTGCTGGGTATGATATTGCGTACTGATGGATATAAAAGTGATAAAACCAACCATCAGCAGGGTAATCATTACAGCAAATACCATCGAGAACTGGATACGGGTGCGGTATAATATCCTGTCGAAGTTTATTTTGAAGCCCCATTTCAATTCATGATCATTGATGCTCCAGAGCCTTACACGCATCCGCAACCAGCGAATGATTAAAATAACCGCGCTAAACATCAGCAATACCACAAAAAAGAAAGTAACAGAAGTTATCCCGTTATATAAAGGATTCTCTTCCTTACTTACTACTATCAAATTGCGGTTACTGGGCTTATATATTAAATGGCTGTAAGTTGTAAAGCTATCATACCAATCGGCATTAGTACTGCGGGTGGTTTTAATGATATACTTTTTAATAACCCCTTGAAATTCGGTATTATTAAGCGTATAAACATAATTGCCCTTTTGGCTCAGCAGCTTATTATCAATATAAAACGCGTAAGAATAATCCTTAAACTCATCCTCTGGTTTAATATGCCCGTCAACCAGCAGTTCCGGAAAAGTACCGGATGGTTGCAATGGTTTTGATTTTAATTCGATGATCAGCGTGCCTAATTGTTTACCGCCTCCATTAACGGGTAAAATGGCAAAGTAATTTTGAAACCCGAACGACTCATTTTCGCGATAAAAGTAATCCGATACTTTAAATGAGCTGTATTGCACCAGGTCCTTAAATACATTTAAAGCATAATTATCGTCTGATAAGGGTTGCTCCAGCTCGTTATATTCATGTACTTTAAATTCATATTTTGACAAATAACCATCAAAATATAATTTCTGAAAACGGGTTTTCAGAAATTCCTTATTGTGCACCGCCTTTGGGTTAAAATAGGCCTTGATAGCAGTATCGGCAATGATCTGTCCTTCTATCTTTTTGAAGATATAATCGGCTGTAGCATCATCCGGGATTTCTAGTTTCTGGACCAGCGCTTTGCGGGTTTCCCGTTCCTTTACATTTTCAAACTGGTTAAGCTTAATAGCCGAAATAAGGGCACATATCAATATAATAGCCAGGAGCGTTGTGCCATTAAGCCGTTCTTTATGAAATAAATGCCCATAAGCCCGGATAATGACCAGGATGCACCACAAAAGATAAAACGATGTATATTCCCGGTACAGGGCAAATACCACTGTTGTAACAACTACGCCCAACAATAGCAGAAATAACTGGTGTGAGCGGGGTACCGACAGCTTTAGGCAGATAGAAAGAATGATCTCATCAATAAGATAAAAGACCAGGAAGCTAAAGCACAGCATTATTACCCCAAGTAAACTAAAGCCCGAAAGACTAAGCACATTATTGACGTTAAAACTTATTTTTGAATTGATGATCAATCCATAAAACAACTTTAAAAGTAACGTTGAGCTAGCTATAAGTATTAATATACAGGCTATAACAATAAAGTAACCTATTGTTTTACCGGGCACAATTGTAAATAACCTACGCCGCTGCAGGTATATAAAAGTAACAAACCAGCATATACACAGGATATTGATACAAAAATCGCCCAGAGAGGGATATACTACACTGGATGCATAATATATTGGATTAAATACAGATAGCGAATAAGCAAAATCGGGCAGGTTATAATGCAGGTTAATATATCTGAACAATACTATAAAAGCTGCCAGCAGTATGATAGATAACACGGCATGCCCCTTTAAGGCTACGTAATTACACACCTTGTGCATCAAAACACAAAGCACTATAACGGTTAATATCCAAAATACCAGCTCGTAATAAACAAAAGCATAATTAATACTATTAGCCTTTAATTTTATGGAGAATAAATAGCTGTGATTGCTGCTGTGTACCTCATAGATATTCTTGTCGGCAAAATCGGCTATTTCAACATTATTATATTTAACCAGGTCTTTATCAAAGGTATTTTGCAGATACTGGTTTTCAAATGCATAATTGATCTTTACCGGAATAAAAAAGATAACAGAAAAATCGCCTTTAGTTTTTCTTATCGTTTCGTAGTAACCGTTGGGTTGCCTGATAAAGGAGTAGCCTTCTTTTATAGCTCCAAGGTTATCAGGAATAACCCTGATACCGCTCCAAAACCGTAAATTATTGTTTTTTAGTGTTATAAACAATATACGGTGATTAACCGTGATATCATTAATATCATCAAGGGCATCCTGCTCATTATCAGGCAGGTATTTTAACAATCTGAAATTTAATTTATTATTGATCAGCTCATTTACATAAGCCTCTTTTTTGTGCAGGCTTTCTTCCAGCGTGGTGCCGGCCTTTACCAGGTTATTTACCGGGGTATACTCTTTTTGAACAATAATAGCTGTAATTAATAAACTAAGGCCTATTAAGGTAAGCAACAAGCGTATTTTTCCCGAGGTTGTCAAATTCCCTGTATAATAAGTAAAATTATCAATAACGATAAAAGGCACTTTGCAGTGCCTGTAAGTAATTTATTGTGGTAAAACCGCGCTGCTGGTCGGTACCGCCATATCTACCTTTTTTACCAGTCCCTGCAGCACTTTGCCCGGCCCTACTTCGGTAAATGACGTTGCTCCATCTTCCAGCATGTGCTTTACTGTTTGCGTCCATCTTACCGCACCGGTAAGCTGGGCTATTAAATTTTGTTTAATGGATGCCGTATCTGTATAAGGCTTGGCATCAATATTTTGATATACCGGGCAAATGGGCTCTTTGATCTCGGTAGCAACAATAGCTGCCTCCAGCTCTACCCTTGCCGATTCCATCAGCGGGGAGTGGAATGCACCGCCAACCTTAAGTTTTAATGCCCTTTTAGCACCGGCTGCAAGTAATTTTTCACAAGCTTCGTCAATACCTTCTATACTACCCGAAATGACCAGTTGCCCTGGGCAGTTATAATTAGCGGTAACCACTACACCGGCTGCCCGCTGGCAAACGTCTTCTACCGTAAAATCATCCAAGCCCAAAATAGCCGCCATGGTTGATGGCTGCAGCTCGCAGGCTTTTTGCATAGCGTTGGCACGTGCCGCTACCAAACGTAAACCGTCTTCAAATGATAGTGCCCCTGCAGCTACTAAAGCAGAAAATTCGCCCAGGGAATGACCGGCAACCATCTCTGGTTTAAAATCATCACCTAAAACGGCGGCTAAAATAACCGAATGTAAAAATATAGCCGGCTGGGTAACATTGGTTTGCACCAGGTCTTCGGCGGTGCCGTCAAACATCACATCAGTGATACGGAAACCTAATATCTCGTTAGCTTTTTCAAATAACTCACGGGCTTTATCTGATTGTTCATACAGATCTTTACCCATACCTGGAAACTGGGAACCTTGTCCCGGAAAAATATATGCTTTCATTTTTTATTTCGGATGTCGGATGTTCGATTTCGGATTTATTTTACCCATTCCCGATCTCCTGTTTTTATCTTCTCTTGGTTCTTGATTCTTATCTCTTGCTTCTCATCCCGGGCTTAACCCAATTTGGCTGATATCAAATTTAAAAATTCGGTACGGGTCTTCTCTTTTAAAAACTCGCCGGTAAATGCCGATGTGGTAGTTACCGAGTTTTGTTTTTGTACACCGCGCATGCTCATACATAAGTGGCGGCATTCAATAACCACCCCTACACCAATTGGGTTCAGGGTATCCTGAATACAATCACGTATCTCGTTGGTTAAACGCTCCTGTACCTGTAGGCGGCGGGCAAAAACATCAACAATACGCGGTATTTTGCTCAGGCCAACCACATAGCCGTTTGGAATATAGGCAATGTGCGCCTTACCAAAAAACGGCAGCATATGGTGCTCGCACATGGAGTATACTTCAATATCCTTCACGATTACCATCTGGCTGTAATCCTCTTTAAACATAGCCGAGTTCAGGATCTCTTTAGCATCCAGATCATAGCCATGAGTTAAGTACAACATAGCCTTAGCCATACGCTCAGGAGTTTTTAACAATCCTTCGCGCTCAGGGTTTTCGCCAATTTGCTTTAAAACATCGAGGTAATTACCAGAAAGATTTTTGATCAGCGTTGGGTTATAACGATCAACCTTGGTATATCCATCCAGATCGTCATCATCATCGCGATGAGGGAGGTGCTCTTTATCTATCATGTTATCAAATTATCCGCCAAAATACTCGGCAGAATTGTTTTCGGTTTCATACAATCTAACCGAGTGTAAAAAAACGCCCTCGTATGCTTCAATAGGCGCTTTAAGCTGGTTAAATATCTCAATACACAATAACTCTGTTGATGCCATTTTGCCTTCCATAAAAGGTACATCTTTATTGATGTTCTTATGATCGAGCTTTTCAATCACATAATCGTTAATGATGGTTTTGAGTTCTTTCAGATCTATCAGGTAACCTGTAGCATGCGTAACTTCGCCTTTAACAGTTACAAACAGATTGTAATTATGTCCATGCCAGTTGGGGTTGGCACACTTGCCAAATACCTCAAAGTTTTTTTCAGCGCTCCATTCCTCACGGTACATCCGGTGAGCGGCATTAAAATGTTCCTTGCGCGTAATATGTATCATCATAATATTTGTGGGTGCAAATATACAAAACAAAAATAGCCGAGTTGTTTTATCTTAGCAGTCAAAAAAAGCAATATGCTCATATTAATTGTAGCAGCCACCTCTTTTGAGGTTGAACCTTTAGTAAACAGTTTTGGAAATAAGCTTGATGTACTGATAACCGGCGCCGGTATGGTGCCCACTGCCTTTGCCCTTGGCCGCCAGTTTAATATGCATAAATATGATCTGGTGATTAACCTGGGGATTGCCGGCAGTTTCGATCGTAGTATTACCCCAGGCTATGTAGTGGAGATTACCGAAGATACTTTTGCCGAAACAGGCGCCGAGGACGATCAGGAATTTATACCCATTACCACCCTGGGCTTTGGCGAAAATACATTTAAACCAACAACTACCCTGGAGCAGGTTTGCAGCAGCCTTTACCTGACCAAAGCAAAAGCCATTACCGTAAATACCGTTCACGGCAACGAAGAATCCATCCAAAAAATACAACGGAGACTGAACCCGCAGATTGAAACTATGGAAGGCGCAGCCTTTTTTTATGCCTGCCGCCAGTTCAACACCCCCTGCCTGCAGATCAGGTCAGTGTCAAATTATGTCGAAAAACGTAACCGCGACAACTGGGACATACAGCTTGCCATTAAAAATCTGAATAACTTTGCCATCGAGCTGGTTAACCGGATCATTAATAATTAGAGAGCAAGGAACAAGGATTAAATGAAAAGATTCTTACTCTTTGTTCCAAAAATCTTTATTCCAATAAAAAATCTACAATGACTAAACTAACACTCGGCTTTTCGCCCTGCCCTAATGATACTTTTATTTTCGATGCGCTGATACATCATAAAATTGATACCGAAGGCCTGGAATTTGAGGTTTTTTATGACGATGTAGAAACGCTCAATCAGAAAGCCTTCCGCGGCGAACTGGATGTAACCAAACTTAGCTACCATGCCTTTGCTTACGTAGCCGATAAATATGTCCTGCTCGACTCAGGTAGCGCCCTTGGCTACGGCGTTGGACCACTATTGATTTCGGACGTCGAAATTTCGATTTCGGATTTAAAAGAGGGACAAATCCGAAATTCACAATCCGAAACCCGAAATCCTTTAATCGGTATTCCCGGTAAATACACCACGGCTAACTTTTTGCTAGGTTACGCATTCCCAAATGCTACCAATAAGGTGGAGCTGGTGTTTTCGGACATTGAAAATGCGGTACTGGAAGGTCGTGTTGACGTAGGTTTAATCATTCATGAAAACCGCTTTACTTACCAGGAAAAAGGTTTAAAAAAGATCCTTGATCTGGGCGATTACTGGGAAAAACAAACCGGCTGTGCCATACCGCTGGGTGGTATTGTAGCCAACCGTAATTTACCTGTTGATGTTCAGCATAAATTAAACCGGGTACTGCGCAAATCGGTAGAATTTGCTTTTGCTAATCCAAAATCGGGCCTGGAATTTATCCGCTCGCATGCCCAGGAAATGAGTGAAGAAGTGATGTACAAACACATCGACCTTTACGTAAATAAATATTCCATTGACCTGGGCGAAGAAGGCCGCAGAGCCATTAATCTCCTTTTTGATACAGCGCTTAAAAACAATACGATCCCACAGATAAAGGAGGAATTGTTTTTGAGCCCCCTAACCCCCTGAAGGGGGAATTTTACCTGCTCATAAATGGGTGGTCATCCTGAGCTTGTCGAAGGATCGCGCGTAAAGGCCTGCCCACCATGCTTCGACAAGCTCAGCATGACAACCCCTTATGCACCGTTGCTTGTCAGCCTAAAAACGCCAATCTTCAGCACCCTCCTGTTTTCTCTCTCTCAAAAAATTTGAAATAAAATTTGCGTAAGCAAATACTTACATATATATTTGAGTAAGCAAATGCTTACACATTATGACAAGTACCAGAAGAGACGTATTCCAGGCCATAGCCGACCCTACACGCCGCCAGATCATTAGCCTGATTGCTCAGCAGCCACTGAACCTAAACGCCATTGCCGACAACTTTGAGGTTAGTCGTCCTGCCATATCACAACACATCAAGATACTGATAGAATGTGGCTTGATAGATGTTAAGAAAAACGGAAGGGAGCGGTATTGTGAAGTGAGGCTTGAGCCATTGAACGAGGTGGCACAATGGATAGAGCCATACCGCAGAAACAAGGAAGAACAATTTAATAAAATGGACGATCTGCTGGCGCGTATGCAAAAGGAAAATGATTCAAATGATAAAAAATAAAAAAGTACCAATTAAAAACTAAAAAAATGGAAAAGAATAAAACCACCATCAACGCCGTACCCGGCAAACAGGAAATTTTTATTACCCGCGAATTTGAGGCTCCGCGCGAGCTGGTGTTTAAAGCATTTACCGATCCGGAATTGGTAGTACAATGGCTGGGCGGTCAGTGTAACCTCACCATGCGGATAGAAAAATACGAAGCCAAGGCAGGCGGATCATACCGTTATATCCATACCGATCCGGCCGGCAACGAATATGGTTTTCATGGCGTTTGTCATGAAAGCACCGCTCCTGAACGCATCATTCAAACATTTGAATTCGAGGGATTGCCTGAAGCAGGCCATGTGGTACTGGAAACTACAAAATTCGAAGCCTTAGCCAATAACCGGACAAGAATAGTTACGCAATCTGTATTTCAATCAGTTGCTGATCGCGACGGCATGCTGCAATCAGGCATGGAGCAAGGGGTTCTTGACTCGCACGCGCGGCTAGAGGAGTTGCTGGCTACCGTTACCGCCTGATAGATGCACTACACCAACCACATCATTGCGAGGCACGAAGACAACCGACCGAAGTAGATCATCAATATTTATAAAAAACAATTATAAATATTGATGATCTCTATACTATATATAACGACTCGGTAAATCGGAGATTACTTCGTCCCTCGCAATAATTCGCTTTTATTTTTGATATAAGCCTGAAGAACTCAATACAACAACTGATCATACGGATACCTTTCGGTATGTATGGCCTTTACCTCGTTGTACAACAACTCCCTGAACTCATCTACGTTTTCCTTTTTAATAGCCGATATAAATATCGCCGGGCTGTTATTCTTCGCCATCCAGCTGTGTTTAAAGTCCTCCAGCGTAAGCGGCTCCGTCTGCGGTTCAATCTGGTGCTCTTCGGGCTTAAAAGCATCTATCTTATTAAACACCGTGATCATCCTTTTATCAATAGCGCCAATATCTTTCAGGGTTTCATTTACCGTACGTATCTGGTCTTCAAAGTTCGGATGCGATACATCCACCACATGTACCAGGATATCGGCTTCGCGCACCTCATCCAGGGTTGATTTAAAGCACTCCACCAAATGGTGAGGCAGCTTGCGGATAAACCCAACCGTATCCGATAACAGGAAAGGCACATTTTCAATCACTACTTTCCGTACAGTAGTATCCAGCGTAGCAAACAGCTTGTTCTCGGCAAATACATCCGATTTGGATATCATGTTCATGATGGTTGATTTACCTACGTTGGTATACCCTACCAAAGCGGCACGCACCATCTGGTTACGGTTTTTGCGCTGCGTTTCGTTCTGTTTATCAATCTGCTTCAATTTTTCTTTCAGCAGCGATATTTTGTTCAGGATCAAACGCCTGTCCGTCTCAATCTGTGATTCACCCGGACCACGCATACCAATACCGCCCTTCTGGCGCTCCAGGTGAGTCCATAAACGGGTAAGACGGGGCAACAGGTATTGCAGCTGGGCCAGCTCAACCTGGGTTTTGGCCTGGGCGGTTTGTGCCCGGTTAGCAAAAATATCCAGTATCAGGTTATTACGATCCAATATTTTTACCTGCAATTCCCGCTCAATATTACGCATTTGCGACGGCGACAACTCGTCGTCAAAAACCACCATATCAATCTCTTCTTCAATAACAAAGGCTTTAATATCTTCCAATTTACCAGAGCCTACAAAAGTTGCCCTGTCCGGGCGTTGCAGTTTTTGGGTAAAACTCGTTACTGTTTCGCCACCGGCAGTGGCCACCAAAAATTCCAGTTCCTCTAAATACTCCTTCTCCTGCTCATCGGTTACGTGCGGTGTCATTACACCAACCAAAACAGCTTTTTCCTGCTTCACAGCAGTATCGTAAAATTTTTGTTTCATTAATTACAGTATATCAATCCAAATGCCAGTTTAAATAAAGGCACATATCCAGGCATAAGCCCTGTTTTATTAGTGCCAAAATTACAGTAAAGTAATATATAAATTACTATTCATATTTACTATACGCTCCAGCATTTCAAATAATTACGGCTTACCGGCAAACTATTGGGAAAAGGCAATGCCATATACAATTAAATACGTTAAATTGTTTTTTTAATTTTCATTTTATTAAATTGGTATATTACTTTAGTAATTTATTAGTAACGACGATAAACCTTATCACATGAACAAGATTTTTACCCTACTCCTTTTAGGGTGCCTGGCGTTAACCGCGCAGGCTCAAACTAAAACCCCTCCCGCAGTATCAGCCATACAGGAATTTGGAAAAATTGACAATAAAGATCTGGAGCTTAAGTCATGTGATTTTGAACCTGATGCCAATGCCATGATCCTTTTTAACAAGGGCGACGTGTATTACGACAGTAATTTTAACATCACTGCCGAATACCACAAACGTGTTAAAATTTTTAATGACAACGGCAAAGACGAAGCCAACATCAGTTTGGAATATTATGGGGGTAACCGCAACGAGTATATCACCGGGCTACAGGCCGAGACCATTAACCTGGTTAACGGTAAACCCGAAATAACCAAGATTGACAAAAAAGCCATTTTCACACAAACCATTGATAAGCTGCGCAATTCGATGGTTTTTTCAATGCCTAATGTTAAGCCGGGTTCTGTTATTGAGTATAAGTACACGCTGCATATTGCCTCTATCAGCAGCTTTCCGTCCTGGGAGTTTCAGCAAAAGATACCGGTACGTTATAGCGAATTGGATACTAACATACCCGATTTGTTATATTTCAGAGTGATTAATCATGTTAACCTGCCTTTTGTACTGAGCAAACACTCCTCTATGGCACGTACGCTGGGCTCGGGCTCAAGCCTGCTCTCGTACAGTGAGGAACGCGATCAGCGGGCCCTGAGTAATATCCCCTCACTGCGCAATGAACCTTTCATGAGCTCCTATGCCGACAATGTTGAAGGGCTGCAATTTAGCCTTACTTCTATCAAATCAAGCTATGGCTTCAGCCAGTCGTTTTCTGATACCTGGGCAAAAGTTGGCGGCATACTGGCAGACGATGAAGACTTTGGCGGCCAGTTAAAACGAAAGCTTACTAACGAAGAAGTTATCATCAGCAAGGCAAAAACCCTAAAAACCGACGATGAAAAAATTGCCTACGTATTTAACGAGGTAAAAAAAGCCATGAAATGGAACGGAGTTGACCGTTGGTATACCAATGACGGCACTTACCGTGCATGGGAAAAAAAGACGGGCAACTCGGCCGAGATCAACCTTATTCTTTATCACTTGATTAGCCAGAGCGGCGTAAAGGCATATCCGATGGTAGTGAGTACACGCGAACATGGCTCTATTGACTATTACAATACCTCGCTCAAGCAATTTAATCGCGCGGTAGTATATATCCCCATTGATTCTGTAAAAGAATATATACTGGATGCTACCAGCAAATACAGCCTGTATAATGAAATTCCCGAAAACTTGCTCAACTCTCACGGTTTGTATATTGATAAGCCCAATAATCAATATGATATGATTAGTATTGAAAAAGCGGCTCCGGTAAGACATGTAACCATTATTAATGCCGAAATTAAGCCTGATAGTAAAATAGCGGGTACCGTACAGATCAATAACTTTGGATACGATAAAATAAACCACACCGAAAAATACAAAACAGACGGTGAGAAAAAATACATTGACTACCTGCGCGATAATGACAACAACCTTAAAATAATATCATTTAAACAGAGCAATCTTGAGGTTGATAGCTTGCCGTTGCAACAGGATATCAATTTCACTCTTGACCTTACGGGCTCAGATGAGAACTACATCTATTTTAACCCCAACCTTTTTACCTCTATGCGCAGCAACCCTTTTCTGGCCGAACAGCGCTCAACGGATATTGATTTTGGGTATCCCTCACGTAATGAAATAAGCGGCTCTTTTAAAATGCCAGCGGGCTACAAGATTGATGCCCTGCCCAAAAGTTTTAACATGATGATGCCCGATTCAAGCATCAGTTTTAAACGCATCATTGCCGAGCAAGACGGATACATAGCCGTACATTATATCATAACGCATGCCCAGGCACAATATGAGAGAAAAAATTATGACCTGTTCAGGGAGTTTTATAAAAAGATGCATGAAATGCTCAATGAACAGATAGTACTCAAAAAATCCTGATAACTATGCTAATCCAAACCTTGCGGCCATTACTTTTACTCTTGGCCTTTTGCACTATATGTACTTTAACCCGCGCACAGGATAAAAATATTCCTAAAGAGTTTTATTCGGCTTCCTCTCTGCCTGATTCACTAAAAACAGATGCCAACTCTGTGGTACGTTATCAAGCCGACGAGGCCGTGGTTACAGATCCTGGCAAAATGACCCTCAAACACCACAGTATTGTAACAATTCTTAATGAAAAGGCTGATAATGAAGCCTCGCTTACCCTATACTACAATAAAAAATATGATACTTACGGCAGCATAGCCCTGTCTGTTTATGACGCCAACGGCTTACCGATTAAAAAATATCATAAATCCGACTTCTATGATGGCTCAGCATCTGATGACGAAACTATGGTAACCAATGAGCGTTTTATGGCCCAAAAGCATCCCATTGTATCCTATCCGGTAACCATAGAGGTAGAATATGAAGAAACACTGAACAGCTTTATCAGTCTGGACAGCTGGCGTATTCAGGACAGGGTTGAGCAGGCGGTGCAAAATGCCAGTTATAAAATTTCATGCAATCCATCGGTAGGTTTGCGCTTCAAAAACAGCAATACAAACATCAAACCTCAAAAAACGGAAAGTGGCGGACTGGAAACCTACACCTGGACAGTTAAAAACCTTAAAGCCATCAAAAAGGAAGAAAACGTATTACTATGGAATGTACTGCCACGTATATCATTCGCTGTAAATACTTTTAACTGCTATGGTTATCCCGGCGATTTCAGCAATTGGCAATCATTCGGAAAATGGATCAAGGGCTTAAATGATGATGTTTGCACGCTGAGCCCCGAACGTGTTGCCCAGATCAAACAAATGACAGATAGCATACCCACTGAAAAAGGCAAGGCACGTTTTCTATACAACTATCTGCAAAAAAATACGCGATATGTGAGCATTCAGCTGGGTATTGGCGGCTATAAGCCTTTCCCCGCCTCTTTTGTTGATGAAAAAAAATATGGCGATTGCAAGGCACTGTCCAACTATATGCGAGCCTTATTAAAGGCTGTAAACATTAACTCTTATTATACTATCATCAGAGCACAAACCAATGACGAACCTGTTGATGTTAACTTCCCTATCAACAGGTTTAACCATGCCATTTTATGCATACCCTTTAAAAACGATACCACCTGGCTGGAATGTACCAGTATCACCAGCCCATTTGGCAAACTATCACCCTCAACAGAAAACCGTAAGGCGCTTATAGTTACCGAAGATGGCGGTAAACTGATCAACACCCCGGTAAGCCAGGCGGCGGATAATCAGTTCAACAGCCAGGCACACCTTATACTTGATGCCGAGGGCACCGCAAGGGCCGAGATAAAAATTTCAGGAACAGGGATTTACCGGGCCGAGTACATAGATATGGAGGCTTATAAAACCGACGATCAAAAGCAATACTACATGCGCATTTTAAATTTAAAGCAGCCATCACTGTTTAGCTTTGGATCAACCTCTGATAAAAACGGTATTAAGGAAGTAAACCTTAATCTGGAGTATGAGCGCTTTTATGACATAGCCTCGGGCGATAAGCAATTTTATCGTCCGAGGGTGGTTGATATATGGCAATTTACTACACTAGCCGAAGAAAAACGCAAAAATGACTTTTACTTTGACTCGCCACTCATGAAAACCTGCGTAACCACCATTGATCTACCCAAGGGTTTTGAGGTCGAAACGCTTCCTGCCGATCAAAACCTGAAATTTACGTATGGCAATTACGAGGTGATATATAAATATGATGCCACCAAAAACCAGGTGATCAGCACTGCAAAGTTCAACTTGACCAATCAGGTAATACCGGCTGCCAAATACACCGAAATGCAGGTTTATATGGATGCCGTAGCTAAAGCGCAAAATAAAAAACTGGTGATTCGCCGCAAAGCTTAAATTTGCGCCTGATGATATTCAGGCTCGATAAACGTTTAGTATTTCCCGATCCCGCTCTGGCCGAACCAGACGGGCTTTTAGCTGTAGGCGGCGATTTATCAACCCGGCGCCTGCTGCTGGCCTATCAAAACGGCATCTTCCCCTGGTATAGTGATGATACAACTATCCTGTGGTATTCGCCGCATGAACGCTTTGTACTTTATCCGCAAGAGCTTAATATATCCCGGTCTATGCGCCGGGCGCTCAACTCAGGCCGGTTCAGCGTTACTGCCGATACCTGTTTTAATGAGGTGATCACGGCCTGCGCCACCGTTCCGCGCGAAGGGCAGGACGGCACCTGGATCACCGACGATATGAAGGCCGCCTATAATCAACTACATATCCAAGGCCACGCTCATTCGGTTGAAATTTGGCAAAATGATGAGTTAGTTGGCGGCATTTACGGCGTACAGGTAGGCGATGTTTTTTGCGGCGAAAGCATGTTTAGCAAAGTAAGCAATGCCTCCAAAACGGCGCTTATCCATGTATGTCAAAGCGGCCTGTACAAATTGGTAGATTGCCAGGTACACACAGATCACATGGAATCAATGGGTGCCCGGATGATCAGCAGGGAACAGTACATGGCTGTTTTAAACTCCCCTAATTAAAAAAGCTTTCAGCTTTCTGCCTTCGGCTTTTAGCTGCGATATAACTACCTTTGAATCGTGCAGCAAGTAAACACCAAAGAACGTATCATTTTAGGCATCGATCCCGGCACCGCCGTAATGGGCTATGGACTGGTTAAAGAAACCGGACCCAAAATAGAACTCCTGGCCCTGGGCGTAGTGAAAATGGAAAAGCTGGACGATCATATGCTTAAACTGCAGCGTATATTCGAAAAAACCGTTGCGCTTATTGATAATTACAAACCCGATTGCCTGGCTATTGAGGCCCCTTTCTATGGTAAAAACATACAGGTGATGCTCAAACTGGGTCGTGCACAGGGTGTAGCCATGGCTGCAGCATTATCGCGCAGTATTGATATTACCGAATATGCACCCCGTAAAATAAAACAATCCATCACCGGTAATGGCAATGCCACAAAGGAACAGGTTGCCGCCATGCTGCAAAACCTGCTCAGCTTTAAAGAAACCCCCGATTTCCTGGATGCTACCGACGGACTGGCCGTAGCCGTTTGCCACTCCTTTCAGCGCATATCCACAGGCAGCAAAACCGGCAGTAAAAAATCATACTCCGGCTGGGACACTTTTGTAAAGGATAACGTGAAAAGAATTGTGAAGTAGATCTGCAGCATTTCAACTTACGCTTAAATTTTCGTATATTTATATCAATCAGCAGCCCGGATGTCTTTTAAACAGACACCCGGGCTGTTTTGTTTAAAGAAAAGCAGGGCCAAAAACCGATCGTTTGACATATAGTTATTTGACAATCAATTATTTAATACTTTTTAAAGTTTTAAAAACGTCTCAAAACCCGGCTAAAATTTGTTAAAAAGTGTTAAAATCGATGGTTTTGAATAAATTTTGAGCCGTTTTTAAGCTCTTTTCGATCAGGAATTTGTTAAAATTTAAGGTTTAAAAAGTTTTTTTGAACCATCTGTAACACTGCTGATATTTTAAAATACCGCGGCGATGTATTTTTTATATTTTTGCTGAAAATAATTAGTCATGGCTGAGATCAGTATCACCAACAAGGATTGGGAGCGCATCAAAATAAAAGTACAACGCAAATATAACCACCTTACCGACGAGCAATTGCAATACGCCGAAGGACAGGAAGAAAGCCTGATAACCAAATTAATGGACCTGGTGAACCGCGACCGCAAGTATGTGGTATTCACTTTGAAAAAGGCTTTGGTAAATATTGACAATAACAGGCTGTAAATAAGACCCGGTTTGTAAAAAACAATAAGCTTTTTTGTATTTTTATAGGCTTAATGAAGAAACTGGGTATGGCGATCAATAAAAGATACAAAAAGATAGGTTTATTTGCCGGTATAATAGTACTGGCAGGCGGCGGACTGGCTTTTAATGACGACCTGTTCCAGATATCAAAAAACCTGGATGTTTTTGCCTCGGTTTATAAAGAGGTGAATATCAACTACGTAGACAACATCAATTCGGCAAAACTGGTAAAAACAGGTGTTGATGCCATGCTCGACGGGCTCGACCCCTACACCGAATTTGTTCCCGAATCGGAAATTGAAGATTATAAGCTGCATTATGTAAGCACCCAGTACGGGGGCATCGGTTCCAGCATTTTTGCGCGCAATGGCAAGGTATATGTGTCTGATGTTTTCTCTGGTTTTCCGGCCCAGAAGGCGGATATACACCCCGGCGACCAGATTCTGAAAATAAATGACATTGATCTTACAGGAAAAAATAACGATCAGGTAAGTCTGCTGCTCAAAGGTTCAAAAGGAGCGCCTATTAAATTGCTTCTCAAACGCGATAATACACCGCAACCTTTTGAGAAGAACCTGATCCGTGATGAAATCAAGCAACCCAACGTATCCTATTTTGGTATGGTTGACGGTAACATGGGCTATATCAAACTGGATAAATTCCTGGAAAATTCCGCAGCCGAGGTTACCAACGCGCTGGTGACACTCAAAAAGAGCAATCCAAACGGTATTATATTAGACCTGCGCTCAAACGGCGGCGGTATACTACAGGAAGCGGTAAAAATCGTGAACCTGTTTGTACAGAAAGATGTAGAAGTAGTATCGCAAAAAGGAAAGATCAAGGATAAAAACTTTACCTATAGTACAGTAAGTACACCATTAGAGCCCAATCTGCCCCTGGTAGTGCTGGTAAACAGTCATTCTGCCTCGGCTTCTGAAATTGTAGCCGGCTCTCTGCAGGATCTTGACCGCGCTATTATCATTGGGCAGCGCAGTTATGGCAAAGGTCTGGTACAGCAAACCTTTAACCTGCCTTACAACAGCCTGGTTAAAATAACCATTGCCAAATACTATGTGCCATCAGGCCGCTGTATCCAGGCCCTGGATTATACGCACCGCAAGGATGATGGCAGCGTGGTAAAAGTAGCCGATTCATTGATCCATGAGTTTAAAACAAAAAATGGCCGGTCGGTTTTTGATGGCAGCGGCATTTACCCGGATATTTTTATCAAGCAGGAAAAATTTGCTAACGTAACCCAGGCACTGGTAGGCAAGCTGCTGATATTTGATTACGCCACCGCTTACCGTGATGCGCACGCTAAAATAGCCGAACCCAAAGAGTTTAGCCTATCAGATGCTGATTACAATGATTTTGTAAAATACCTGGCCGATAAAAACTACAGCTACACTACCTCTGCAGAAAAGGTGCTCAGCAGTTTGAAAACGGAAGCCACCAAAGAGAAGCAGTTTAATGACATCCAGGGTGAATACGATATTTTAAAGGCAAAACTACTGACCAGCAAAAAGAATGATCTGCAGCAGCATAAAGCCGAAATAAAACAGGTATTGGAAAACGAAATAGCTTCCCGCTATTATTTTGAACGGGGTCGTTACGAAACCAATTTTAAATACGATAAAGAGCTGGCCCAGGCGGTAAAAACCATGCAGGATAAGGCCCAGATTGCGTCGATATTAAAGGGTGAAGGCAACTACAAAGTGATTGGAAAACCAGTACTGGCAATGGCAGGGAAGAAGGCTGCGGATAAAGACTCAGACGACGAGCAATAGCACAACATGCTAAATATCAATAAATTACATATTTGTAACTGATTAGTTACCCCGCAATACGGCTGTTGGCTAAACTTTTGTTTAAGCTGGTTGTCATACATACAACCAACACAAAAACAAATGAAAAAGATCATTTTAACTGCGGTTATACTGCTAAGCTGCTTATCAGTAAAAATAGCCAGCGCTCAAATAAGTTTAAGTATCAATATTGGCAGCCAGCCAGAATGGGGCCCTACAGGCTATGATCATGCCGATTATTATTACCTGCCCGATATCGACTCCTATTATGACGTGAATGCCCATCAATATGTTTATATGAACAATAATGTATGGGTACACGGTGCGGCTCTGCCACCGCGTTTTGGCAATTATGATGTTTACCACAGCTATAAAGTAGTAGTAAACCAACCTTCTCCCTGGGTTCATAATGATGTGATCAGGAAAAAATATATAGGTTATAGAGGTCGCCGTGACCAAACTATCATCCGCGACAGCAAAGAGGTGAAATATACCAACCATTGGAGAGGCGACCGTGGAAACAGCCGCAGGGTTGTGGTACATAAAACCGTTAGAGATGATCACCGCGATGATGATCACCGTGACCACGGTGGTGACGGACACAGGAATTAATTATTGTTGTTAATTTTTATATACAAACGAGTCTGCCATAATGGGTGGGCTCGTTTTTTGTGCTATTGTCTCAATTGAATGTAAACCAAGCTACCGGTATTTTAATTTAAACTTTTAGCAATAAATAATGTCCTACATTCAAACAACGTTATAAAATAGGTGGTCATGGCCTGCTAATTCAGTTAAATGATTTTTACCATGATCCTTATCAACACTTAAAAGATCTATAAATGAAAAAGCTCATTTTATCAGCAGCATTATTACTTAGCTGCTTTGCCGTCAAAACCGCCAGCGCCCAGGTTAGTGTAAGTTTAGGCGTAAATATTGGCAGCCAGCCGGCCTGGGGCCCTGTAGGGTATGATTATGCCAATTACTATTACATGCCCGATATTGATACTTATTACGATGTGCCTACCCATCAGTATGTATATTTTGAGAATAATATTTGGGTACATCGGGCATACCTGCCTGTACGCTACCGTCATTACAACCTGTATAATGGTTATAAAGTGGTGATCAATGATCGTAACCCATGGTTAAGGCACGGGTATTACAGGGATCATTATGCGGGCTTTAGAGGCCGTCATGACCAGGTGATCATCCGCAATAGTCGTGATGTACGCTATGCTAATTACTGGCATGGCAATTACGCCCGCAGAACAGCTTATGCACGCCCGCACTACAACAATGGCAACCATTGGGGTAACCGGGGCGGCAATTGGGGTGGTAATCGCGGTCATGGCAACTGGGGCGGTGATCGCGGTCACGGACGCGGTAACTGGGGTGGAGATCGTGGAAATCACGGCGGCGACCACGGAAACCACGGCGGAGGTCATGGCGATCATGGACGTCATTAATTGAAAATCTTGTGCATAAAAACGGGCTCCCTGTTAAAGGAAGCCCGTTTTTTGAGTTTTAGTTAGAAATGAAAAATAACCTTAAAGCTCAAGTTTCGCCCCATATTATAAATACCGGTATGCCCATTGGGCGATGATTTATAATATTCAAAATACTTTAACCGGTTCAAATTAGCCTGGTAAGCGGTATCAAATAAGTTATCTCCCTGTATAAAAAATTCATAAAAGGATGATTTAGCCTTTTCTGCTTTAATGGTAAAACCCAAACCTGCATTGAACAGGGTGTACCCTTTTGTAAAAGTTTCGGTATTGTCTAGTGCATAGAAATGGCTCTGGTTAGCATACCCATCGGCCTCAATACGGGCATTTAACTTAGTGAATATGCCATAGGTTCCGGGCAGCGTTGCCCTTAATGCCGATCGGATATGCAACGGTGGTATAAAAGGGAGGTATTTTGCAGCATCGCCATACTCATCTATCAATCGCTGATTTTTGTTGATACCGTTTACGTATGATATACTGTTATCTAAAGCCAGCCACTTGATACTTTGCGGGTGCAGGTTTAGCGTCAACTCGGCGCCATAAAGGCGGGCTTTTGATTGCTGGTATTGATAGGTGCTGTTACCGGGTACAATAATAACCGGATTACCGTTGGCATCATTCAGTTTGGCCTGGTAAATATAGTTGTTGATATTATTGTTGAATACTTCGGCAATGATGTCCATATCGGGCAGATAAGCAATAAAACCAAGATCCTGCTGCAGGCTAAATTCGGGATTAAAGCTGCGGTTACCCAGGTAAACAATATGGGCGCCGGGGTCAAGTCCGTTTGAACCAATTTCAGTAATGTTTGGCGCCCGATAGCCCCTGGCAATATTAGCTTTGAGCAACAGACGATCGCTGATGTTATAAGTAAGACCTAAACTGCCCGAAAAGCCGCGATAATTATGCGTAAAGGCCGGAAACTGTAAACTGGCGCCCGCTGTATCGGGCAAATGCGCCTGCCTGCCAAACCCGGTTTGTGCATCGGTACCCACATAAAAATTATTCCAGGTAATGTGTCTGGTATCGTACCTTAAACCGCCGGAAATATCAATGCGACCAAAGCTTTTTTTAGCAAACAGGAAGCCTCCTGCATCAAACAGGTTATAATCGGGTATGGGAAAATCAGTGGCTGCTTTACTGCGATTGGTTTGGTACATGCCATTGATACCCGCGGTGGTTTCCACACCACCTAAGCTGGGTAGGTTATATCTTACATCATAATTAACCGTGTTGAGTACTACGTATAAGCCTGCTTGCTCCGGAATGGTTGGATGGTCATATTCCCTGCGGATGCTTTGCTGAAAACCCAATGAGGTATTGATACTGCCATCGCCGGTTTTAAAAGAATTGGTATTGTATACCCGATAATGCTGTATACGCTGATGCAAGGGCGCTATCGAATAAGAACGCAATTCGCTGTTGGAAACTATAGGACGGTTTTTGATATCGTCTTGTCCGGCTTCATAGATCTGTTTGGTAAAACGACGGCTCAGGGAATCCCGGCTACCATCGGGAATCTCCTGCCGGTTATCATATAGTGTAGCGCCAATTTGTGAGTAACCCCATGATTTATCCACCCGGGCAATGCCCGACAGGTTAAATTCTCGGAAACCGGTATTATATACAAAACCGTCTATCTTGTTCTGATAATCATGAGCGGTTTTAGCGGTAGCCCTGAAAGCGTATTTCCAGTTATTTTGTTTGTAGGATAAGCCTACGGATGTGCCGATCATACCATTGTTGGTATGATAATCGGTTATAAAATCACCATTGAGTTTGCCGTCCTCACCACTGGGGATATAAGGGATCAAATTAATCACACCGGCCAACGCATCGGAACCATAGGTTAAACTAGCCGGACCTTTTACCACCTCAGCACGACCAATACCATATTGGTCTATCTCAATACCGTGCTCATCGCCCCATTGCTGGCCTTCCTGGCGTATACCATCGTATAAAGTTAAAACACGATTATAACCCAGTCCGCGTATAAAAGGTTTAGAGATATTGGGCCCGGTAGTAACAGCGCTTACACCAGGTACGCCTTTAATAATGGCATCGATGATATTATTGTTTACGTGCTGTTCAATCTCTTTTTTGCTCATTACCGTTATAGGCACGGGATTACTGCGCAGTTGAGTAGCTCGTGATACCCCGGTTACTACTACTTCATTGAGTTTGGATGGCTTTTCTTTCAGGCTCACGTTTTTTACAACGGGTTCATCGTTGTTAATGGTAATTCGGATGGTGTCGGCTTCATAACCGATGCTGGTAAAAGTAATGCCATAGGTTCCCGGAGGAATATTTTTGATCTCGAAATAGCCCTTGGTATTGGTGCTTACACCTTTCCCGAGGCTTTTAATGCTCACCGAGGCATATGATAAGGGTTCATTATTACCAGTGACATGCCCTTTTAAAACTCCGTTTTGGGCAAAAAGCTGATTAGTTATCAATAATATAAAAAGTAAAAACAGTGTTCGCATATAGTTTAAATTTATGCAAACATATTTAATTTATTTGATTAATTAAATATATAAAATTAGATAAGACTAATTTTATAATTAACGCTATGTTTTATTTATGTTTGTGTGTAATCATAAAAGTGGATGTACACATTATCGGAAGAGAATTACCTGAAATCAATTTACCGGCTTAGCCAGCAACCCAATTTTAAGATAACGCCAACAGCTATTGCCGAGTCGTTGAAAAACAACCCGGCATCGGTGGTGGATATGATACGCAAACTGACCGACAAGCAGTTGATAGAGTACGACAAGAAAAAAGGCGTAAAACTAACCCCCGTTGGTTTAAAGGATGCTGTATTGATTGTTCGCCGTCACCGGCTTTGGGAGGTGTTTTTGTTGGAAAAGCTGGGATATCATTGGGATGAGATCCATGATATTGCCGAGGAGCTGGAACACATTAACGATGCTACCCTGGCCGATAGACTGGATAAATTTCTCGGTTTCCCGGAGTATGACCCTCATGGCGATCCTATCCCCAAAGCAAACGGGAAGGTTCCCAAGCCCTATTCAGTAACCTTAGCAGATCTAAAAACAGGAGCTAATTGCCGGGTAGCCGCTGTAAAAGATACAAGCAGCTCGTTTTTACAGTACCTGCAAAAATTGGATATTGGCATAGGTACCAACATCAAACTGCTCGAAAAAATAACTTATGATAATTCGCTGGTGATCAGCATCAATGATAAAGAAAGCACTACCGTATCGCAAAAATTTGGAGAGAATATCCTGGTGGACTAAAGAGCTGAAAGCTCAAGGGAAAAAGCTTAAAGCTATATAAGAAATAATAAAAAGGCCTAAAGCGTAAATGCTTTAGGCCTTTGGCTTTCTGCCTTAAGCTCGTTTTACGGCGTTTTTCCATTTATCTTGGCCGATTCTTCCAGTTCATTATCAACCTGATCGTCAAAATACAGGCGATATATTAACCAATCATTTTTTGGCTTGTAAAACATAAAGGTAAAACGTACCGGTTGATTCTGGTGTTTTACGAGGTAACTATACAAGATCAGGCTGTTTGACGCCTTGCGTTGTACAATCAATTCCTTACCAATGTACAGACCGATTAAAGCCCGGGTGGTATCAATTTTGGCTATCAACCCCCTCAAGCTCGTTGAATCAACCAATGGATTGGTTTTAAAAATGTTGATGATAGCTCTGGAGGTACCATCTTTTTCATAAGTTTTAAAAAACTTGTCAATATAAACCGTAGCTCCGGTAGCAGCAGGCGCTTTGGCAGCAGTGGATGCCGCTGGGGTTTGCGCATAAACGCTGCTACAAATAATAATAGCTATTGCTATTAGGAATATTGACTTTAATGTTTTAGGATTGAAGTATTGCATACCGATGATTTATTAGCTAAAATAGGTAATTAAATAATATCAGTTCCTCTTCATGGTAAAATGATGGTAAATTTATTGTTAGGAAAGATGGCAAAATAAGTTTGACAAACTCATCGCTTTGATAATCGACAGTGTGAGCATTCGCAAAGAGATTCTGAGTCCACTTAAAAAGATTGTCATTTCGAACGAGGTACGAGGAGAAATCTTCTGCGATTTGCAATTGGAACCTGGTATTACGCAGAAGATTTCTCCTCACCCCTTCACTGTGTCCGTTGCTGTTCGTCGAAATGACATGGGGGTTTTAGCCAAAATCTGGGTTTACACTATTTGAGGGTGTATTTAAATTAAAATATTGATAATAAATAAGTTATCTCAATTTTAACCATAAAAAGTGTAAACCCATGTAAACCCACTTTTTTAATAAAATGGCATGTCCTTTCTAAGATTATCCTTAATCCGTCTTGTAAATTATATGCCAATAAAAAAGCCCCGACCAATCGGTCGGGGCTTTATGCAATATCGTTATAACGTTATTACTTAGCAACGTACATTACTTCTTTAACCGCTTTAATCACACGCTCCGGATTTGGCAGGTATTCCTGGATCAGGGTTGGTGCGTAAGGCAGTGGAACGTCGCCACCCATGATGCGTAATATAGGTGCATCAAGGTAATCAAACGCGTCTTTTTGTACTTTAAAAGCAACCTCAGTAGCTATTGAGCCTAAAGGCCAGCTTTCTTCAACGATCACTAAACGGTTTGTTTTTTTAACCGATTCAATCACAGTAGCATAGTCAATAGGGCGTACAGTGCGTAAGTCGATCACTTCAGCATGGATACCTTCTTTTTCAAGCTCGGCAGCTGCAGCGATAACCACTTTCATGATCTTGCCAAAGCCTACTAAAGTAACATCCGTACCTTCTTTAACCACTTTCGCTTTGCCTAGTGGTATATAATAAGTTTCTTCAGGAACTTCGCCTTTATCACCATACATTAATTCAGATTCCATGAAAATAACCGGATCCGGATCAAGAATAGCCGATTTTAGTAAACCTTTAGCATCGTAAGGATTTGATGGTACTACCACTTTTAAACCCGGGCAGTTGGCATACCAGTTTTCAAAGCACTGACTGTGTTGCGAGCTTAGCATACCCGCATTACCTGTAGGGCCGCGGAAAACGATAGGAACCGAGAACTGGCCACCGCTCATGGACATAATCTTGGCTGCACCGTTGATGATCTGGTCAATAGCCACTAACGAAAAGTTAAAGGTCATGAACTCGATGATCGGGCGCAAACCATTCATGGCAGAGCCGATGCCGATACCGGCAAAGCCTAATTCAGAGATGGGCGTATCAATAACGCGTTTGGCACCAAATTCATCCAGCATACCCTGGCTTACTTTGTAGGCGCCATTATATTCGGCAACCTCTTCACCCATCAGGTATATTTTATCGTCGTTGCGCATTTCTTCGACCATGGCCTCTCTTAGCGCTTCTCTGAACTGTATTTCTCTCATTATATTTATATAAAATGATGTTTTTTGCGACCGCAAATATAAACACTAATGTGTAAAATGCAATCCCCAAGCAGGTGCAGATAAGGTTTTACCGCATATATTTTACAAAAATCAGTACATTGGATAAATAAACCTTGTACCAATGAAATTTCTATCCTTGAAAAATCTGGCCGACGATATATTTAAAGCTGTAAATGGTATCCTTTTGAAGTTTTAATTTTTACAGATTACCCAACATATTCATATCAAACTTGGGTTTAAGAGTATACTTCAATTGCACTAACCCGCTGCTGAATTGCTCGCTGCTAACCAATGCGAGTTCTGTTCGTTCTTTTATATTGATAAAAAGCGGTTTACCCGAACCTAAAATTACAGGATGCACTGATATCAACATTTCATTGATCATGTTATGAGCTATAAATGCCGATACCAGCTCTGCCCCGCCAAACAACCAGATATTTGCGCCGGGTTGATACCTGATTTCTTCTATACGGCTTTTAAAATCAGCCTCAGTAATAATTTCGGCGTTATTACCAACCTGCTTCAAGGTATTCGAGAAAACGTACATTTTAATTGCTGAGAATACCTCTGGGCTTGCGCTCATGAGCATTTCGTAACTTTTGCGACCAAGAAATATGGCGTCGGTATTACCTAAAAACTCGGTCATGCCATAATCCTGATCGGCAAAGCACCAATCATACTCGCCATTAGGGCCTTCAATATATCCATCGAGGCTTAAAGCCAGGTTCAAAATTATTTTCCGCATGGTAGTTTGGGATATAGTATAGATTTATTCGTCTTCCTGAACGCGGTTCTTTTCCTGCCACTGTTTGCTGAAGGATTTTTCGGCAACATTGGGCATATCCCGAAGGTGGCCCCATGTCTTTTTAAAGAAAGTTTTGAGCAGGAAGTTTTTCATTTTACCGCCAAAAAAGTCAGTGAGCTTACGCTTGAGCATACCTTTTGTCCAGATGCTCCAACCCCAGCGTTCTTTAGTGGTAATCAGGTGCTCTTTTACCGCATCGCGCCGGTTAAGCAACAACATTTTATGAATATCGATCTTAACGGGGCAAACCTCGGTACACCTGCCGCATAAACTGGAAGCATAGCTTAAGTGTTTAAACTCACTCATTCCCCTGGTATGCGGCGTAATAATGGAGCCAATAGGTCCGCTATAGGTGGTATTATAGGTATGCCCCCCAATGTTTTTGTAAATAGGACAAACGTTTAAGCAGGCACCACAACGTATACAGTATAACCCCTGACGCTGTTCTTTTTGGGCTAACAGGTTAGTACGGCCATTATCTAACAATATCACATACATTTCATCGGGGCCATCGGTTTCATTCGGCTGGCGCGGGCCGCTTAAAATGGTGTTATAAACCGTGAGATTTTGCCCGGTGCCATGGGTGGATAATATGGGCCAAAACAGGTCGAGATCGGCGATGGATGGGATCAATTTTTCGATACCGACGATTGCAATGTGTATTTTAGGGAACGTAGTGCATAAACGGGCATTCCCTTCGTTTTCACTAATGGCGATGCTGCCCGTATCAGCCAGTAAAAAGTTGGCTCCAGTAATACCAATATCGGCTTGCAGATATTTCTCGCGCAGTAATTCGCGCGCTTTAAGGGTCAGTTGCTCTGGCGTGGCATCAATCGGAGTACCGAAACGTTCGTGGAACAGTTTGGCTATATCCTCTTTGCTGAGATGCATGGCCGGGGTAACTATATGGTAAGGCTTTTGCCCCAAAAGCTGCACAATGTATTCGCCCAGATCAGTTTCTAACGACTCAATCTGGTTACTTTCCAGAAACTCATTTAAATGAATCTCCTCGGTAACCATTGATTTTGATTTGACGACAGTTTTGGCGTTGGCTTTGCGGATGATACTTAGTATCTCGCGATTGGCTTCTTCTGCATCATTGGCCCAGATTACTTTTCCGCCACGTTTTTGGAAGTTGGCTTCAAACTCTGGTAAAAACTTATCCAGGTTTTCCATTACCTTCCATTTGATCACATGCCCCTTACGTTTGGCGTTTTCAAGATTAGTAATGCGGGAAAGGCCGCGTTCCACAGCGGTGCTGTATTTATCAATGTTATTATTGATAATACGGCGGTGATCAACATCAAATGCCTTCTCTTCAGAGGCTACCAAAAACTCTTCCGCAGTGCTTCCCATATATGCGAATTTAGTTTTTTTTTATATTGGTTGATTATTGAACGGTTGATTAAGTTTTTAACACAGCAAAAAAAGAGGCGCAAATATGCGCCTCTCTTTTAATTTTATGAACCTGATTATTATCTGGTTTCTTCAGATACTTTACCATCCACAAAAGGGCGTTTATCCCGGTTCGCCAGATCCCAGCCAGTATAAAATACCAGTTGTGCTCGTTTAGCTAATAATGGAAAGTTGATCTTGCTCACTTCATCGCCAGGCTGGTGATAATCGGCATGCACTCCGTTAAAGTAAAATATAATAGGCACGCCATGTTTGGCAAAATTGTAGTGATCGCTGCGATAGTAAAACCGGTTTGGATCGTTTGGATCGTCATACTTATAATCCAAATGCAGCTTGGTATAAGTATTATTGGCATTCTCTCCAACTTCATGTAGTTCTTTACTCAGCATAGATGATCCTATGGCATAAACATAATTAGCTGAATCAGGTTTACCTATATATTCTTCACCCACACGACCAATCATATCAATGTTCAGATCGGTAATCGTATTAGCCAGCGGGAAAACCGGATGCTCAGAGTAGTATTCCGATCCCAATAAGCCTTTTTCTTCACCAACATTACCTAAAAACAGGATACTACGACGAGGGCCATGGCCGTCCTTTTTAGCTTGTGAAAACGCCCGGGCAATTTCCAATATACCAGTAGTACCGGAGCCATCATCATCGGCACCGTTATTTACCTTATCCTTAGCATTTGGATCTGGGTTTAAACCAATATGGTCATAGTGAGCCGAAAATACCAATACCTCATCTTTAAGATCGGTACCTGGCATGTATCCTAATACATCAACTGCTTTTACATCCCTCTTTTCGGTATGATATTTCAGGGCGATTTCGGTTTTTATAGTCAAAGGTTGGTTGACAGCTGAAGCCGAGGCCGTTTTTAACTGATCATAAGTTTTGCCACTTGCCTTTACCAGATCATCTGCCAGATTAATGGTAATTTGAAATACCGGGGCATTGGCGTTTTGCGATGCGCCGCCTTCCTTTTTAATAGTTAAACGCGGACTTGTCATACTGTTACCAAAACGGGTCAAGGCAGCAGCAATGCCTGGATTGGCGGCAAGTATAGCCAAAGGCTTTTTGCTTTGGAGATTTTTAATGATCCTGGTACGGATAGCCGTCATGCGATAACTTGTATTGGGGGTAGATCCCGCTTCCGGTTTATCTTCATTTACCCAAAGCAATATTTTCCCGGTCAAATCGGTATTACCTATCTCACTTTCGGTTCCATAACCCACAAATACGATTTCATTTGCGGTCAGGCTATTATCAGGATAGGTACCAATGAGGTAAAAGTCCTTAGCATAGGTAAACGCTTTTCCGTTTACGGTAAAATCCGTTACTCTAAGCGCATTTTCTGTAAGCGGCACATCCAGGAAATAAGATCCGTTCACGGGAGCTTGTAAACCTAGTCGCTTAAACTCAGCAGCTATATAGTTTGCTGCCTTCTCGGCGCCGGGTTTGCCGGTTTCACGGCCTTCAAACGCATCAGATGCTATTATGCTCAAATGCTTTTTGGCATCATCAGCGGTGATTAGCTTGGCGTATTTTACAATTGTTGGGTTTTGCTGGGCACAGGCATTTAAAGCAAATGCCGACGAAATAGCCCACAGATATATTTTTTTCATCTATTATTTATAAAGGGTTTATTTTAATGGTTCATCGGTCATGGTAAAACAGGAGCGATTTATATCTTTAGCTTAACAGGCAATTTTACCTACGCGCGTGGCGTGGCGGCCACCCTCAAAATCTGTATTCAGAAAAGCTGCTACAATTTTATTGGCTTCATCAATGCTGATAAAGCGGGCAGGAATACATACAATATTGGCATCATTGTGCTTCCGGGCCAGTTCTGCCAGTTCAACTGTCCAGCAGATGGCTGCGCGAATGCCCTGATGTTTATTGGCTGTAATGGCTACGCCGTTGGCACTACCGCAAACCAAAATACCCAGATCAAATTCACCGCTTTCAACTGCCGAGGCAACGGGGTGGGCAAAGTCGGGATAATCTGCCGAGGCATTGGAATAGGTGCCAAAATCTTTTAACTCAGCTGCGGTTACGGTTTCCAGCAAAGCCTGTTTATAATCAAAGCCGGCGTGGTCGGCGCCAATGGCAATCTTTAGCCCTTCTTTCATCAGTTAAATAAGTGTTAAGTTAAGATACAAATGTGCAAATTATTTAGATGTGCTGATATGCCAATTTAACATAGTAAGGCTTTCAACATAAGATCCGCTTAAATGCTCTCCGGAAGTGTAGGGCATTTTGACCGCACAAACTGCCTATCTGCTTAAAAAGTGGGTTTACATGGGTTTACACTTTTTTGGGTTAACATAATTTTATCTAATTGACAATCAGTTAATTAATTCGTTTTCTTGCAATAAAATGACGAATTTATGTAAACCATGTTTTTAAATAAAAAAGCCGCCCTTAAGGGGCAGCTTTTTTATATGTCGTGTGCATATCTGGTTATGACATTACTTCTTCGTGGCGTTTTATTTTTCTTTTCTCAACCAAGCCTGCCACTACAATACTTACTTCGTAAAGTATAAATAACGGGATACTTACTACAGTCATGGTTAACATATCAGGTGTTGGAGTTACCACCGCTGCTATGATCAGGATGATCACAATAGCGTACCTGCGTGTTTCACGCATGAATTTAGGCGTTAAGATACCCAGGTTTGATAATATGTAAACCAGAATGGGTAACTGAAATACCAAACCAGTTGCCAGGGTGAGGGTAGCAACCGACGATAAATAAGAATCAACTGTGAACTTATTCTCAATTTGTGTGCTGACCGTATAGCCTGATAAAAAATTAATAGACATGGGGGTAATAACATAGTACCCAAACATCACACCCAGGAAAAACAGTATACAGGCGTAAAAAACAAATCCAGTAGCGGCTTTACGTTCTTTTTCATGCAGGGCAGGCTTTACAAAGCGCCAAATCTCCCAGATGAGGTAAGGAACCCCCATAGTAATACCTATAAGGAGTGCCGAATTGATCTGTAAGGTGAATTGGCCCGCCATTTCGGTATTAAGAAGATGTATATTGATTTTATCAATACAAAATCCGGAGCGGTGTAAAGCTGCACCGATATTACAAAGCATACGATAGGTCCAGAAGGTAGGCCTGCTTGGGCCCATGATCACCGTATCAAAAATCCAGTCGTAATAATAAAATACTACAGCGGTAAATATCACAATGGCTATTGACGCCCTTACTAAATGCCATCTCAGCGCCTCCAAATGATCGAAGAAAGACATTTCTGCTTCCATCGTTTTGCCTTTGTCTTTGATGGCCTTAATTAGTTTGTTATCGCTCATGGTTTAAATACCGCTGTAAAAACGCTATTGTGCTAAGTACGTTTAATTATATGAAGATAGTTTGAATTTATTTTAAAATTCAAAGGTTTCCATAAACTTGGTGGTGAAATTACCAGCACGGAAGTTAGGATCCTGCAATAATTTAAGGTGAAATGGTATAGTTGTTTTTACACCTTCTATCACAAATTCACTTAATGCTCTCTCCATGGTACTCAATGCTTCATCACGGGTTTGCGCTACGCAAATCACTTTGGCTATCATCGAATCATAGTTAGGTGGGATCACGTAACCGGTGTATACATGTGTATCGATACGCACACCGTGGCCACCAGGTGAATGGAAATTGGTTATTCTACCTGGTGATGGACGGAAACCATTAAAAGGATCCTCGGCATTGATACGGCACTCAATAGCATGCATGGTTGGCTCGTAGTTTTTGCCCGAAATAGGGATGCCTGCCGCAACTTTGATCTGTTCTTTGATCAGGTCAAAGTTGATTACTTCTTCTGTAACCGGGTGCTCTACCTGGATACGAGTGTTCATTTCCATAAAGTAGAAATTACGGTCTTTATCAACCAAAAATTCTACGGTACCGGCACCTTCATATTTAACGGCTTTGGCTCCTTTTATAGCAGCCTCCCCCATTTTCTTACGCAGTTTTTCGGTCATGAATGGCGATGGTGATTCCTCTACCAGTTTCTGGTGACGGCGTTGAATTGAACAATCGCGCTCAGAAAGGTGGCATACTTTACCATACTGATCGCCCACTACCTGTATCTCGATATGACGCGGATCCTGTACATATTTTTCCAGGTAAAGGCCATCATTGCCAAAGGCAGCACCAGACTCGGCACGAGCCGAATCCCAGGCATTTTCAAACTCTTCATCTTTCCAAACAATACGCATACCACGGCCACCACCACCGGCAGTTGCTTTTAATATAATAGGATAACCTATTTTGTTGGCTATAGAAATACCTTGTTTTACATCGGTAAGCAAACCGTCTGAACCAGGTACAATAGGTACACCGGCTTTTTTCATGGTGTCTTTAGCTGATGCCTTATCACCCATCTGGTTGATCTGCTCGGCAGTAGCGCCAATAAATTTGATGCCATAATCGGCACAAATAGCCGAAAATTTAGCGTTTTCAGACAGGAAGCCATAGCCTGGGTGTATAGCATCGGCATTGGTAAGCTCGGCCGCCGAAATAAGATTTGGGATACTTAAGTATGAATCACGGCTTGGTGGCGGGCCAATGCAAACAGCCTCATCAGCAAAACGTACATGAAGGCTATCACGGTCGGCAGTTGAATATACAGCTACGGTTTTTATACCCATCTCTTTGCAGGTACGGATAATACGTAAGGCAATCTCACCCCGGTTAGCTATTAATATTTTTTTAAACATCTTTTTTGTAAGGATTACACTGATTGTTTTATAATTACACCGATTATTTCTAAAAGATTACACCGATTATTGAGGGGATTGCATTGATTAATTTTTGATAATCAATGTAATCAACTTCTATCGGTGAAATCAAATGTATAATCGGTGCAATCTACTAAATAGGTTCTACTAAAAATAAAGGTTGATCGTATTCAACAGGAGATGCATTGTCAACCAATACTTTGACAATACGACCTGAAATCTCAGATTCGATCTCGTTGAAAAGTTTCATGGCTTCGATAATGCAAACAACACTGCCTGTTTTTATCTCATCGCCAACATTTACAAATAATGGCTTGTCAGGACTAGCCGAACGGTAAAAAGTGCCGATCATTGGCGATTTGATAGTAAGATATTTTGAAGTATCCTCCGCTGCCGGGGTAGCAGGAGTAGCCACTGGTGCTGCTGCCTGGGCAACCGGAGCAACCGGTAATGCTACCGGAGCAGTTTGTGCCGGAATACTTGCATGAATAACCTGTGGTTGTACCTCATTGGTTTTTATGGTAATCTTAAAATCTTTTTGCTCAATTGACACTTCGTTTACGCCTGATTTTGAAACAAAACGAATAAGGTCCTGAATTTGTTTAATATCCATACTTTGGGATTGAGTGGTTTTGGATAAAGTTTATTATCTAAGTTAATATGATAATGTGCAAACTGGCAATATGCAAATATGCAGACTGCAAATGTGCAAATGTTTTTTATGATTTAGCTATAAATTAAGTAACATATTAAAATGAACAGATGTTTTATTTTTCTGACCTGTACACTTAATAAGCCCATTTTAAATAAATAGAACCCCAGGTAAATCCGCCTCCAAATGCCGCTAAAATAAGATTATCGCCTTTTTTAAACTTGCTCTCCCACTCCCACAAACATAATGGTATTGTTCCATTAGTTGTGTTACCATAACGTTCAATATTGATGATCACCTTATCGGCACTTAACCCGGTACGGCTGGCAGTAGCGTCAATGATCCGCTTATTGGCCTGATGAGGCACCAACCAGGCAATATCATCAGCCACCAGGCTATTGCGCTCCATTACTTCGTGAGCCACATCGGCCATGTTGGTTACCGCAAATTTAAATACTGCAGGACCTTCCTGATAAGCAAAATGCTCACGGGCCTCCACGGTTTCATGCGTTGCAGGTTTTACAGAACCTCCGGCTTTTTGATGTAAATATTGCGCACCGGAGCCATCGCTTTTCAGGATAGAATCCATAATGCCATAGCCTTCGGTATTAGGCTCAAGCAACACTGCGCCGCAACCATCACCAAAAATAATGCAGGTGGCGCGATCCTCATAATTAATTATCGACGACATTTTATCGCCGCCAACTACCAGTACCTTTTTATGTTTACCATTTTCAATAAACTGGGCACCTGTGGTAAGGCCAAATATAAAACCTGAACAGGCTGCCTGAAGGTCGAAACCCCATGCATTCACCGCGCCAATTTTGTTGGCCAGGATGTTTGCTGTTGCCGGAAATGGCATATCGGGCGTAGTTGTGCAAAAAATAACCAGGTCAATTTCCTCGGCACTTATTCCCCGTTTTTTTAACAAGCCATTAACCGCGGGAACTGCCATATCAGATGTACCCAAGCCTTCGCCTTTAAGTATACGGCGCTCCTTAATGCCGGTACGGCTTACAATCCACTCATCGTTGGTATCAACCAGAGTTTCAAGCTCCTGGTTGGTAAGGATATAGTCGGGAACGTAACCATGTACAGCAGTAATAGCAGCATGAATTTTACTCATCTTTTATCTTTTTACTGAAAAGCTTGTTTAATTTTGTCAACCAGATTGCTCTCAATCATGTTTTTTGATAAAAGGATCATGTTTTTGATAGCTTCGGGACTTGAGATGCCATGGCCTACAACTACCGGTGCATTTACACCCAGAATAGGGCTGCCACCGTATTGTTCGTAATTAAACCGGTCAAAAAACTCATCTTTAAGCTGTTTCTTTCGTGTTATCACATAAAACGATTCGGCCAGCTTTAATATGACGTTACCGGTAAAGCCATCACATACATACACATCAGCAGTTTCACTAAACAGGTCGCGTCCTTCAACGTTACCTACAAAGTTAAACAGGGATGTTTCTTTCATTAAAGGGTAGGTGGCCTGACTCAGGATATTACCTTTTTCTTCTTCTTCGCCGATGTTCATTAACGCTACACGCGGATTGTTGATATCATATACCGATTGCGCGAGTAAACTGCCCAGCACGCCAAACTGCACCAGAACATCTGGTTTACAATCGGCATTGGCACCTACATCCAACAAAATACCCAAACCTCCTTTAAGTTTGGGTACAATAGTGGTCATAGCCGGACGAATAACGCCGGGAATGGTTTTTACGCTGAACATGGCACCAACAAGCATGGCGCCGGTATTACCAGCCGAAGAAAAAGCCTGTATCTGTCCCTCCTTAAGCAATTGAAACCCAACCGAAATACTCGAATCCGGTTTTTGAACAATCGCCTTTGTAGGATGTTCGCCCATACCTATCACTTCGGTTGTATGTACAAACTCAAAGTGATCCGGGCTCACATTATTTTCCTGAAGAATAGTGGCGGCAATTTCTTTATCCCCGATGAGCACCAGTTTTTGGTCGGCAGATAAAGCCTTATAAGCTTCGATTGCCCCTAAAACGGCTGCTTTGGGAGCATAATCACCGCCCATAATATCTAAGCCAATCTTCATTTTCAGAAAATTAAACTTATGCTACTGCTGCTTTCTCTATCAGTAATTTACCGTTGTAGTAAACGTTACCATCAACAGTATAAGCTCTGTGCGGTAAATGCACGGCACCTGTAGTTTGGCAGGTAGTTAAAGTTGGAGCTTCAGCTTTGTAGTGTGTTCTACGCTTATCTCTTCTTGATTTGGATATTTTACGTTTTGGATGTGGCATGATCCTGTTATTTGTTATTTATTTATTTTTCTGAGTACATCCCACCGCGGGTCTGTCTGCTCATTTTGTCCTTCATTTCCCGAAAGGTTATTTAACTTTTCGAGCATCTCTTTATCACAATAAGAGGTGTTACCCTCATCGCCGCATACCGATATAAATGGCATGGCAACGTTTATATATTCATATATTAACCCTGCTATATTGATCTCATGATCATTTTTATTCAGGGTGATGATCTCGTCATCTTCATCAATCACCTCGTCGCTAAACTTGGCAATCTGCTGCTCGGTTATATCCAACGGTTGCGGATATTCGGCTAAGCACCTGTCGCAGGTGGTATTAACAGTTCCGCTGATGTGGAAATCCAGTATCAACATGGTTTCCTGCTTATCTAATTCCACCAGGCACTGCAGATTAGCTTTTTTTACCAGCGAGTAATCAAACTCGTCAAAAAAAGCATCGTCAACAGCGTATTCAAACCGGTGTTTTCCCAGTTTAAGCCCTGTAAAAGGAATCGAATATGTTCTAAGCGATTTCAATGAGCAACAATTAGCCCGCAAATGTAGGGAAAAATACTACAATTGGAAACTGTTTTTTTAATTTGATTCTGGACGGGATAAAATACTAACGGTTAAAGGTAAAGATAATATTGTAATCTACAAGGCTAGTTATCAAAAATACGGCACAATATAAACCAAATACCATTTCGGTATTTGAAATTTAACAGGTTCTTTTTTAGCTTACTGTGCCAAACCAAGGGCTTAAAGCAAATAGTGACTTTGTGTTTGAAACTATATTTTAAGCCGGATATTGATCTTATCAAGCAATCCTGTAAGCCAAACCATTACAAATGCAAATATGATGCACTTAATTAATCCGCCGGTTCCCTGATTCAGGTATTCGGGATAGCCCAGGTTACTCATTTCATATATGGGGTAAAACAAAAAAGGTACAATATAACAGGTAAATGTATTGGTACCGGCTGGTTCAATGATCTTGAACCAGTTGTATTTATGTTTAAAATCAACCACGTAAATAAAAATGGCATACATCACCAAGCTAATACCTGTACAAATGAGTACCCATGAAGGGGTATCACGAGCCTTGGAGATACCACCACTAAAGTACCGTACAATAAAGCCCATGTTAAACATGATAATAGCGATCATGAACAAGGCTGCCCATAACAGTTTAAGTTCATTATTAGCCTTAAGCCGCATATACAACACAGATACAAACACACCAGACATGGTAAAGGCCTGCATAGCCCCGTTGCCGGCTATCCATACATATTTCTGCAGGGGAGCCAGGAAGTTAAGGAAACCAAAGTGGAAATCGATATTAAAGAACATAAAGAATATCCATGCCGCTGCCTGGATCCATAAATACCCGCCCGAATAATAATATATCAGCGCGCAAAGCAGATATGCCCAGCCTATCAACCCCAAGATACCCCACCACGTAAAATGCAGCCAGGTATGGCCAGGGTCGCTGGTTTTATAGAGGATAGACATGGCCAGGAGCAACGCAATACCGAAACCCTGTAATATGTACCGTTTAAGATTGGAGGTATCTTTACTGTAATCTAAAAATATAAAGAAAAAGCTGAACGTAACCAGGCTTTCCCAAACGGGCTTGGGCAGCAGTGTTGTAACTTCATTATAAGTTTCCATATTGGCATGATAAAAGCCAATAAATACCAACGCGAACGAGCGGGTTGCAATGCGCCACAGCAGTTTATAATCACCTTTTTTAAGCCTGTTTTGAAATGCAAAGGGTATAGATAAACCTACGATAAATAAAAACGCAGGAAAAATAGTATCGGCTAAACCTAAAGCATCAACGTTTTCGCCAGCATGTTTGAGCCAATTTGGTGTATTTGGAATTCCGTCGAGGTCATTCACAAATATCATCAGGAACATTGTTACCGCACGGAAAGCGTCAATGGATCGGACTCGACTAAAAAAATCATTCATTAAAGTGGTAAATGCGATAACTAAGCAAATGTTTTAATCTAACGTTAATTAAATTGAAACATTATTATTACAGAGCGGATTTTAGTCCCTGTCACGACTCAGTTTGGTAAATACCAGCGGATTTTCATTCAACTCCAAGGTTTCGCGGCGATGTTTTACAATATGTATAGCTGTAAACAGCGCCTCGCGGAATGATATTTCCGAAGCCTGGTTTTTACCCGCAATGTCATAAGCGGTACCATGATCGGGAGAAGTGCGTACAAAGTTTAAACCTGCGGTAAAGTTAACTCCCGATTCAAATGCTATTTGCTTAAAAGGAATAAGCCCCTGGTCGTGATACATGGCCAGCACGGCATCAAATTGCAAATAAGTTCCATTGGCAAAAAAACCATCAGCCGAGTATGGGCCAAATGCCAATATATCATTATTACGGGCCTCTTCAATGGCCGGGATGATCACTTCTTTTTCTTCGCTGCCAATCAATCCGTTATCGCTGGCATGTGGGTTAAGGCCCAGCACTGCTATTTTGGGTTTGCGTATCCAGAAATCATTTTGCAGGCTATGGTTCATCAGCTTAAGCTTGGCCAGTATTTTTTCGCCGGTAATACTTTCAGATACCTTGCTGATAGGAATATGTCCGGTTACAACACCAACCCGCAGGGTATCGCTCACCAGGAACATCAGCGATTCGGCTGCACCATCTCGCTGTTGTAAATATTCGGTATGACCCGGAAAGTTAAACTGATCGCTTTGTATATTGTCTTTATTGATAGGCGCTGTGATCAGGGCATCGATATAACCTTCTTTCAGATCAAAAGTAGCACGCTCCAAAGAGATAAAGGCGTATTTTCCACCGGCCTCGGTAACCTGGCCCATTTCAATTTTCACATCCTCTTCCCAGCAATTGATCATATTAGGCTTTTTGGACTGCGATTGCGACGGATCATTAATAACATGAAAATTAAGCTCATTAACCTGGGTTGCACGACGATGAAACGAAGCTACCTTAGTATGCCCGTAAACAATGGGGGTACAATAATCGTAAATGCGGGCGTCTGCCAGTGTTTTTATAATTATTTCTAATCCAATGCCATTTACATCACCTATGCTTATCCCTACTTTAATTTTATCGCTCATGTTATTATGTATGATTACACTGATTACTACAGGACTTCACCGATTTTGAGGCAATTTCACTGACCATAATCTGTTTATATTTATGTTAAACCCGGCCTTAAACTCTATGCTTTTGGCCTTGGGCTTTCGGCTTTTTTTACTGCAAATAAAAGATTTTAAGCTTATAGTTCCCGAATAAAGCACAAATATGCCTTAATTTGCTCAAATATTTGATTAATAATGACGTTGGTAAGGGCAAAAAAACATTTAGGGCAACATTTTCTGACAGATAAAAATATCGCAGCCAAAATTGTGGACAGCCTGAAACCAGATGGCCGTTACCAACACGTACTGGAAGTTGGCCCGGGGATGGGTATCTTGTCCGACTTTTTATTGCAGAAGACCGAGTATGAAGTGTCTCTGATCGATATTGATGAGGAATCATACCAGTTTTTGCAAAAAAAATACCCTCAGCTCGGCAACCGCCTCATTAACGCCGACTTTCTGGAAATGGATTTTAAAGGTGTATTCCAGGGCCCGCTGGCTATTATTGGCAATTTCCCCTATAATATATCTTCCCAGATATTATTTAAAGTGCTCGACAACCGCCAGCAGGTAGTGGAAGTAGTTGGCATGTTTCAGAAGGAAGTAGCCGAACGTTGTACCGCCAAAGCCGGTAGCAAGGAATATGGCATCCTGAGCGTGTTTTTGCAGGCCTATTATAAGGTAGAATACCTGTTTACCGTAAAAGCGGGTGTGTTTAATCCGCCGCCCAAGGTGCTTTCGGCGGTGATCAGGTTGACTCGGAATAACGCAGAAACACTGGACTGCGACGAAAAACTATTCTGGCAAATTGTAAAAGCCGGTTTTAACCAACGCCGTAAAACCCTGCGTAATGCCATATCATCACTCATTAACAAAGAACAGATGGCCGGGAATACCACCCTTGATCTGCGGGCCGAGCGACTTACCGTTGCCGATTTTGTAAAACTAACCAACGAAGTAGCTGCAGGTCGAAACCCGCAATAAGATCTACCCGAAAAAACTTTTTAAACCCCGGATTTTAACAAATTTCCGATCGAAAACGGGGGAAAATGGGCTCAAAAAAGCTCTGAAAATCTCGATTTTAACACTTTTTAACAAATTCCAACACGGTTTTGATGCATTTTTAAAATTTAAAAAAGCATTAAACAATTGATAACCATTTTTTTACATACCAAACGGTCAGTTTTGGGCCCCATTCTTTCTTAACTAAACAGGCCCGCTCCCTTTGATAAAGAAAGCAGGCCTGCTGTTTACATATAAAGATAAGTAATTTTTTTGACTCCGATACTGATTATGTATAACCGTCTGGGAGATTGCTTTTAAAACAGGAGGCACCTACGGAGCCCATACTCTTTCTATATTTTATCTATAAACAGGTTACTCCTCTGGAGTTGTGTTTGTGTCATTTGCAAAACTCCGGAGGAGTAACCTGTTTATAGACAGAAAACATTTATTTATGGCTCCGTAGGTGCCTCCTACAAACTATTTGAGGTAAAAGCAACTTTTCCGTAACCCTAAATTGAACTACCCACTTCAAGCAAATTAAATAATCATAATATCATAAAAAGTTAACAGCATTACCAACACTTTTGCGCTGTTCTTTTTATCTGTCCGTGGATTCCCCTACTCCCGCAAAACCCTGATCGGTTCAATACCATATGAAAAAGCAATTCTCCATAGCACTACTGGCCTTGTTTATGATAACAGGGCAACTGATGGCACAAACCGCCAAACACGTTATCTTTTTGACCATTGACGGGTTACGGCCCGATTTTTACCTCGACAGCGGGTGGCAAACGCCTAACCTGCGTGCGCTCATGAAAGACGGAGCTTATGCCAAAGGCGTAAACAGCGTATTCCCTTCCATGACCTATCCTTCACATACCACTATCGTTACGGGTGTGCAGCCTGTGAAGCATGGTATATTTTATAACAATATATTTACCCCCGATGGTGCGCCGCAACAGCCTTACTGGCAGGATAGCTCCATTCATGCCCCTACCATCTGGAAAGCTGCCAAAGAAAAGGGCATGACCGTTGCTTCGCTTTACTGGCCCGTATCGGCCAATGCACCGGTAGATTACAACATCCCGGACATAGGCGGTCTGGGTGATGGGGTTCGCGAGCAGTACTCATTACCGCAGGGTTTTTACGCTGACGTAAAGAAAGAAGTGTTCGGTGGCGTTGACGTGATAGATGCAGGAAAAAATCAGAACATAGCCAAGATAGCTGCGTATATAATCAAGAAAAGTAAGCCCGGGCTCATGACCATCCATGTATTTTCTGTGGACGGTGCGCAACATACGGAAGGACGTTACGGGACACATGTACAAGAAGCGGTAGCCGATGCTGATGCTGCCGTGGGTATTATTGTAGATGCCCTGAAAGCAGCAGGTATATGGGAAAGCACTGTATTGCTTATAGGTGGCGACCATGGGTTTTACGATGTAAAAAAGACGATCTCGCCAAATGTGTGGCTCAAAGAAGCCGGCTTGATCACTGATCTGAAAACCGGCGACTGGAAAGCCCAATTCAATGCCTCCGGTGGATCTGCTTACCTGTACCTGAAGAATCCTGCTGATAAAGCTACCGCCGATAAAGTAAAAGCATTGCTGGAAGCACAACCCGATAGCGTGAAACAATATTATCGTATTATCAGCAAAGAACAATTAACCAAAGGCGGTTATAACCCCAATGTTGCCTTCGCGCTTACCGGCGAGCATGACGCGGCATTTGGCAATGCCAGTACAGGAAATGCTGTAAAACCCGGTAAGGGTGGTACGCACGGCTATTTTCCCGACACCAAAAATATCCGTACCGGTCTCATCGCCCATGGCCCTGGTATTCGGAAAGGCGCTGTGATCGAAGAAATGAATCTGCGCGATATGACACCCATTATGGTAAAACTGCTGGGTATTCCGTTTTCAAAAGTGGATGGAAAAATACCGGAAGGGTTATTGGAGTAAGAACTCAATGTATTTGTAAAGAATATGTCATTGCTGAGCGCAGCGTGGCAATCGCGAACTATACAAGACGACTCTGTATAGCATGCGATTGCTTCGTCGTTCCTCCTCGCAATGACATGATGGGAATACGTCATCCTGAACTTGTTTCAGAATCCCACAGGATGAGTAATCACCATGCGTACAATCTGCCACCATATGGGATGCCGAAATAAATTCGGCATGACTTTAGTTTTCATACAAAGTTCCCCCTTCAGGGTGGTTAGGGGCTAATCTATGGGTATCACCACCGGCGCATCCTGCATTTTCTTCACCATTTCGGCCATGCGTTTAATGAACAGATAATTGGCCGTGCCTCCAATTACGGCGCCCACCACGGGTACCATTCTTTCGGCAGTACGGGTGCCCAGTACCATCAGGAATTTTTCGGCAATGCCCTCCATCATGGTTTTGGATATGGCTACGCCAGCCTCCACACTTAACGAAGTGGCAACCAGACCCATGAAATCATTAAATTCAATTTGGTAACTGCCCTTATTATAATACATAATGGCCATAGTTACCCTAAATTGCTGGGTAATGAGGTTGGCAAAATCAATAGGCAAACCGGCTATAAGCGTGATCATACCGCCACTGCCTGCAACAGCGCCCGAACCCGCTGCCATCAGCGCGCATTGGTTTATAAACTTATCCAACCCCATCGTATCAACCCCTTTTTTTATCTTGAGCTGATCTATATGAGTAAATATTTGTTTAAAGCCGCTATCGGCCAGCTTTTCGGCCTGGTGTTTAATGTCGGCGCCCAGCTTTTTTATTTTGATTAATTTCATCTTTGTCATTAGTTTTAAGTTGTGAGTATTAAGTTATAACCAAAAACTCCATACTTAATACTCAGTACTCCAGACTTATAAAGCTATTCCCGTGCCAGTTTTTGAAACCGCTCAAAATGGCAGTTTTTACTTCGACGCCACAACCTCGCCTTTATCATTCAGGCTTTCTATAACAGGTTGATTTTGTTGATTGATATAAATTTTAAGACGGGGTCTGCCTTTATCATCCCGTAAAAACAGGCCTACTTCGCCTTTGGTGGTCTTGCCTACAAAAAGCCGTTCGGCGGTTATAACGCCCGGTTGCTGTAGTTTTTTGACGCCGGCATTGTACGCAGCGGTATCATTCAGTTTCTTTAATGAATCTACATAGGTCATCACTTTCGCCGAAGGAAAATTATCGTACTTATCCCACAGTTTAAAACCATAGCTCCGTTGCAGATTTTTACCTTGATTATATTGATTGTATTGTAATTGCATGATCTGATCGTTCAGATATTGATCGATAGAATAAACCATGCCAGCGCCATTTTTATTGCCATCATAAATCAGTCCGCCGCATTCGTCTCCATCGTCATTAAAAAATATCATGCCTGCGGGGCGGTCGCGTTTAGGCAGCTCTTTACCGCCGAGGGTGCCCGGGTGCTGGCGCTCGTGATTACTGATAGCCATGCGGATCTGGCCATTGGCATCAACAATATCGAGGCGTTCGGCGGTAATATGTTTAAAATGTTCGTTGATGCTATTGTTCTGCCTGAATGCTGTTACTATTAATACCAATACCAGCAAGGTTAACATACCTGAGTATATTTTTAATGCTTTAACCTGTTTTTGTAAGTTTTCCATAAAATATTGATTGGTTGCTAAACAAATATATTTAAAATGGTCGGTGAAAAAGATTCATCTGGTTTACTTGCGCTCGTTTGTAAACGAACTCAAGATTGAATGATGCATAGCCGACTCACCCGGTCTACGCTCCGCTGGACCACCCTCTCTTCGCCTGCGGCGGAAAGAGGGTAAAGAAAAAAGAAAGAGAACCCCTCTCTACGCTTCGCGTAGAGAGGGGTGACGAGCAAAGCGATGTCGGGGTGAGTCATTACCGGCGTTCAAAATACAGCATGCCGCATGTGCCTTGCAATTCTATTCAAACTGTAAAAATCTGTCACACAATAAATAGCTGATGGCGAATAATTGGAGGTTTTGTAGATTTGCCCTTTCATAATATTTTGAAATTGAAAAATAGCATTCTTATAGTTGACGATGTGCATCCCATATTTATGGAGATGGCCACCGCCAAAGGTTATCAATGCGATTACCAACCCCTGATCAAAGCTGATGAAGCTTTGCAGATTATAGGCGATTACGCCGGACTGGTGATCCGTTCCAAATTCAGGGTTGATAAACAGGTGATAGATGCCGGGATCAACCTGCGTTTTGTGGCCCGTGCCGGTGCTGGTATGGATAATATCGACGAAGCTTATGCGAGCGAAAAGGGCATCAGCCTGATCAACGCGCCCGAAGGTAATTCAGACGCTGTGGGCGAACACGCCATTGGTTTGCTGCTATCCTTAATGAATAATTTAAATAAAGGCGATGCCGAAATACGCGGCGGCAGCTGGCAGCGCGAAGCCAATCGTGGCTTTGAGCTTAAAGGTAAAACCGTAGGAATTATTGGTTACGGACACATGGGGCATAGCTTTGCCCGTAAGCTCTCGGGGTTCCAGGTAGAGGTAATTGCTTACGATAAATATAAAACCGGCTTTAGCGACCGTTATGCCCGTGAGGTAAGCATGGAGGATATTGTGAAACATAGCGATGTACTGAGTCTGCACATCCCGCTTACACCCGAAACAAATGGATTGGTGGATGACGAATATCTTTTCCACTTTAAAAAGCCTATATTTTTCATCAATACTTCGCGTGGCAAAACAGCTAAAGTAAGCGCCGTGCTGAACGCTATTAAACAGGGTAAAATACTGGGTGCCGGTTTAGATGTGCTGGAGGTTGAAAAATTCCCGGCCCTGGCCGAGCAGGTATGGTTTGATGAACTGCGCCAAAGCGGCAGGGTGTTGCTGAGCCCCCACGTTGCCGGCTGGACATTTGACTCCTACCGCAAAATAAGCGAAGTAATGGCCGAGAAGCTGGTGGTTGTTGGTTCATAGATCATAGTTGATGGTTCATAGTAAGAGGACTATTTATTATGGCCATATCTATCAGTGATTATTTTTACCATGATCTATGAACTATCGGCTAACCGGTAAATAAATTTGGATATTAAAATTTAAATAACTTATCTTCGTTAAATACAAAAGCAAGACTATGTAGGCTCGGGCCCATGTAGTCTTGTTTGTTTTTAGAGTCATTGCGTCCCTCTTAAAAAAAGGGGGGCGGTTTTTTTTGGGATGACCAACTAAGTGAACATTAAATAATTTATTGTTATGGCAGAGGTATCATACTTTACCAAAGATGGTTTAGAGAAATTAAAAGAAGAATTACAAAAATTAAAAACAACCGGACGTGCGGATATATCAAGAGCTATAGCCGAGGCCCGGGATAAAGGTGACCTTTCTGAAAACGCGGAATACGATGCCGCAAAAGAAGCACAAGGCTTGCACGAGGCTAAAATTGCGCAAATGCAGGAAACCCTGGCTAACGCACGCCTGCTTGATGAGTCGAAACTGGATGTATCCAAGGTGTTGGCATTATCTGTGGTAAAGATCAAAAATCTTAAAAACGGCGCTACTATGAGCTACCAGCTGGTATCAGAAAGCGAAGCCGATATGAAAGCCGGTAAAATATCGGTAACGTCTCCAATTGCAAAAGGCCTGCTGGGCAAAAAAGTTGGCGAAACCGCCGAGATCACTGTACCGGCCGGTAAAATTGAATTTGAAATACTGGAAATCAGCAGATAGGCTTATTGGTTGATTGAGTTCTATTAGGTTGATTCAGTTTTAGGAAACAGCAATGTTTGCATAAACACAACGAAAAATCAAAATTCGGGCAACTTAATCAAACTCAATCAACTATTCACACAATCAACTAAAAACATCATGAGCATTTTTTCAAAAATAATAGCAGGCGAAATACCCGCGCACGTAGTAGCTGAAAGTAATGAGTTTTTAGCTTTTCTGGATATTAGTCCGCTGGCCGAAGGGCATGTGTTGGTAATACCCAAAAAAGAGGTTGATTATATATTTGACCTGGACGACGAAACTTATACCGGCCTGCACATTTTCGCGAAAATTGTGGCAACAGCACTCAAAAAAGCTATCCCTTGCAAAAAAGTTGGCGTTGCGGTAATTGGTTTAGAAGTTCCGCATGCGCACATCCATCTGATCCCTATGAACCGGGTTGATGATATGAACTTTGCCCGCCCCAAACTAAGCTTTACTCCCGAAGAGCTTAGTGCTACCAAAGAAAAAATCAAGGCTGCTCTGCGGGATTGAGTGAATTGATGTGCGGATGTGTAAATAAAAAATAATTGTCATTCTGAGCGGAGCGAAGAATCTGGTATGTAATATGCAAATCGGCGAATAGATCCTTCGCTCCGCTCAGGATGACATTCCTTCTACTACTAAGATTTGATTTGCATCCTGTTTCCCCTTTATAGACTCGATACTTTGGATTAAAGACCAACAACAAGGTGCGGCGGCAAAGGCATATCCTCGCTGAATTTATCCGGGAGTGGTGCCATACGTCCGTTTTGCAGTGGGATCAGTCCAGACCAGATAGGCAATGCCTCATCTTCTTCGTCGTCAACCGGCATTCCTGAGCGAATCTTGGCCGATGCCTCCTCGATACTGAAAGCCAAAGCCGTTGTTTTGCGCACTTCATTTTCTTTTATGGGACGCAGATAGTCCCAACTACCCGGTACAATTTTATCGGTAAGCCATTTAAAGGCTTCGATTTTATCTTCTACGCTCTCTACTTTTTCGGCTTGCGCAAATATCACTACCGAGCGGTAATTCACCGAGTGGTGAAAAGCCGATTTGGCAACCACCAGCGCATCCATCAAGGTTACCGTGATACAAACCGGGATGCCTTTTTCCAGCTCGCGGATAAAGTGACTACCTACCGAGCCATGAATGTAAATTTTATCCCCGTAACGCACAAAAGCTGTGGGGATAGAAAAAGGCTTATTTTCAAACGAATAGCTGATGGTACAATAAAGCGCTTCGTCGAGTATGCTATAGATGGTTTCCGGTTCATAGTTGGCTCTTTTGGCCGACCGGCTCGGAACGAGATGTGATTTTGGAGCTGCCATAATTTTGTTTTTTTATAAAATTATATGTTTATTGGATCACCGCAATCATCCAATTATTACAAAACAGGTAGTCCAGTTTATAATGCAGATACTTTCATCACTTTTATATATCGATAAAAACAATACCCTGCCTGTTTATTTGCAGATCAGCAATCAATTAATGGGACTGATCAAAGCGGGTACTTTATCCGCCGGATTCCGCTTACCTAGCACCCGCCAGTTGGCGCTTTCATTAAGCATCCACCGTAAAACAGTAATACGCGCCTACGACGAATTGCTGGCGCAGGGCTGGCTGGAAAGCCAAACGGGCAGCGGCACCTTTGTAGCCGGGCATTTACCCGCGTTTAAACCACAGGCTATAGTTTCCGGCTTCACCAATACAGCGCAGGTAGCCGGTTTTAATATCGGCTCGGTAACGCACCTTCATCGCAAAGTAACTCTTTCCAATACGCCGCTGCACCTTGATGATGGCTTTCCGGATACGCGGCTGGCACCTGTGCTTGATATGTCGAGAGCCTATCGTACTCAGCTATTAACCGGCAATCCTTACACCCGTTTGGGTTATGGCGATACCCGGGGTTCGGCCTGGCTGCGCGAGGAACTGGCAGCTTACCTGAACCAAACCCGTGGCCTGCACATCAGTCCGGCCAATATTATTCTGGTACGCGGAACGGTGATGGGCTTGTATCTGGCCTGTACCGGTTTATTGCAAGCAGGCGATACTGTAGTGACCGGCGAACCGGGCTGGATGGGCGCGCAGATGAACTTTTTACAGGCCGGCGCCAATCTGGTTAAAATACCCGTTGACGAATATGGCTTGGATATCGATGAGCTTGAACGGCTTTGCCAAAAACAACCGGTGCGTATGGTTTATGTTACCTCGCACCACCACTATCCTACTACAGTAGCCCTACGGGCCGACAGGCGCGTGCAGTTGCTGGCATTGGCCCAAAAACATGGTTTTATTATTTTTGAGGACGATTATGACTACGATTTTCATTACCAGAATAAACCCCTGATGCCACTTGCCAGCGCCGATGAAGCTGGGATGGTGTTGTATTGCGGCTCGTTTTCAAAAACCATATCACCCGCCATCCGGGTTGGGTATCTTGTCGGGCCCGAAAATGTGATTGAACATCTGGCCCGCTTACGTCGTATTATTGACCGCCAGGGCGATACCTTGTTAGAAAACGCGGTGGCCGAGCTCTTGCAAAATGGTATTATTCAGCGCCATTTGCGTAAATCATTGCGCGTTTACCGGCAAAGGCGCGATGCTTTTTGCGATCTGATGAACAGCCATCTACATCATCATGTACAATTTAAGATCCCCGATGGTGGCCTGGCCGTATGGACGCAGTTTGATAAACGTATAGATTTGGTGAAGCTATCCCAAAATGCTTTAAAACAAGGTCTGTATTTGGATGGGGAAAGTGCAATATCCAACATTACCAGGCTTGGCTTTGCGTCATCCACCGTTGAAGAACTACAGCTCAGTGTTGAAATATTAGCCAAATTACTCCGTGATATTTAAAATACTTAGTCCACTTTTTATTGTAGAGACGCACAATTGCGGTCCCTTGCTAAATAAGGCTAATAGAGCCATAATAAACGCAAATATGCGCCTCCACAGCCGGCCATAAAACCGGATATGGCGGGCAATGTTTAAAAGTTTAACATATCAACTAATACGCTTTGCTTATAAAACCCGTTTATAAACTAATTTATTTTAAAAACAGCCGTGTGCGTAAACCAACACTCACACGGCATCACCAACATCAAGATTATGAAAAAATTATTATTGAGTGCGGCATTACTGATAGCGGTCAGCATCGGAGCCAAAGCACAAGTTTCATTAGGTATTAAAGGCGGTGTCAATTTTTCAAAAATCAGCACCGACAATGTAAAAGAATCAACCCTTACCGGTTACCAGGCCGGTTTATTTGCGCGTATAGGTAACACCTGGTATTTACAGCCCGAGCTTTATTTAAGCGGTACAGGCGGTAAATTTGAATCGAGCGATAACAATACCGCATTTAACGGTAAAGTGCGGTTTACCAACCTGAACGTGCCTTTGTTAATCGGCAGATCATTTGGGCAAAAAGACCTGAATTTCCGCGTAATGGGCGGCCCTATTTACACTTATCAATTAGATAACAGTGTAAGTTTAGGTAGCAATCTGAGCGGAGCTGCTAATAATTTCAACAAAAGCAATATTGGTTATCAGGTGGGTGCGGGCGTTGACATAGGCTCTATCACCGCCGATTTGCGTTATGAAGGCGGCTTAACCAAGGTAAGCGACAGCTTTGCCAAGCGTCAAAACCTTTGGGCGCTAAGCGTAGGATTTAAGATACTTTAAGGGAGTCTTTTTTACACCATTAATTTGTCATGCTGAACGCAGTGAAGTATCTGCTAGCCCGTATGCATAGTTCGTTAATAGATCCTTCGCCCCGCTCAGGATGACAAAGAATAAAAACAAAAGCCCCGGCAGATAACCTGCCAGGGCTTTTGTTTTTATATCTGCAGGGATAGTCCTGTCTTATTTTGCATTAAACTGTAAGCCCGTAACCCCGGCTACCAAGGCTACCTGTTTTACAGGTTTGTAAATAAAGTACAGCTTGTGCAGTTTGCCATCCGTTACCGGGTTGATGGTTACATGGGTAAGCCCCCCTTTCTGGTCGGCTGTTGGCACAGGCATACTTCCTTTACCTGCCAGCTCACCATCGGGCGCATCTAAGCGCACCTCAAAATCGAGGGTATTGTTTGGAGGTGCCTGCCAGAAGTTGGTCATATCTACCGAGCGTACACCGGTCAGGTCGATACCATCCACCTCAAACCAGCCGCCGTTTTGCGGCATAATCATCAGGTTAATACCGTTGTATTTAAACGCGGTAAAGCCGTTCACTTTTTCGTTACCGGCAAATAAGTAATTATTGCTCTTTAACGTTGCCACACCCCTGCCGGTTAAGGCTTTAATGTTTTTTCCGCCATTGTCTGTATAAGCTGCCGACAATACCATGGTAGCATTTGTCTGTTTACCCGGTTTTGGTATGATGCTGCCCTCTGCAGGTAAGGATTTCTTTTTATTGCCCTGGTTATTTAACGAAAGAACCCAGGTAATGATCTGCTCCACATCGGCCTTTTTAATGCTGGGGTGTGCAGACATCGGTACTTCGCCCCAAACACCGGCGCCGCCTTTTATTACCTTTTGGGTCAGTTTAGTCATCGCCTTAGGGTCCTTTTTATATTTAGCCGATACTTCGACAAACGAAGGCCCTACTGATTTACCCACTTCTTTATGGCAGCTTTTGCAATCCATACTCAGCATAATAGCTTTGCCGCTGTTTTCGGGAGTAGTTTGTTCTAACTGCGTTGCCGATACCGGTTTTTTATAATCATCAATGTAGTTAACCTCTACAAAAATGCGACTGCGGTCGACACTGGCAGTTTTAGTACCATCGGTTACCTTTACCGCGTATTTAACAGGCACACCCGGAAGATAAAAAGATTTGTTGCCACCAGTTAATTTTACCGTTACCTGTGGCTCCTCATTCCCGGCATACACATTTAAAGGCGTGCTCTTGGTTTTGGCACCGTGGATGTCTTTAGCGGTAACCGTAATGTTATAACTGCCTACTTTGGTGTAAGTATAGTTTAACTCCGGAACTGTTGTTTCTTTAGTAACCCCGTTACCCAGGTTCCATGAGTAAGTGATTGGATCACCTTCGGGATCGGTAGCTTTAGCGCTTAGTTTAACAGCAAACGGTAAATTGCCCGATGTTTTATTAGCCTTTAAGAAAGCTATCGAAGGTGGCCTGTTGCCGCTGATATAGTCAATACGGAACAATCCGGCATCGGGGTTTTTACTGAACCAGCCGCTGCCATACTCCAAGCCATAAAGCCTGCCATCTGGCCCTACTTCCATATCGATCATGGAGTTCGATTTCAGTTTCGGGAAAAATGGCTCCATTTTGTCAAAGTCGCCTTCTGGTGTCATGCTAACCGCTTTTATCCAACCGCGCATCCACTCATAAGCCAAAAACTTACCGTTATAATAATCGGGCAGACGTGTTGAATCCGGGAACATATCTGTATAATAAACCGGACCGGCCATCGCGTTACGACCTCCTGTACCTACCTGCGGAAAATCTGCTGAAGGCCCGTATGGATACCATATAAATGCAGGCTGTGCCGGCGGCAAATCCCGCAAACCGGTATTGTTGCGCGAATCATTAACCGGGTGCTGCGGATCAAATGCCGGACCCGAAACGCCAGTGGCATAATCATAAACATGGTATGGTTTATTGTCGGCCACAAAATATGGCCAGCCGTAGTTACCGGCTTTGCGGGCCTGGTTCACTTCGTCGTAACCCATTGGGCCGCGGGTATCTAAACTATCGTTATGTGCGTCGGGCCCAACCTCGCCCCAGTACAGGTTGCTGTTTTTTTGATCAACCGAGATACGGTAAGGGTTCCTGTCGCCCATTACATAAATTTCCGGGCGGGTTTTTGGTGTTCCTTTCGGAAACAGGTTGCCTTCTGGGATATCATAAGTGCCATCGTCATTGATCTTGATCCGCATAATTTTACCGCGCAAATCATTGGTATTACCGGCCGAACGACGGGCATCAAATTGGTAATGATCCGGTCTGTCGTCTAAAGGAGCATAACCGCTGCTAACATATTTCTGTTTTTTCTCATCAAAAGGCGTTGAGTTATCACCAGCCGAGAAGAACAATATTTTATCAGGACCCGGACCAAAAGCGATGGATCCGCCGGTATGGCAGCAAATCTCGCGCTGGGCCTTTACCTCCAGTATCACTTTCTCGGTTTTCTTGGTGATGGTATCACCCTCAAAAGTAAACCTCGACAGGCGGTTAACCGAACTATCAGCAGGGCTGTAATAAATATACACCCAGTGATTTTTGGCGAAATTAGGGTCCTTAGCCAGGCCCAGCATCCCCTCTTCGGCGTTTACACCGGGGGTGTGCAGGGTTTTATAATATACATCAAAAGCGCCTACCTGCTTTACTTTCCGAGTAGTGTGGTTGTATAACATGATCTCGCCACGACGCTGCAATACCAGGATATCAAAATTAGGCAGAATGGTCATCTCAGTAGGTTCATAAAACGAACCTGTTACTAACTGTGTTTTTTTAAACCGATCCTCATCGGGCGGCAATTGTGTTTTAACCTTTGAATAATCAAGGTCCTTGTTTTCGCCAATGGCATATTTTATACCGCCAAGCAGCATTTTAAGATAGTCGGCATCCTTATAAGTTTCGTCAGTATGACCCAATTCGGTATAAAAGGCACGCCCGCCATCAAAATCATGGTACCATACCATAGGATGATAGCCCATTCTTTTGCCTCCGGTATAGCTGCTTTCGTCAATAGTAACCAATACATGAACATCGGGTGCTGGCGCTTTTTTAAAGCTGTAAAACTCATCGGTGTGTTTCCATACTTTGGGCAGGTGTTTGGTAGCCGCGTTATTATTATCCACTACGTTTAAAACACCCGGCTGCACATTAGGGCTTTTATCATGAATGCCCGGATGGTCATAAAACCAGGCCCCAGCCAAACGGCCGTACCAGCCCCAATCATACTCGGTATCGGTAGCGGCGTGTACACCCACATAACCGCCACCGGCTTGTATATAACGCTCAAAGGCGGCTTCCTGCCGGTAATTGAGTACATCGCCGGTAGTGCTTAAAAAAATAACGGTGGCGTATTTTTTAAGGTTATCGTCGGTAAACATGTCGGCATTTTTAGTGGTATCCACATCAAATCCGTTTTCGCTGCCCAGTTTCTGAATGGCTAGGATACCGGCATCAATTGAGGCATGATGGAAACCCATTGTTTTTGAAAATATAAGCACACGGGGTTTACCGCTCCCAGCCAGTTTAAATGCAAGATAAGTGATGCAGCAACAGGCTGTGAGAAAAAGGAGTAGGATTTTTTTCATGGTGTTATTATAATTGGTTTAATTGGGTTTTACGATCAGGAACAAGGGCTTCGCAATCGATTACAATAATAAGTATTCGATCAAATTTATCATAAAAATATTAAGATAATAATATCAATGCGTAAAAATGACACAATAATTTAGAGAGCAAGGATTGGGGGAGCAAGGAACAAGGATTTTTTTTGGAACAAGGAGCAAAGATTTGGGGAATAAGGATTTGATAAGCAGGCCTTGAATCCTTGCTCCTTGTTCCAAAAATCTTTGTTCCCAAAAAAAGGTTTAAAAACAGCAAAGCCCCTGATGGGCAGGGGCCTTTACTAACCAATTATAAACCTAAATTATGAGAAGAGCTGTAGGAGAAGGAGTCGAACCTCCACGGAGTGGTTATTTTTATTGCT
>JACXTT010000147.1_pt1 | contig 107618 bp, 108 predicted proteins | sample 9270951 | NCBI WGS metagenome assembly JACXTT01 (sample SAMN15532306, study PRJNA645909) | rock metagenome | isolation source: weathered quartz diorite | place: Puerto Rico | collected 2017-06-21 | reverse complement strand
TCGATGCGCAGCAACTGGTTGTATTTAGCGATCCTGTCTGAACGTGAAGCCGAACCGGTTTTGATCTGGCCGCAGTTTAAGGCTACAGCTAAATCGGCAATGGTTGAATCTTCTGTTTCGCCCGAGCGGTGGCTCATTACTGAAGTATAGCCATTGGTTTGCGCCAAAGTTACCGCATTGATGGTTTCTGTTAACGAACCGATCTGGTTCACTTTTACAAGGATGGAGTTGGCAGTATCCTCATCGATGCCACGTTGTAAACGGGTCACATTGGTTACGAAAAGATCATCACCAACCAGTTGAACCTTTTTACCGATACGGTCGGTCAATAATTTCCAGCCTTCCCAGTCGTCTTCGGCCATGCCGTCTTCGATAGAGATAACCGGGTATTTCTCTGACAACTGAGCCAGGTATTCGGCTTGCTCGGCGCTGGTGCGGATAGCTCCTTTTTCGCCTTCAAACTTGGTGTAATCGTACTTACCGTCTACAAAAAATTCAGATGCGGCGCAGTCAAATGCCAGGCAGATATCTACGCCGGGCTTGTATCCGGCTTTTTCAATAGCCTGTAAAATGGTTTCAACGCCATCTTCGGTACCTTCAAAGGTCGGTGCAAACCCACCTTCATCACCAACAGCGGTCGAAAGGCCGCGGTCATGCAATATTTTTTTCAGGTTGTGGAACACTTCAGCACCCCAGCGTAACGCTTCCGAGAATGAAGGCGCGCCAACCGGCATGATCATAAACTCCTGGAACGCGATAGGCGCATCAGAATGCGATCCACCGTTAACGATGTTCATCATCGGGATAGGTAATGTATTGGCATTAACGCCACCGATATAGCGGTATAACGGCTGGCGGCTTTCCTGTGCAGCAGCTTTTGCAACGGCAAGTGAAACACCCAGGATTGCATTCGCGCCTAAATTACCCTTGTTGTCCGTCCCGTCAAGCTCGATCATTAGTTTATCGATCAGGTTTTGTTCAAAAACGTCGACGCCGTTTATTTCTTTGGCGATGATATCGTTTACATTTGAAACGGCTTTTAATACACCCTTGCCCATGTAAACTTTTTTATCATTATCGCGCAGCTCAACAGCCTCGTGCGCACCGGTTGATGCACCCGAAGGAACAGCCGCACGGCCAAAAGCACCATTTTCGGTTAAAACCTCTACCTCGATGGTAGGATTGCCACGCGAATCAAGTATCTGGCGGGCATGAACATCTATTATTAAACTCATTTTTAGGAAATTAGTAGTTAAAATACGCTTAGTGTTTTTGGTACACTATTTACTATAGTTTTCAAATATACAATTTCCGGTAAATTATGAGAGAAAATTAATTAGCATTTTACCGATTATATCTGGACCTTGATTAGCGGGATTTAAGGATTGCCATGATGTCTGGTATGTATCATCTTAGATTTCAATCAGAAATCACTTTCCGACTTCCGTCCCGATAGCTATCGGGATCCGACTTCCGACTACTCCCACTTAAACGTCTTCACCGCAACCGCATACACAATAATAAACCAGATGCCCAGTATCAGCAGTTCATGCGTCACATCCGCCAGTCCTGCGCCTTCGAAGGCTACAGCGCGCATGGCGTTGTTGAGGTAGGTTAATGGCAGTATATTGCTAAGCGATTGAAGCCAGTGGGGGAAAGCCGTTGTCGCGAAAAAAGTGCCCGATAATAAAAACTGCGGCAAAGTGACGATGTTCGACAATGGCGGGACTGTACTTTCATTTTTGGCGATGCCGGATATGATGAACCCGAAGCCCATGAAAATGATCAACCCGATGGCCGATAGAATGAGCATATTGACCACCGTTGTAAAGCCATGTACCAGCGTGAACCCGAAAAAATAATGCCCCACCGTAATAATAAATAAGGCGCCGATCCATGAAAACACCAATCGCGCAAGGGCCTCGCCCAAAACGATGCTGTACCGTTTTACCGGGGTGGCAAAAAAACGTTTGATGACGAGTGTTAAACGGAGGCTCAGAAAAACAAACGCGGTGCCGAAAACGCCGCTGCTGAGTAATGAAAAGCCAAGCATACCGGGTAAAATAAAGTCGATATATTCATATTTTCGGCCTTTTATCGTAGTTTCCTGCATATTGGCTACCGGCTGCACTGTCGTGTTGTTGCGGCTGTTTATCTGGTAAAAAACGCTGTTCAGCACCGACCGCAGTACACCTCCTTTTTGCTGCGATGCATCGGTATACTGCACATGCATGGTATAGGGCGTTTGTGTATTGTTTTTTTGTATGTCGATAATGGCGTCGATATTTCCCTTTGAGAGCTTGGATGTCATTTCAGCCGGCGTCTCGCTGGTGATCAAATCTATGATCGGTATGTTTTTCAATGTTTGGTAAACCGGGTTCTGCGTATCGCATGTTTTCGATACACCCACCTCAACCCGCACAGGGCTGCTGCCGATATTCGCAAAAACAACAATAAATATCAGCGGAAACGCCAGGCTAAATACTACCGCCGACGGGCTGCGTATAATGGAACGGAAACTGGCTACCGCTATGGCCAGGGTTGCGCGGGTATTGCTATATTGGTTCATTAGTTCAATTGTTCATTAGTGTATTGGGAGCTGCCAACAGGGCATTGCAAACTGCTACTGCCCACTGCAAACTGAATTATCCCTCCCGCCATTCCTTCCCGGTAAGGTTGATAAAAACATCCTCCAGGTTGGCCAGTTTAACTTCTTTTTTGCGCTCGAAGCCGCTGGCTACCAGCTCGTCGATAAAGTGATTGGGCGTATCTATACCTACAATATGGCCGCCGTCTACAAACGCAACGCGGTCACACAGCTCTTCGGCTTCGTCCATGTAGTGGGTGGTGATAACCACTGTTGTGCCGGCTGCGCGTATTTCGCGTATAAGGTCCCAAAGGTTACGACGTGCCTGCGGGTCGAGGCCGGTGGTTGGTTCGTCCAGAAAAATGATCTTGGGGTTATTGATAAGCGTTGTCGCGATAGAAAACCGCTGCTTCTGCCCGCCGGAAAGGTCTTTGTACTTTGCCTTTGCCTTGTCGGTCAGCGCCACTTTTGCCAGCATTTCGGTTGGGGTCTTGTCGATCCCGTATAAACCGCAGAAAAGTTGAATTAATTCTGAAAGGTTTAGATTTGGATAGTACCCTGCCGCCTGCAGCTGCACGCCAATACGCTGTTTAATCTTATCCGCATCGTGATCAATAGAAAGACCGTCGACAGTAACTTCGCCCGAGGTTTTGTCGCGCAGTGTTTCTATTACTTCGAGCGTGGTGGTTTTACCGGCGCCATTAGGGCCAAGTAGGCCGAATATCTCGCCCTCGTAAACTTCAAAACTAATGCCCTTTACGGCGGCAAAATCGCCGTAGTTTTTTACCAGGTTTTTTACGGTAATAATAGGTTGTTTTACCATGCTGTAAAAGTCGTTCACAAAAATGATATTTCCGTCATTTTTTTGTGAGAAAAGGAGGAGCCATTTGCCCCTCCGATCATAAAGACTTAATGAGTTATTTTACTAAATGCCCCAAAGAATGTACTAACGTATGCAGGTGTGCCACAATATGCATGGCGGCGTGTACAATTTGTATGGCGAGTAAGGTTTTCATGATAACATTTGATTTATAAGTCAAATGTGCTTACAGAACCCCTTTTTACATAGTATTTTTAGGTGAAGGCGATTGGATTTCCGGTGAAATGCGGAAAAATGGCGACGAAAGGGAGGAGAAAGGAAAACTTACGAAGTTTTTAAAACTTCGTAAGTTTAATAGGCTTTTACTTCATCAAATTGATAAAATCATCAAACAAATAACGGCTGTCATGCGGGCCGGGAGATGATTCGGGGTGATATTGTACCGAGAAAGCTTTTTTACCTTTTACGCGTATCCCTTCGATCGACTGGTCGTTGAGGTTAACGTGAGTGATCTCCACTTTATCTGATGCGCGAACTGCTTCGGGTACTACGCCGAAACCATGGTTCTGCGAAGTTACTTCGCAATGGTTGATGATGATATTTTTTACCGGGTGGTTTAAGCCGCGGTGGCCGTTAAACATTTTTTTAGTAGGGATGTCATTTGCCAATGCTAACAACTGGTGGCCAAGGCAAATGCCGAACATCGGTTTTTCAGATGCCAGGATATCTTTAACGGTAGCGATAGCATAAGGCATGGCCGAAGGGTCGCCGGGACCGTTTGAAATAAAATAACCTGTGGGCGCAAAATCCTTTTCCATTTCGGCAAAGGTTGTTTTTGCCGGGAAAACTTTTGCGTAAACATCGCGATCATCAAAATTGCGAAGGATGTTTTTCTTCACGCCAAGGTCGAGCACGGCAACGCGATAAGCTGCAGTTTCCTCGCCGAAAGTATAGGTTTCGGTAGTTGAAACCTTTGAGGAGAGTTCGAGGCCATCCATTGACGGCACTTCGTCCAGTTTCTTTTTTAATTCATCGATATCCAGTATTTCTGATGAGATAATGGCGTTCATCGCGCCTTTGTCGCGGATATGGCGAACCAGTTCGCGGGTGTCGATATCTGAGATCCCAACAATATTTTGTTCCTGGAAATAATCCTGTATCGACTCGTCGGCCTGCTTGCGGCTGTAAGCGATATTGTAATTTTTACAAACCAGGCCGGCTATCTGGATATGGCCCGATTCTACTTCATTCTTATTGATGCCATAATTACCGATATGCGCGTTGGTAGCCACCATGATCTGACCGAAATAGGAGGGGTCGGTAAAAATTTCCTGGTAGCCGGTCATGCCGGTATTAAAGCAGATCTCGCCGGTGGTAGTTCCCATTTTGCCGGCTGCTTTTCCATAAAATACAGTTCCGTCAGCTAATAATAATACCGCGGGTAAGGTGGTGAAATATGTCATTGATAAAAATAGTTGAATGGTTAAAAAGCCGGTTTGCCTGGTTCGGCGCTCCGTGAAAACAGCTGGTAATATGGAAGTTTTGAACTCCTGAATTCACAGGTGCAAAGGTAGGGGTTTATTTCGGATTTCGGAAGTTTGATTTCGGTTTTTTTGTGATCGTATGTATTGATGTTTAAGTATTTTAATATTGTATATTTCCCTCGATAATAATTACATGTATTTACTGTTTTTATAACTCAAAGCTTTATATGTCTGCACTGTTTTTTAGGTATTATATTGATGTTACAAAATACAACCTGTTTTTCTGTGTTTTATATACTATCATAAGGGCTAATTTAATTGAGGGAATTATACTTTTTGGGACAGTTGGCGTAGCTCTATCTTTTATCACTTATAAATACTTTAACAACGTTGAATATTATTTTTATATTAATGGCGGATTGTCTAAAAAGCATTTACAAATAACAACTTTTATCATTAATCTGGTATTTTCATCTCTTACATTACTTATATGGTGCATTCGCTACAGGTAAAATCCGTTACCCATAGTTTCGGTAAAAGGAGTATACTTTCACAATGCAGCATTGAATGCAAAACAGGAGAAGTTATTGGCATTTTTGGTAGAAATGGATCCGGTAAATCAACCCTTTTTAAAATCCTTTTTGGTACGATGAAACCAGATCAATTAACGCTTTACTTAGATAGCTATTTATGGACAGGAAATCCTGGCCTTAATGCTTTTATTGGTTACCATCCGCAGGAAACTATGTTGCCAAAAAGCTTAAAGGTAAAGGATTTGATCCCGATGTATATTAGAGATGCCGAAAATCAAAATAAAGTATATTATACCCAGGGAATTCATGATATGCTGACCAAAAAAGTAGGAGGTTTATCACCTGGCCAGCAGCGTTATTTACAATTTATTTTGTTATTGAACTTAAATCATCATTTTATTTTACTTGATGAACCATTTTCAATGGTTGAGCCTTTGTATAAAGATTTAATAAAGCAAAAACTGATTGAATATAAATCATGCAAAGGATATATAATTACTGATCATTATTATCTCGATGTTTTAGAAGTTTCGGATAAAGTTAATCTGATTAAAAAGGGTGAAATTATTCCAATCTCAAATGTTGAAGATTTAAAAGCTTTTAACTACCTATCTGATCAATCAATTCTATACTAATAATTCCGAAATCGAACTTCTGAAATCCGAAATAACTATACCTTTGCACATTAAAATAAATCCATGTCGGTACATAAAGAGGTTAAACGGATTACCACGAATACTTTGCAGGAAATGAAGGCCCAGGGCGAAAAGATCGCGATGCTTACGGCCTACGATTTTTCGATGGCGGGCATTGTTGACGAGGCAGGTACGGACATTATATTGGTAGGCGACTCAGCATCCAACGTAATGGCCGGGCACGAAACGACATTGCCTATCACCCTCGACCAGATGATTTATCATGCTTCGTCGGTGGTTCGTGCGGCAAAAAGGGCGCTGGTAATTGTCGATTTACCCTTTGGTTCTTATCAGGGTAACTCAAAAGAGGCGCTGAATTCGGCCATTCGCATAATGAAAGAGTCGGGCGCGCACGGCGTGAAGATGGAAGGCGGGGTTGAGATAGCCGAATCGGTTACGCGTATTTTGGCCGCGGGCATCCCCGTTATGGGCCACCTGGGTTTAACGCCGCAATCTATTTATAAGTTTGGCACCTATACCGTCCGCGCCAAGCACGAATCCGAGGCGCAAAAACTTCGTGAAGATGCTTTAAAGCTGCAGGAACTGGGGTGTTATGCTATTGTACTCGAAAAAATACCCGCAGCGCTGGCCAAAGAGGTCAGCGAAAGCCTGCATATTCCAACTATTGGCATCGGCGCCGGTCAGCATTGCGATGGCCAGGTGCTCGTGATACACGACATGCTGGGTATCAACAAAGCTTTTAAACCTCGGTTTTTACGCCAGTACGCCAATTTAAATGAAGTGATGAACAGCGCGATAAAAAACTACGTAAGCGATATAAAGTCAAAAAGCTTCCCGAACGAAAAGGAGCAATATTGATTGGTTCATGGTTTGTGGTTAATGGTTCATAGTAAAAACAGCCATTATCCATGAACTATGAACCATGAATTTGATAACCATGGTCAAAGCCGCAATAAAATATATTAATCACGAAATTACTGACACCGACATCATTTATGAGGATAATCACCTGATAGCGATAAACAAGCGCGCAGGGGATATCGTTCAGGTAGATGACACGGGCGACGAATCGCTGGATGAAAAGGTAAAGAAGTACATCGCAAAAAAATATAATAAACCCAATGGTGCATTTCTAGGCGTGGTGCACCGGCTTGACAGGCCGGTAAGTGGCGTTATACTATTCGCCAAAACCAGCAAGGCGCTCGAAAGGGTAAACGCGCTGTTTAAAAGCCGTGATATGCACAAAACCTATTATGCGGTTGTGCGTAACCGGCCACAGCCCGAAGCAGGTAACCTGGTGCACTGGCTGATAAAAAACCCGCAAAAAAATGTGACTAAAGCACACGATAAGGAAGTGCAGGGAAGCCAGCGCGCCGAATTAAACTACAAACTTGTTGGCGAGCTTAACGGCTATTATCTAATTGAGGTTGACCCGATAACCGGCCGGCCGCACCAGATCCGGGTGCAGCTGTCAACGTTGGGCTGTCCGATCGTAGGCGATAATAAATACGGATATCCGCGTGGCAGCCTGCGTAAAAGCATCAGTTTGCATGCGCGCAAGCTTCAATTCATACACCCGATAAAAAAAGAACCGGTAGTGATCGTCGCGCCGTTCCCGCAGGATGGTTTCTGGGAAAAGTTTGAAGGAATGGCTGGTGCCTAAATACAATATCTAGGCACGACTGTTTATAAGGCTAGTACCTTTTGCCAAATATCCTCGTCGACCAGGACGCCGTCGCTTAAACTTTTTTGCCTGGTTAACAAGGTGTTTTCTCCCGGATATAATATTGATCCGCCCTCATGTTCAGGCTGGCTTGTTTTGGTGTAACTAATAATCTCTTCAATCAAATTTGCAGTGTGCGCAGTGTTGTGTGGTTTTATACAGATAAAAACCTGCGATACACCGGTCTCTTTCTCCCTTTCGCTGATTTTTGCCGTCGACTGGCCCTGGCTAAGCACCGTAGCCAGCAGGTCGAGCATTAGGGAAAGGCCCGAGCCTTTCCAGAACCCGATGGGCAGTAATCTTCGTGACTGAAGTATTACTGCTGCATCCGCGCTTGGTTTGCCCGAACTATCGTAACCGCCTGGTAATGGCAATTGCTGGTTGCTTTTTTTATATTGATTAAGTTTTCCTACTGAATATTGCGAAATGGCCATATCTAATACAATGTGGCCGTCCTCGCGGGGAACAGCGATAACCAAAGGGTTATTTCCCAACCTTGGGTCAATACCGCCCCATGGCGGCAGGTTGGCAATGGTATTGGTAAAACAAATACCGATTAGTCCCGCTTCAGCGGCCTGCCATCCGTAGGCGCCGGCACGCATCCAGTGATTCGTATTTTTAAGCGCCACACAGCCAATGCCGTTTTCATTTGCGAGTTCCATAGCCCGGGCCATGCAGAAACGCGCGTTTAAAATACCCGGCCCCAGGTTGCCATTCCATTGCTCAAGCGAGCCGAAACCACCTTCTTTCGTTGGAATAGCTAAGGGCTTTACTAACCCTTCTTTTACAAATTGAATAAAAGTAGGGAAACGGTTCAGGCCATGGGTATAAACGCCGTCGCGGCTGTTTTCGGCAAAGATGGTGGCGCATTGATTTGCTTTTTCTTCGTCAAATCCGACAGAAATCAATATCCGCTTAAATTCGGATTGTATTATGTTAAAGGGTACACGCATTTAAAGTCAAAATTAAAAAGCCAAAAATGCTTTTTTAACACAAGAAATATCAACTTTTACGATGTTAACCTTTATTAACTTGCAAAGAAGCCAGAAGATGAGACGATTATGTTTGCAGGTTTCGCCGGTATAAGCTGTAAAACTTCCAGCCTGGGAATAATATCTGCGGCAAATAGTAGTTATCATTATTCCCTACCCGATATAATGGCCGGGAATTTTTATTTTTGCCAATATATCACGGATGAAAACAAAACTATCCTTATTTTTATTAGCGGGTTTAATGATTTGCCTGGTTATTAACTCTTGTAAAAAGACTACGCAAAATTCAATTCAAACGCTATTTGTTGGGGGTTACTGGCAACTCGCTTCTGTGCAGGTTAGTTATTATACAGGCAATCAAACAGATTCCGTGGTCACTTTGAATACGAATTGCAATTTTCAACAAAAATTCACATTCAACTCCGATAATACCTGTACTTATACCTATTTCGATTGTATTGATCAGCCTACGGCCACGGGGCATTGGTCGCTTACGCCAAATCAACTTTTCCTGACATCGGATATAGTATGTAAAGACAGTACATCAGTGGGGAGTTCGAAACCATTTTCAAATGCTCAGATATATAATCTTGGGCAATTTTCGCTTGTCCTGTTAACAGGTGACATACAACCGAACTATTCTTTAACCAAAAAGCGAAAAATCATCCAGTACGGTTTTATCCGGCAGTCGTCGAAATAAATTTCCCTGCCGCCAAATATTTGACGGGTGTAAACACGCCAGTTAAATAAAACATCCGCTGATTATTGGTGTTACAGTGATGTCGGTTCCAGGTGTACCCGATAAAAATAATTTGTTTGAAAATTTTATATTTGGTCGTTTTAAAATCTATCTTTCGTTGAAGCAGGCTTTAGCTGATAAGCCTTCATAATCTTTGAAAAACCGAATGAAAAAAAGAATAGCCATTTTTGCTTCAGGTTCCGGATCAAATGCCCAAAAAATAATGGAGCATTTTAAGCGTAATGCCGAGGCGGAAGTTGTACTGATACTTACCAATAACCCGCAGGCATATGTACTGCAGCGTGCCGATAACTTTGAAATTCCAGCGCATATTTTTACCCGCCACGAGTTTTATGAAACCGATGATGTAATACGATTACTGAAAAACCTGCAGGTTGACCTGATTGTGCTTGCCGGCTTTTTGTGGCTGGTGCCCGAATCGTTATTAAGGGCGTTTCCAAACAAAATTATAAACCTGCACCCTGCGCTTTTGCCAAAATACGGAGGCAAAGGCATGTATGGCGACCACGTGCATAACGCAGTATTAGCCGCCGGGGAAGATGAGTCGGGTATTACCATTCATTTTGTTAGTGATAAGTTTGACGAGGGTGAAATTATTCACCAGTCTAAATTTAAAATCGAACCAGGTGATAACCTTGAGGTAATTAAGTTCAAAGGCCAGCAACTGGAGCATCATCATTTCCCAAGGGTGATAGAGAATTTGTTGAAGAAGATGAAGAGCTAAGGTTAGTTATTGCGCATTGTTCATAGTTTACATTTTTTAGCGGTTTGTTGGCATTTATCTTTAACAGCCATCACAAAAAAACCAACGACTAATGTTTAATGACCAATGACATTTATTACCTTTGCGGCTCAAAAATCTCGACAATGCTGCATCCCGTTAAAATAAAAAATGCTTTAGTATCTGTTTACTATAAAGACAATCTCGAACCCATCATTCGTGAATTAAAACGCCTTGGGGTAAACATATATTCTACCGGTGGAACCGAAACGTTTATCCGAAACCTTGGTGCAGATGTAATTGCTGTTGAGGACCTTACTTCATATCCGTCTATTTTGGGCGGCCGTGTAAAAACACTTCATCCTAAGATATTCGGCGGAATACTTGCCCGCAGAAATTTTGAAAGCGATGAGCAGCAGCTTACCCAATATGATATTCCGGAAATCGATCTTGTAATTGTTGACTTATATCCCTTCGAGGAAACCGTTAAGTCGAATGCTGAAGAAGATGATATTATTGAGAAAATCGACATAGGCGGAATTTCACTGATCCGCGCCGCAGCGAAAAACTTCAAAGATGTTGTTATTGTAGCATCGAAAAAGGATTACGGCGACCTCGAAAATGTGCTTAAATCGCAAAACGGCGAAACGACTATCGACCAGCGCCGGGCGTTTGCACATAAAGCTTTTAACATTACTTCGCACTACGATACAGCCATATTTCAATACTTTAACCAGGAAGAACCTTTGCCGGTTTTTAAAGAAAGTATTCAAACCAGCCAGGTATTGCGCTATGGCGAAAACCCGCATCAAAAAGGTACGTTTTACGGCGAACTGGATGCTATGTTTACTAAATTGCACGGTAAAGAGCTTTCGTACAATAACCTTGTTGATGTTGATGCTGCAGTTGCGTTAATCGACGAGTTTACCGAGCCAACTGTTGCTATCTTAAAGCATACCAATGCTTGCGGCATAGCCAGCCGCAATTTTATAAAGGAAGCCTGGGTCGATGCGCTTGCTTGCGACCCGGTTTCGGCGTTTGGCGGTGTGATTATTGCCAACGATGAGATAAATGCCGAAACAGCAACCGAAATCAGTAAGATTTTTTATGAAGTGCTGATAGCGCCCGCTTTTACCGATGAGGCGGTGCAAATATTAAAAGAAAAGAAAAACAGGATTATATTAATCCGTCAGCCTGTTCAATTGCCTGCGAAACAATTTAAAACGCTGTTGAACGGTGTAATTGAGCAAGATAAGGACGAAGTAGTAGAAGGTGCAGACCAAATGACAACTGTTACGAAAAGACAGCCTACCGCTCACGAGCTTCGCGACCTGTTTTTCGCGAATAAGGTGGTAAAGCATACTAAATCAAATACTATCGTTTTCGCCAAAAATAACCAGTTGATGGCAAGTGGGGTAGGACAAACATCACGGGTTGATTCATTAAAACAAGCGGTTATAAAGGCCAATAGCTTTGGGTTTGACCTGAACGGAGCAGTAATGGCTTCTGACGCGTTTTTCCCGTTCCCTGATTGTGTTGAACTTGCCGCTGAGGCCGGGATTCTTGCTGTATTGCAGCCGGGCGGTTCAATTAACGATAAGCTTTCCATCGAAATGTGTGATAAGAAAAATATTTCGATGGTTACTACCGGCGTGCGCCATTTTAAACATTAAATCATATAAGGCCGTAAACAGGTTTAATTCATTTAATTACCCTAATTTCGTGGAATTCGTGTTATTATATATTTAACTTTGCAGACATTTTTGAAATAAAACCAAATGGGTCTATTTAATTTTTTCACACAAGAAATAGCAATTGATTTAGGTACAGCAAATACCCTGATTATACATAATGATAAAGTTGTAGTTGACGAACCGTCGATCGTCGCTTTTGACAGAACCACAAATAAAGTAATAGCTATAGGCAGGCAGGCCATGCAAATGGAAGGCAAAACCCACGATAATATCCGTACGGTGAGGCCGCTGAAAGATGGTGTAATTGCCGATTTTAACGCCGCCGAGCATATGATTCGCGGTATGATAAAAATGATCAACCAGGGCAGAGGATGGTTTTTTCCATCGTTGCGTATGGTTATCTGTATCCCTTCGGGTATTACTGAGGTTGAGAAGCGCGCCGTGCGCGACTCTGCCGAAATAGCAGGTGCGAAAGAGGTTTACCTCATTCACGAGCCTATGGCTGCTGCCGTGGGTATTGGTATTGACGTGGAAGAGCCAATGGGTAACATGATCATTGACATTGGCGGTGGAACTACCGAAATTGCGGTGATAGCGTTGTCGGGGATCGTTTGTGATCAGTCTATACGCGTTGCAGGTGATAACTTTGATTCGGATATTGTCCAGTACATACGCCGCCAGCACAATATTATGATTGGCGACCGTACTGCTGAAAAAATAAAAATTGAAGTTGGCGCTGCTTTACCCGAGTTGACAGACCCTCCGGGCGATTTCGCTGTTCAGGGCCGCGATTTGATGACAGGTGTTCCGAAACAGATCATGGTTTCCTATTCTGAAATTGCTCATTGTCTTGATAAATCCATCTCGAAAATTGAAGAAGCGATATTAAAAGCGTTGGAAATTACGCCGCCCGAGCTATCGGCGGATATATATCAAACCGGAATTTATTTAACCGGTGGTGGCGCATTGCTGCGCGGCCTTGACAAACGCATAGCCGCAAAAACCAAATTGCCTGTACACGTAGCCGAGGATCCTTTACGTGCAGTTGTTCGCGGCACCGGCACAGCGCTTAAAAATATAGGAAATTTTAAATTTTTAATGCAATAATTCAGATGTGAGACATTAGATTTGAGATATGAGATAAAACTAAAATTTTCACATCTCACATCTCAAATCTCACATCTCATATCTAACAGCCAATGCGTAACCTCCTGATATTTATTACTAAATACAACGCATTTTTTTTATTCATTATTTTCGAGGTTCTTTCGCTGGTTATTTACGTCAAATACAACTCTTTTCAAAAAGCTACCTTTATTAGCTCGTCCAATAAAATTACAGGCAACCTGTATGCCAGGGTAAGTGAATTTTATGACTATTTGAAACTGAAGGATGTTAACGATAACCTTGCCCGTCAAAATGCGCAGCTGCGCAATCAACTTAAATCTTCTTTTTACGTAGACACGTTAAATAAACACAAAGTAACCGATACGATTTATAAGCAGCAATATGAATACATTGTTGCAAAGGTGATAAATAACTCGGTTAACCGGAGCAACAACTATATCACTATCAATCGCGGAAGTAAAGCCGGTATAGCCAGGGGAATGGGTGTAATATGCGATTTGGGAATTGTGGGGAAGGTAATTTATGTTTCGGATCACTTTGCTATTATCCAGTCCTTATTACATAAGGATTCACAATTTAGCGCTATGCTGGCCAAAAATAAAGAGATCGGCTATGTTGAGTGGACTGACCGCCTTGACCCGCATATGGCGGTGCTTAAGGATGTTTCGAATAATGCACAGCCAAAAATAGGTGAATTGGTCGTCACTTCCGGTTATTCACTTTTTCCGGCGGGAATTCCAATTGGCCGGATCAGCAGCCTGCAGACGAAAGCCGGTGGATTTTCGTTGAACATGGAGGTAAAGCTTTCCGTTGAGTTTGGGGATTTGCAATATGTTAACGTGGTGAATAACAAATTCGCTCAGGAACAAGCGGCACTGGAGGCGCAAAAGAAGCAATGATAAAGGTTATAATTGTTAATCTGGTTAGGTTTATTGCGTTGGTTTTTTTGCAGGTTTTTCTGCTCAAAAACATTACCATGTACAATCTTTCCACGCCATATCTTTATATATTATTTATATTATTACTTCCATTCGAAACACCAAACCTGTTGTTATTCGTCCTGGCTTTTATATTGGGCATTACTGTCGATTCGTTTTACGATACGCCAGGATTGCATGCTGCTTCCTGTGTTTTGCTGGCACTTGTACGCATACTATTTATCAGCATTACTGTTCAAAAGGATGGTTTTGATAACGAACCCGAACCAACACTAAGCATTATGGGGCTTCGCTGGTTTTTTACCTACGCGTTGATACTTACCCTATTTCATCATTTTTTTCTCTTCAATCTTGAAGTTTTCAGAATTTCGGAATTGCAGTATACACTTGGGCGGGTAGTTTTGAGTTCATTATTTACCGTGTTTTTGATGTTGATGTCGGGTTTGTTGTTTTTTAGAAGAAAAGAGCGTAAATGAACAGTTTTTTCGAACGCCGTTATGTTATTGCTGGAATTTTCATAGCCATCATTATTACACTGCTGGCCAGGTTATTTTATATCCAGATAATTGATGACCGTTACGCGTTGTACGCCAGTAACAACGTACGCCGCCAGGTTATTTTATATCCCTCCCGCGGGGCAATATTAGACCGAAATGGGAAAGTACTGGTTCAAAATCAGCTCTTATACGATATCACAGTTATACCTAAGCAAGTTAAACCATTTGATACCGTCGAATTTTGCAAGCTCCTGAGTATTGATAAAGCCACCTTTGATAAGCAGTGGACGAAGGCTATAAAATATTCGCCCAGCCTTTCATCCATTTTTCAAAAACAGATATCGGCCGAGGCGTTTGCTTCGATACGCGAACGCCTATCGGAATTTCCAGGATTTGATTCGTCGCCACGATATTTGCGGGTTTACCCGGATTCGGTTGCGGCCCAGTTCCTGGGTTTTATCGGCGAGGTTACCGACCGGGATATTAAACGGTCAAACGGATATTACCATCCTGGCGATTATATAGGCGTTACCGGTGTCGAAAAGGCCTACGAAGCAGTATTAAAAGGCCAGCGGGGCGTAAGGAACGATATGGTTGACTCTCGCGGTAAGCCGCAGGGAAAGTATGCTAATGGAATTTTTGACACTGTTGCAAACCCCGGAAAACGTTTAACATCATCGCTGGATATACGAATCCAGAAACTCGGTGAAAAGCTGATGAAAGATAAGGTAGGTAGTATAGTGGCCATTGACCCGTCAACCGGCGAAATATTGTGTTTTGTGAGCAGCCCTACTTACGACCCAAATTTATTGGTTGGGCGAGAACGTGGCAACAATGCGGCAAAATTATATAATAATCCATACAGCCCGATGCTGATACGGCCGATACAAGCCTATTATCCGCCGGGGTCGTCATTTAAGCCTTTATCAGCATTAATTGCCTTGCAGGAAGGTATAATTACGCCGCAAACAACTTATTTCTGTCCGCACTATTATATGGCCGGCAACCACCGCGTAAATTGCGAGCACTTTGACGGTGTGACCGATCTCCGTAAGGGCATCGCCATGTCGTGCAATACCTACTTTTGTAACGTATTTGACCGTGTAATGAATAAAAATGGTCCGAAGAGTACCCGTAATACCTTTATAGATTGGCGCAATAATGTTAACAAATTTGGGTTCGGGGTTAAATTGGATGTCGATTTGCCAAACGAACGGCGAGGCAACGTACCTACACCCTTACACTACGATAAAGTGTTTGGTGAAAATCACTGGCGCTCAAGCTCAATTATTTCACTGGCGATAGGACAAGGCGAACTGCTGTCGACACCATTACAAATGGCTAATATTGAATGTACCATAGCCAATCATGGTTATTATTACAGGCCGCACCTGATAAAGGCAATAGGCGACAAGCAAGTTGCCAAAGCGGAATACACACAAAAAAATTATGTAGGTATCGACTCAAACTTTTTTGAGCCGGTTATAGATGGCATGCAGCAGGTGGTTGAAACCGGAACGGCTTCGGCTGTGAAGATACCGGGGATCGTTATGTGCGGTAAAACCGGAACGGCACAAAATCCGCACGGAAAAAATCACTCTATCTTTGTGGCATTTGCGCCTCGTGAGCATCCGAAGATTGCCATTGCCGTAATAGTAGAAAACGGGGGTTATGGCGCAGCTTATGCCGCACCTATTGCCAGTTATATTGTTGAGAAGTATCTGAAAGACTCTATCAGCAAACCAAAAAGCGAGGTGGAGTATATGATGAATAAAAACCTGCTGCCCGATACTGCAAATTATAAGCCGCACGTCAGCAGGCGGAATTTAAAGAGAGACAGCCTCCAAAAACTTAAAGAAGACAGCGTTGCCCGTCAAAAACAAATGAAAAGCGCGGCGAGAAAAAATAAAAAGGATACAACGACAAGGTTTTTAGCTGCACAAACCATGTATAAGGAAGATGAATAACCAACGCAGTTTCTTCTCGAATATTGATTGGGTAACCGTGTTTATCTACCTGGCGTTGTGCACCATCGGCTGGTTTAATATTCACGCCGCGGTTTTTGACGAAAGGCACCCCGGAATATTGGATTTTGAAACGAATTACGGCAAGCAGTTCCTGTTTATTCTTATTTCGGCCACGGTCGCGATAGTTATTATTTTGCTTGAAAGCCGGTTTATTACTGCGCTCGCACCTGCGTTTTATGGAGTAACTGTGGTTTTGCTGATGCTTGTTTTGGTCGTTGGGCGAAATGTGGGCGGCAACCAGGCCTGGATATCATTAGGAGGGGGCTTCAGGCTGCAGCCGTCTGAATTTGCAAAACTTACCACTTGTTTACTTTTAGCCCGATATCTTAGTGGCCCAAATATAAGAATAACAGAATTTCGCTCATTCCTGATCGGAGGCGCAATTATCGGTTTCCCGATGTTCCTGATCATGCTGCAGCCCGATATGGGTTCAACGCTCGTTTTTCTGTCGTTCGTTTTTGTGTTGTATCGCGAAGGATTATCCCCCTATTTTTTAATCATCGGCGCTTTATTCATCGCACTTTTCGTTACGGCAATCTTATTTAATCCACTGCATGTCATCGCGGTTATTGTCATTTTAACGCTGCTGGTTGTTTTGATGCTGCGAAAAAATAAACGCATGGTATACACACTGGTAACAGGACTGGCTATATGCGTTGTATTTGTTTTGAGTGTTAAGTTTATCTATAACAATGTACTGCAGCCGCATCAGAAGGTTCGTATTGATATTGTGTTAGGTATTAAAAAGGATTTAAAAGGCAAGGGCTACAATGTAAATCAATCCAAAATTGCGATTGGTTCGGGCAAGCTCTGGGGGAAGGGCTACCTGCATGGCACGCAAACTAAATATGCTTTCGTTCCTGAACAAAGCACCGACTTTATTTTTTGCACAGTAGGCGAGGAGTGGGGGTTTGCCGGCTCGGTAGTTGTATTGGGATTATACTTGTTCCTGATACTGCGGCTGATCATGATTGCTGAACGGCAACGCTCGCCGTTTTCGCGGGTTTATAGTTATGGCGCCGCTGCGATTATATTTTTCCATGTCATGATAAATGTCGGTATGACCATTGGCCTGGTGCCTGTAATTGGCATCCCGTTACCCTTTATAAGTTACGGCGGCTCTTCACTTTTAAGCTTTACTATTTTATTGTTCGTGCTCATTAAGCTCGACTCAAACCGTATGGGGATAGTTTAGTTTAGCAAGTTTGCTGTTTTGAGTATGCAGTTAGCAGTGCGAACGCTCAAACTCATATTGCCCTGTAATAGGCAAACTGCCCACCGCAAACTGTTTAGACGTACCGCCTTTTCAGCAATGCATAAAATTTTTCGGTGGTAGCCGGTTTGCTCTCCCAATTGTTTTTGGTTGCATAGTTTGAATTTAAAAACCGGGTGGCTTCATCAAACGAACTGAAGCGGTTAAGTATTTCAATCGCTTCGCTGTAGGCCAGACTATACCCATTAAAAAGGTCTTTTACATACAACATTTTATCGTTGAGGTTTATGGCCTGTTTTATGTCGCTGATGGCTGGAGCTGTTTCGGGATTGTTATTTGACTTTTCTTTTAGCTGCGACGATATCTTCTGATTAATGGTAAGCATGTCTTCATTCCCCGGGGTAATCACGTCACCGGCCAGGTTTTTATCAACTTTTGGGGCAGGTTTTGGTTCCGTCGGAGTAATAACTTCTGCTTTAGGCGCAGCAGGTATTTCAGCCTTCTCTCTTTTAGCAGGCATGGGCAACTTTTCCTCTTCAGGTAAATCTTCATCATCATCCCAGGCCATTGACTCATCTAAAATCAACTCGTGCCGTATGGTTTCAGGCTCCTCTTGCCGGATATAGGAATACGAATCATCAGCAGCAACGCTTCCCAGGTCGACGTGCGGCACCGGCTGTTCTTCCTGTACGTTTATTATTGTATTATCAGGTTCTAATGCCTCCTTATTTGATACTTTTTCTTTTTCTTCAACAGTATCGTTTACTTGTTGAACAAGGGGCTCAAAATATTTTTTGTCGTTGACTTTTTCAGATGTTGACGGGTTTGCAGCTTTATCGCTGTTTTGCAAATTCAGCTTGCGCAAAATTTCAATATGATCGGCTAAAAAATGAGCATTTGAAACAAAAAGCTCAAGCTCAAGGTCGTTTAAATTTTCGCCCATCCCTTTTAGGTATTCATACTGTTCATTTAGCTCTTTTATAATCCCACCGATCTTATTAAATACTTCCTTTTGCTTCATGTCTATATATAAATGCTTATCAAAAATAAGATTAAATTCTGATATTTGCGGGGCTGAGATTAACTGACGACGATAATAATTTAATTAGAAAATTATCAAAAGACAGTTCAGTACAATCGACGAAATTTATTACTCATTATAAAAACGGTTTGGTATTTCACGAAGATATTTTTAAAAGGAAAACCGAGTTTGGCGGTAGTATTGAAGTGGTATGTGGGTCGATGTTTTCAGGCAAGACCGAAGAACTGATCAGAAGATTAAATCGGGCCAGGATTGCAAAACTAAAAGTGGAAATCTTCAGCCCGAAGGCTGATGTCAGATTTTCGGAAAATGCGATAGTCTCTCACAATTCAACTTCTATCCCATGTACACCGGTTGAAAGCGCCTCGGCCATCTTATTGCTCGGTAGCGACGTTGATGTAATAGGCATTGACGAAGCGCAGTTTTTTGACGACGAGCTTCCGGCTGTATGCAGCGCGCTGGCCAACAAAGGCACGCGCGTTATTGTAGCTGGGCTCGACATGGACTTTAAAGGTAACCCTTTCGGGCCGATACCCGCTATAATGGCCATGGCCGAAGCGGTAACAAAGCTGCATGCCGTTTGTGTTAGGTGCGGCAGTCAGGCTTTATATTCATATCGGCTTGTGCCGGATGATACCCGGATATTACTTGGCGAAAAGGAAAGTTATGAGCCGCGCTGTCGCGTTTGCTACAATACACAGCTATAAAACGTTCTTTTTATATAAAATTCCCGTATTTGGTAAAACAAAAGGCATACTGTCGGTTGTTATGTGTAAAATCATTTTCGTGAAAGGTTATGGCGCAAAAAATACTCGTAATTGAGGACGATAAGCATATAAGGGATACCATCTGTTATATTTTGGAGGAGGAAAACTTTGAAGTGATTTCTTCTGGCGACTCCAAGATACTTAAATCAATACTCACGATTAAGCCAAGTTTGATCCTGCTGGATAATTGGCTGACTGAATGGAAAAGTGATGCCACCGGCCAGCAACTCAGCAAAGGACTAAAAACAAATCCAGCAACAAGTCACATTCCTATTATAATAATTTCCGCTGTAAGTAATATAAAAGAAATTGCTGAAGCCGGCCTTGCCGACGCCTATTTACGCAAGCCGTTTGATATGGCAGACCTGGTTGCATTGGTTAAAAAATGTATTGACAACGCAAAAACTTGAATTGCACTGCTTTAATTTAAAGTAAATTACTACATTTATTGCCAGGTTATTTACCGGTTGGTCAGCAACTGTTAAATAACCTGGCTGTTTTTTTTATAGCGTTTTACCTTGCGCAAAAAACAGCTTACTTATAAACCAATTATTAAGTCGAAAAGTATGATTATGAGGAATGTTTACTTGTTAATTGTCGGTATATTATTGTTTAGTATTACGGCATGTTCTAAAAAACCTGCTGTTGTGGGTAATTCCGGGAACGTTACCGGAAACACTGGAGGCAAGGATGTGCCAGCGGGAGCAAACGACGGTGTTACTTTTATAAATGGCGGCAAGTCTGTTATTTTTAACTTATATGCGCCGGGTAAGAAGTCGGTAGCTGTGATAGGCGAGTTTAATAACTGGATACCTACAACCATGACTAATTCTACCGATGGCAATCGCTGGTGGGTTCAGGTAGATAATATTGACCCTAATACCGAATATGCCTATCAATACTACATTGACGGCTCGTTAAAAGTAGGCGATCCTTATTGTGAAAAAATTCTGGATCCGGATAACGACAAATATATATCGGCTGATACCTATCCAAACCTCAAACCCTACCCGACAGGTAAAACCACCGGTATTGTTAGTGTGATGCAGGCTAACCAGGCGACATATACCTGGAAAACGACCAATTTTACCCGCCCGGACCCTAAAAACCTGGTGATATACGAATTGCTCGTACGCGATTTTGTGGCCACCCACAATTATAAAACGATTACCGATAGCTTAAGCTACATGGCTAACCTGGGTGTTAATGCCATTGAATTAATGCCGGTTAATGAATTTGAAGGAAATGATTCATGGGGTTACAATCCTGACTATTATTTTGCCCCTGATAAATATTACGGTACAAAAAATGATTTGAAGGCCTTTATCGATGCCTGCCATGCGAAGGGTATAGCTGTAATACAGGATATGGTGCTTAATCATTCATTCGGGTCATCGCCTATGGTACAAATGTACTGGAATGCGGCGGCTGGTGCGCCCGCATCAAATAATCCCTGGTATAACGTAACACCTACACACCCGTACAACGTAGGATTTCAATTTAATCACGAAAGTGCTGCAACCAAGGCCTTTGTAAAAAATGTGGTAAAATTTTGGGATCAGGAATATCATATAGACGGTTACCGCTTTGACCTTGCGAAGGGATTTACACAAACAGTCACCGGGAATGATGTAGCAGCCTGGGGTAATTACGACGCCAGTCGGGTAGCTATCTGGAAAGACTACAATAATTATATGAAAAGCATCGACCCTACGATGTACGTTATATTGGAATATTTTGCCGGCAACCAGGAAGAGTCTGAACTGGCAAACCAGGGTATGATGACCTGGACAAATTTAAGTACAAACGGCGAACAGGCATTGATGAGCTATAATGACAGCGGCGGCTCATGGGATTTAACAGGGTTGTTTTACGATGCTTATAGCTTTACTTCACCATACAGCCTGGTAGCTTATTTTGAAAGTCATGACGAAGAGCGGCTGCAATTTAAAAACGGCGCCTATGGCAATATTAACGGGGGGTATAGCATTAAGGACCTTGCAACGGGTTTAAAACGCGACGAAATGGGCGCTGTTTTTATGTTCTCGTCTCCCGGCCCTAAAATGGTATGGCAATTTGGAGAAAGGGGATATGACATTAGCATAAACGACGGTGGGCGTTTAGGCGATAAGGCGCCGCATTGGGAATATATGTCTGATGCCAACCGCCATCATTTATATCAGACATATTCCCGGATGATAAGAATGAAGGAGAAAAATCCCGTATTTACCAGTACCAATTTTAAATATAGCTTAAGTGGCGCTGTAAAAACAATCCAGTTGCTTGATGCGTCAGCAAATGTTGAAGTGGTTGGTAATTTCGATGTTGTACCGCAAACGGCAAATATTAGTTTCCCTGCAACTGGTACCTGGATTGATAATATTACAGGGACAAGCATTAACGTAACTTCGTTGCCCTATACCATGATCCTTGCACCAGGGGAATATCATTTATACAGTAATACAGCTTTAAAGTATTAAAAAATATTCCACTATATTTACAAAAGCCGCAACCAAATTCGCTGGTGTGCGGCTTTTGTATTTTTAGCCATATTTAACCCAATCCAACCATGATGTACCTGAAAAAAATTGCCGCAGGTATATTTATACGCGGCGCAAGACCTAAAATCATGAAATTTAAACTTATTGCATTATTCGTTGCTGCTTTTATCCTGTCGTGTAAAACAAAAACGGATCGGGCTATAAATATTAACGGAACATGGCAGCTGGTTTCCGGCACATCTATCACCAAAGGTGTAAGTTCGTTTACAGATTATACCAAAAGTCAGCAGATGATTAAAATTATTAATGGCACTCACTTCGCTTTTTTAAAACACGACTTGCATGCCGCCAAAGATTCAGCCAATCATTTTGATGCAGGCGGGGGCCGGTATTCCCTGTCGGGGGATAAATACACCGAATACCTGGATTATTACAGCGATAGAAACTGGGAAGGCAAATCTTTCACTTTTACTGTTTCACTTAACGGGGATACACTTATCCAAAAAGGACTTGAAAAAGTTGAAAAAGAAAATATCGATCGAATAATTATCGAAAAGTATACCAGGTTAAATTAGCCTGCACCATTTACTGGGTAATATTTTAATTTAACGATTTCATCCGGCATCGGTTGCGAATTCCATTCCTTGTGAATGGCCAATGCGGCCCCCAACGCGCTTGCCTGCGCCATATATGCTGCAAACACTTCCAACTGCGGAAATGCGCCGGCCAATACATGCATGAAAATACTGTTTTTGCTAAAGCCGCCGTCGACAAATATTTTTTTGACGCCGGTGTCGCAGAGAATAAGATTTGTGGATTCAACCTGTATTTGCACCAGGTCGAGTATTAATTGATGATACGCCTCTGTTTCGTTATCAAAAACTGAAAGCTCGCGCCCGGCAAATGCAGATACTTTTTTAAATCCGGTGTTTTTCGCCTGAGGATGGTTTGTTTTTAGATGGGATATAGTTGCGGCATCATAAATCATATCCGAAAATTTTTCAATATCCCCTCCAAAATGTTTAACTATTCTCTTAACCTGCTGTGCGTGCTCGAAACCTGAAAATAATCGGGATGCTTTCACCGGTTTTCCCTGGTATTGCATGTAGCAAAGGCAATCGCATTTGAGCTCGTGGGTTGTAAGCGGGGTATGATTGAAGGGATTTAAGCTAATATTCCAGGTACCGGTAGAAATGAGCACAAACGGTTCGCTGAAATTTAACAGGTAGGGGATAAGTGCAGATGAGCTGTCGTGCAAGCCTGGCCCGACTTTAAAATCCACCGAATTAAATGATGTGGACAGGCATTTACCCGCCGGCACTACTGGCGCAAGTTTTACATCAATTTCTTCCTGCTCAACCCAACGGTGATAAGTATTTCTTTTAAAATCCCATAATGCAGTATGGCAGCCGATGCTGGTAAGATCAGAATAGCATCCGTTAGTCAGTAAAAAACTCAAATATTGCGGAAGGTGCAGGGCGTATTTTAACCGGTCAAATATTGCAGGTTTATCTTGTTTCAGACGGTAAAGCTGCAATCCAGCGTTTAAGCTGCCCAATGCCGGCGAAGCTGTTTCCATGCAAAACTGATCTTCGCCGCCATATTTTTTGTAGAGCCTAGAACTAAGTTTTTCGGGGTAAGGTTTCAGGTAATTATAAAGCGGCGTGATCGGGTTTCCATCATCCCCAGTGTAAACCAGGCTTGCTCCATAAGCCGAAAAGTTGATGGCTTTTATTTCGAAACCTTTATTTATGACCTCATCCAATGAGGCAAACAGGAACTCCCGCAGTATTTCAAGGTCTTCACACGGAAATCCATCTTCATCAACGGCCTCGGCCAGGTGCGACGATTTTTCGAAAACGACCTGATAGTCTCCGTCAAAAAGGAAGAGTTTTTTATTGGTTTTTCCGATGTCGAAAATTGCGATTACCGGTGTGGGGCTATTCATTTATCTTAATTCGTTGGTTCTAACCCGTTACAGCCCGGTCGCTACAGTTTTCGAGCCGCGCTCCCCGATCAGCTTTTTCCTAATCTTTAATGTTCTGTAAGCACCGATAGGGTCGATCGCGCCACCATTTCGCAAGCTTGCTTCAGCCACCAGCGGGCGCACATCCGTACGATAAGCATTTTGCAGGATCTCCTGTGCAAGCACTACATCATTTGCGTCCTGCGCCGCCGTCAGGGCAGCTTTATCAACAAGCAACGCCTGGGCGTATGCGATCTTTATAGCCTGTACCGATTGCAACAGGTCCTCAATAGGGTCTTTAACGTTGTGGGATGCATCGATCATCCAGCCGAGGTCGTTTGCATGGTCCATGCCGCGGGCGTCCATCCCTTCTACCAGTTCATTAAATATTAAGAACAATTGGTATGGATTAATGCTGCCAACGGTCAAATCGTCGTCGCCATATTTTGAATCGTTAAAATGGAAGCCCGCCAGCTTTCCCTCCATCAGTAGCAGCGACACAATTTGCTCGATATTGGCATTCGGTAAATGGTGGCCCAGGTCGACCAGCGTATAAGCCTTTGGCCCGAGTTTGGTCGTATATAAAAGTGATTGCCCCCAGTCGGCTACCGTTGTTGAATAGAAATTAGGCTCGTAGCATTTATACTCCAGGTACAGCTTCCAGTCGGAGGGAAGCGCGGCATAAATTTCCTCCAGGCTTTCCAGCGTGCGCTGAAATGCTTTGCGGAAATTTAATTGCCCTGGAAAATTTGAGCCGTCGGCCAGCCAAACAGTTAGTGCTTTTGAGCCCAATGCTTCGCCATGTTTGATTACTTCAATATTGTGTTCGATGGCTTGCTTTCGAACAGCTTTATCAGCATGCTGCAATGAGCCGTATTTATAGCTCAATTTCTGCCCGGGCTGATCCTGGAAAGTATTTGAATTTACTGCGTCGAACCGTATGCCATGCTGTGCGGCGAGCGATTTAATAGCCGCAGCATCTTTGGGAATATCCCAGGGAATATGAAGCGAAATAGCCCCGCTTGACCGGTTTAAAGCATGTAAAACGCCAACGTCGGCAATTTTTTCTTCCAAATTGCGAGGCTCACCACCGCCAGAAAACCGGCCAAATCGCGTGCCGCCGGTTCCCAAAGCCCAGCTGGGTATGGCAATTTGGAAAGCCCGCAGCTTTTTCATAACGCTGTCAATGTCCCTGATGTCACCCGCGACAAAATCAAATTTTTGCCTGTGCGCGGTTAATTGCTGCTGGTTGTATTCGTCAATTTTATATTGCTCTATCTGCATATTTGATTGAAAATAATTTACCGTACAAACGCCGTTGCCACCCCACCATCAACATTCAGCACATTGCCCGTCGATTTATTCAGCATCCCGCCAACGAATGCGAAACATGCATTAGCCACATCATCGGGTAATATCACTTCGTTTAGTAAAGTTCTTTTGGCATAATAAGCCGGCAACTCCTCAACGGTGATGCCGTAAGCTTTTGCCCTGCCCTCGGCCCAGCCGCCGGCCCAAATATTACTGTCGCTAATAACTGCATCAGGGTTTACCACGTTTACGCGTATTTTATCCACGCCAAGTTCGGCGGCATTTAAACGGCTTAAATGCAGTTGCGCCGCTTTGGCGCTGCCATACCCGGCGTTGTTTGGCCCGCTCACCAGTGCATTTTTACTCACAATGTTGATGATGTCGCCGCCGATGCCTTGTTTTTTCATCACCCCGGTTGTTGCCCGGGTAACCAGGAACTGCCCCTTTACCAATACATCATATAACAGATCCCAATCCTTTTCGGTATGGTCGCCGATTGTTTTGGATATGGATAGCCCCGCGTTATTAACCACGATATCTACACCGCCGAATGCTAAGATCGCGGTTGCCAATGCTTGTTGAATCGTGTCAGCATTTGTTACATCAAGCAGGGCGGTTACGAATGCATCTTGTCCGAATAGCTTTTTGAATTCTTCCCCGGCATTTTGTAGCCGTTCAGTATTCATGTCGTTTAAAATAACAACGGCGCCTTCGCTTACAAACTTTTTAGCGATGGCCTTGCCAATGCCACCAGCGCTTCCGGTTATTAAAGCGATACGGCCCGATAGCGGCTTCGGCTTCGGCATGCGTTGCAGCTTGGCTTCTTCGAGCAGCCAGTATTCAATATCGAATGCTTCCTGGCGCGGGAGGGAAGTGTATTCCGAAATAGCTTCCGCACCTTTCATTACGTTAATGGCATTGATATAGAACTCTGCGGCTACCCGAGCGGTTTGTTTATCCTTAGCAAACGTGAACATGCCCACACCGGGGTATAATAGCACCACGGGGTTGGCATCGCGCATAGCGGGACTATCGTCATGCCTGCAGGAATTATAGTACGCCGCATACATTTCGCGGTAAGCCTCAAACGCAGGCGTTAGCTTTTCTTTAACAGTTTCGGCATCGGTGAGGTCTTCATGACTGTCAAGCTGTAATACCAGCGGACTTATTTTGGTTCGCAAAAAATGATCTGGACAGCTGGTGCCCATAGGGGCAAGGCGGTTAAGGTCGTTTGAATTGATGAACTCCAGCACCCGCGGGTCGTCGGTAAAATGGCCGATCATCCGGGTTTTTGCTGAACAGAAGCCACGTAAGATGGGCGCCAGTGCAACCGCCTGCTTTTTTCGGCCGGCTTCGTCCAGGCTTTTGATTTTCTCACCACCGAACACAGGTCCTTTTTTGCCATAAGTTTGTTCGAGGTACCCGGCGCATTGTTCAATCACTTCAAGCGTATTAATATAGCTTTCGTACGCGGTATTACCCCAGGTAAACAATCCGTGCGAACCGAGCATAATACCACGTATACCGGGATTTGCATCCAAACAAGCTTTTAATTTTAGCCCCAGGTCGAAACCCGGACGCTGCCAGTCGACCCAGCCTATAGCACCCTTAAAAAGCTGCTCGGTAATTTTTTTACCGTCTTTTGCTGCCGCAATAGCTATGGCCGCATCCGGATGCAGGTGGTCGATATGATTAAAAGGTAAAAACCCGTGCAGCGGCGTATCGATAGATGGCGCTTTCGAGTTAAGGTCAAAGATGGTATGGTTAAATAATGCAACCATTTCATCCTCAAATTCAAGGCCACGGTAAACGTTTTTGAGGCTTCGCAACCGGTCGACGTACAAAGCAGCCAGTCCGTTTTTTCGTAACGTACCAAGGTCGCCGCCCGAGCCTTTTATCCACATCACCTCTGCATCCTGTCCCGTCAAAGGATCTTTAGCTATAATTTTGCACGATGTGTTTCCACCGCCGTAATTGGTCAAACGAAGGTCCGCGCCAAGCAAATTCGACCTGTAGATCAATAACGCTACTTCATCACCGGCCAGCTTTGCCGCTTCAGCATCATCCCACAGGTAACTTACGTGTTTAAAATTTTTCGTATTCACAATATGTATATTTTTCGGGGCCTACTTTATCGCGTTTCCATATCCTACCAGCAGCACGGCTATAATGATGGTTATGATACCGCCAATTACTGTAAAAATAGCTTTTTTGCTCACGCCTTTCCACTCTTTCAGCAACAATCCCCAGGTGTTGGCAATAAGTATGATAAACGCCATGTGCAGTATCCACGAACTGGCGCCGTTGCCCAGCTTGCTTTCGCCCATTCCATAGAAAAAGAATTGCAGGAACCAGGTTGTTCCAGCTAAAGCCGAGAAAAGATAATTTTTAAGCAGCGGCGTTTTTTGATCGGTATAGTCGCCGAATGTTTTATTTCGGGCGTTGAGTATCATACACCACACGAAATTGGTAGTGAGGCCGCCCCAAAGGATAACGACGTAGGTTACATTGTTCCTAAAGAGAAAATTTCCCGTTCCCGGGTGCGTGGCTTTCCAAGCCTCGTTTGCGGCGTCGGCCATATGTTTGCCTGCTTCTATCCCAAAGTTAAAACAGGCGCTCAGCACGCCCGAAATGATGGAGACGGTGATACCTAAAGCGAAATGATAGTCTTTATTATCCGCTGCAATGGCGCGGTCCTTAACAAGGTCTTTTTCCTTCATCATACCCGCTTTGCCGCAGATGACGATACCAATTACGCATATCACAATCCCCAGTAAAACCATTTGCCCCCAATGGCTGTGAAGCAGGGTGCTGAATGAATCTTTGCCCGGAGTAGGAACGAAGTTGTAATAAACGGATGGTATGATAGCGCCGAACACAGCGCACAATCCCAAAATTATGGTGCTGCCTAACGAAACGCCAAGGTATCGCACGCCAAGCCCATAAGTAAGCCCGCCAATACCCCACAGCAGTCCAAAAAAATAGGTTAATAAAAGTATCTGCCCGTGCGTTTGGCTGATGATCCCGGTAAAATTCGGAACGGTGAGCCATGCGGCCAAAGGCGGTACGATTAACCATGAGAATATGCCGCCCACTATCCAGAAGCTTTCCCAGGCCCAGCCTTTTACTTTTTTAAACGGGATATAAAAACTGCCCGAGGCAAAGCCGCCGATGAAATGGTAAATGATACCAAAAATTACCTGCATGGTTTATAAGGTATTGGTTACGATAAAAATAGGATTTATTTTCAGTTTGCAGCATTTAAAACAACCTGCTCAACTTTGCTCCGATTTTAATAACTTCGGGTCATCTTACTGCAAATGAAATCACCGTTTTTTTGGACGCCCGGTAGAATTACGATAGTTATTTTTATTCTTTTTGCAATAGCGCTTGGGTTTATTTCCTTTTATATCTACATCGGAGCTGTAGAGGCTTCCTGGGGAACTATGAAAAAATAATTTGTTCTATCTAGGATAAGGAAACGCTGTTGAGTTCATGAGAATACGCAACCCAATGCCCGTGATGGGCCAATGAAATAGCAATATTGTTTTCTTCGTTCTCTAAAACAGGGCAACCGTGAATATTTTTGGCAATTTGAAGATTAACCGATGAAAGAATGTTGTTCAGTTTTTCCAATAAAAACGCCCTTACCTCCCTGGATTGGTTATCAGAATTTGCATCATCGATCAATTTTATGCCCCAGCCGGTGCTGTCAAAATGATCATCGTGGCTAACCACCGAAAAAATGAAATCGACACTTACGATAGATCGCGCGTAAAGTGTTTTTGAACCGACTGTTACCATGCTTTTGATAACCGGCTGATCATCAAAACCGATACCTTCCAAAACGGGGGCAGTGGTTATTCCATGCGCAACGGGTATTTCAAGTTGGGTAACAATACACCTCGTCGGCGAAAAAACCAGCTCCGGATCGTTTCTTTTCAGGAATTTATAGGCGGACTCCTTTATCGACCACGAAAGCCAGACAAAGTTTTCGAAAGCTATACCGGCTTTGTACGAATTGCAGGCGGCGATTTCGGAAGCAGCAAGGATTTTTGAGTAAAATCGTTGCTGCTTTGTGCGTGTGATGTCTATAGCGTTTAACGATACGATGTCGTTACCCGTGCTGCTCATTTTTTTCCTTAATTTTCTCGCTGATGACCTGTATGCAGTTGCCCACATTCACCATCTTATCAGCGGAATCATAATCTATTTCGATATCGTACTTGGCCTCGGCATCGATAATAATATCCACCAGGTTGGCCGAATTGATCTTTAGATCTTTTATAAGGTCGGTATTCTCGTCGATTCCGGCCAGCATTTCTTTATTTGTCGTATAGGGAGCAATTACCTTTTTAAGTTCGTTTAAAATCTCTTCTTTAGTCATTTTACTTATTGAATTTTGAAAAAATCAGGCATGAATTAACGTCGCCGAAGCCAAAATTCGCTTTTGCTACAACGTTAACGGGCCTGCTTATGTTTGATACAGGGAGCGAATTTAAGCTCACCAAATTTGTTATTTCGGGATTTGGGTCCTCGAGATTGATATTTGGATGTACAAAGTTATGTACAATTTGCAATACTGCCGCTACCGACTCGATTGAACCGGCCGCGCTAAGGCAATGCCCGATCATCGACTTTAGGGAGTTGGTTAGCGGAAAATCTTCGCCGCTTCGGCCGGTGGCTGTTATCCAGTTTTGAATTTCCTGCCGGTCGGCCATGGTGGCGGTTAAGTGGCCGCTAATTAAATCAATATCCTTGCCGGTGATGCCGGAGTTGGTCATGGCTTCCTGTATACACCGTACAACGCCTGCCGGATTTGCCGCCGTCATGGAACCCCCGCCGCGCTGCCCGCCCGAATTGGCCGATCCGCCTAAAACTTCGGCATATATTTTAGCGCCACGCGCCAGTGCAAAATCAAGGTCTTCAAGCACCAATGCAGCTGCCCCCGAACCTGGCACAAATCCGCCGGCCGATGCACTCATTGGCCGGGATGCCTGTTCGGGACGGTCGTTAAATTTACGGGACAATACCCGCATCGAGTCGAAAGTACCGTACACATAAGGGTCGACATGCTCGCAGCTTCCGGTGATCATTCGTTTGGCATAACCGTCCTTTATGTACTCGTATCCCATTAAAATGGCCTGGGTACCTGTAGCACATGCCGATGAATTGGTTACCACCTTATTGCCCAAACCCAAACGGCCGGTTATGTACGAAGTTACACCGCTGTTCATGGTTTGCTCGATCACGCGCGAACCCAGTTTTTTGGCTTCCTTATTATCTACCCGGGCAATTACATTTTTCATGGCTTCGGTATCCGGTGCGCTGTTACCAAACACGCAGCCGGTTTCCCAGCGTGGTTCGTCGCAGTCGTATTCGTTACCGGCATCGGCCCAGGCATCCATTGCAGCCATCAGGCCATAGCCGATGTTTGTGCCTTTTAAGCCATAAAACGTAACGTCCGATATATAATCTTTTAATTTTTCCCACTCAAAAGGTGGTACGCCTGCTACCTGGCAGCTTAGGTTCAATTCCTGGTAAAGCGGGATAAACCTGATACCGGACACCCCATTTTGTATAGCATTTAAAAAAGCCGGTATACCAACACCATTCGGCGATACAACGCCCAAACCCGTAACAACAACACGATTACCCATTTTTTAACTCCGCTTTTTTTATAATACCTGCAAAATATCCTGTAGCTATCCGCTCACCGGCGCTGTCGAGCATCTCGACATAGCATTTCAACTTACCAAAACGAAAATATTGTTTTTTTGATATAACGGTAACTTTTTCGCCGGGAAGCACCATTTTATAAAACGAAACCTCGGTTGAGGTAAGCAGCGGGAAGTTTGAACCCGGCGCAATGCTGGCTTCATCTTCCTGTTTCATTAAATACAAGCCTAATACCACCAGGCCTATCTGTGCCATGATCTCGGTAACGATAACGCCCGGTGTAACTGGGTTACCCACAAAATGGTCCTCATAAAAAAAAGCGTTTTTTCGTAAAGTATAGTCGCCCACAACTTCGTTTTCTGTCAGCGTTGAAATATTATCAACGAACCGGAAAGAAGATTTATAAGGTAAATAATTAAGGATATCGTTATTCATACTTCGTCTAGCTGCAGTGCTCTCCTCCGTCTACATGGATGATCGAACCATTGATCCAGTAGGCTTCATCGGTGCAAAGTAAGTAAATAACATTGGCAACATCACCGGGCTGCGTCATCCGGCCCATTGGGTTGCGTGTTTTAGCGATATCGAGCAATTTATCGCTGCCTGGTATTTTTTTTAACGAAGAAGTTGCGGTAATGCCGGCCTGTATCAAATTAGTTTTTATCCCAAACGGGCTAAACTCAACCGCCATATACTTTGCCAGACTTTCGAGCGATGCTTTCGCGATAGAAACTGCCGCATAGCCCTCCCAATGTTTATGCGCGCCTTCGCTGGTTAAGCCTATTATCCGCGCATCGTAATGAAAAAGTTTTTCATTCAATAAAACACGCGTCCAGTCGAGCAGGCTGTTTGACATAGCATATGAGGTATATTGAATATCTTCAACTGAAAGCAAATCCGATTCCCCATTTTTGCCGGGGCCATTGCCTGCCAGCGGTTTCAGATTGCCCCTTGCAATGGAATGTAACAATAATTTAACAACGGGAGGTTTTTCGCCCGCTGCCTCAACAAATTGTTTGATGAACGATTCCCGGCCCGATGTTTCAAGCGCATTAAGGTTGTAGGGAAGAATAATGGTTCGATTGGCCGCGGCAATTTTCTCGAATTTTTGGCGAAGCAGTTTTTCGGCAACCGAGGTTTCGCGATAAAGTACGGCAACGTTCATCCCATGCGCGGCCAGTTTTTCAACCGCAGCAAAGCCAAAGCCGCTTGAGCCACCCAGGATAACCGCCCATAAATGAGAAAGTTGTACGTTTTTAGCCACTAACTAATTATTAAACTTTTGTGTACCCGGCCTGTTTAAAGAGTATAATATACATTAAAGTTTCCATTATTAAACTGCCCGACCTCAAAGTAAGCGAAAGTAAATTAATTTTAATGTATGTAATATATAATAACAATTAGCCGGGCAACCTGTTACACAAGCTATGCCCTAGATATTTTGTTATTAAATAAGTATTCTTGTTATTATATTAAGTTTGGCACACATTAAAAATTTATGCGGTTTCAGTCAGTATTAATACTAATTCTTTTTTGGGCAGGAATTCCGGCTATAGCCGGAACAGCCGTTCAAAAATTTGATAAATCAGCGTTTTATTCGGTAATGGCCTCCGGCGATGTGGAAGCGATCAACAAAGAGCTTGAAATTGTTGCAGATGCGCCATCGAAAGAAAAACAAGGCTATGAGGGCGCATTATTGATGAGAAAGGCTGGTTTAGTAAAGAAACCGAAGGAAAAACTGGCGTTATTTAAATCGGGCCGTATCAAGCTGGAAACAGCGCTGCTGGCTGATAATGAAAACACCGAGTTTCATTTCCTGCGTTTAGCCATCGAGGAGCATGCCCCAAAAATTGTAAAATATAAAAAGGATATTCCCGGCGATAAATTACTGGTGGTTAAGAATTTCAAAAGCCTGCCACAATCTGTTCAGCACGCGATACTGGATTATTGCAAAAATTCAAAGGTGCTGAGAAAAGAAGATTTTTAACTTTACCGGAGAATGGATAAGAAAGTTTTGGCAATTTACTATACCCAGTCGGGCCAATTGGGTGATATTATCGATTCGTTTACAGCACCACTGGTCGCAGCAGGGGCAAGTGTCGAAAAAGTTGTCATCAGGCCGGTTGAAAATTTCCTGTTTCCGTGGACGGGAAAGCGTTTTTTTTCGGTAATGCCGGACTGTGTGCTGGGCGTACCGACTGAACTGGAGCCGCTGGGGTTAAAGGAAAATAAATACGATCTGATCATCCTGGGTTACCAGCCCTGGTTTTTATCGCCAAGCATACCTTCAAATTCGCTGCTTAACCTGCCGGAGTTTAAAACGATATTGAAAGATACACCGGTCGTTACCGTCAGTGCAGCCCGTAATATGTGGCTCAATGCTTACGACCGCATACGAAAAAGCCTTAAAGAAGCCGGGGCCAATTTGGTTGGCAATATCGCGTTAATTGATAAACACCCTAACCCGGTAAGCTTTGTCACTATTTTTTATTGGATGCTATCCGGTAAAAAAGAGCGTTATCTGAATATCTTCCCCAAGCCGGGTGTTGATGAACAGGATATAGCAGATACCGGGAAGTTCGGCTCGGTCGTAGTGCCGCACCTCGCAAGCGGCCGGTGGGATAGCATGCAGGATGAGCTGCTGGACAATGGCGCGGTTATCATAAATTATAGCCTGCTGTTTATTGAAGGTAAGGCAAAGTTTATATTTGCCGCGTGGGCGAAATTTATTGCCAAACGAAAAAACCGGACGCCGTGGCTTTCGGCATTTAAGTATTATCTGTTTATTGCGCTATTTTTGGGGGCGCCTGTACTTTTAACGTTGGATGCAATTTTTTTAAAACCATTTTCGTCGAAAAGAATTAACGCTAAAAAGCGAAATTATTTACAAGTAAATTAACACTATGTCTGTGAGCCAGGTTTATATTAATTCAACATCTGCATTTTTTCCGAATGATCCTGTTTCGAATGATGAAATGGAATCATACCTGGGTTATATTGATAACCGTCCGTCAAAATCAAAAAAAATAGTGCTGCGTAACAACGGCATCGTTAACCGCTATTATGCTTTGGATAAACAGGGAAAATCCACGCACACCAACGCGCAGATGACCGCACTGGCGGTGAAGGAACTGTTTAAGGATGATCCTGAAAAATTAAAAGAAATTGAACTGCTCTCGTGCGGTACTTCATCACCCGACCAAATGATGCCAAGCCATGGTGTAATGACACATGGCTGGCTGCCAGAAGCGGAAGCTATTGAGGTTGTTTCGCCGTCCGGAGTATGCTGTGCGGGTATGCACGCTATAAAATACGCTTACCTGGCCATAAAGGCCGGTGAGGTGAAGCTGGCCGTGGCTACCGGTTCCGAAAGATTTTCGGGTTTGCTGGTTTCTGACGTATTTGAAGAAGAGGCCCAGAAACTGAAAGAGATGGAAGAAAACCCTTTCATCGCTTTTCAGAAGGATTTTTTAAGATGGATGCTATCTGACGGGGCTTCCGCATTTTTGATGTCGGATAAACCGAATGAAAACGGCCTTAGCCTGCGCGTGGACTGGATCGAAGGTGTATCATATGCCAATGAAATGGAAACGTGTATGTACATGGGCGGCGAGAAAATGGAAGACGGTACGCTTAAAGGCTTTATGGATTATACACCCGAAGAGATCATGAACAAATCCATTTTCAGCGTAAAGCAGGACATTACATTATTGAGCAGCAATATTGTTGACCTTGGCGGGAAGAAGATAAAGGAGATATTTGATAAAAAGGGGCTCACCAATGTCGATATCGATTATTTTTTGCCGCATATATCGAGTGATTTTTTCAAGAGCAAAATATATGACCTGGTAGAGATATACGGCGGCGGTATCCCTTACGAAAAATGGTTCATCAACTTATATACTGTTGGCAATGTAGGCGCGGCATCGGTTTATTTGATGATAAACGAACTGTTTAACAGCGGCCGGTTAAAAAAAGGAGAAAAAATCCTTTTACTGGTTCCCGAAAGCGCGCGTTTCTCGTATATGTATGCGATGCTGACTGTTGTATAAGATAAATCATGGTGATATGAAGAAGGAAAATGTGCCGCAGGATTTGAGCTCGCTCGGAAAGATCACAAAAGAAGTGTGTTATGCTACCGACAGTTCGGGAAAGTATGTAAAGGAATTAAGCACCGGATGGGATGTTAAAATTAATGCCCTCGACGTTGCCTGGGATGATATACAGCTCCGGATAGCCAAAGCGAAAGAGCAGGTTTTAAATGGTGCTGCCAGCCCTTTGCTGTTTTTTATGGAATATCGCTTAATGGACATTAGTATACTATCAGATTACACGGGTTTTTGGCAATGGCAAATTAAAAGGCACCTGAAACCGGGCGTATTTAATGGCCTGTCCGACAAGAAATTACAAAAATATGCCGAAGCGTTTAATGTTACAGTTGAAGATTTAAAGACGATGACCGTACATGAAGATTGATTTTCAGCACATCCAGTCGGCGCATTGTGAATCGGGGGTAACCAGCAGCTTATTACGGAAAAATTCGGGAAGTAAAATTACCGAGCCGCTGGCTTTCGGTATTGGTGCAGGACTGTTTTTTGTGTATGTACCGCTTATCAAAATAAACAACGGACCGGCAATCGCGTTCCGTACCTTTCCGGGACTGATCTTTAAACGCACCTGCGAGGCATTGGACATCCCTGTTATTCGGAAAAAATTCAGCTCAAAAGAACAGGCCGAAGCTGTTTTGATGGAACGCCTGAAGGAAGGAACACCGGTAGGATGCCAGGTAGGCGTTTATTATCTCTCTTATTTTCCGAAAGAATACCGGTTTCATTTTAACGCGCACAACCTGATCGTTTATGGTAAAGAGGATGATAATTTCCTCATCAGCGACCCGGTAATGGAAAACACAACCACCTTAACCACTTATGAGTTGGAGCGTGTTCGCTTTGCAAAAGGCGCGCTGGCCCCGAAAGGGCAGTTGTACTATCCCCAAAACGATGGCGCAATTACCGACGAGCAGATAAAAAAGGCCCTTATCAAAGGCATCAAAAAAAATGTGCACATGATGCTGCATATACCCGGATGGTTTGCGGGGGTAGCCGGCATAAAGCATACCGGGAAAAAAATAAAGAAATGGCGCGATAAGCTCGGGCTGCACAAAGCCGGCTTATACCTGGCGCAACTGGTGCGCATGCAGGAGGAAATTGGTACAGGCGGCGGCGGCTTCCGGTACATTTACGCTGCATTTTTGCAGGAAGCAGATGTATACCTGCCCAACAACGGTTTGGCTGAGATCTCAAAAATATTTACGCAATCCGGCGACCTTTGGCGCACTGCCGCCGTACAGGCTGCAGGGATATACAAAGGGCGCATCAGCAGCCAGCAGGATTTTGATATAATGGGCGATTATTTGATTGAGATAGCCGAACTCGAAAAAAACGCTTTCCTGGCTTTAAAGAATATAAAATGGCAGTAAACGATCCGTTGGCAATAGAAGTAACCAACCTGGGTTTCCGTTACCCGGGAAATCCGGACGCGGCTTTTTCAAATCTTAACTTGAAAATTGCAAAAGGCGAGCGGTTTGGGTTGTTCGGTCCAAACGGCGCGGGCAAAACTACTTTGATAAGCCTGATGACCGGCTTGCTTTCCGCGGATGAAGGGCATGTAAAATTGCTGGGGCGGGAGGTAGGACGAAATAATAACAAGGTTAATAGGCTTTTCGGCTTTGTGCCGCAGGATTTTTCGTTTTACCAGGAGCTTAGCCCGGTGGAGAATTTGCAATTTTTTGGCGCCTGGGCCGGCTTAAGCAGGCGCCGGATAAAAACCCGCACCGAAGAATTACTACAGGTGCTGGGTTTAGAAGATGTGCGCGACAAGCAGGTGCAGAAATTCTCGGGTGGTATGAAACGCAGGGTGAACCTGGCTATCGGTGTTATTCATAATCCTGCAATATTATTTTTAGATGAGCCAACCGTTGGCGTTGATGTGCAAACCAGGCATGCCATTATCAATTATCTGCTAGAGCTCAATAAAAACGGTGCTACCCTTGTATACACTTCGCACCAGTTGAACGAGGCGGAGGATTTATGCAACCAGGTGGCGCTTATAGACGATGAACAAATAATGGCGTGCGGAAAATTGGACGAATTGCTTAAGGAATACAAGGAAGAAAGCCTGGAGAACTTGTTTTTAAAGCTAACCGGAAAAGAATACAGGAACGACAATGTATAAACTGAAGGCCACGATAATAAAAGACCTCCGGGTGCTGCTGCGCGACAAAGTAGGCATCGCCCTGATGTTTATTATGCCCATTATTTTAGTTGTGGTAGTTACCAGTATTCAAAACAGCACGTTCCAGCTGGTCAATAAAAACAAATTGCCGATATTAATTACCAACAGGGACACCGGGCAAGCCAGTTTGCAATTGATCAAAGCGATCGATAAGATCGGGATGTTCAAAGTATTACAGGCGGGTGCAAACCAAAACGAAAAGCTAATGGCCGATGCCATGCACCAGAAGGACGCCATGCTGGGCGTTGTTATCCCTGCAAATTTTTCGGCAAAGGTATATGCCAAGTCAAAAAATATCGCCGGCAAGGCACTCACAAGTTTTGGCTTACAGGGCGATTCCGTAAAACAAGCCGGTGAGGTGGACCCGCTTACCATTTATTATAACCCGGTTTTGCAGGAGTCGATGCGGCTTTCAGTTGAGGGGGGCATTCGCAGCGCGTTGCAGCTTGTTGAGAGCAGGGAAACGCTCAGGAGCCTCTATTTTTCTATCAACGAAAAGCAGCTTCCCGAAAAGCTGGAAAATGAGATGCTGAACAATAAAACAGCAATTAACGAAATTCCGTTATCCAAAGACGGCGTCCGCGTCACGCCAAATTCCAGTCAGCATAACGTGCCTGCGTGGACCATATTCGCCATGTTTTTTGTGGTGATGTCGCTTGGCGGGAGCGTGGTGAGGGAAAAAGTAAGTGGCAGTTTTATCCGGTTAAAAACGCTGCCAACGAGTTACGCGGTTGGCATATTGTCGAAGCAAATCACTTACCTGGGTGTTACGCTATTGCAGGCCGCCGTTATTTTTTCGATGGGGATATGGCTGTTCCCGCTTATCGGCTTGCCGGCGCTTAATTTACCATCGGATATTTTAGCATTGATCATTGTCACCGTGATTTGCGGCTGGTGTGCAGTAAGCTATGCGATTTGTGTGGGCGTATTCGCCGATACCCAGGAGCAGTCGAACGGCTTTGGCGCGGTATCCATTGTGATACTGGCTACGGTTGGCGGACTGATGGTGCCCAGCTTTGCGATGCAGGGCCTGTTTAAATCGGCCGCCGATATTTCGCCGATGCACTGGGCATTGCAGGCATATTACTCTTTGTTCCTGGAGGGTGGCCAGCTTCGGGATGTTATAAACAATATCATACCTTTGTTCCTTATCACCCTGCTGCTCCAGGGAATCACATTTTTGGGGCTCAGGAGGAAAAATTTAATATAATCTACTTTATGGAAACTACCGAATTAAAAGAAAAGCTTAAAAAACAGATCATACAATTCCTTAACCTGACAGACCTTACCCCGGCCGATATTAAAGATAACGAGTCCCTTTTCGGCGACGGATTGGGACTGGATTCAATCGACTCGCTTGAACTGATCGTATTGTTGAAAAAGGAATACGGTATAACCATAAAGGATCCTCGTGAAGGGCGAAAAGTGCTTGTAGATGTAAATTCAATGGCGGCGTATATTGAGGAGCATGGGGCGAAGTGAAGCTTTCGGATTGTTGGGAGATAGCTTAGCAATGTCGGAAAATGCGGATCGAATAGTTAACTAAGCGGCTACTTGTGTTGACGTGAATGTAGCGCGACGAGGACTCACCCGGTCATCGCTACGCTCGACCACCCTCTCTGCGGCAAGCCGCAAAGAGGGTACAGTAGAAAAAATATTTTCGCTTGTTGGAGCTGTCTCATACGCCTGTTCAAGCGTCCACGCTTGAACACAGCAAGTGTAAGCGTCCACGCTTACATCAAAGAAACTCTTTAAAATGATAGCTTAGGAAAGCTGCCGCGATTTGGATGATTAAAGCTATTGAGCGGGCCGGTAAGTATAAGCCTTTAAATGAACAGCATCAATTTTGGCAGGATGACGACTACCTGGAGTTGTGGTTGAAACGGTCCGTATTGTTAATTGGCGTACTATATTATTTGAAAATAGTGTAGCGGACTATCATCAATAAAATAAAAATTGAGAATCCGACTGCACCATACCATTGTTTAACGGGCTTAGCTATATCGAATTGTTTGAGAAAGGACGGGAATGCTTGTTTTAAAATAGTGGCTTTCAATACATTATAAATATAAAATAAAACGACGATGCTATAAATTACGACTACTCCTACCAATCTAAATAATCGGACTCCTTCGAACATAATTTCGCTAATTTAGCATAATCCCAATGCCCTTGTAAGGCGTTAACTCCCCTTTTTTAGCTTGTTTCAGTGACTCTTTTACACCATCGACCACATGCGGCGGATAAACCTCGGGCTTCTGCTCAAAAGTTACTTTCATCGCTTTCATTACTGCCTTCAAAGCAGCCAATTGTTTTTTATTCTCAGGGTAAACAATTAAAGTGTACATATTCAAATATAACAATTCGGAAACCAACATCGCCATAGACATTTATAAAACGATAAAGCTCCCCTGGAATTTAAAGCAAACTAGATCATCGCAAATCAAAGCCGCAGTAGCAACTATTTCACTTTCGTTAGATTTATAGGTTATTTCCAATTTTATATCAGCAGCATCCGGTGTTATCATGCTCATGAATTTTAGCTGGCCGGCTTTCTTGAGTGTAACGTGAGCATCCATGGCAATTTCCAACACATCCTTTACGATTTGCAGCATACAAGCGCCCGGCACCACCGGTTGGCCGGGGAAATGGCCTTTGAATATCTCACTATCTTTATTGATTGCCAAAGCTGCCTTAACCGCGTTGCCGGTATGCTCCAGTTTTGAGATCGCGAATATATCGGTTGTTGCAGACATGCTAAATTGCCGAAACGAGCATTAAGGAATGATATATTTTTTGATAGTGGTTATAAACCAAAATCCTTTTTGGCGAAGTTTTGACCGGCCCCCTTTCAATCGTTATTGCGGGCACCCTTTGGTTTTTGATCATATTTGATGCAAGCCACAAGGCAAATGATGATGACGTCGGGTATTCGCCGCAAAGGTGTTTATAGTTTGCCAGCGCGCAGTTTTTAAATACGGAGAAGTCTAACTCCTCATATATTTCATCGTGCCGCAGATCGCCGCTTTTGCCAGTTATCACCAGGTCGATGTCGTCAATGGTCAGATCATTTTCGGCCAGGAAGGCACTAACCCTTTTCTCAATGTCTGTGAGCGTTGTTGGTTTGTAAATGGTCCGTATGGCGGTCAGCTCGGCCAGGTTATCGGGTGATGGCTTATCGGTAAGCAGGAAAAACGCCGCGCCTTCTCCGCCAATGCTTCCTTTTTCTTTTGTTTTAAATAGCCCGAGGTTTGATACCGGCCAGCGGCGATACAGGCCCAGCCGTGTTAATACAGTAAAGCTGGCATCGGTCATTTCATCAACCCCGCCGACTAAAATGTTGTCCGCTTCATTTTCGTTCAGCAGCATCATCGCGTCCTGTAAAGCGCTTTCAAATGAAATGCCTTTATGTACAAATGTGTTGTTGTATTCGTGGCATTTCAGCATCAACGCAATTTGTGCTGCAACAGTATTGTGCGTCGACTGGATAAACGCGGTAGGTGGCAGCATTTCCTCGTCCTGTTCAACGATGCGGGTTAAGAAAGTCACCGTATCCTCCAGGCACCCATAGGCTGTGCCCGTTATGATAGCGCCGGGCATCAAATTGTTCGCTTTATTCAGGCATTCCTGTGCGGAAGCCACGCCCATTTTAATGATATGGCTCATTCGCCGCAGCAATTTCGCATCGACAAACTCCTTGTAGTCGGGTTCAATTGCCGGTACACGCGTACCGTTGTATTCGACAGCGTCGTTTAAAAATCCTTCACTTCTGAAAGTATGCTGTGCCGATATGCAGGCCGATGAGCGGATGTATACTTTCATGTTAAACTTTGGAAAAAATTAATGATGTACAATTACCGCCAAATCCAAATGAATTCGACATTACATGATTGATGTTTTGCCCTTTCCGGAATTTTGTTTCCGGCGTAAAAGCCAATTCGTTCATACGTGTTTCAAACCGAAGGTTGGGGTAGATAAGGCCGTGTTTTATCGCCAATACTGAAAATACCGCTTCAATGCCGCCGCTGGCGCCCAGTGTGTGGCCGGTAAATGATTTGGTTGAGCTTACAGGCGGATATTCGGGGTCAAACACGCGTGTAATGGCCGTGCCCTCGGCACTATCGTTATTTGGTGTGCCGGTGCCGTGTAAATTGACATAATCAATATCCGTTGGCTGCAATCCGCTTTTCGCCAAAGCGCCTTTCATCGCTAAATACGACCCTGTGCCATCTGGCGATGATGCAGTTTGATGATAGGCGTCGTTACTGTTGTTATATCCGCTTAATTTGCAATAAGGCGTTCGGGCTAACGTTTTAGCGACTTTGTCCGATACGAGTACCAGGTACCCGGCTCCTTCACCTAAGTTAAGGCCTTTTCGGTTTTCGTCGAACGGCTTGCAAAACTCCTGGTCCAGTATCATCAATGTATTGAACCCGTTCAGCGTAAATTTAGTTAAGGCATCGGTGCCGCCCGCAACAACTACATCCAGTATATCATTTTTTATCAGCCGCGCGCCATAAAATATGGCGTTTGCCGATGATGAGCAGGCTGTGCTGATGGTGGTCATATAGTCCTTTAAACCCAGCTTTTCAGCCACAATTTCGGTAATGCTGCCGCATTCGTGATCGTATACGTTTTTTAGTTTGCCTTTGCTGTTATCAGCAACAAAATCGATAAAAAACCCCTCGCTTTTGTCCATACCGCCCACCGTATTTGCCGACACAAAGCCGGTTCGAAGGTTATCTAACCCGGGAATAGCAGCATCGTTAAGCGCCTCCTGAACGGCAACCAGGCTTAGCAGCGTCGTGCGGCTTATATCCGGTGACATACCGGTCATAGCAGCCAATTGATGATTGGTTAGCTTTACCTCAGCAACAGGGATCTTCCCATGATGAATGGTATCCATCATCGTTATTTCGCCCATACCGGCTTCTTCCCGTTCAAGCGCGGCAAGATTTTCGGCCACGTTGTTCCCTATTGCCGAAATAACACCAACGCCTGCGATATATGCTACTGAACCCATTTAACCGTTTATAAAAATGTTATCCATGTTCTCTCTTGAGAATGACAAACCCTGACCGTGTTTTTCTTTCTCAATCAAAAATAAAACCGCTTTGTAGTCCTGCTCCAAAACGTCCACCCAGCCGCAAATGCAAGCTTCCAAAAGTTCGTTGTCCAGCAGATAATTTACCTGGCTTTCTATAAAACCTGCATCAAACTTTTGTTGTACAAATAAAGCATGTTCGCTTTTAAAATTATTGCGGATGCAAATTTCCCCTATCACAATATTGGGTAACGTGTAAACAAACAGGGAAGGGCTGGCTACGTCTTTTACTGATGCGTAATATTTTATATCATCATCCAGGCTTGAATTGGCATTGGCTAATACGATACCGACTTGCTCGGGCTCGTAAAGATGCGGTTTAAAATCTTCTTTAAGCAATATTTCGGAAGCCAGCCAGCCCAGCTTGCTTAAGTTATCCATTTTATAAAATTTTGGATAATGCAAGTTAAAGTGCTGGTAAACAGAAAGTAAAAAAGCCGGCACATCGGTATCGTCGCTTTTAAATAAGATTACGCCGTTTTTATTAACGATGCCATCGCTTATTGTGCAACTACTGGTTATATATTTTTCTGTAGACAATTTTTATCCTTTATAATTTTTGATACCACCTCCGTTGTCTGTGTCTTCACAGACAACCCTGAAACAGACCTATTTACCAATGACCAACGCCGCATTACAACCCCCAAATCCCGAAGCGGTTTTAAGAAAGTTGTTCGCCTGAATGTTTAACGACGCATCGCATACATTTAGAATACTGTCGGGCTCCGCCTGTTCAAATCCGGCTGTCGGTAAAACTAATCCTTCCTTTAATGATTTTACTGAAATTATAGCTTCTATTAACCCCGCTGCACCTAAGGTGTGCCCATAATAGCCTTTGAGACTGTTTAACGGTACAGCCTGCAGTCCTGCCAAAGCAATTGCGTTGCCCTCCATCTCGTCGTTAAAAATGGTTGCGGTACCGTGTGCCGAAATGAAATCGATGTCATTTACCGAAACAGCCGCGTCTTCGATTGCTTTATTTATCGCGTAAGCGAGTTCCTTCCCCGTACGCGACGGCCCCGAAATATGGTTGGCATCGTTGCTCACCGAGCCGCCTTTTACTTTTATATAGCCGTTGTATTTTTGATCTGTCGACAGGATGATCGTTCCTGCACCTTCGCCTAAATTTAGCCCGTCGCGCGACAGGTCAAAAGGCTTACACCTTTGAGAACTCAGCGCCTGAAACGATTGAAAGCCTGATAAGATAAATTTGGTGATGACATCCGCACCGGCTATCACAGCATTTTCGTATTGTGCCGATTGCAGCAGCCGCATCCCCGTAAGGATGGCCAACACCCCGGAAATGCACGCGTTGGATATAATTACAGGCTGATTCACAAAACCAAAATGATCGGCAACCAATTGTGCAGAATGGGGGAGGGATATCCGTTTTTTCAATGCCGCGTTGTATGTTTCCGTCTCCAGCAGGCTGATGTTGCCCTTCGTTGATGAAATGATGAGAACGGTCTTTTTGTCTTTCGTGTCGGCATCACATTCGGCCAGGGCGTTTTTAACAGATGCGATCAGCAGCTGCTCAAACTTAGTATAGTTCTGTTGATTCGTTGTTATAAATTGCTCACTTCTATCAAAAAGAGAAGCGAAAAAGGGTTGGGCTGAAATTTCCCGTTCAGCATGTTCCCGAACGGACGATTGCCCACTTCTGAGCTTTGAAAAATTTTCGGCGGTAATTTTCCCTAACGGCGACCATACATTATCGGCGATAATAAAAACGTCTTTTTCATCTGATGCACTATGCCCCTTCATTTTTATTCGCCTTTGATAAATACCTTCATTTCGCATTGCGCAAGCAACTCGCCATTGAGCCAAACCTTTCCTGTAAGTACGGTGACGTCGAATATTTGGTTTTCAATAGCCACTTCGGTTGTAATTTCGTCACCGGCTTTTGGCAAGCTAAATATTTCAAAATCTTTCACCGCGCCAATATAGCCAACAGCTACGGGTTTGTTTTCGGCTTGCGCCTGGTAACCGGCCCTTAACGCAGCGGTTTGTGCGATATTCTCCAATAACCCGGCTTCCTGGAATATATCATCCTTTACGAAAACATTACCCGGTTCAACCAGGAAACTGCTGCGGGTAAGTGTTTCATCGGAATGCAATAGCTTTCCCACCATCACAAAAGGCGGTTTTTGAGGGATCAGCGATATGACGTTTTCAACCGGAAGCATATTTACGAATATAAACCGCCGTTAACAGATAATACCTGTCCGGTAATGTAAGCAGCTTCCGGAGCGGCAAGGAAGGCCGCAGCGTGGGCCACTTCTTCGGGCGTGCCAAAGCGCTTTACCGGGATCAAACCTTTTAATTCTTTTTCATCCAGCCCTTCGGTCATGTCGGTTTTTATAAAGCCGGGCGCCACTGCGTTAACAGTGATGCCCTGCCGGCCAACTTCCTGTGCCAGTGCTTTTGTGGCGCCTATAACGCCTGCTTTAGCTGCGGAATAATTGGTTTGCCCGGCCAACCCTTTTAGTCCCGATAAGGAAACGATGTTTACAATTCGCCCGTATTTTTGGGCGAGCATGCTGTTTAGTACGAGCCGGGTGACATGAAAAAAGCTATCGAGGTTGGTTTTTAACACATTATCCCATTGGTCATCAGCCATCCACGCCATCAGGCTGTCGTCGCGGATGCCGGCATTGTTGATGACTATATCGATGTGCTTTTCGTTGTTGATTTCGATCCAGTTGCCGAGTATTGCTTGTATCCGTGCTTTATCAGCCACATCGAATTGGAGTAGTTCACCATTGCCGCCTGATCCCTTAATTAAGGAAAGGGTTTTCTCAGCTTCGGCGGTATTGCTTTTATAGTTGACCAGCACATAATACCCCTGCGCGGCCAGCTTAATGCAGATAGCCCGCCCTATTCCACGTGAACCGCCGGTGACCAATGCGCATTTCATTTTGCCGGATGAATTAAGTTAGCTGAACTTTCAAGGAAAACCTTAACACGGTTGAGGTCTTTGTATTTGGGCGCATCTTCAATAAATTTAGGAAATATCGCCCGTACCTCATCATATACCCGTTTTGAAGTTATCGACAGCCTGTCCTGGCATTCCAGGTAGTCGACGGCTTGCAGTATCGTCATTAAATGAATGGCTAACACCTCAAATGAATTATCGATCACCCTTTTGGTCATCAGCGCGGCGTTGCAGCCCATGCTTACGATATCCTGGTTGTCGTTATTATTGGGAATACTGTGCACGTACATCGGGAACGACAAAGTCTGGTTTTCGGCCACGGTGGACGTAGCCGTAAATTGCATGCCCTGCATGCCGAAGTTTAATCCCAATACACCCAAATTTACAAACGGCGGAAGTTTTTGGTTCAGCTTATTGTTGAGCAAATAATTCAATTGCCTTTCTGCCAGCATTGAAAGCCTGGTGATGGCGATTTTAAGCTTGTCCATTTCCAACGAAACGTAATCCCCGTGAAAGTTGCCGCCGTGAAAAATGTTATGGTTCTCGTGGTCGATCACCGGGTTATCGTTTACCGAATTGAGCTCGTTTACCACCACGTTTTCAGCTTGTTCGATAGTGTCGTAAACAGGCCCTAATATCTGGGTAACGCAGCGCAGCGAATAATACTCCTGTACCTTATCTTCAAAAACCTCCTGGTCGAGGTTGTCAGGGTTATATAAATGCTCGGAGCGGTCGCGTATCATGTCGCTATCCTTCAAAATATCGCGCATCATAGCGGCAATTTTATTTTGGCCTTTATGATGTTTAACAATGTTCAATTCTTCTGAATAGTGGTCGTCAAATGCTTCGACAATTTCGTTGATCATCGCCGAAAACAACACCGACCAGTTGAGTAGTTTTTTTGCCTGTATGATATTGAGCATACCGATGCCCGTCATGGCTGAAGTTCCGTTCAGAATAGCTAAGCCTTCGCGGATATGGATCGACAAGGGTTTAATACCAAAGCGATTAAAGATATCTATAGTCGGATGTATTTCATCTTCAAATAGCACCTCGCCTTCACCAATCAAAACCAGGCCTAAATGGGCCAGTTGTACCAGATCGCCGCTGGCGCCTACACCGCCATGCTCGTAAATGCAGGGGCTGATATTTTTATTGATCAAATCCCTTAACAATTCGACAACCTCAGTATGAACGCCGGAGTAAGCACGCATAAAGCTATTTAAGCGGGCAATCATTAAAGCTTTACTCAACAGATGCGGCATCACCTTGCCGGCGCCGGATGAATGGCTGCGGATGAGGTTATACTGCAGCTGCAATATATTTTCCTCATTCACCTTGTATTGTGCCATCGGCCCAAAGCCGGTGTTTATGCCATATATAAGCTTGTTTGAAGAGAATTTTTTCAGGAAGTTAAAGCTGAGGTCAACCTTTTTCAGGGCATCCTGGTTAAGTTCAATTTCTTGTTGTTCGAATATAAGTTCAGAAAAATCGTCTAAGGATAGTGTGCCTTGTCCAACAGATATCATGGGCAAAAAATATTATACAGGTAAATTTGGGTAAATGTATAAAATATCGTGAAGAATGAGAACCGGTAAGCAAGAATCGAGAGTTATAGAGGCAATGCATTAAGAATCAAAAACCAGGATTCAGGAGGTTCAAAAGCAAGACGGCGGAATTCTCTAAAATATAAATTTCATCATACGATTCATCGACAAATCAAACCACATCAATTGAATCCTGCCTTTTTATTTTACCCCCTCCGGTCAATAAACTTAATAGCCTTTCTGCCGGCTTCGTTAAACTGCTTTTTTTGCAATTCATCGGCGCTTACATATTTAATATGTGGACTTACACGCAGTCTCGCCTGTAAATAGGCCCTAATGCGATGATCGCATTCCTCGCTATCATCGACTGGAATTATATATAATAAAACCTGGTCGAGGCCGATCTCGTCCGAATAAACTTCAACAACAAAATCTACTATTTCTTCGCGTTCATTCAAAAGATCAAACAACGCCGGCGGATAAAGCGTGGTGCCTTTAAATTTTATCATCTGCTTTTTACGGCCGATGATTGATGATAAGCGCAAGCTGGACCTGCCGCAGGCGCACGGCTCATCAAAGTACATACATATATCACCCGTTTTATAACGCAGCAGGGGCATGCCTTCAACCCCGAGGGTAGTAATGGTTACTTCGCCGGGAGTGTTAGGGGGGACTTGACAGTTGTTTTCATCAAGCAGCTCAACAATAAGTAAATCGGGTTGGTAATGCCCTCCGTGTCCTTCCGGGCATTCGGTAAACGCGGTTTGCATTTCGGTTGATGCATAGGTAGAAAACAGCTGGATATCCCACACCTCGGTGATTTTCTTACCTAAAATATTCAGCGAAAAGTCGGTATTTCTGATGTTCTCACCAATACAAATGACTTTTTTAACTGAGGTATTGTTAATATCGATACCTGAATCTTTCGCGAATTGAATGAGTTTAATGATAAATGAGGGCACCGCAACAATCGCCGTCGGCTTTAAACGTAATATCGTTTCCCATTGCAATGCCGGCACGCCCGGCCCCAGCCGGATGATGCCTGCACCCAGCTTTCGGATGCCCGAATAATATGCTATACCAGCCATAAATTGCCGGTCGAGCGTAAGCATAAGCTGGTAAACGTCATTCGGGGTTCCGCCTGCACATAAAAAGGAGTTATATTCATTGTAAGCAAGGCGATTAAGATCATTCCCAGTTAGCGCAATGGTTACCGGGCTGCCAAGTGTGCCGGATGTCGACATATACTCGGCTACCTCGTTCAAAGGCACACATAAAAAATCCAGATTTCGCTGCTGCAGGTCGTCTTTGGTTGTCGGCGGGATCAGCGAAAGATCGGAAACCGATTTAATGTCCCTGATATCTATTTTATTTTTCTTAAATAATTCTTTGTAGAATGGAGAATGCAAAGAAACATATGCTAATAAATCCTGAAGTTTTTGTTCTTGCATTATAGTTGTTGCTATGCTGATTGCCCGGAATTAATAGTGAGCGTTCAAATTTAATAAAAAAGGCATACGTGGTGCTAATACCGTTATCGATTCAATAAACGGATTGCCAAAACATCTGTTGGTTAAATTGTACCGTATATTAGAATGATGACCAACCATACACTAATATTTTTAGGCCTTCTTTGCGCGTCGTTTACGGCCCAAGCTCAAAAAATAAGACTTTATAAAGACCTCGTATTTACAGATGTCACTATCGAAAAAGATCAAAACTACGATTTAGCCGGACAGCCGGATGAGACGAAATTTCACAGGTTTGATTTTTATCAGCCGAAAGGCGACCATTCTACGGCAAGGCCACTGATTATCTGGATGCATGGCGGCGGCTTCAAGTTTGGCTCGAAGGATGCACAGGGGATAAAATTTTGGTGTAAGGATTTTGCGCAACGCGGATACGTTTGCGCGGGGATCAACTATCAGCTCGGGAAGAAAACTGCCAGCTTTAATTTCGACCAATTGCAAAAGGGTTGTTTTAATGCGGTTCAAGACGCGAAAATGGCTGTCGAATACTTCAGAAAGCATTATAAGAAATATGGGATTGACCCGGATAAAATTATCCTGGCCGGCAACTCAGCCGGCGGAATGATTGCCTTGCAGGCTGCTTATGTGAGTGACCGTGATCTTGCAAAAATGGCCGGACTAAATGATGCAGGGCAGGCAGAAGGGGTAGTTAAAGTTGCCGGTGTAGTGAATTTTTGGGGCGGCATATTCGATATTCACTGGCTAAAAAATGCACATGTCCCTATTATCAGCGTGCTTGGTAATAACGATAAGGTGGTGCCACCCACCCATAAAGATGGTCCGCTATATGGTGGCGTTGATATACATGCTGAAGCCGATAAGCTGCATATTCCAAACAGCCTTAAAATATTTGACGGTTACTCACACGAGTTGCAACGGCATTTCAATCCCGTTTTTCCGGCTGGTAAAGATACCCGGGAAAGATGGCAGCAAGCCAGCCAGTTTACAGCAGATTTTTTATACAGCAATGTGCTTAAGTAATTGTTTAGTATAGTTGGCTGTTCAAAAACATTGTAGCTGTATTTATGTTATAAAATATTATATCACTTAACTTTATGAGCATGAAATACATTAAATTTTTTATGATAGCTGCTGCATTAACTTTTGCCTTTGGTAATTCGAAGGCCAATGAGTTGAGCGTTGGGGCTAAAGCGGTTGTTTTACAAGTAGGGACGCCACCTCCGCCACCACGTCCGCCCCGCATATCAATACGCCACCATCGGTACGGACATCGCCACCATCGGTACGAACATCGTCACCATCGTTCGTTAAATGTTCACCTGCACGTACCGTCGCCGCCTCCACCACCGCCGCGACCATAATTGATACTCAAGAACTACAGCCCTTCCATTTGCAGAAGGGCTTTTTGTGAAGATTGAACCGTGGGGGTAGTTAAGTTTAAACTTTTGCTAAATTTGAGCTAACCAATGGCAAGTCCAGTAAAAGATTTTTTAAAAAACTCCGGTGGCATAAAAGTTAATGGGACTTTGTGGATCGAATCGGACGGGCAACATTTTTTTGGTCCGGGGCCGGTTGAGTTATTGGAGCGTATTGAAGCAACCGGCTCAATTAGTACGGCAGCAAAGGAGATGAAAATGTCGTATAAAAAGGCATGGCAGCTGGTAAACAATCTAAATGCTCAGACCGTTAAACCCATGGTTATACCGCAAGTCGGGGGCGAGAAAGGGGGCGGGTCAACTATAACACCGGAGGCGATAGAACTTATAAGCCGGTACCGCCAAATGCGCGAGCAGTTTACCGCATTCCTTGAATCAGCAACCGAACAGTTAAAAAAATAACATGTAACTTTTTTTGAAAATCGTTATATATTTGAAAATATAACGCCAACATTTATTTAGCAATTGATGATAAAACTTTTACACAGATTTGCGAAAAAAGCTGCTACGTGCCGCTTCGCTATTTTAGTTTTGGTTGTGCCGGGTATTTTCTCGGCCCGCACTGGTTTTGGCCAAAATGTACAAAGGGCCGCAAATGATTCAACCAAAACAAAGCAATATGTTGAGGTTAAGCCAACGGTGTATCCGAAAGTTGTAGGCTATTTAAGTTTCATCGTGCCGATTGTCACGATCGACAAAAATGCAACAACCACCAATTTTTCAAAAGGTACCGGGAGTATCGGTTTCCCGGTGGGAGTGAATGTGTTATACAGTGATAAATTCGGGTTTAGTTACGAATTTACACCTACAATAAAATCAACAGGTGGCACCAGCAAAATGAGTAACCTGTTATTCGATCCGGGTACGATGTTCCGTTTTGAGCATGGGTTTACTATTATTACTCGTTTGGCATTTGAAACTTCAGGGCGTTATGGCTTCACGCCGGTATTTAACAAAGTATACGCCCGCTCAAAAAACGTCAATTACTTTGTGGCGTTATCCCTTCCTAACCGTTTTGGCAATAGTGCTCCGGAATCGATAGGTCTGAATCTGCAATTCGGATTTACATTTAATTAGCGCAGTTTTCGTTTCCTCGCTTTTTATAACTCAGCTCCATATTTTATTTCCGTCGGCGTGCAAATGTTTGGATTCGAATGTTTTATGAGACCGGAAAAACCAATTGGCACAATTGTAATAATATCGCAATTGTAGGCGTATTTTGCCTGTTTGCAAACGCAATTTTTAAAGGAATAGTAAAATTAATCTTATATATTTGCGACCTTAGAAAAGAACCCTTATTAGTTGATTGGTTAAATTAATTCTCTGTGACTGAAGTTAGCAAAGCTGCGTTGAGAAAAATAAATTGCGCCAACAATATTTAGAGTAACCAATATGTTTAAATATATAATTTTTCTGGCCGGTTTGTGTTTTTCAACTTTACTGTACGCACAGGACACAACAGAACTTAAAACAGATATTAGAGCTAAAGAAAAAACTGCAGCCCCCCCAATGCAGGTTGTAAAAAGACAAGTGGTGCCCGATACCTATAAATCAATTCCGAAGGCGCCCGAATCAAACGTATTTGGATCATCTTTTTTTAGCACTGAATCCCTTTCATTCGAACCAAATTTGCGTATCGCAACTCCGCGTAATTACATTTTGGGGCCTGATGATGAATTGTTGCTGAATGTTTCGGGCTACCAGGAGGCAACAATAAAGGTTCAGGTTCAGCCGGAAGGGATAATCAATATTCCGCAGGTAGGAGAAATTAGTGTAACTGGGCTTACCTTTGAGGAGGCAACCAAAGTTATCAAAAGGAGGATGGAACAAACTGCCTATCCCAATATTAAAACCGGTTTAACCAAACTCAATATTACCCTCGGTAAAATCAGGAGTATTCACATTACTGTTATTGGCGCGGCGAAACCTGGAAACTACACCGTTTCTTCGCTTACGACGGTGTTTAATTCATTGTACCAGAGCGGTGGCCCGGGCAGTATTAATTCCTATCGTAAAATTCAGCTGGTAAGAAACGGAAGGGTGTATAAGACTATCGACCTTTATCAATTTTTAACAAAGGGCGACGAGAGCGGAAACGTACAATTAAAGGAAAACGATGTTATAAACTTCCCGGTTTATACCAAAAGAGTTACCATTTCGGGTGAGGTTAAACGGCCTGACGTATTTGAAATGCTTGACGGCGAAACGTTGAATGACCTTCTTTTTTTAGCCGGCGGATTTACAGATAAAGCATACAAGGCAAGTGTTAAAATAAATCAGAAAACCGACACTGAAAGAAGGATTAAAGATCTCGACCGGTCTGAATTTGGCTCCTATCCACTATACAACGGGGACGAAATACAAGTAAATGCAATTTTAGATATTGTCGAAAACAGTGTAAGCATATCCGGCGCGGTTTATCGGCCTGGCCAATTCGAACTTACAAAGGGATTGACACTTAAAGGCCTTATCGAAAAAGCCGATGGTTTACAGGAAGGCGTTTTTATGGATAAGGCTATCCTTACCAGGATACATGAGGATAAAACAGTTGAAAATATTCCATTTAGGGTACAGGACGTAATGAATGGCAGTATGGATATTGCCCTGAAAAAAAGGGATGATGTTCAAATTGCGTATATCGCGGATTTTAACAGCAATTACAGCATTCAGATAGAAGGGGAAGTACGTAAGCCGGGATCATATCCGTACAGGAAAAACCTTTCTTTAAAGGATGTTTTGTTTATGGCCGGCAGCTTTACAGATGCGGCGTTGCCGTATCATATAGAAGTGAGCAGGCGTTTGGTTAGGGATAATGTAGTTGTTGTGGACACCATAGCCGAAGTTATTGAACTTAATACCGGACGGGATTTAGCCGATAAAGGGGATAGGTTTATTCTGCACCCGTTTGATTTGATTTCTGTGCGACGTAACCCGGGTTATCTTGAACAAAAACGCGTTACCATAAGTGGTGAGATTGTTTATCCCGGGGCTTATACAATACGCAGTAAAAAAGAACGGATTAGTGATCTGCTAACCCGGGCTGGCGGTTTAACCCCGCAAGCTTATATGGAAGGTGTTTATCTCACAAGGGCGACATCGGAAAATGAAATTTCGGAAAGCCGGAAACTTGAATTGGCCCGGCTTGCCACGCGTGATAGCAGCAGTAAAGCGTTAAAAGATATTACCACCACAAATGCGAGGATAGCTATTGACATACGGAAGATTTTACAAAACCCTAATTGCGAAGAAAATTATGTTTTGCAGGAAGGTGACGTCATCAACGTGCAAAAAATGGATCCGCTTGTAAAAATGAGCGGCGAAGTGCTGTTTTCTACAAAGACCAATTATGAGAGCGGGCGAAGCTTAAAATACTATTTAGGTAAAGCGGGCGGAACAACTGATAAAGCAAGGCGCAGAAAAATTTATGTGCTATATCCTAACGGCAAGGTGAATAAAACACATAGCGCGTTATTTGGATTGATACGTTCGTATCCTAAAATTACGCCGGGCGCCGAGATCGTTGTACCAACAAGACCTGATGCCAAGGGTTTCAACACTGCGGCCTTCGTTGCTGCTGGTACTTCATTAATATCGTTAATCTCTCTTCTTGTAGTTACCTTAAGTATCGTTAAAAAGTAAGATGGTCAATATTTTAGAATGGTCTGTAACTGATTGGGTCAGTTTTATTTCGGATACTTTCCGGTACGTGCTTAAAAGATGGTACGTTTTACTGATAGGGGCCCTGGCTGCCGGTGGGTTAGGCTATTTGCTTAAAAAAGATGTAAAGCCTGAGTACACTTCTACCATTAGTTTTGTATTATCTACCGAATCTAAGGCTACAAGCTCGGGATTGGCAGGCTTGTCGGCGCAGCTGGGACTTGATGCCGGAACCGGGGGGACGGAAAACGTGTTTTCCGGAGACAACATCATAGAGCTTTTTAAATCCAGGAAAATGATTTCACAGGCGCTTTTGAGCGAAGCGAATCCTGAAACCCACCAATCACTTTTAAATTATGTTGCCAGCACCAAATATCCGGAAGATAAAGCCATATTGCCATTTCCTGCTCGTGCCGATCAGTTTACCCCCGAACAAAAGGTGTTGTTTGATAACATCATAGTGTTAATCGACAAAGCATTTTCAGCCTTTAAAAAAGATAAAAAACTGGTGTTCTACTATATAACTGCAACTTCTGATGACGGTAAAATAGCCTTTTATACCGCTAAGAATATGCTGGATCAAACATCGCGCTTTTTTATCGAGACTAAAACAAGCGCGGCTATCCGTGGTTTAAAACTGCTCGAAAAAGAAGCGGATAGTATTAGTAGGGTGCTCGGCGGCACATTTCACTCTACAGCGTCCATGGCCGACCGTACGTTTAATGTCAACCCCTCAATGATGATACAACGGTCGGGTGCACAATTGAACGGGGCAAAGGCTGTGGCCTTAGGCGCGGCTTATACCGAGGTGATGCGTAACCTTGAAGTTGCCAGGATCAATTTGCAGAAGGAATCGCCGTTATTTAGTATTATAGACGAGCCACAACTTCCGCTGGCTCCTAAGCCGTTTGCTCTTACAAGATATTGCATAATTCTTGCACTGGCCGGCCTTTTTCTCACAGCAGCAGCATTATTCGCAATCCGAATATATTTCACCATTATAAAACACAATTTTTCAAATAATGTTAAGTAACTCCCCGGCAAATATTGCTATTATTGGATTAGGATACGTAGGCTTGCCGCTGGCGGTTGAATTTGCGAGGAAACAAAAGGTAACCGGTTTCGATATCAACCAAAAAAGAATAAGCGAACTATCCGGCGGAAACGACCACACGCTTGAAACCGACACTGCGGACCTTAAAAGTTTAATACGAAACGAAAACGATAATACCGGTTTGTTTTTTACGAGCGATCCTAAATTCCTTAAGGATTGCAACGTATACATTATCACCGTGCCTACTCCGGTAGATTCATTTAATAATCCCGACCTGACCCCGGTAAAAAAAGCGACAAACGCCGTAGCGGAGGTTTTAAAGAAGGGCGATATCGTTGTTTATGAATCAACCGTTTACCCGGGATGTACAGAGGAGGTTTGCGTGCCGATACTCGAACGTATTTCGGGGTTAACATTCAATACCGATTTTTTCTGCGGATATTCACCGGAGAGGATCAATCCGGGAGATAAAGAACACACCGTTACAAAAATTAAAAAGATCACTTCAGGCTCAACGCCCGAAGCTGCTGAAAAGATCAATAACTTATATTCATCAATTATTACAGCCGGAACACACTTAGCGCCTTCTATCAAAGTTGCTGAGGCGGCTAAGGTTATCGAAAATGCCCAGCGCGATATTAATATCGCGTTTGTGAACGAGCTGGCAAAAATATTTAACCTGTTGAATATTGATACCCATGATGTTTTGGAAGCTGCCGGAACGAAATGGAATTTTCTTCCATTTAAACCGGGCCTGGTAGGCGGCCATTGCATAGGTGTTGATCCATATTATCTTGCACAAAAGGCGCAGTCCGTTGGCTATCACCCCGAAATTATTTTGTCGGGAAGGCGGGTAAACGACAGCATGGGCATACACATCACTGACCAGGTGATAAAACTAATGCTCAAAAAGGGCATAAGTATTAAGGATGCCCAAATTTTGGTATTGGGGATAACCTTTAAGGAAAACTGTACCGATGTGCGTAACACGAAGGTAGTGGATATAATAAACGAGCTGAACTCCTATAATGCTAATGTTACGGTTTACGATCCATGGGCCTCTTGTGCCGAAGTTCAGTCGGAATATGGCATAGGATGTTTAGATGCTTTGCCGCAGGATAAGAAATTTGACGCTGTTATTTTAGCAGTGAACCATAAAAAATTCGAAACGCTGCAATATAATACACTGCTAAAAAATCCAGGGGTGTTGTTTGATGTAAAAGGTTTTCTGGATAGGACAATGGTTGACGCAAGATTATAACTGAACAAAAATGTACGACTCACCTTATCACACCAACGACCTTTCAAAATACAGCTTTCTTGTTACCGGGGGCGCGGGCTTTATAGGCTCAAATTTAGTGGAGTATTTACTTAAGTATAACGCTGCAAAGGTTAGGGTACTGGATAATTTTTCTACAGGTTTCCGTAATAATTTAGAGGAGTTTAAAAACCACCCTGCATTTGAGTTATTTGAAGGCGATATCCGCGATCTGGATGCCTGTAAAAGGGCCGTTGAGGGAATGGATTACGTGAGCCACCAGGCAGCTTTGGGGTCAGTCCCGCGGTCAATAGTCGATCCTATAACTACAAACGAAGTAAACATAGCTGGATTTTTGAATATGCTTTGCGCCGTAAAGGACAGCGGCAATATTAAACGTTTCGTTTTTGCTGCATCTTCTTCTACCTACGGCGATAGCAAAGAATTGCCTAAAGTTGAAGATCGTATCGGGAAGCCTTTGTCGCCGTATGCCGTAACCAAGTTCGTTAATGAGCTTTACGCGGATGTATTTGCAAAAACCTACGGGCTCGAAACCATAGGTTTACGTTATTTTAATGTATTTGGCCCAAAACAAAGCCCCGATGGACAGTACGCGGCCGTGATACCGCTTTTTATAAAAGCTGTAAAGGAAGGCGTACCGGCAACAATAAATGGTGATGGCGAGCAAACGCGTGATTTTACCTATATTGAAAATGCGGTCCAGGCAAATATAAAGGCGTTATTTGTTGCTGATAAAAACGCGGTTAACCAGGTTTACAATATCGCTTTCGGCGACCGCACGTCGTTGAATAGCGTTTGGCACATTATAAACGATATAGCTGGTAAAAATATTAAAGCGACGTTTAGGGAAAGCCGGGCCGGCGATATTAAGGATAGCCATGCCGATATCTCCAAATCGGCCCGGTTGTTAAATTATGATCCTGTGTTTTCTGTTCAGGATGGATTAAAGTTAAGTGTGGCCTGTATATAAAAAAGAGAAATATGGAATTTAAAATAGTAATAGAGCCAGGTAAAACGGAGAAGAATTATTGGAAGGACATTTGGCGCTTTCGCGAATTGTTTTATATTTTAAGTTGGCGCGATATTAAAGTAAGGTATAAGCAAACAACACTGGGAATACTGTGGGCGGTTATCCGGCCGGTACTTACCATGATCGTATTTACCTTCGTCTTTGGCCGGCTTGCGCACATGAAAGTAGATGGTGTTGCGCCCTATGCCATTATGGTTTTTGCCGGCTTGCTGCCGTGGCAGTTTTTTTCAAACGCGTTGTCCGAAAGCAGCGGCAGTTTGGTAGATAATGAGAAACTGATCACAAAGGTATATTTCCCGCGAATGATTATCCCTGCGAGTTCTGTGATAACAAGCTCCATTGATTTTCTCATATCTTTCGTTATCCTGTTATTGTTATTCGTAGTGTACCGTTACGTGCCGCCGGTTACCATATTTTTAATGCCAATTTTTTGGATCATGGCTTTTGCTGCGTCATTCGGGCCCGGGTTGTACCTTACCGCCCTGAACGTTAAATTCCGCGATTTCAGGTATATTATTCCATTCATTGTACAGTTTGGTTTATATATATCTCCCGTGGGCTTTAGCAGTAATATTGTTTCCGAAAAATGGAAGTGGGTTTACGCTATTAATCCAATGGTGGGAGTTATTGATGCTTTCAGATGGTGCATTGTACAGGGAGCGCCAAATCCGTTTATACAATATCCCTTTTATATATCGCTGGCTGTGGTAATTTTCTTCCTGTGGCTGTCGATCCGCCAGTTTAGAAAGATGGAGAAAAATTTTGCCGACCTGATATAATTATAAAAATACTGATATGAGCGAGACGATGATAAAAGTTGAAGGCCTTGGAAAAAGATACACCATTTCTCACGAACGAAAGGAAGGGTATACAGCCCTTCGTGATGTGATCGGGAATAAAATGAAGGCCCTTGTTAAAAAGAGAACCGATGATTTTGTTGCAAAAGAGGATTTTTGGGCTTTAAAAGATGTTAATTTTGAAGTTAAGCAAGGCGAGGCGGTAGGCATAATTGGCCGCAATGGGGCAGGCAAAAGTACCTTGTTAAAATTATTGAGCAGGATCACAGAGCCAACGCATGGCCGCATAGGGCTTAATGGCCGGGTAGCATCGTTGCTGGAGGTAGGAACCGGGTTTCACCCCGAATTAACTGGCCGCGAAAATTTATTTTTAAACGGTGCCATTTTAGGTATGAGCCGCGGCGAGATCAAAAGCAAGTTTGACGAGATCGTTGACTTTAGCGGTGTCGAGAAGTTTTTAGATACGCCCGTTAAAAGATACAGCAGCGGAATGTTTATACGATTGGCATTTGCGGTAGCAGCTCATTTGGAACCCGAAATTTTAGTGGTGGATGAGGTATTGGCGGTTGGCGATGCCGATTTTCAAAAAAAATGCCTCGGCAAGATGAACGACGTGAGCAAAAACCAGGGGAGAACTGTTTTGCTTGTAAGCCATCAAATCAATGCTATTAAATCACTTTGCAGTACCGGCGTGTTACTTGAAAGTGGCACGGTTAAAATTGCAGGTCCTATAGATGCTGTTATATCGGAATATGCCAGGTATGGCGCTGCTGCAAATTCATATTGGTCAAATGAAACTTCGGCGTTGAAAAGCCGGATTTTTGAACCTACGAAGTTTTACGTTGTTGATGAAAACTTTAATATAATAAAAACAGTAGTTGAAAATAACCGTAAAATAGGGGTTGTGATAGAGGGTATTGTTGGTTATACAGAAAGTGACCTTTGTATAGGCTTCGCGCTTTATACAATGCAGGGCGATGTAGTTTGCGAATCTTATCAAACAGATACCCGGCAGGATCAATGGCCTAAACTATCCATCGGCGAAAATAAAATGATTTGCTGGCTGCCCGCTCATTTTCTGAATGAAGGCGAATATCGCTTGGAGATGCTTTGCGGCCTTTATTATAAGGAATGGATTTTGAATCCCGGGCGTAAAAACGGCCCGACCGTTACCTTTGAAATAAAAGGTGGGTTAAGCGAGTCGCCAAACTGGCTGCTTATCAGGCCCGGCATAACAGCTCCAGTACTAAACTTTACATTATTAGACGATTAAAAAAATGGTTGCGAACCAATATTACCCGTATTATCATGAATAAAAAAAGGATTCTCATTACTGGTGGCCTTGGTTTTATAGGTTATGAAACTACGGTAAAGCTGCTCGGTTTAAACTTCATGGTAACGGTGCTGGATAATTTATCCGACCAGGTACATACTGTTGAGGAGGTGGACGAGAAACTGGCTGTTTTAAATAATTATCCCGGTTTTACTTTTATCGAAGGTAGTGTAACCGATCCGGCCGATTGTAAAAAGGCATTGGACGGCGCCGATATATTGATCCATCTTGCTGCTGAAACCGGCACAGGGCAATCAATGTACGAAATAGCAAAATATGTAAATATAAATGTAAATGGCACGGCGGTTTTACTTGATGTTATGGCAAAAAATAGCATTAAGCTCGATCGTATCATTTTATCGTCGAGCAGGTCGGTTTATGGCGAAGGTAAGTATCAATGCAAAACGCATGGCGTACAATATCCGGGTGTCAGGAATATGGGTGACCTGAAGAATGGAATTTTCGACCCATTATGCGCTGTTTGCAAGCAGCAGCTGAACGTATTGAAAACCGACGAGAATTCGGCAATAACCCCGCTTTCTATATATGCCACAACCAAGCGTCAGCAGGAAGAGTTAGTGAGTTATGCTTATGATATTTTAAACACACCGTATACTATTTTCAGGTATCAGAACGTATATGGCGCGGGGCAATCATTACAAAACCCCTACACCGGCATATTATCAATATTTTCAACCCGTATACTCAATAAAAAATCTATAGAAATATTTGAGGATGGCGAAGAAAGCCGCGATTTTGTGTATGTTGACGATGTTGTAAATGCTACAATAATGCCGGTACTTAACCCGTCAGACCGCAACGAGATCATTAATGTAGGCACAGGCGTGCCCACCTCGGTATACGCTGTGGCTACCGGGATTATGGATGTTTTGAATACATCGGTTGAGCTGCACATTACCGGTAAATCGCGAACCGGAGATATCAGGCATAATATTGCCGATATAAGCTATTTGCAGGATGTTTATAATTATACGCCGGCTTACAGCTTTAAGCAGGGTCTTGAAAAATTTATGGCTTGGGTGTTAAAGCAGCCATTGCCGAACGATGGCTATGAGACTGCCATTTTAGAGTTGAAACAAAAAGGATTGTATAAATGATAATCAGCGAGATCAGCGACAGGTTAGGAAACCAGATGTTTCAATATGCTGCTGCGCGCGGCCTTGCTGCCAAACATAACGTCGCTTTGAAAATGGATAAGCGTTATTATAACCATAACGCCCCCGAAGGATATTTTTATGGATTGGACGCATTTAATCTCACTCCCGACTTTGCCAATAACAACGAAATAAGGGAATATACGGGATTGTCTAATTTATTGGTACACAAGGCGATAAGGAAAATTTACAAGAAACACCAGCTGGGCAATCGCAATTATATTTATAATGAACGTTTTTTTCATTATGACGACGAATTAAGCCGGCAGGGCAGCAATGTATATATGCGGGGATACTGGCAAAGCTATAAGTACTTTTCGCACATAGAGGATGAGATCAGGCGCGACTTTGGTTTCAGATACCCTATCGACACCGCTACCGATACTTTTGCAACGCAAATTTTACAGTCAAACGCCGTTTGCCTGAGTATAAGAAGAGGCGATCATTTATGGCACCCCGTAACCAGTAAAAAATTCGGGCATTGTGATGCAAACTATTACGACGAGGGGTTGAAAATAATCAGCGCCAGGGAAAAAGATATTAAACTTTTTATTTTTTCGGACGACATCGACTGGTGCGCGCAGAACCTGAAATTCGATTACCCTACTGTTTTTGTAAAACATAATTTCGATAATCCACGATTTGACTACTATTTGCAGCTTATAAAATTGTGCAACCATTTTATAATCCCTGTAAGCACATTTCCATTATGGGGGGCCTGGCTAAGCACAAACCCCGGTAAAATAGTTATCGCCCCCAAAGTTTGGTTTACCGACGCAACAGTAAATACAAACGACCTGTTTCCGGATAATTGGATAAGGATATGATGAACGGAGCAACAAAAAAATACTCGTATATAGACAGTATCAGGGGATATGCTGTATTAATGGTATTGGCTACCCATACTTACGCATTTATATGTTTTAGAGATAAAACTATTTATTTGTCTAATTTTTGGGTTCAATGCCGAATGGGGGTTATGTTGTTTTTTATGATCAGTGCGTTGACACTTTTTTTATCGCTGGAAAAAAAGACGGCCATTGAAAAAAAACCAGTAAGGAACTTTTTTATCAGAAGGTTTTTTCGGATCGCGCCTTTGTTTTATGTTATTTGTTTAATCGATATTATTTTTTTCAGATACACCTCATTAAACATTTTTTCTACGCTTTCCTTTACCAACGGTTTTCTCCCGGATGTAATGATGCATGAAATAGTTATAGGCGGTTGGACACTTGCAGTAGAAATGGTGTTTTACGTATTACTGCCGGTGATTTTTATGTGTGTAAAAAATTTAAAGGCAGCTATATGGCTTTTTTTGATCACCGTATGTGCCAGTATACTTTTAAAATCTCTCATGTTCAGGTACAGTATTTATTCGCCTGCTGTATTGATCGAGTATACTTACTATTGGCTTCCGGCGCAATTGCCTGTATTTGCATTGGGGATAATGGCTTATTTTACACTATTTAAAAGCGATTTTAACCATAGTGTAGAATTAAATCTTAAAAGGGTGCTCGGCTATTTTCTGATGTTCTGCGGAGCATATTTTTTTGTAGTTAGTTCTTACTCAGGTAAGCTGCTTATTACTGAAAATATTGCATTCAGCTTTGCGCTGTTGCTATTTATTGCTGGCATGGCTATTAATCCGTCATCATTTTTTAATAATAAAGCCACGCAGTTTTTAGGGAAAATAAGTTACAGCTTTTATTTGATTCATTTTTTTGTAATCCGGCTGTTTTTGAAATATTTTGACAGGTTTACTTTAACTGGCAACGCCCGCTTTGTCGTCGGGATAGTATTTGTGCTGATTACGACATCGGTTATATCCTATGTTACTTATTTATTGATTGAGCAGCCATTTCAAAAATTTGCAGCCCGGTTAATAGACAAACTTGAGGCACGACAACCTAACACCGCTAATGTAGTATGACAAACAACGCGATGATTTCGGTTATAATTCCTTCATATAATTATGGCCATTATATAGGTGACGCTTTAAAAGGCATTATAGCCCAAACCTACACAAATTGGGAGGTGATTGTTGTTGACGACGATTCAACCGATAATACAAAAGAGGTCGTATCGGCTTTTGCACAGCAGGATAGCAGGATAAAATATATACACCAGCCTAATAGCGGCCCGAGCGCCGCACGAAACAATGGGATAAAACATTGTACAGGCGAGTATATCCAGTTTCTTGACCCGGATGACTTTTTTGAGCGGAAAAAATTTGAAATTCAGGCGGCGCTGTTCGGAAAAATGCCCGAGGTTGACGTTGTATATGGCAACCTGCGATATTTTACCAAAAGCCCGTTCGATCCAAACGACAGGCAATTTACCTTTTGGGGGGGGGATCATGAATGGATACCAAAATTAGCGGGCAACGGGCTGAGTTTTTTAGCTGAGGCGCTAAATGGTAATTTTACACATTTAAGCAGTACCCTGTTCCGCAAAAGGATTGTTGACCTTGTTGGAGGTTTTGATGTGGCTAACAGCGCCCCGTCAGACTATACTTTTATATTGTATTGCGTTATAAATAACGCCGCCTTCTTTTACCACGATGATGTTGAAACTTATTCGCTGGTTAGATGGCATTCGGGTAATTTGAGTAAAAATTTAACCCGGATGATGGAAGAGGAGGTAAAAATGAGACAGGAGTTAATCCCCTTCATAAAGAATGATGATGAGGCTTTAAAAAAGAATGAATACATCATTAAATCATTGGAATTGAAACTTAATAATTCCTGGAAAAAGCATTTTTTGAGCGGCGGTAAATTTGATTTTTTAAAGAATATCATCCGTTCTGCAGGGCTCGAGCGCCTGGTGCAGAAACTGTTTTATAAATAACATGGTGAGAGTAGGCTACGACACCCAGATTTTTGATTGGCAGATCAATGGCGGGATATCCCGGTATTTTATTGAGGTAGTAAACAGGCTTGATAAAAATACCGGCTTTGATGTGCTGCTGCAGTGCAGGCACTCCTACAATACTTACATTCAGCAAACCCCTTGGCTGCTGCACAACCCTGTTTTGCCGGGAGTTAATTTTAAAGGGAAGCTGGCGCTGGTAAAAATGATAAACCAGCTTATAAACAGGCCATACAGTAACGGGTTATTAAAACACGGCGGCATAGATATTTTCCATCCTACCTACTACGATCCATATTTTCTGCCCTATCTGAAAGTTCCGTTTGTTTTAACGGTTTATGATCTGACCAACGAAAAGTTTAACGACCAGTCGGCCCTCACGCTAAAAGTGCTGGCCTGGAAAAAAACCTTAATTGCGGCGGCCGATCATATTATCGCTATTTCCGAAAATACCCGTAAGGATATAATAGAGTACTACCACGTTGCCCCCGAAAAAGTTACCACCGTTTATTTGTCGGGCGGGTTTGAAAGTGATATTCACAATACGCCTGCAGCTGACGAGGCCGTTGCCATCCCAAAACAATTCATATTATTTGTCGGCAGCAGGCGCAGTTATAAAAATTTTATCGCTTTTGTAAAAGAGGTGGCGCCGGTAGTAAAAAAAGAAGGAATATCATTGGTGGTGGCAGGCGGTGGCGCGTTTGACGCTGCTGAGGTACGCTTATTAGAGGAAGAGGGCATTACAGCGCAAACCGTTCTCTTTCCGCATGTAAGTGATTCTTTCCTGGCCAGGTTATACAAAAACGCGTTGGTGTTTATTTTCCCGTCATTATATGAAGGGTTTGGATTGCCGGTTTTAGAGGCAATGCAGTGTAATTGCCCGGCCTTGTTAAGCAATAACTCGTCGTTACCCGAAGTTGGCGGCGCTGCTGCTCAATATTTCGACCCGCACACGGAGGGATCGCTGAACCAGGCGTTGCAGGAATTAATAAATGACCCGGAAAAGAGGAAAGCCATGACGTTAGCCGGGATTGAGCAGGTAAAGCATTTTAATTGGGACGTTACCGCGCAGCAGCACATTGACGTATACACCAATACAATTAATAACTTTAAACGACAGGGTAAGTAAATTGCAGCGGATATCTATTATTACCCCTTCCTATAACCAGGGCAATTTCATCGAAGAGACGATTTTGTCAGTAATAAACCAGGACTATGACAACCTGGAATTTATTATTATAGATGGCGGCAGCACCGACAATACTGTCGACGTAATAAAAAAGTACGGGCAGTATATTACCTACTGGGTATCGGAGAAAGATTCGGGTCAAAGTGAGGCCATTAATAAGGGCCTTAAAGTATGTACCGGCGACATCATTAACTGGTTAAACAGCGATGATTTGCTTGTGCCAGGCGCGTTAAAGAAAATAGCAGGTTACTTTAACCAGCATCCCGAAGCAATAATGGTGCATGGCAGGGTAGAATATTTTGGCGATCAAAGTTATTACTCGTCGAATTTGTCCTCAAAAAATCTTCGGGACAGGTATGCCGCGCATATTTGCATGCCGCAACCGGCCTGCTTTTTTAAAAGGAAGTTAATACAGGAACAGGGGCTGCTTGATGAAACACTGCAGTTTTCGATGGATACGGACCTGTATGTTAGGGCCGGATTAAATTATCCGATAGTACAGGTAAACGACGTTTTCGCCAAGTTCAGGCTGCATGGCGGCAGTAAATCTGTAAGCTCGTTTAACATAAATTTTCTGAACGATAATCGGAAAATATTCAGCAAGGTACTTTCAACACTTGGCGCCGGTAAACAGATAGCAGAACTGAAAGCGTTAGATTTATTTAGCGAACCCACGCAATTATACAATAAGCCAGCCAGGCATTTTGATCCGGCAAAGCTGATATTTTATTTCCTGCAGCACAGGCTTTACACCTTGCATAACAGGAGTGATAAAGAGGCGTTCAATAAAATATTCAATCATTTATTGAAATATCATACCACGCGGCTATTAGGTTCGTTTAAATTGTTGGTTTACAAAAGCTTGTTGTTTATGCCTGCCGGAATTATACATTCAATCGGAAGGTTGAAAAGCCGCTTAATACGTTAATTATTTAATATAAAACATAGAGTAAAAATAGATGGGGTTGAGTATTCTTTTTGTACAAAAAATGGAGGGGATTTCCGGTTCGGAATTGTATTTAATGCAAATTTTGCCGGAATTGAAAAAAAGGGGATATAGTGTATCGATGCTGATAATTCATTCGGATGCGCAAGTCAAAAATGAAAAATTTACCGAATTCCTGAACCGGAACGACGTAAAAGTTCACGAAATATACGGGCACTCCGCTATATCCCCTATCCTGTTTTATAAGATTGCGAAATTGATAAAACAGGGCAATTATGATATCATCCAGCCTAACCTGGTTCATGCCAACTTTTGGATTGCCGCGGTTAAAGCGATGTTTAATAGAAAATTAAAGATCATAAGCGTTAAGCACGGGTACGATCCAAAATATCAGACTGATCATGGCGCAGACATCAGTCATCTTAAAACGTATAAATATTATTGGATTGAATGGTTTACTTCGCTGTTCACGAATTTTAATATCACTATTTCCAAAGGCCTTTACAGCATATTTGTCGACGGGAAAATTACCAGGGCGGCAAAAACCCAAAATATTTATTACGGCGTATCGCTCGAGCCTAATCTGCAAAATAACAATGATGATTTGTTAAAAAAGGATACCTACGTTTTAATTACCGGCCGCCTGGTTAATTTTAAAGGCCACAGGTATTTGATCGACGCCTGGAAAATCATTCAGAAAACACACCCCTCGTTGAAGCTCTACATTGCCGGCGACGGCGATAAACGGAAGGAATTGGAGCAGCAGGTGGCCGCATTGCAATTAAATGATAGTATTAGATTTTTGGGGCATACGCCAAATCCGCACCCATATATGGCAAATAGTATATTTACCGTTGTTTCATCGATATCCGAGGGTTTTGGACTGATTACGTTGGAGAGCTGGCTGCACAGAAAACCAGTAGTAGCCTTTGACGCGCCTGCCATGAATGAAATTATTGATGATAAAAAAAATGGCTTGCTGGCAAAAAGTAAGGATAGCGAAGATCTTGCTGAAAAAATAATCTACTTATATGAAAACCCCGATCTCATAAAAAAATATGGAGATGATGGATACCGGAAGCTAATGGAATTTTATAATCTTGATCGGATGACAAGTGAAACCGAAGAAGTATATAAATCTATTGCAAGTTTATAAAAATGAATTATAAGCGCGTATGCATTTTTGCGGCAGTGCTAGTACTGTTGTTTATAATCGGCGGCTATTTGTTGAGCGATAACGTATATTATCGCAAAATAGTAAGGGAACACCAGTTGAAAACGGCAAGTGATGTTTTCAATTGGGTTCGCGGAAATAACCCATCGGCCATAACAAACACAAAAACACAGCCCGTGCCATATGTTTCGCCCAGATTTAATATAGCTAACAGGCGCATGCTTTTTTGCGACGAAGGTTGCATCGTGATGGCTACGTTAGATCATGAACTGGGTTATAAAACCCACCTGGTGAACCTGTTAGGCCTCGATTCCATTGCACATCACACCATACTTGAAGTTTATGACAACGGAAAATGGAAAAAATATGATTATTTTAATGGAATATATGGCGAATCATACCAGACTTTAGCTAATTTTAAACTTTTGAAAGCAGAGCCCAAGGCATACCCCACCTTTTATAATTTTCTGGTCAATAATAATTATTTCATAAAAAAAGCTGCCTTCTTTGTAAGGGGTATACATGAATAATATTAACATTTTAATACAAGCGGTTTGATTATTACTACCTGGGACTTTATTCTATTGCTTTTTCAATTGCCGGGTAGCATTTTATTGATCTGGCTGTTAAGCAAAACCGTTAACCCCGAGCTTCGCCGGCATTTCAGGTTGGGGTTGTTTTTAAAACTGGCCGCATGTATTATCCTGGGTCTTGTTTATCAGTATTATTACGGTTTTGGCGACACACTTAACTATTTTTCACATAGTAAAGTAGTAACGAATGCAATGCTGCACTCGCCCGGTCAGGCTTCCAAATACTTATTTTCTTCAGTAGACGAATTCGGCACCTACTTCAGGAGCTATATTGACCAGCTCACCGAAGCAGATTATTATTTTAGTACGCCTAATATCACCATGGTCAAAATTGCGGCGGTATGTAATTTTTTATCGTTCAACAGTTTCTTTGGCACCGGTTTTATATTTTGCTTTTTCTCATACATAGGGTTATGGCGGCTATTCCTGGTTTTCTACAGGGCATATCCGGATATCGGTCCTAAATTTGCATTGATACTTTACATTCCTTCGGTAGTATTCTGGGGCAGCGGAATTTTAAAGGACAGTTTTTGCATGGGGGCCATCGGCCTGGTTATTTATATGACCGATACGCTGTTTAGCGATAAAAAAGCGATATTAAGGCTGATAGTGATCATCATATGCTTTTATATGATTTGGCTGATTAAACCTTATATTGTTGTTTGCCTTATCCTCCCGCTTTTAATATGGAAGTATTCTTTGATCGTTTCGAAATTGCGTGAGGCAATACCGCTCAGGATTTCGCTGTCAGTAACTGCGTTGTTTATGCTGCTCGTCTATCGTTTTATGCACATAGGCGCGCGCTTGCAAGATATCTCGCTTCCGGAAATATATTTAAAGATCATCACTACGAGAAGAGGCTTTGAAAGCTCTGCAGATAGTGACGGGTCGTCATTTTCGTTAGGTGAATTTACGCCAACGGTATGGGGTTTCATAAAACAGATTCCAAAAGCCATCAATGCTGTTTTATTCCGGCCGTATGTTTGGGAAACAAAAAAAATATTTTCGTTGATTGCATCAGCCGAGAGCCTGGTCATATTAGTTGTTACATTATATATAATTTTTAAAGCCGGAATGCTAAGAAGCGTTAAAAATTTCTTTGTGAATCCCGATATTTTTTTCTGCTTCTTTTTTACGATGCTGTTTGCGGCGGCTCTTGGGATAACCGTTAGCAATTTTGGAGCCCTTGTAAGGTTTAAAATTCAGTTTTTACCTTTTTTTGGTATCGGGTTGCTGCTAATTTATTATCGAAAGGAGAAGAGATCCATTGAAAATTTATCTTAATTTTTTAACAATACATTTTTATGTGCAGGATAGTTGGTATTTATTCTTTAAAAAATAATGCTTCGGTAGATTTTTCTGAGATAGGCCACAACATGCGGGACGTTGTTGCATACGGTGGCCCGGATGACGCAGGTGACTATGTTGATGAACAAGTTTACCTGGGGCACCGGCGATTGGCAATTATCGATATTACCAGCAATGGCCACCAGCCAATGCATTTCGATGATTTGGTGATCACATTTAATGGAGAAGTATTCAATTACAAGGAAATAGCATCGGAACTCAAAACATTGGGGTACACGTTTAGCTCGGGCTCTGATACCGAAGTGATCCTAAAAGCTTTCGATTGCTGGTCCTACGCCGCGGTTGAACGGTTTAGGGGCATGTTTGCCTTCGCTATTTGGAATAAAAAAACCAAAAAACTCTTATTGTGCCGCGACCGAGTGGGGATTAAACCTTTGTATTGGTATTTTAAAAATGATGTTTTCTTATTCGCATCCGAGTTAAAATCAATGCGGGAATACCCATCATTTGATACCACTATTGATCACAACGCCGTCTCGTTGTTTCTTCAAACCGGCTACATCAGGGCGCCCTTTAGCATTTACGAAAACGCCAGGAAGCTCGAGCCTGGTTCTTTCCTGGAAATTGATGCCGAAGGGGAGGTAAAAAAATGGAAATACTGGGACGTTAACAACATCGAAAATATTCCCCGGAGTGCTGTTATCGATGACAATTTTTTGCAGCAGGCAGAAGAGCTTATTTCAGAAAGCTGCAAACTGCGTATGATTGCCGATGTGCCGGTCGGCGTGTTTTTGAGCGGTGGAATAGATTCAACGCTTGTTACAGCCTTATTGCAGAAAGATAGTAGTCAGCAGATCAAAACGTTTACAATTGGCTTTGACGATCCACGGTATAACGAGTCAGTTCATGCGAAGAAAATTGCCGATTATCTGCAAACGGACCACCATGAATATATATGCACCGAAAGCGATTTTTTAAAAGTAATTGAAAAATTGCCGGAAATGTATGATGAGCCGTTTGGCGATAGTTCGGCTATCCCTACCCACATCGTATCTGAAATGGCCCGGAAACATGTGACGGTTGCCTTATCTGCCGATGGCGGCGATGAAATATTTGCCGGTTATGACCGGTACAGGGTCGTAGCTGACGTGTATCATAAAATCAAGCATCTTCCCATGCCTGTAAGGCGGTTTGTTGCAAGCTTGATAAAGAAATTAAACCCGGAAAAAATTCACACATTATTAACTTTTTTAAAGGTGAACCCCCGTGGATTGGAATCGCGTTTGCCAAAATTTGCCAACATGCTTACCGCAGACGGGCTGAGTGAATTTTATGGAAAAAGTATTAGCACTATTCCCATCAGTGTGCTAAGCCGGTTGCATTTAACACCTTGCCAAAATTTATTTGAGACGGGTTTTTCGTCTGCTGAAAACTCTGAATTTCTTTTGTCAATGTTAGGCAAAGCCGATGTTGCCAGCTATCTGGAAGGGGATATTCTAACAAAAGTAGATCGCGCTACTATGCAAACAGCGTTAGAAGGAAGAGAGCCGCTGCTGGATCATAAATTGATTGAGTTTGGATTATCATTGCCAAATAATTATAAAGTCAGGGATAACCAAAGCAAATGGGTACTGCGCGAAGTATTATACAAACATGTACCCAGAGAACTGGTTGACCGGCCAAAACAAGGCTTTTCCATTCCGATAAAACAGTGGCTACAAACAAATTTGAAAGATTATTTATATCAAATGGCTGAAGATAAGGGCTTTATTACCATGTTTAAATTTGATGATAAAGTGCTTCGTGACATTGTTGCCGAGTTTTTTTTACCCGACCGTGCAACAATTAATCCCTATTTTATCTGGAGCATGTATTCATTATATCGCTGGTATTTAAGATGGATGATTTAATTTTTTATTAGCGGCAGCGCACTTATTTATTTTATCCCATGCTTAAAATACTCCGTATCCTTAACCGACTGAATGTTGGTGGCCCTACATACAACGTAGCGTATCTTTCAAAATACCTTGACGACCCGTTTGAAACAAAGGTGTTAGCCGGTCACAAAGACGAGCATGAAGGCAGCTCAGCTTATGTGTTAGATGATCTGGGCGTTGCTTTTGATTATGTTCCCGGTATGTTCAGGCAACTGAACTTTGCAAATGACTTTCGCGCTTACCGGTTCATCCAAAATGTGGTAAACCAATACCAGCCGGATATCGTACATACTCATGCCGCAAAAGCCGGCGCTTTAGGTAGGATAGCCGCGTATTACAGTAAAAACCGGCCCAAAGCCATTGTTCATACTTACCATGGTAATGTGTTCGACGGCTATTTTTCGCCCCTTAAAACGAAGGTTTTTTTATCGATCGAGCGCTATCTCTGTAAATTAAGCACAGCAATCATCGCCATAAGTGAAGCGCAGAAAAAGGAGATGGTCGAGAAATATAAGCTTGCGCCGGCCGAAAAGATACATGTAATAAGGTTGGGTTTTGACCTTCAGAAATTTCAGGAAAACCGCGAGCAGAACCGTAAGGATTTTAGGGATTTTTATCATTTAAGCGATGATACAGTAGCTGTTACCATAGTAGGTAGGCTTGCACCAGTTAAAAATCATCAGCTATTTATTGAAGTAATAAATTGCATCAAAACGAAACATCCGGCACTTAAGATTAAATTTTTTATCGTAGGTGATGGAGAATTGCGCGATAGCATTATTGCTTTAATGGAAAGTTATAATATCAGCTATTGTTTGTTTGACGAAAAAAAGTATGAGGCTGATGTAATACTTACATCATGGAGGAAGGACATCGATATCATTAATGCAGGGTCGGATATTGTAGCATTAACATCGCTGAACGAAGGGACGCCGGTAAGCATCATTGAAGCGATGGCTTCAGGAAGGGCGGTAATAAGCACCGACGTAGGCGGTATTCGGGACATTATTAGTCATGGCGACAGCGGTATTGTGGCCGAAAAAAACGTTTCGGATTTTGCTGAAAAATTATTTACATTAGCGACTGATAAACTATTGAGAAACAGGGTGGCCGCTAATGGAGAGGTTTTTGCGTTAAATAACTACTCTTATAGCAGGCTTACAGCCGATGTTGAGCATTTATACAAAAGGTTATTATCATAAAAATCAATAAATTTTTCTGTCCTATTGAAACATTTTTTACAAAAAAGCTGAAATGATAAAAATTCTAATCACAGGAGGAGCGGGTAATGTCGGTGGTTCGCTTGCCGAAAAACTTGTTCAAAACAAAAATCACTTTGTAGTTGTCGCGGACAACCTGCTGACAGGATCGCTTGATAAATTGCCTTACCCGAGGCCGGATAACTATAAATTTATTAAATGTGATGTAAATAACTACCAGGATATATCTGCTGTTATGCTTGCCTATCGGTTTGATTATGTATTTCATTATGCAGCCATGGTAGGTGTTAAACGGACTTTAAGTAACCCAATGGGGGTGCTTAATGATATAGAGGGAATTAAGCATGTTTTATCGCTATCAAAAAATAGTGCGGTAAAGCGGGTATTCTTTTCATCATCGTCAGAAGTATACGGCGAACCGGTAGAATTTCCCCAAAATGAGCAAACAACGCCGTTAAATTCAAAACTGCCTTATGCTATTGTAAAAAATGTTGGTGAGGCATTTTTTAAGTCGTATAAAAAAGAACACGGCCTGGATTTTACAATTTTTAGATTTTTTAATACTTACGGCCCAAAGCAAAGTAAAGACTTTGTAGTTACAAAATTTATCCATGCCGCTATAAATAACCATGATATAACAATTTTCGGTGACGGATCTCAAACGCGTACATTTTGTTATATCGACGATAATATTGACGCCACTGTAAAGATTTTTGAGCGTGAGCTTTTTGTAAATGATGTGGTTAATTTAGGTAGCTCGCTTGAAATTTCGGTGTTTGAATTGGCGCAGTTGATTATACGCATAACTGAATCTTCGTCAAATATTATTCATCTTGATGCATTAAAAGAAGGTGATATGACACGCCGCCAGCCAGATAATTCAAAAATGAAACAAATTCTCGGCCGCGATCTTATCTCGATTGAAGAAGGTATCAGGAAGATTATAAATATAAGATTTGGTTCTTTGGTGAATAATTAGAATGCTATCCGCTTTTATAAGTCTGTATAAGCCGTATTTGTCATTTGCTGTATCTTTTGCTGTTTGTGCGACAGTTATTCCTTGGGTAATTAAATTAGCAATTCACAAGAAATGGATTGTTGCGCCAAGGGCCGATCGCTGGCATAAAAAGCCTACCGCATTAATGGGTGGGATAGGTGTGTTTTTTTCATACGCCATAACCTCTGTAATTTTTGGTTTTGATGCAATAAACTGGATGATTTACGCCGGTGGGTTAATGATGTTTCTCATTGGCTTTTTTGACGATTTGCGTGAAGTAAAGCCGGTTATTAAACTATTGGGGCAGGTGGTTTGTTCATTTGCACTCATTTATAATGGCTATTATTTTGGCGGCGGATTGTTAGGCTGGGCAGGTATCCCTTTGACGTTTATTTGGGTAATAGGTATTACCAACGCCATTAACTTGCTTGATAATATGGATGGCCTCGCCGCCGGCATAACCACTATTGTCGCTATTATTACGGGCGTATTAGGTATACTTAACGGCGCGTTGTACATTTCTACGATGGCATTTGCGATAGCCGGTTCAGCAGCAGGTTTTTTAATATATAACTTTAAGCCTGCGCGCATATTCATGGGCGATTCCGGCAGTTTGTTTTTGGGTTTTTCGCTGTCGTTTTTAAGTATTGCTGTTCAAAAAAATCACGGTTCATCAACAGCTATCCTTGTTTTGCTGGTTCCAATAAGTTTAATGGCTATCCCAATAATGGACATTACACTTGTAACAGTAAAACGGCTGGTTGCGGGCAGACGCATAGATCAGGGTGGAAGGGATCACACATCGCACCGGCTTGTCGCGTTAGGATTGTCAGAAAAGAAAGCGGTATTAACATTATATTTTATAAGCGCCATTTGGGGGCTTCTATGCATTTTAATATATAAGGTTGAAGTAAATAACCTTTTTCTATGTATTTTTTTGCTTGCTATCTTTTCGGTTATTTTTTCGGTACTGTTATCTAACGTAAGGGTGTACAGCGATTCGGAAGAAAGACTCACCTACCTGAGGCTAAAAGGAAAGAAAACCAGCAGTAAATTTTCACTGCGCTTTTTTATGCTGCACAAAAAACTGATAGTTGGTATTTGTACAGATATCCTGATCGTTTACGGATCGTTTTTAGTAGCAGCTAATTGCATGCGCATTGAACTTGAACGCAATTATATTATTCTTGGTTTATTTATCTGCGTTAAGGTTTCTGTATTTTATTTTTCCAATTTGTACAACAGGCTCGTCAGGTATATTGCGGTAGTTGAACTATCGGGATATTTTGCTGCGGCATCCATTGCTACTTTGCTTTTGGGAGTGATCTTGTTTGTTAAAGGAATGATAAACGATTACTCGCCATATTTTTTGATGGTTGATTTTCTGCTCACCTTCACCGGGATGTTACTTTCCAGATTTGCTTACGGGTGGTTAAAGGAGATCATTAATAAGAGCAGACAATTTCAAAAAAATGTTATCATTTATGGCGCCGGAGATAAAGGATACTTTTTAGTCAAAGAGTTGCTGCAAAATCAAAACCATGAATTAAAGCCTGTAGGATGGGTTGATGATGACCAATCAAAACACAATATGTATCTCTATGGTTTCATGGTACATGGTGGGAGTGACAAATTGGTAGATATTTGCGAGGCTACCAATGCGCAGGTTGTGCTCATATCAGCAAGTAATGTCGGAACAGAGCACGAAAATCATCTTCGGTTAATATTGGCTGAAAAAAATATCGAACTCGGACGGTTTACTATGGGTATTTTTTTTGAACAACAAGCGATAAAACACGTTTCTTAACAGAATCGCGAAGATGTTGCAGGCTGGCAGCAAGATTCGGCCATTTGCATTTTCGTGAAATCGGGTACATCGCCCTTATATTTTGCAACATTTACCACCGCCCTATAAACTTCCGGTTAATCCGGCAGATCGTATTTTATCCCTTTTTTGTTTCGACAATAATAACTTAACCTAAGGGATTGCACTGCCTGAGTTCCAGGGCCGGTAGCGATAACAGCAAATTAATATTACCTCACCTTGCTTTGGTGCTATTATTGCATAATAGCTATACACATCACTATGATCTGTCAAATAATAACTATGAAGACTAAAGTACTTATAATTGAAGATGAACCTGTAATTGCGGAAATGATCAGCATGATACTTGAGGATGAGGGATTTGAGGTAATCAGTTTGAGCGACACAGGGTGGGCGAGATATAAACTGGACGCCAAAGAAGTGAACTTGGTTATGCTTGATTTGCAACTTAAAGGTGAGGGAGGAGCGTCTATCTGTAACTATATTAAGACAACGCTTGACCTAAAACATATACCGGTGATCCTCGTATCCGGAAATGCAGACATTGAGCGAATTAAAGAAGAATGTGGAGCCGACGATCTGATTAAAAAGCCTTTTGAACTCAATCACTTTATTAGTAAAGTGCATGCATATACAACCATGATAAATTAAAAAGAACGCTGCATTTGCTAATGTTTTTTTATCTCTTACTCGCGATTCTTTAATATTCAAATTCTCAAATGCCTGTAATTGGTTTATACTGAAACCATGTTGTGTCTGTCTACAATAAAACTATTCCTTATGCATCCTTTTGTGACGCCGGCGTAAACATACGGGACAAGGAAGATTGCCGGAGTAGCAAAAAGCCGTCTCATGTCACCCATAAGACGGCAAATCAATCAAAATATATTATTGAATTTTAGTGTGCTGCACAATGGCGCACCTGTATATTTCTGTAGTAGGAACAAGCGTAATTTCAGGATTTGGCCCGGCAGCGGCTGGTAAAATGTCATTATCGCTCAAAAACTGGTGTGGCGTAGATCCCGTATTAAATACAATATCTACTTCCTGCCATAATGCGTTATAACCCGGACCGCCACCTTGTATGGCATTGGTCACGGTAACAAATCCATTCGATTCGTAAAGAATATTTATTGATTTGTTGTTTGCAAGCAAACTCGACGCTGGCTGGTCTGTAAATAACTTAGAATTCATTTGAAACAGGTTGCCATCGTAATATACCAGGATAATACCGCCGCTCCCGTTCGGGTTCGAGTTTAAGTTTAAGTTACCTTTTGTGTTTAAAGTAATATTGCCCTTGGTTGTTGTAACGGGGGCAATATCTTTCATTGCTGTTTTGTTGCAGCCTGCAAGCACAATCATGCCTGCCAGCGCCAGGTTAAATATGGTTTTCATGTTTTAAAAATTTTCATAACTGATCAATTGTTAGAACTTATTATAGTAGTTTAACGGCTTAGTCAGAAAATATAAAAACAATAGGTCGATAGACCTATTCATAGAAATATAGCAGTAAGATTAAAGGTAACAGTAGTTACGGGCAGAAATTATAGATGGTTGCCTAGAAGTAATAAATAAATTTGAGTGGAGATAGGCGATATCAAAAGAAATAGCTGAAGTGAATTACTGAAGCGAATTTTGTACCCGGAGTAAAAGCTATACCATCAACCGGCGTCGTTTCATGCTGCAAGCGGGTAACGGTGTCAAATTCTGTTTCCTTCCATTTAACATTAAACAGGTTATTGATAGTCAGGCCTATTTCATATTTGCGTTGGGTATAATTGAATACCAGATCATTGACAAAATAGCCTTGCGCTTTTAAACTATAATCGCGGTTGGCAGGTCGATCGCCGAGGTACCGGTAGCGGAGGCTGCTGTTAAAGCCGTTTTTATTACGATAAGTAATCCCGGCCGTGCTGCTAAAAACAGGTGCCAGCGGTATGTAATTTTGACCGGCCGCGTCGTCAAGCGACCGGCCATGCGCATAGTTTAGGTCAAGATCGATGAAGATCGGTCTTATCGGTTGATACCGGGCTGAAAGATCAAAGCCTAACCGCCGGGTGCGGCCGCTGAAATCGACCGTACCGCCATCACCACCATAGACGTACTCTTTTTGCAGGTAGATATACCAGGCTGCGGCATTTACGAGCAGATTATCTGTAGGTTTAAACACAATCCCCAGGTCAGTTCCATAAGCCGATGGTAACGTTTGTACACCATTAACAGCAACTACAACCCGGGTGTCATTTGAATGAAAACCCTTTCCGGCTGAAAGATAGATCTCCGTTTTATCCGAGGCCTGGTAATAAATATTTATCTTAGGACTAAGCGTATTGTTGGCGGCCTTATACCTCCCTATACCATGCAGCGTAGTATCCCCGGCTAATTTATTGTTATACCGGTAAAAGAACTGGTCGAAACGCAGCCCGGCGTTAATGGTAAGCTTTTCGCTAAGCTGGAAAGTTTCACTGATATACGGAGCAACACTAAACTCGGTAATATCGCCAAGCTTAACCTGGTTGATGGTAATGTAACGGTCTTTGGTATGATCCAACTCCGAATTGGTTGTCGCGTCAAGCCTGGCGTTTATGTCAATATTGGTAGTCAATTTTGTATTGCCCCAATAGCCTTCGTGAACATAACTGCCGTTATAGCCATATAAATTACGGGATTCCCTTTGCCTTATTTCATCCCCGTTAAGGGTATCAACCAAAAAGAACGTAAAATTAGTATGCAGATCGAATTTATACCTGGTATAATATACCTGGTTTTTTATGATGTCGTTATTGCCCAGGATTGTTAATAGTTGTGCATTAATAGTTGCGCGGGAAGTAACCCCACCCTCATTAGGATCGAGCGCACCGTAAAAACCGACAAGGCCCTTATCGATAGCCTGGTCGGGGATTTGGCCCGAAGCAAACCAGCTACTGTAAAATGCGGATGCCGATAAGGTGAGCGTATTGTGTGCGGATAGTTTTCCTTTGTATTTCGTGAAAAAATTAAACCGTTGAAAATGCTGCGGATTATCAAAATAGCTGTCGCTATACCTGTACTCGGATGCAACATACCACGATTGTTCATTCGTTTTCGCCTTTTCGCTTAATATGTTGACCAACGCTAACGCCCTGAACGTATTAAATTGCCCCCCTTCCAGTTTTACGGTGTTATTGCTGATGGCATCGGCAGTATGAAAATCAACAGAACCGGCTGTTGCCAGGTCGCCTTTTTCAGTATCATACGGCCCTTTTTTAAAGTTGGTGCTTTCTATTGTTTCGGGTATGATAAAATGACTGTCGGCATATCCCTGGCCGTGTGCATGAGAAACCATATTAATCGGAATTCCATCAGCGGTAAGGCTTACGTCGGTGCCATGGTCTGCATCAAACCCACGAAGGAATATTTGCTCGGCCTTGCCGCCCCCCTGGTGCTGCCCGATGAACAGCCCCGGCACAATGCGAAGCACTTCCTGCGAGTTAGAAACCCCGCGCATTTTTATATCAGTTTCGCTGATCGCCTTATACGGATCACCGGCATCAGCCCGTACAACTACATCAGCTAATTGTGTTTGATGCGGACTTAATGCGATCGTTTGCCTGTTGTTAAGATCGGCGAGCATAAATGTTCTCTTTTCGTAACCAACCGCACTAACACATATTGTATTTACAGAAGGCGAAAGGCAGTTTTTAAATACAAACCTGCCAACCTCGTCCGTCACCGCTATTTGATTGGTTGGCAAAAGAGTAACCGTTGCGCCATGGATAGGCATGTTGGTTATGCTATCGGTCACCATGCCGTTAATGTCCTTTTTCCCGGCATACAACATGCAGGTCAGCGACATAAGAAAACTAACGATAAGTAATTTTTTCACAATAAACCCGGCATTAGTTGCCGTTTTAATCACCTACGTAGTTTGGCCCTCACGAGATTTTTGATTTTCATTTATAATGTACTTCCATAGGCTATTCAACGGCGGCTTCAAACCAATACACCTATATTTACGTACCTTATCAAAAACCTCCAGATATGAAATATTTAGCCGCAGCGATAGGCTTATTACTGTTTACTTCCTGCAAAAATCATCATGCAATTGTTGAAACAACATATGCCGATAGCCTGATTAACCATTACACCATTCCAAAGCAGGTAACAGATAACGAAAAGGAAATGCAGTTCTGGAAAAGCCGGATCGACCCCAATGTGGCAAGACAGGTAAACGAATCAAAATATGCGGCTACGCTCGTCGCCCGGTTTCACCAGTTTGGCGATATTCATGATGTGAAAGAAGCCGAAGCGATCTTAAAAAATGTAAATAAAACCTATAAGCAAACGCTGGCCTCACCCTATGTTGCCTTAACGGGATTAGCCATGCTGCAACATCATTTTTCGCAGGCAGATACGCTTCTGCAACACGCAAAAAAGATTGGCATCGACGGCTTTACAACCAATACGCTTTCGTTCGATGTCGATTTTGAGTTGGGAAGATACAATAATGCTGAGCTTTACTTAAAATTGCTGAGAAGAGATAAAGACTATAGCTATTATTTCAGGCAATCAAAGTTCGACCATTTAAATGGGATGATTGATAGCGCGATAAGCAGCATGGTTAAAGCGTCGAACCTGGCAAAAACTTCACCGTATCTTAAAGGTATCGCTTTATCCAACGCAGCCGACCTGTATATCCACGCCGGCGACCTGCAAAAGGCCGGTGAATTATATAAAGAATGTATCGGTTTAAACCCGGTGGATTTTCACAGTATGATGGGGTTGGGATGGATAGCCCTCGTACATGACAAAAACGATACGCTGGCGCAAAAAATATACCAGTTTGTACAGTCAAAAAACAAACTGCCCGACCCATTATTCAAGCTTTATCAACTGGCCCAGGCAAGAAATAACAAAGCCATTGAACGAAAATATGCCAATGAATTTGTCGCCAGGGCAACGGATACGGTATACGGCAAAATGTATAACAAGTATGTTATCGAGATTTACACCGGCATCTTAAATAAGCCTGCACTGGCGGAAGCGCTTGCCAAAAACGAATTGAATAACCGGGCCACACCGCAAACATATGCCTGGTATGCCTATACGCTCTTCGAAAACAACAAGAAAGCGGAGGCTTACCAGGTATTTCAACAATACGTATCGGGTAAACCCTTAGAAGGCCTGGAGCTTTACTACATGGGGAAAATGATGAAAGGGCTCGGAAAAGGATACAATGCAAGCGAGTTTTTTAAAGCTGCCGGTAAAAACCAATATGACCTAAGTCCCGATATGCAGAAGGATGTATTAGCCAGCTTAGAAGAATAACCGCTGAATGGTCCAGTAACTTGCAATTATTGCTATTATTATAGATAAGGGTATTACTATTCGTTTGCGGTAATACGGTTTATCCCCAAACCACCTGGCCAATAAAAAGTATGCTGATAATATGATGGTCAATTGACCCAATTCAACTCCCAGGTTGAACATCACCAGGCAGGTAAGATAGGCATCTTTTGGCAGGCCTAAATGGCCCAGGGCGCCGGCAAACCCCATTCCGTGAACCAGACCGAATAAAAAAACAACGCCTATTCGTGATGTTTTTAATTTAGGCGAGATGATATTTTCTAACGCCACATATAAAATAGACAATGCTATAACGGGTTCGACGATCCTGGCAGGAGGCGTAATGACGTGGTACATAGCCAAGCCAAGGGTAACCGAATGTGCGACCGTAAACGCTGTTGCCTGCCACAAAACAGGTTTTAATTTAGGGCTCAGTAAAAAAAGGCTTAGTATGAACAATATATGATCAAAACCCAGGGGAAGGATGTGCTTATAGCCAAGGCCCAGGTAAACCAGCGCCGCGTCTGTCTTCGACATCTTTTCCAACTCACCCACTACCACGTGTGCCCAAAGCGGCTGGCTGATCAATAATAACATTATTGAGATACCGGTCACCCGGCTGTAGCGAAGGAAAATATGTCTGAAATTGTATTCCATGGAAATGCCGTGTACTAATTAAGATATATTAATTGATAAGCCGGGTTTCTGAAAACCAAAAAGCCGGGGCGATCCCGGCTTTTTGGTTTTACAGGTTACTCCTATTTACCAGGGTGCTGCCTCGTAAGGAAAAGTAGTTAAAAATGCCTTATCATTGGCATTAACATGGTCTGACGTTAATGTAGGATTCGAGGCGCCTGTCGGGCCGCCAAATATCAGTATTAAACTTACATCTATCACATCATCGCTTAACTGTCTGCCGGTAAGCACGTTGGTGCCGTCGTAATAAGTTGTTTTTCCGGTTGTTGAAACGTTTAATACGTCGGTTGCCAAAACGCCGGTAAATGCCGCGGCTGACAACCCTAAAATATTGGTTGTAAACGCGCCGCCGTTATAGGCCTGTAACTGGGTTTGAAACTTTGACTGATAAGCAGCACCCATTACAGATGGAATGGTTGCGTTAAAATTATCTTTGTCGGCCGCGGCAACAAAAACGGTTGATATACCGGGGCGTCCTACCTGGTCGCCTGTTACTGAGAATACCTCGCCGGTATTGGGGTCTGATGGGGTAACTTTTTTATCTTTATGGCAGGCTGTTAACGTAAGCGTTAGTGCGCAAATGCCAATTATCGCAAATGATATATTCGTTTTCATGATTGTAATTTCTTTTTTGTGAATTAATTTTTCTGCGCTGTTCTTAACCAAACGCCAATTTTTCCTGTGCTGTTCAATAAGCTTTTTGGTACTTCTACCACAACGCTCAGCACATTCGTACCGGCAAATGTGTCATGTCCGGGGTTTGTAAATCCGGTAGCGGTACCCCCAACAATTTTGTGGAACTGGTCGAGGTCAAAAAAGAATGGATCGTCCCTTGGGCCGGCGAATGCGGTAATGCCGTTAGATGATGTAGCAATTATAGGAGCGGAACCATACGGCGTAACCGGAACTACAACAGCAGCTGTTCCAATAACTTTACTTGATAACCCAGTTTGAGCTGGCTTCACCGGGCCGTAAATGTACATCTTACCGGCTTTGTAAACACACTGAATAACCAGGTCTTCAACATTGTCGCCCGTGTTGTCGATTTTGAATTCGATCATCGTATTTTCATCAAATGATGCGGTTTGCGTCGCCGTTGGGCTTAGCAGGCCTTGCACGTTTCCAACAAACACGAGATTGCTTGTACTGGCGCCCTGAAATACATAAAGGTCTGTAATGTCAGTACTTTTGCCTTTTACATTCGGAGCGTCGGCATGGTCCGACGCCCACAAGATTCCGCCACCCAGGATCAGGGCCATTACAGCGGCGGAAATAATAAGTTTAGTCTTTTTCATCGTAAGTTTTTTTAATTATAATTTATACGTTTTGAATAACTTACGAAAGCCTGCATTGCGCGGATTGCGCATTGGAACTTATTTAAATGGCGGCCAATCAGTCCATCTGAGAATATCGGAAATGCTATCAACTGGTCAACGCAGCAGGTAAATAATCGGGCAGATATAATAATGTGGCTGAATTAAACCTAGCTGAACGTACAGATATTAATAATGCGCCCTACAATCGTAATTGAAATACTTTTTGTAATGGTATAGCATCACCTTATAATGATTGGAGATGACGTTGCTGCTAACAGGAAATTAGTTTATTATTAAAAATCAGATGATAAAAGTTTTGGTTTGGCTCAAAATCCCTTTTCCTCCCACAAAAAGCTTTTCAATTTTTTCATCTTTGATTTCTAACTCACAGATAAGCAAACTAGGGGAAGGGTTTTCCATAAACCACCCTTGGTGTATTATAATCTTATCTTTTTTTATACTACAATAATCGTATAAATAACAAGCTAGTGGTCCGGCAGCCATCCCGGTCGCCGATTCTTCTTTTATACCATACCTCGGAGCAAACATTCTCGTTGTCGCATCTGCATGGAGGGCCTCCGTGTGAAAAACGTAGTAACCCACTAAATTGTATTTTTCACTGATTGCAGCGATTAAATTGAAATCAGGTCTGATCTTTTTCAATGATTCATTGCCGCTTACTGCCACCAATAAAAACGAGTTCCCTGTATTGGCTATCAATAACGGAAGGTCTTTAACGACATCATCGTCTGAGAGACCTAGTGATTTTAGGATGATTTGTTTTTCGTTTGCCACATTTGAGTAGACGGGTGCTTTTTGCTCCATAAAGGCCTGCGAGCGATTAATAAAAATCTCTCTCGTTCCATCTATGGTTTCTTTAGACGTTTTTCCTTCTTTTACGGCTCCTAACTGTGACAAGTAAGAAAAAGTGGCTACCGTGGCATGACCACAATGAGCTATTTGCCTCGTGGGTGTAAAGAAATCTAGTTTGAAATCTGCTTTATCCGATTTAGAAACAAAGGCTGTTTCGGACAGGCCGGCCATTGAGGCGATTTTTAGTTTCTGATCATTGGTGAGAGCGTCGGCATTTAAGACAACCCCGGCGGGGTTTCCGCCCTTGTCGTTGTCCACAAATGCATTCAAAATTTGGAGTGTTATTTTTGTTGAATTTTCCATTTTTATTAATTGTTGAAATTGGATTTATTCCATTGACGAACAATCAATAAAAAAGACGCAAAAAATTAAATTATTTTGTCAGATTGATAGTGAAGAATATTGCCATTACTGTCTGCCTCTAGATTCCTGCAACTTAAAATGGATGTCCTGAGCTGATCTTTTGCCCTTTGTACCCTGGATTTTGCGCCGGAATATGATGTCCCAATTTTTTCAGCCAGTTCTTTTTGAGCAAATTGTTGAAAGCTGGTTAGCACTATAGCTTGTTTGTATTTACCTGGTAATTTATCTATTTTTTGATTAATACAATTGCTCAGAGACTGGTAAATAGATTCCTCAGATTCCATTTCGTTTAAGTGAACTTCTTCTATGTCCACAGTTGATCTGACATTACGGAAATAGTCATTAATTATATTTCTTGCAATTTGGTAGCTCCACGAGGTAAGTTTTGTGTAGTCGTTAAGTTGATGAATATTAAGTTGGATCTTTATAAAGATTTCCTGTAATATATCTTCTGTGTCTTCAATATTGTTTACTTTTTTTAAAATGAATTTCCTCATTTCCTGATGAAGATCCAGCCAGATATCTTGAATTAGTTTGTTCGTTTTATAGTCCATATATTTTAAAGGTATAAAAAAACGCGTTAGGCTTATTATTCCCGAGTCCATCGACCCGGAATTATCACGTAAAAAGATAAAATTTTTACCAGTGAAAGAGGGGTGTTTGCTACATAAGTAGGAATCCCGTTATTTTAAATAGCAATAACGAGGTTGCCATAACTGCCAGTTGTTTTACCATTTAATTTGCTGAGGAGATGCAACAGATGCTTGTGCTACCAGAACGAGACCTTTCTGACATTCGGCGTTCGCCTTTGAACAGTATCAAAATACACGAAAAAAGGCCTTTTTCATTAGAAAAAGGCCTTTTTGATTTTTGTGGTATCAGCTGGAATCGAACCAGCGACACAAGGATTTTCAGTCCTTTGCTCTACCAACTGAGCTATGATACCGCCCGTTTGGGGATTGCAAATGTAGCGTTTTTTTTATTTCAGCCCACTTTTTTTTAAAAAAACCTGACATTTATTTGGATTGTGTATGTTTAAATAAACTCGTTTCAACCAATCTCTCAACCAATCAGGGCTTTAGCTAATTCCATTTTAACAATTCAACTTAAAAACTAACTTTGAAAAAATTACTATGCACGCATAATGATTGCTCAAATCCTGTTTATTATAATCCTCGCCGCTGCGGTTTACCTGTTTAGCCGGAACGTTGGCAAGGTAAAGCGCAATATATTACTGGGAAAAGATACCGATCGCTCGGATAACCCCGCACTGCGCTGGAAGACGATGGCCAAAATCGCCCTTGGTCAAACCAAAATGGTAAAGCGCCCGCTTGCCGCTGTGATGCACTTTTTTATATATGTTGGTTTTATCATCATCAACCTTGAGGTGCTTGAGATCATGATCGATGGCATATTCGGTTCGCACCGGGTTTTTTCGAGGCCGCTAGGTGGTTTATATGGATTGTTGATTGGCGGGTTCGAAATACTGGCGGTGTTGGTCTTAGTAGCCTGCGTCGTGTTTCTTTGCAGGCGTAATGTTGCAAAGCTAAAACGTTTCAGGGGTGTGGAGATGACCGAATGGCCCCTTTCCGATGCGAATTATATCCTCATCATCGAAATACTGTTAATGACGGCGTTTTTAACTATGAATGCCGCCGACCATAAATTGCAATTATTAAACTTTGGACATTACATAAAGGCCGGCAACTTTCCCGTGAGTACGTTTATCGGGCCGTTATTGCCTGATAATGCCCATGCGCTGGAGATTACTGAACGTGTATGCTGGTGGTTCCATATCATCGGAATACTGGCGTTTTTGAATTACCTGCCATACTCCAAGCATTTTCATATCCTGCTTGCGTTTCCTAATACTTATTATTCCAACCTGAAGCCTAAAGGTGAGTTTACTGATATGGCCTCCGTTACCAACGAGGTTAAGGCAATGCTCGATCCTTCATTTGTGCCTGAAACTACCGGTGAGCCGGGACGCTTTGGCGCAAAGGACGTAACCGACCTTACCTGGAAGAACCTGATGGAGGCTTATACCTGTACTGAATGCGGACGTTGCACTTCGGTGTGCCCGGCTAATATTACGGGCAAGCTGTTGTCGCCGCGAAAAATTATGATGGATACCCGCGACCGGATCACCGAAGTGGGGAACAACATTGACAAGCATGGAAAGGATCACAAGGACGAAAAAACGCTGCTGGATAATTATATCACCCGCGAAGAGCTTTGGGCCTGTACCACCTGCAATGCCTGTGTTGACGCATGCCCGGTGAACATCAACCCGCTTGAAATTATAACCGAGATGCGCCGCTACATTGTGATGGAAGAATCGCAGGCGCCGGCGAGTCTGAACAATATGTTTGGCAACATGGAAAACAACGGCGCGCCGTGGAAGTACAGTAACGCCGACAGGTTTAATTGGGGAGAGCGTTCATAGTGGATGGTTCATAGTTCATGGCCCATTTATCTGTGACTTTATTTTAATTAGGAAAAAAAACATGGTCTATCGACTATCGACCATGGACAAACAATGAACTATGAACAATGAACCATTAACCGTCCCAACCATGGCCGAAATGGCTGCACAGGGAAAAGCACCCGAGATTTTATTTTGGGTGGGATGTGCAGGCAGCTTCGACGAGCGGGCACAAAAGATAACACGCGACATTTGTAAGATATTACAACATGTGGGCATCAATTATGCGGTACTTGGAACCGAAGAAAGCTGCACCGGCGACCCGGCAAAACGGGCGGGTAACGAGTTTTTGTTCCAGATGCAGGCCATTGCCAATATACAGGTGCTTGATGCTTACCAGGTAAAAAAAATTGTGACCGGGTGTCCGCACTGCTTTAATACCATAAAAAATGAATATCCGGGTTTGGGCGGCAATTATGAGGTAATTCATCATTCACAGTTAATACAACAACTCATTGATGAAGGCAAACTGAAAGCCGAAGGCGGTGAAAGCTTTAAAGGCAAACGTATCACCTATCACGACCCATGTTATTTAGGCCGGGGAAACAACGTTTACGAAGCGCCGCGTAAGGCACTGGAGGTTTTAGACGCCGAGCTTGTGGAAATGAAACGCTGCAAATCAAACGGCTTATGCTGTGGCGCCGGTGGCGCGCAAATGTTTAAAGAGCCTGAAAAAGGCACAAAAGATATCAATGTAGAACGCATGACCGACATCCTGGAATCAAAAGCGCAGGTAGTAGCCGCCGCGTGCCCGTTTTGTATGACCATGCTGCGCGACGGCGTAAAGCACGAGAATAAAGAGCAGGAAATTCAGGTTTTGGATATTGCTGAGATCACCGTAAGGGCAAACGGCTTATAATCCTTTAGCCTTAAAATAATTCAAAGCATCTCGCAGGCTGTCGAGCCGCTCGGGCTCCAGGTTTTTTACCGGGATATTCAGCACCGTCGTCATTGAATCGACATCGCCGGCGCGGTCGTTACGGGTTTGAACGATGATATCGTCGGCTACGGTTTTCAATGCAAGGGTACCCACAACTGTGTTGCCCAAATAGTCCATATCATTAAGGCGGTGCAGGTTGAAGGAATAATACTCCTGTTTACCCTTCGCGTATGTTTTGCGCAGGCGGATAAAGTAATCCCCGGTAACAGAAAGTTCCCATTTTTTAAGCTTCACATCGCCGGAAGGATCGTACGACTGGGTTAGGCACTTGTTCGTCCAGCTTAGCCAGTCCTGGTCGCTCATACTGGTTTTAAAGCCGTAACACACAGATAAGGCTATGAAGAAAAATAGAATTATTCCTGTTTTTTTAACTGACGAAACTGATGCTGGCATGACAACAAAAATAAACCCGAAGTTAATAAATTGCATAGCTTTGTGCATGCAATTTTCAGAAAATTCACGGGTTTGGGTTTATCAGTCGGACAGGAAACTGACTGACAGCGAAGTACAGCAGATACAAACGGAACTGGATAGCTTCGCTACAGGATGGACGGCGCACAACAACCAGCTAAAAGCTGCAGCCGAAGTGAGGTATAATCGTTTTTTAATTCTTATCGTCGACGAAAGCCAGGCCGGGGCCAGCGGCTGCTCGATCGACAAGTCGGTTAATTTTATCAAACGCATTGACCAGCAGTTTAACATTAACCTGCTCGACCGGTTTAACCTCGCTTACCGCGAGGGGAGTGAAGTACTTTCAGCGCCCCGGCACGATTTTGAGAATATGCTGAAGCAGGGAAGCATTAATACCGATACCATCGTTTTTAATAATATGGTGCAAAATCTAAGCGAGCTGGAAACCAAATGGGAAGTTCCGTTTAAAGATAGCTGGCATATTCAGCTTTTTCGTGATTTGGTTGGATAGTTATCTGTCAAGAGATCATTTGGCATTATTTGCACATCGGTCAGAATTATCGAACATTGCCGGTGGCGCACTGCGCCAGGTGCGACACCTGCGACAAAGGTGCGACAGCTGCGCCACACCATCAAAAAAAGCAACCTGATTTCAATAACTGTAGCGTTTTTCGTAACAAATGCTAATTTTATGGCATGGAAAAATACGATAGCCGCGTAGATGCTTATATCGCCAAATCGGCTGATTTTGCAAAACCTGTTTTAACTTACATCAGGGAGGTGGTACACGAAGCTGCGCCTATGATAACCGAAACCATCAAATGGGGATTCCCGTTTTTTGATTACAAAGGCCCGGTATGCCAAATGGCCTCATTCAAACAGCATCTGGCCTTTGGCTTTTGGAAAGCGTCATTATTGAATGACCCGGCAAAAGTTATAAAACAAGGTGATGCATCGGCCGGCAGCATCGGCAGGATAACTTCCCTCGCCGACCTTCCATCGAAAGAAATCCTGGTTGATTTTATACAGCAGGCTATCGCTATAAATGAAAAGGGTGAAAAAGTTGTCAAAAAGCCCGCGCCGGCTGAAAAAGCCAAAATTGAAGCACCGCAATATTTTATTGATTATTTGTCAACTAACCCCAATGCCATAGAAGTATTTAACCGGTTTAGCCCTTCGCAGAAAAAGGAGTATGCCGAGTGGATAATTGAGGCCAAATCGGATGCAACCCGGCAGAAACGTATGGAAACGGCATTGGAGTGGATCGCCGAAGGGAAGTCGAGGCATTGGAAGTATAAGTAGTTCATGGTTTATTGGTCATGGTTCATGGCCGCATTTAATTAGATCTTGATTTTTTTTGCTATGAACCTTGAACCATCAGCTATGAACGATTATCTCTTATCTAAATAAAACCCTACTTTTGCGGAAATTTTTAGCGGGATGAGCACAGTAAAAGTCGGCCTGGTGCAAATGGCATGTACAGCCAGTAAACAGGAGAATTTAAATAAAGCGATAAACAAGGTAAGAGAGGCAGCCCAAAAAGGCGCGCAGGTAATTTGCCTTCAGGAGCTTTTTACATCGCTTTACTTTTGCGATGTTGAGGATTACGATAATTTTAAATTAGCGGAGGTTATACCCGGGCCATCAACCGATGCACTGTCAGCAGTTGCAAAAGAATTGAACGTAGTGATCGTTGCATCACTTTTCGAGAAGCGCGCCAAGGGCGTATATCATAACACCACGGCGGTTTTAGATGCCGATGGCGCTTATCTGGGCAAGTACCGCAAAATGCATATACCGGACGATCCGGGGTTTTATGAGAAATTTTACTTCACACCCGGCGACCTGGGTTATAAAGTGTTCAAAACCAAATACGCCACTATTGGCGTGCTCATCTGCTGGGACCAATGGTATCCGGAGGCCGCGCGTATTACCGCATTAATGGGTGCTGATATTCTATTTTATCCCACCGCTATCGGTTGGGCAACAACCCAGGACGAAGCCACCAATACCGAACAATACAATGCCTGGCAAACCATCCAGCGTTCGCATGCTATTGCCAACGGGGTGCACGTAGTAAGCGTGAACCGGGTTGGAGAGGAAGAAGGATTAAAGTTTTGGGGCGGATCGTTTGTTTCAAACCCATTCGGGACTGTGATGTACCAGGCATCGCATGGTGATGAGGAAGTAATCGTTCAGGAACTTGACCTTGAAAAATCAGATTACTATCGCAGTCACTGGCCTTTTTTGAGAGACAGAAGGATTGACACATATCAGCCAATAACCAAACGACTATTAGACGAAGAGTAAATGATACGTCATTGCGAGGAGGAACGACGAAGCAATCCCGAACTTTACAGGGCGGTCGTGCATAGTCCGCGATTGCTTCGTTCCTCGCAATGACGTGTCGGACAGATATACACTATGGATTACAAAGACACTCCCAATCAAAAAGGCTTCTATTTCCCCGCAGAATGGCATCAGCACACAGCCACATGGCTAAGCTGGCCGCATAAGGAAGAATCGTGGCCGGGCAAGCTGGATTTGATCTACCCGCAATACTGCGAATTTATCAAAGTGCTTACTGAAGGTGAACTGGTACGGATAAATGTGAAGGATGAGCAAATGGCGGCTTTTGCCAAACAGCAACTTTCATTGATTGGGGCGGACCTGAAACGGGTTGAGTTTTTTGATTTCTCCACGAATGATGCTTGGTGCCGCGACCATGGCCCGGCTTTTCTGATCAATTCTGAGACGAAGCAAAAAGTTGTTGTTGACTGGGGATATAATGCATGGGGGAATAAATATCCCCCGTTTGACCTGGACGATGTTATCCCGACTAAGATTGCTGAAAGATTCGGATTGCCGGTTTATCATCCCGGTATAGTGATGGAAGGCGGCTCGGTTGATTTTAACGGGAAGGGTACAGTTTTAACAACAACTGCATGCCTTCTGAATGAAAACCGTAACCCGCATTTGAACCAGCAACAAATAGAAGAGAACCTGCAAAACTATTATGGTGTCGAACAGATCTTATGGCTTGGTGATGGCATCGTAGGTGATGATACTGATGGACATATTGATGATATTACCCGGTTTGTAAACGAAGATACCGTAGTAACGGTTATCGAAGAAAATAAACAGGATGAGAATTATCACATCCTGCAGGAAAACCTGCAGACATTAAAAACCATGCGCTTGCTGAACGGCAAACAGCTTAATATCGTTGAGCTGCCAATGCCCGATCCGGTATGTTATGATGGCCAACGTTTACCCGCGTCGTATGCCAACTTTTATATAGGTAATTCTGCGATTGTGGTGCCTACTTACCGCTCAAAAAATGACGATAAAGCGCTTGATATCCTGCAGGGCTGTTTTCCGGAACGCAAGATAGTTGGTATTGATTCAACGCATATTATATGGGGGCTGGGCAGTTTTCATTGCCTGAGCCAACAGGAGCCGGAGATATAATAAAGGGGTGTCATGGTGAACTCCGGTCGAACCATGAGCGTAAAGGCCAGCCCGCTATGCTTCGACCGGCGCTCAGCATGATACCCTTTTCGATTTTTTCACCGATAAATAATCCATTCCCGCCGACTTCTGTAATCTACCCGCCAAATTTCGATTGCTGAAGATATCATCTCGCCATACTTTTGGGTAATATTAAAAACGCAAAACAATGGATACTCAAATAAAAGATACAAACGTAACCCACAATGGACGTACCATGGCCGGCATTATTATTCTAATTATTGGCGGCATGTTATTGATCGACCAGCTTGATCTGTTTTTTATTCCACACTGGCTTTTTAGCTGGCCGATGTGGCTGATCGGCTATGGCCTTTATATGGGCGGCAAATACAACTTCAGGAAACCCGTTTGGGCGGTATTGGTTTTTATAGGAACTATGTTTCTATTCACCGAAAACGTGCCTGACGCAGGCCGGATTGTATGGCCAGCCGGAATTATAGCAACCGGGTTGTACCTGGTAATGAAGAACAATAAAAAAGTTGACGCTAATTATTCAGATAATAGTTATAAGGTTTAAGCCATCGCGGCTTATTGGATTAGTTTTGACAAACTCCGGTGGATTTTCACCGGAGTTTTTTGTTTGAAAACGAAATGGTTGACCAGGCGTGGTACCTTGGCCATCGCCAACAATACCATAACTACCGCTTTGACATAGGTCATAATAAAAATCCACTTTTCATTTTCACCGACATATTATACCCGCTCACCGACTTGTTTAATTATGCCGCCAATTTTTGTTTGGCATGCATATAATGTTACCTTAGTTTTGGCTAAGATTAAAATTAGCATAATAATGATTAACGATATAGAACAACCGCACACTCCCCGCAATGGTAAAGCCCTGGCAGGGATCATATTACTGGCCATCGGCGCATTGCTGCTTATCCGGCAGTTTGATTTCTTTTTCTTCCCCAACTGGCTTTTTACCTGGCCCATGTGGCTTATAGGGTGGGGGCTGTTTATTGGCGCCAGGAGCAATTTTCGGAAACCGTCGTCCTTCATCCTGATAGGGCTCGGTATTATATTTCTTTTGAATGAAAGCTTTAATGGAGCGGGCCATATCGTTTGGCCGATGGCTATAATAGGGTTTGGGCTATGGATGATATTGAAACGAAATAGCCGATTCGACAACGACCACTGGAAAAATAAGTACGAAAATAAATGGCAGGCAAGTACACAGACTGACCCGAATGTGGGTGGACCTTTGTCCGACAATGTCTCATCAACAATTCCACCAAATCAATCGCGCAGTTACGGTCCAACCGGCGATGATTATCTAGATGCTACCTCTGTATTCGGCGGCGTTAAGAAAACAATTCTTTCAAAAGACTTTAAAGGCGGTGAGATCGTCAATGTGTTTGGCGGTGCCGAACTTGATTTTACCCAGGCGGATATTAATGGCAGAGTGATTATTGATATCACTCAAATTTTTGGCGGTACTAAAATTATCGTACCCTCACACTGGCAGGTTGTATCAGACCTGGCAGCTGTTTTTGCAAGTGTTGACGATAAGCGAATGAAAATGACCGCAGCTCCAAATAGTGATAAAATATTAGTACTAAAAGGGGTTTCGATTTTTGCAGGCGTGGATATCCGGAGTTATTATTAGTGAGCAGTTGATTTTGTCATGAGTTAACTCAGGCAACTTAATGAACCCAATCAACCCATCCAACTAAGCTAATGGCATCACAATCACTTACATCTTCAAAATTATACGGGGCATTTGTTGTCTGCGGGCTGGTATGGTCGGCGTTGCAGACATACATTGTTCACGGTTTTGGATTTATATGGTATGTAGCCCTTGCCGATGGCATGGTAAGTTCAATTTTATTGGCTGCTGCCTGCTGGCTAATTAATAATAACCTGCGCTACTACCAGCCAGGTAAAGGCAGCTATATTAATATATTGATATGGTGTGGGGCATTGGCTGGTATTTGTACGTTTGGATGCCGCTGGATTATTCCGCTGTTAACTACGGGGACTGCATATACCAACTTTTTGGTTCAATCATTAACTATTCGTTTTTTTATCCAGTTTTTAGCTGTGGGATGGATGGCCATGATCAGTATGATATGGTACTCGCAAATTGACCAGAAGGAAAACGAGAAACGAAAATCAGAAGCCGAGCAGCTGGCCCGGGACGCTGAGTTATATAATTTACGCCAGCAGCTGCAGCCGCATTTCCTGTTTAATAGTCTTAATTCCATAAACGCGTTAATCGGCTTTAAGCCTGATGAGGCGCGGCGTATGATACACCAGCTCTCAGATTTTTTACGTGGTACTTTAAAAAAGGATGATCAGCAGCAAGTTCCGTTAAGCGAGGAATTGCAGCATCTGCAACTGTACCTTGATATCGAGAAAGTGCGTTTCGGCCACCGGCTACAAACAGAAATAAGTTGCGACAAAGCCTGCGGGGCGGCGTTATTACCTTCAATGCTGCTGCAGCCTATTGTTGAAAATGCAATAAAGTTCGGATTGTATGATACTACAGGCGATGTGGTTGTAAGCATACGGGGCGAGATTGAAGACAACTACCTGGTAATTATGGTGCAAAATCCTTATGATCCGCAGACATCAAGGCCAAAGAAAGGTACGGGATTTGGGCTGAGAGGCGTACAGCGTCGTTTATATTTATTATTTGCGCGAAATGATTTGATTGAAACTCATGCAAATGATAATATATTTACAACTATTATTAAAGTACCGCAGCTATAAATATGATACGCGTCTTAATTATTGATGATGAGCCACTGGCCCGGATGGTGGTAAAGGAATATTTACAGAATTTCCCGCAGTTTGAGATCATCCAGGAATGCAATGATGGGTTTGAAGGCCTGAAAGCCATCCAGCAGCATCAGCCCGACCTGGTTTTCCTGGACGTGCAGATGCCGAAAATAAACGGCTTTGAAATGCTGGAATTGGTTGAGCAGCAGCCTGCAGTAATATTTACTACTGCGTTTGACGAATACGCTATAAAGGCTTTTGAAACACACGCGGTCGATTACCTGCTGAAGCCTTTTAGTCGCGAGCGTTTTAATAAGGCTATTGAGAAATTTCTGGAGAAAGCACAAGCCTTGCCGAAGCCGAAACAGACTGAAGAACTGCTGGAAACCGCCGCCCAGTCGCCGGCTCAGCACGAGCGTATTGTAGTAAAAACGGGTACTAAGGTTAAAATTATCCCGGTACAGGATGTAGAGTATTTAGCTGCGGATGACGATTATGTAAGTGTGTACACAGCCGAAGGCTCATTCCTGAAAAATAAAACGATGAACTTTTTTGAGCAAACGCTCGACCCGCGGCAGTTTGTGCGGGTGCACCGTTCGTATATGATAGCTATCCAGCAAATCACCCGTATCGATCCATATGAAAAGGATGCGCACCTCGCTATTTTGAAGTCCGGTGCAAAGATACCGGTAAGTAAAACCGGATATGGGAAGTTGAAGCAAGTGCTGGGAATTTAATTGATTTCGGATTTCAAAGGCATTCAAGAAGGCTACGCCGTTTCGGAATTATTTAATTTTATTTTTCCAGTTTCCAAACTTTTTCGTTTACCGGCGCTTTTAGAAATTCGTCTTTAAAATCATCGCAATCTTTAAATCGTAATTTGGATATTACCCGGTACTCCACACGAAGTTTGAAGGATTTATATTCAAATGGCCACGGTTTGATGCTTAGTGCGCCGTTTTTCTTTTGGGATAATTTATATTGTTTTTTGTCGGGTCCCTGGCTTACCTCAATGATGCGGTTTTCCGGCGGTACCTCCTGTTGGCAAAGTAAAAGCGAAAACGCATCGCACCACTCCATCAGGTTGTAAATGCGGGTAGCTTCTTTTTTCGAAATCTTAAGGTCTTTACACCATACCGCCCGTAGTGCGGCTTGTTCTTTTAAAAATACTTTTGCCTCCGTATTGGTTTCTGCTTCCGTATGGTGCAGGAAATTCATGTGCATCGAAGTTAGCAAGGCAATATAACGGCTTTTTGATAACGAAAAATCCTGCAGCCGGCGGCAATGGCCAGCCTCGAACTTCTTCATCGTGAAATTTACCGGGCCGCCCTGGGGCGTTAACAGGTCGTCTTCTTCCAGTTCAGTTTGCGCGTCGTCATGCTCGGAGATAGCGGCAACTGTTTCAGCCCAGCGCTGCGGCCGGTCTTTTATGCGCCATTCCATGGCCGCCTGGGCAGCGAGTAAACCGTGAGCGCGCTGTGTAATGATCTCCCAGCCTTGTTCCGTGTAATTAACAATCATATTAGTGCAGAACAAATAATAGCCAGGTTAGTTTATGCCTTAACGGATATCATTATTCCGTCAAAATAAATTCAATATAAAAGAGCTACGTCTGTACTTCACATCTTTACAAAAAAGAAAAAATTATGCCCCATCTATTCTCAACCATAAAAATAAAAAACATTGAATTAAAGAACCGTTTGATGGTGTCGCCGATGTGTGAATATTCCAGCGAAGATGGATTTGCGAATGACTGGCATCTTGTGCATTTGGGCAGCAGGGCTATTGGCGGCGCGGCTTTAGTGATGACCGAAGCCACGGCAATATCCCCGGAAGGACGTATTACCGAAAGTGACCTTGGCATTTATAAAGATGAGCATATCGCCAAATTAAAGCAGATCACCGACTTTATCCACCAGCATGGCGCGGTATCTGGAATGCAGCTGGCACATGCCGGACGCAAAGCCAGCCACGTTGAACCGTGGAACGGCGGCGCGCAGATACCTTCGGATAAGCCGGGCGGATGGAAGACCGTTGCGCCAAGCGCGATAGCGTTTACTGAACAGGAAGAGCCGCCGGTTGCCCTTGATAAAGCAGGAATTGAAAAAGTGAAAACAGATTTCAAAACAGCTACCATCCGCGCAATTGCAGCGGGTTTCAAAGTGATTGAATTGCACGCCGCGCATGGGTATTTGCTGCATGAGTTCCTGTCGCCGTTGAGCAACCACCGGACAGACGAATACGGCGGTTCGTTCGAAAACAGGATCCGGTTTTTGCTGGAGCTTATTGAAACCGTACAGGAAGTATGGCCGGAAGCGAATCCATTATTCGTACGTATATCGGCCAGCGACTGGACGGAGGGCGGCTGGACGGCAGATGACTCAGTAGCATTATCGAAAATACTAATCGACAAAGGCATCGACCTGGTTGATTGCTCATCTGGCGGAAATGTTGCCCATGCAAAAATCCCGTTAAAGCCCGGTTACCAGGTTGAATTTGCCGAACGAATAAAAAAGGAAACCGGGATGTTAACCGGTGCTGTCGGAATGATAACCGAAAGCGGCCAGGCCAACGACATTATCGAAGAAGGGAAGGCCGACCTGGTTATTATGGCACGCGAACTCCTGCGCGACCCTTATTTCCCATTAAGGGCAGCGCACGAATTGGGCATTGAGGTAAAATGGCCTGTTCAGTACGAACGTGCCAAATGGCAATAAAAATTATTAATTTTGGACGCGGTAGAGACGCAATGCATTGCGTCTCTACGATTTCCATAGTAATACATGAAAAAATACCTGTCGCTTGTTACCTTTTCGCATACCATTTTTGCCATGCCGTTTGCCATTATTGGCTTTTTTTTGGCTGTGACGACAACCAGTTACCGGTTCGACTGGGTGAAGCTGGTGTTGATGGTATTATGCATGGTGTTTGCGCGTAACTCGGCTATGGCATTTAACCGTTATCTCGACCGAGATGTAGATGCCAAAAATCCAAGAACAAAACTGCGGGACATCCCGTCAGGCCGCATCAGCCCGGCGTCGGCATTAACGTTTACCCTTATTAACTGTGCGTTGTTTATAACAACCACATGGTTCATTAATACATTGTGTTTTTATCTTTCCCCGGTGGCATTGCTTGTGGTACTGGGTTATAGCGCTACCAAAAGGTTTACCGCACTTTGTCACCTTGTATTGGGATTAGGCTTGTCATTGGCGCCGATAGGGGCTTACCTTGCGGTTACAGGGGTGTTCAACATAGTGCCTTTATTCTTTTCGTTCGCGGTATTGTGTTGGGTAAGCGGCTTTGATATTATTTATGCGCTACAGGATGAAGATTTCGACCGGGAGCAGCAGTTGCATTCTATCCCGGCGTACCTGGGTAAAGTCCGGGCTTTGCAACTGTCGACTTTGCTGCATGTGCTTTCCGCGACGTTCGTCATTATGCCGATATTTTTCACCCATGTAGGGATATTGTATTATATCGGTATCGCATTTTTCTGCTCGATGCTTATCTACCAGCACCTGCTGGTAAAACCCAATGACCTAAGCCGGGTTAATTTTGCATTTATGACCACCAACGGCATTGCCAGCGTGGTATTTGCTGTTTTCTTTTTGCTGGATAGGTTGTTTTTTTAGGAAGGATCGTTTATCCATTGTAGAGACGCAATGCATTGCGTCTCTACGTAGAACACGAAAGTTATTTTGTGTGAAATTTATCTTCTTTCCAATTTGCAGGATTCTCTAAAATATAATTAGCAATCCGAACATATTCCTGATTTGTAGTAATAATATGGTCGTGAAATCTTGGTTGCCAATCAAAAGGAATATCGTTTTTACGGGCATAGGTTGTTACTGCCGATTTAAAGCCACGAATGATCGCTGCGAGGTTCTTTGCCTGAGGGCCGAATTTGTTTTTATTGTGTTTGTTTAGAATATCCATGTTTTCGTCAAACGTAGAGACGCAATGCGTTGCGTCTCCATGGTGATAATTTTCATATTTGGCTGTATTGTATTTGTTGTCATTTATGTAAATAATCCCATGAAAATGGTTTGGCATTATTGCAAATTCAAACAATTCTAAATTCATGTCCGGTCGTAATTCTTTGGTTTTAAGCCATTCTTTTTCTACTGTCTTACCTAAATCTGTAAACTCCATGTTGAATTTTGATTCGGCTAAACCTCGCGATGGAACGCCTGTTATAGACGCAATGCATTGCGTCTCTACGATATTTCCAAAGAAACATTCTCTGTTTGCAGTACAAATGGTAATGAAGTACATCCCATTGTTGGCATAGTCCCATGATTGCAATCGTGCCGAAGATATCCTATATCGGTTTTTGAATAGGTCAGTCATATACGTAAACATAATTATTTTTTAATCGAAAATGTAGCGACGCGTTGGTAGAGACGCAATGCATTGCGTCTCCATGTACATTTCAATATACCAAAGACATATTTCCTATTCTCCCACCTTTTTCACAATTTTACCGGCGTCATAAATCATCATCATGAACTATTGGTTAGTCAAATCGGAACCCGAAAAATATAGCTGGGAAAAATTCAATAAAGACGGCCGCACCCATTGGGACGGTGTACGCAACTACCAGGCACGTAACAATTTACGCGGTATGCAGGAAGGCGACCTTGTGCTGTTTTATCATAGCAATGAGGGGAAAGAAATAGTTGGCATAGCCAAAGTAGCCAAAGAATCGTACCAGGATCCTACCACCACCGACCCTAACTGGCTTGTGGTTGACCTGGTACCTGTTGAACCCTTGAAAAAGCCGGTGAGCCTTGCGCAAATTAAGGCTGAAGAGCGGCTTAAAGATATCCACCTGGTACGCCAGGGCCGGTTATCTGTAATTTCGCTGAGGCCCGAAGAGTTTGACTTGATCTTAGAGATGGGAAGCTGATGATGAACTATCGTGATTTTAAAGGGGCAAAGATAGCCGAGGTAGGTTTAGGTACCTGGCAACTGGGAAGTTCAGACTGGGGCAATGTTGATGAGGGCCAGGCCTTTCAGATTTTAAAAGCATATACAGATGCCGGCGGTAATTTTATCGATACCGCGGATGTGTACGGCATGGGCGTGAGCGAAGCCGTTATCGGGAAGTTTTTAAAAACGATATCAAATGAGGTTTTTGTTGCGACCAAACTTGGCCGCCGGCACGACGGCAGCAATGGCTGGCCGCGGAATTTTACCTATGATGAGATGAAACGCCAGACTGAAGATTCGCTGAAGCACCTGGATATACCGCAATTATTTTTAGAGCAGTTACATTGCATACCAACTGAAGAAATGCAATCAGGAAAGGTATTCGACCATTTGCGAAAGCTGCAGCAGGAGGGTTTAATAAAACATTTCGGCGCAAGCGTTGAAACCAGTGAAGAAGCATTGATGTGTCTCAAACAGGAGGGGCTGGCCTCGTTGCAAATTATATTTAACCTGTTCAGGCAGCATGTTGCCGATGAAGTATTTTCTAAGGCCAGGGAAAAAGGTGTGGCGCTGATCATTCGTGTGCCGCTGGCCAGCGGGTTGCTGACCGGCAAGTTTAGTGCTGATACCAAATTCAGCGAAAAGGATCACCGTAATTATAATGCAAACGGCGAGGCGTTTAATGCCGGCGAAACTTTTTCGGGAATCGATTTTAAGGAAGGGGTAAAGTTGTCCCAAAAGATCAGGTCCATATTACCCGATGGCAATATGGCAACGCTGGCTATCCGCTGGATATTGGATCATCCCGAAGTAACCACTGTTATACCCGGTGCATCAAAGGTATCGCAGGTTGATTCGAATATCGCCTCATCGGCGTTGCTGCCGTTATCAGCGGATGTTCGCAAACAACTAAGGCAATTGTATGATTCGGATATCTACGATAAAATACGCGGACATTTTTAACGGTCAGAACTTACCGTAAAAATTGGAGATATCGAAGTACACCGCCACCTCTTTGCCATCATCGGTAACAATATGGATAATGTCATAAGATTTCTTGTTGTTATAACTTAGTGCCTGGCTTTTGGTTTTTGAACCGGGATACCGGGCCCGTATCCAGGCGTACTCATCTGCAATGCCCTGCCGTTCATGATCCTGGCGGATAACAACGGCTTTTTCAAACGATGAGCCATCATTATTCGCTGAGACCTCGGCAGCAGCCTGCGTATTTATCGTTTTCCTGGCGCTTGAGCATGATGACCCAATCGCGATAAGCAGTAAGAGAAACAAGACCGATCTTTTCATAAAATTCAGGTTGAATAAATTTACTGAATTTTATTTAATAACAAGCCTTTTCACTGGCAGGCAATTTTAACCTTTACTGGTCGTATCCTCTCCAAAAAATAAAGCTTTCAGCTCTGTAGCGTCATCCGGTTTCATTTTTCCGCCAAGTATAAGGCGCAGTTGGCGGCGGCGAAGGGCGCCGTCAAACAGGGCAATCTCTTCTTGTGTTTCGGGGATAATTTCAGGTACAGGTATAGTGCGGCCATTTTGGTCGAGCGCTACAAAGGTGTAATAGGCCTCGTTGCTTTTAACTTTGGTGCCCGACGGGATATTTTGTGCCCATACGTCAAGTCGTACCTCAACCGAGGTGCTGAACGCGCGCGAAACTTTTGCTTCAATGGTAATCACATCACCCAGCTTAATAGAATGTTTAAAAGAAACGTTATCGACTGATGCGGTTACCACAATGCGGTTGCAATGTTTTTGGGCCGATATAGCTGCTGCTATATCCATCCAGTGAAGCAAGCGGCCCCCCATTAAATTATTAAGGGTATTGGTATCGTTTGGTAATACCAGTTCATTCATTATCGTATGTGATTCCTGCGGCGATTTTCCTTTCATGGCGGCAAAGATACGAATTAGGTGAAAGCAGAAAGGCGAAAGGTTAAAGGTTTGGTCAATTAGATGAATTTCCGTCGCAAACAGTCCCCAACGTGGCGCCTTTCACCTTACTCTTTCGCCTTTAACCTTCCCTCAATATCCGGCAAAAAACCGGTTACTATCCCGATAAGGGGAAGGAAAGCGCAGACTTTGAAAACGTATGCGATGCTGGTATGATCGGCAAGCACGCCCAGCAATGCCGAGCCAAGGCCGCCCATGCCGAAAGCGAGGCCGAAAAACAGCCCGGAAACCGTGCCTACCTTGCCCGGCACCAACTCTTGTGCGTATACTACAATTGCTGAAAAAGCTGAAGAGAGAATGATGCCGATAATTACCGATAAAGTGATCGTCCAGAAAAAGTCGGCGTAGGGGAGCAGCAATGTGAACGGTGCCACACCTAATATGGAAAACCAGATCACGTATTTACGACCGAACTTGTCGCCAAGAAAGCCGCCGATGAGCGTCCCCGCTGCGATAGAGGCCAGGAACCCAAATAAATACAATTGCGATTGCTGTATAGAAAGATGAAACTTGCCGATGAGGAAAAATGTGAAATAATTGTTCATGCAGGCGAGGTAGAAGAATTTAGAGAAGATCAGCAGCAGCAAAATGACCAGCGATGAAACGATCTTTGTTTTGGACAGGTTAAGAGGAGGCTCATCCTTAACGGGATTTTTAGTCTTATTATTAAGATGATCTTTATACCAATTGCCGACTTTTCCGAGGATGATGATCCCGAGCAATGCCTCTATAACAAACCAGATGATATAGCGGAGCCCGTTTGGCACTACGATAAGTGCTACCAGCAATGGCCCCACTGCACTACCAGTATTGCCACCCAACTGGAAAATGGATTGTGCAACCCCCTTTTTACCACCCGAAGCGAGGCGCGCGAGTCGGGATGATTCCGGATGAAAAATGGATGAGCCAATACCCATAATACCCACGGCAAGCAGTACACTGATAAAGCTTGGCGCCAATGCAAGCATAACCACCCCTGCAAGCGAAACCCCCATGCCCGCAACCAGCGAATATGGGCGTGGTTTACGATCAGTATATAAGCCAACAAATGGTTGAAGCAACGATGAGGTAACCTGGAAGGTAAAAGTTATTAAACCGATTTGGGTGAAATTTAACTGGAAATTGTGTTTTAACAAGGGATATATGGAGGGAATGATGGATTGCAGCATATCGTTCAAAAAATGACTGATGCTAATAGCCAGCAACACGCTGAACACTGTTTTTTGAACGATTTGTTTAGGGCTTGGAGCGACAGCTGATTCCATTAAAATAGTATAAGTTGAGGGAAGATTGCAAAAATGCAACTTTCCATTAATCCAGGAAATATTATTTAAGTCTGGTGATATCCTTAGCTATTAAAAAAGTTTGTAAGTTTAGTCTCATATGGCCACATACCCGCTCGGCAGTCCAAAAGGCAAATGGATAATGGTTTCGGCCATCCTGGCTTCGGCTATGGCATTTATTGATAGCACGGCACTTAATGTTGTTTTGCCGTCGTTACAAAAAAGCCTTAATGCTACAGGCACCGATCTTTTCTGGCTGTTAAATGCTTACCTGCTAATGCTGGCATCCTTGATTCTGATAGGCGGATCTTTGGGAGATAAGCTGGGCCGGAAAAAGATATTCATGGTTGGTATTGTTATTTTTATAGTTGGGTCGGCGGCCTGCGGGATGGCGCCCGGGGTTATCTATTTAATTGCGTTTCGAATTGTACAGGGTATTGGCGGGGCACTGATGATACCGGGGAGCTTGTCGCTGATATCATCGTTGATCAGTGAAAAGGAGCGGGGACGTGCGATCGGGACATGGTCGGCTGTTACCACGATAGTTACCATGGGCGGACCCGTTTTGGGCGGCGCATTGGCCGACGCCGGGCTATGGCGCTTTATCTTTTTTATTAACGTGCCGATTGGACTGGCTGCGTTGGCGATTCTTTGGCTGCAGGTTCCCGAGAGCCACGATACCGACAGTGACCAAACTATCGACATCCCGGGGGCCGTCACCATCGCTTTAGGCCTGGCATTACTTACATTCGGATTTTTACGTGTACCGGCTGTCGGGTGGAACAGCATTCAGGTAGTTTGTCCGCTGGCAGCGGGAGTGTTATTTTTTATCACTTTTATTATCATCGAAAACAAAAGCAAACACCCGATGATGCCATTAACGTTGTTTAGTAGCCTAACCTTCAGTGGGGTGAATTTGCTTACATTTTTCCTATATGCAGGTTTAGGCTCAGGCATGCTTTTTCTCTCGTTAAACCTCGTGCAGGCGCAGGGGTACAGTCAGCTCCAATCCGGGCTAACGTTTTTGCCGTTTACCATTTTAATGGTGCTTATTGCACGGTTTGCCGGCGGATTGGCAGATAAATATGGGCCGAGGCGGCTGCTTATCGCCGGTCCGGGGGCGGCAGGAGCAGGGCTGCTCATATTATCGTTTGTAAAACAAACCAACGGGCCTGAGGATTATTGGACAACATTTTTTCCCGGCATTATTGTGTTTGGCCTGGGTATGTCGTTCACTGTAGCCCCGCTCACTGCAACCGTGATGGCTGCGGTGAGCGATCATTTTTCGGGCACGGCTTCCGGCATCAATAACGCTTTAACGCGGATAGCAAATGTTTTTGCCAACGCAATATTCGGGGCGTTGGCGGTGTTGTTTTTTTCGGGTGCGCTGCAAACCGGAATACAAAACACGCCTCTTACGGTAAAAGAAAAACAAGCCGTGATGGTTCAGGCGGCCAATTTGGGCAACGCGAAAGCGCCGGCGTGGTTGCCGGTTGCGCAGCGAGCCGTTGTTGAAAAATCATACCATTCGGCTTTTATACACACCTACCAGGTGATATTACGTATTTCGGCAGGATTGGCCTTTTTAGGAGCGCTAATGGCTATGCTATTTGTCCCGAACAGAATCGTTGATAAAAGATAGATGGTTGGATGAATTAAAAAAGTCGGCTCCAATAATAGTCGACTTATTTTTAGGCGTTACACACTTATTCTTTTGAGAGTCCGGATGCGGTAGCTGAAAGCCAATACAATTCGTTAATGAATATCCAATAAGAAGCATCAGGACCTCGATGAAAAGGAGCTTTGTGTACTTGTTCACGCAAGGAATTAAACCATTTTCGTATGGTTATGATGTAACATACGATTAATTCCCACGTAAATAATTAAGAATACCGGCACTACCTGGGCGGCAATTCCTAGAATTACTAAAGTATCCATGGCAATGAAATTTTAATAAAGTTACCATTAATTTGCAACTAAATCAATCCCGAAAAGAATTAAATTTAACGATATCTTAACCGTATGTTGTTTTATATGTGTGAGTTATCCCGCCGTTGATTTTAAACTTTGTTGTTGCCGGCAGCTACTTCATTTTCGTTTAAAATCGGCAGGCTAAAACTAAAAGTTGAACCTTCACCCAGTTCACTTTGCACCCATATATGGCCATCATGTTGTTTGATAATCTCGGAACAAATAAATAGTCCGATGCCAAAACCGTTTACGTGGTTGGTGATCTCTTTTACCCTAAAAAACCGGTCGAATATAGTTTCAAAGTTTTCTTTGGCCAATCCAATACCTTTATCGCGTACCTGCACAATTAAAAAGTGTTCTTTGATGTAACTCGAGATTTCAATTGCCGACTCTTTTTCTGAATATTTTTCGGCATTATTCACTAAATTATTGACAACCTGTTCAATTCGGGCGGCATCTATCGCTAACGTTACTTTGGCCGAGGCTGTAATAACTATAGGATGATGTTTGACGCCCTGGCGCAAAGACTCAATGGTTTCTTGTAAAAATTTATCAAATTCAACAGGCTGTTTGTGAATACTTAGTTTTCCTGTTTCAATTTTAGACAAATCCATTAATTCAGCGATGAGGTGGCTTAACTTGTTGGTTTGTTCATCAATTTTGGCCAGAAATGGCAGGATTATACTGTCCTGATCATTTTTTGTTAAGTTGTAGGCGAGTTGTGTATATCCTTTGATCGCTGTTAAAGGTGTTTTAAGCTCGTGGCTTGCTATCGTTAAAAAGTTAGTTTTTTGCTCATCCAGTAATTGTGATTGCATAAGCTCCGTCTCTTTTTGATTAGCCAAAGCCTCCAGCTCCTTTCTTTCCGTTATGTCAGCAATAAACGCGACAAACGTCCATTTGTCTTCTATTTTTACGTTAGAAATACTCAAACTAACCGGAAATTCATGCCCGCTTTTATTGAGCGCGCTTATTTCGATGGTTTTATTTAACACCGGACCAATGCCCGTGCTGATAAAACGGCCCATCCCTTGCACGTGCGCTTCCCGGTACCGGTGAGGTATGATAAGCTCACTTAGAGGCATCCCCAATGCTTCGCTATAAGCATATCCGAATAGCAGTTCTGCTTTAAGATTCCACTCCTCGATAATTTGTTTTTCATTGATAACAATTACGGCATCAGGCGCATGCCTGAGAAATTTGCTTAATCGTTGCTTTGCGACCTCATTTTGCTGTTCAATTTTTTTTTGAGCAGTTATGTCTCTTAAAACTGCACGCGTATACGGTAAGTCTTTCTTATTATCGAGCATACTTATCTGGCCTTTTACCAGGATTGAATGACCATCCTTTGCGATCATTTCAAATTCTATTTCTTCAACCTGATAACCCTTTGTAACTTCTTTCCTGTTGTTTCGATATAACTCGTGGTGCTCTGTTTTAATAAAATCATATATAGGAAGCAGTTTTACCTCTTCATTTGAATACCCTAAATGAAACAACCATGACGGATTAGCGGTAATGATCTGTCCTTCCATATTTAATATGTGAATGAGGTCGCCTGTTTGTTCGAATAGGTCTCTGAAAAATAAGTCAGGTTTTATATTATCCATAGGTATGGTGATTTGCTAAGAATAAGTTTATGCTGATTTGTTTTGTTCTAAAATATGAATAATATATAGGTAATAACGAAAAATGCTCAATATCTGCCAGCTCCGGGAGAGGCATTTTCATGCCCTTTCCATTGTTCTTAATGTATCAATAACTGCTGAAAGGCGGTCGAATCGCCTTTAAACGTGTCAAAGTCAACCGCATGATGGATTCCATTGACGGTGGCTTGGCTGGTATGTTGCCAAAACCTCCAGTCGGCGGCCTCGTTGATCTTTTTTTCGGGCTGGTCATAATGGGCAATCCAAATCGGATACTTGTTATAATAGCCTTTTAAATAATCGCTGTAAAAGCTCAATCCTGAATAAATGATAGGCCTAATCCCTGTTTTGTATTGTATCACGCTTAAAAAAGCGTTCAATTGTAGCCGCATTTGGTCGGGCGAAACGCCATCCAGTTTTTCTATATCTACGGCAAGTGGCAAGTCGCCCTGCTCTGGTTTAACCGTTTTTAAAAAGTGCTGTGCTTGTAATTTGCCATCCTTCCCAGGCCTGAAGAAATGGTATGCACCACATATCAGGCCGTTCCTGGCAGCTTCACGCCAGTTACGCTGGTAAAAAGGGTCGATTGATTGCTCGCCCTCAGTCGCTTTTATAAACGCGAAACTGATGCGTAGCCCATTCTCTTCCATGGCTTTTACCTTAGGCCAGTCTATCTTACCCTGGGCATAGGATACGTCGATACCATGTATGCTGTATTTTTCGGATACGTGAATATTGAAACTTTTGTAATGGCGGTAATTTGCATCTTCGCCGATATCATTGATCCAATGCCATGCAGATGTTATTCCCGATGCGACATAACGATAATAAAATGGAGAGGCGATAATCAGGATGAATATGCCAACAGCTATTTTTAAACTGATATAATTGCCAGACTTGGTTTTTTTAACTCTTTTATTCGTTGAAGGTTTACGTTTGGCCGGAGGTTTAATAACGGCCGCGTTCTTTTTGATTTCCGCTTTATATCTGCCGGCACTGGATTTGCGTGGTGGTGTTTTCAAAATTATACTCCTGCTTTTTCCTTAGGTTGAATAACCAAACCTTTCCCCGCATGCAATAGTTCTTTTGTGATTGTCCTGGTGTAGGCCCTGATCTCTTCCTGAAAAGCAGCCACCGAGCCGCCCGCGCGTATCTCTTCCAATCGTTTTTCCCAGTTGCCTGTAAGTTCTGCCTGCGCGATCTGCTGGTGTTTAACGACCTGGTAAACGGCAAGCCCGGTTGTTGTTGGTACCAGGTTTTTCTTCTCGCGAACGATGTAATTCCGTTTTAAGAGAGTCTCGATCATTGCTGCACGGGTGGCCGGCGTTCCCAGCCCGCTGTCTTTCATTGCATAACGTAACTCTTCATCATCAATCTCTTTGCCGGCAGTTTCCAGCGCCTTTAATAAACTCGCCTCATTGTACAATGGCTTAGGCTTGGTTTGCTTTTCCAGTAACGCCTTGTCCGTCACAGGCAATTTTTCGCCGGCGGTAACTTTGGGCAGCGTGGCGTTTTCCTCGTCCTTTTTTTCTTCATCGGTATCGTTGAAAACAGCCCGCCATCCCGGGGACTGTATCACAGTTCCGCTGGCACTGAAAAAACTGCCCGATTTAATTGTTATTTTGGTAATCTCTTTGATGCAATCCTGGCTAAAAGCTTCCAGCATCCGGCCAGCCACCATATCATAAACGGCCTGTTGGTCGGGCATTAACTGATAGGGCGTCTCCCCGGTAGGTAATATCGCATGGTGGTCTGTTACTTTCTTGCCATTCACGCTACGCTTGTTTAGCTTGCTTTCCGATAGGATAGTTGCTTGTTTGGCAAAATCGGTATGATCTTTAAATTTATCGATCAGCGCCGGTACACCAGCAAAAACATCATCGCCGATATATCGGCTGCCGGTACGTGGATAGGTTACCAGTTTGCTTTCGTACAAGTTCTGCAACAGCGTCAATGTTTGCTCGGCGGTAAAACCTTTACGTTTATTGGCTTCCTGCTGCAAGCTGCTTAAATCGTGTAATAAAGGCGGTGGTTCTTTGCGAGGTTTAGCTTCGACATTTGTAATATCTGCACCTTGCGGGAAGCCCGATGCCACATCTTCTACCTGGTCTAATACCGCCTGCGCTTCTTCCCTGGTTTTGAAGTTTTTGGTGGAGATTGCCTTAAATACCTGGCCGTTTTTATCTGGCAGGATACTTACCTGGTAATAAATTTCGGGTACAAAATCCCGGTTTTCTAAATAGCGCGCGCATATCATAGCAAGAGTAGGGGTTTGTACCCGCCCCAATGATAGCACGGCCCGCGTGCCCGACGATAAACTCAATGCCTGGGTCGCGTTCATGCCCACCAGCCAGTCTGATTGTGAACGGCAATGCGCCGAGTTGAACAGCGTGTCATAATCGGCGCCCGGTTTTAAATTGCGAAAACCCTCTTTGATCGCCTGGTCGGTTTGTGAGGATATCCAAAGCCTCTTGAACGGCTTTTTGCATTTAAGGTAATAGTAAATGTACCGGAATATTAATTCCCCCTCGCGCCCGGCATCCGTGGCGACGATGATCTCGGTAGCTTCGTCAAAAAGTTTTTGGATAATATCCAGTTGCTTCCGGGTCCCCGGATCGTCAATTATGCCATCTTTAGTCTTTATTTTCCGGATGGATAGTTTGAATTTCGCAGGTAACATGGGTAGGTGCTGCACGCTCCATCCATAAAAGCCATACTCTTGGGGCGCCGCCAATTGCAGTAAATGCCCGAAAGCCCAGGTAAAAGTATATCCTTTGCCTTCGATATAACCATCCTTTTTAGTAGTAGCGCCAAATACCCGGGCAATCTCACGGGCAACGGACGGTTTCTCGGCGATAATAACTTTCATGAATGCCGAAAGTAGCTAAACCAACACGTAGCTGCAACCAGTGTTGAGAAAAGTAAAG